>ENA-OQAA01001178-OQAA01001178.1-human-gut-metagenome-genome-assembly--contig:-NODE-1178-length-14231-cov-3.379041_pt1 | contig 14231 bp, 15 predicted proteins | sample MGYA00242489_ERZ504515 | MGnify/ENA primary metagenome ERZ504515 (study PRJEB26092, sample SAMD00036237) | human gut metagenome | host: Homo sapiens | study: EMG produced TPA metagenomics assembly of...
CTCTCCGGCACAGCATCCAGCCGCCCGGCGGGGGCCATCAGCTTCAGAAACTCGGCCTCTTCCTCGGCGGTGACGTTGGAGGTGCAGTACTGGATCATACCGGCCCCCACCGAAGCGGGCGTGTTGGGCATGATGCGGATGACGGGGCAGTCGCTGCCTGCCATCTCCTGAATGCGGGCGATGGACAGGCCCGCCGCCATGCTGCACAGCACGAAGCGGCTGGGCCGTTCGGCCAGCGTGAAGCGGAGCGGTGCCAGCAGCTCCTCCATCATCTGGGGTTTGACGGCTAAGAAGATGAGGTCGCAGCGGCCTGCCACCTCGTCGTTGATGGTGGTGTTGCAGCCCAGCTCAGCGGCCAGAGCCTCTGCCTTGGCGGCGGTGCGGTTGGCGAGCCAGACGTTCTGCGGGTCTGTCGCCTTGCAGACGGCCCGGGCGATGGCTCCGCCCATGTTGCCGCAGCCTAAGAAACCGATGGTATTCAGCATAAGAAAAAACCTCTTTCCCAATCAAAAGGACAGGGAGATCCCTCCTCTGTGTCTCCATTGTAAGCAGGGCCGGGGGAGAAATCAAGAGGAGAGCCGGAAAATGTCAAAGCTTTTCGGAAAGCTCCTGATCGACGCGCTGCTGCGGCGCAGGCTTTTTGCTGTCCGAATCTTAAGAAAACATAAAAAGTTCATGAAAAAGTCGAAAAAGGTGCTTGCACCTGTACGGGCGGATGAGGTATCATAATAGATAGAAGTCGGGAAACTCCGCACAGAACGGGGCAAACGCGAAAGGATGGGCATTCTCGTGGCACAGACGACAAAACGCGCGCTGGAAGCATCGCTCAAAAAGCTGCTGCTCCGCAAGCCGCTGAATAAGATCACGATAAACGACATTACCGAGGACTGCGGCGTGAACCGCATGACCTTTTACTACCATTTTAAGGATATATACGACCTGGTGGACTGGATCCTGGTGGAGGATGCCACAGAGGCACTGGAAGGCCATCAGGACTTTGAGACGTGGAGCGACGCCTTCCGCGATATGCTGGAAAAGGTGCAGGCCAACCGGGTGCTGGTGCTGAATGTCTACCGCTCCATCAGCCGGGAACAGGTGGAGCAGTACCTCTATAAAATGCTTGACCCTCTGCTGCGGATGTTTATAGAGCGTGAAAACATCCCGGTGCAGGAAGAGGACAAGCAGTTCATCATTGATTTTTATAAGTATGGCTTTGTGGGCATGGTGCTGGAATGGATACGCCGGGATATGAAGACCGAGCCGGCCATCATGGCCGAACGGCTCAACACCATGATGCACGGGGATCTGAAGCGGGCGCTGCTGCGCTTCAGCACCGACGGCAGAGCATCAAAAATCGACGAATGATAAAAATTTGAACAAGCAGAGCAGGATGATAGAAAAACTATCACCCTGCTTTTGTTGTTTATAGAACCTTTGTCGGAAAAATGTTAAAGTATTGTCAAAACAAAGGGCTGGCAAAGACCCACATAAGGAGGCAGACTTTTATGAGTATCGCGTTGGAGCCGTTGAGCCATAAGGTACAGCGTGCCGCTGTCGGAACGATGGTGGATGTGGCACTGGCTCATGTCAGAAAAGACCGTCAGAAGGTGTTTGCGAGATGGTGGACGTCGCAAAGCAGTTCTATGGCGACTCGTTCAGCGAGGAGACGTATGAGCACGCCCGCGCAGTGCTGACCGATGCGGACAGCAAGTGGTCGAAGCTCATCAACTGTGTGCTCGACCAGACCGCGCCCAACGTGGCACGCACCACGCGCTCAACCTTGGCTATGAGGCGTTCTTCCGGGGGACAAAGACCATCCGCGAGAACCGCACAAAGTACCACTGCAATATCCCGTGGCTGATCCTGTTCGACCCCACTTCGGCTTGCAATATGCACTGCGTGGGATGCTGGGCGGGCGAGTACGGCCACAAAAACAACCTCAGCTTTGAGGATATGGACAAGATCATCACCGAGGGCAAGGAGCTGGGGGTCTATCTCTATATGCTCACCGGCGGCGAGCCTCTGGTGCGGAAGGCGGATATTCTCCGTCTGGCAAAAAAGCACAACGATGTGCAGTTTGCGATTTACACGAACTCTACCCTCATCGATGAGCCGTTCTGCAAAGAGGTCGTAGAACTGGGCAATATCGCCTTCATGCTCTCGATCGAGGGAACTCCCTCTACCAATGATGCCCGGCGGGGCGACGGCCACTATGCCGCTGTCATGAATGCGATGGACTTGCTCAAGGCCCACGGGATCCTTTTTGGCACCTCCATCTGCTATACCAGAGACAATCTTGAAGCCGTCACCAGCGACCACTTTATGCGGATGCTCTGCGACAAGGGTGCGCACTTCGGGTTCTACTTCCACTATATGCCGGTAGCAACGAGGCCGCGCCGGAGCTGATGCCCACGCCTGCTCAGCGCAAGTACATGATCGAGCGCATCCGGTATCTTCGCTCCGAAAAGAGTGATATTCCGTTCTATTCGATGGACTTCCAGAACGATGGCGAGTTTGTGGGTGGATGCATCGCAGGCGGACGCAACTATTTCCATATCAACTCGGCGGGCGATGCAGAGCCGTGCGTCTTCATCCACTACTCCAACGCCAACATCCACGACAGCAGCATCCTCGATATTCTCCGCAGCCCGCTCTTCATGGCCTACCACAACGGCCAGCCCTTCAATAAAAACCATCTGCGTCCCTGCCCGATGCTGGAAAACCCCGAGCTTCTGCGCCAGATGGTGCATGACACCGGTGCTCACAGCACCGACTTGCAGTCGCCCGAGAGCGTAGACCATCTCTGCGACAAATGCGGTGCGTATGCTGCCGACTGGCAGCCTGTGGCCGACGAGATCTGGTCGCACGTCACCCTCAGGGAGAGCCGGTACGAGAATTACAAGGATTGGGAACCGGCACATTCCACTGCTCACGCGAAATGACTTTATCGGTCTTTCAAACATAAAATTGCGCAGAAAAGCCCCATCTTCACCGGCTGAGGCAGCGGGAGGATGGGGGCTTTATCTTGTTATTTTATTCTTCGCCGGAATCAATGACGATTTCGTTTTCCGTTTCTTCATCTTCTACAGGCGCGGGAGCCGGGTCGCCGGGATCGCCGAACTCGTCGTGGTAGACGGTCATCTGGTCGAGCTGGCCGTTGCGGCGCAGGCCGTGGAAGACCAGCTTCTTGATGACGTCATAGATGACGGCGAACAGCGGCACGCCCACGATCATGCCCACGAAGCCCCACAGACCGCCGAACAGCAGGATGGAGAAGAGCACCCAGAAGCTCGAAAGGCCGGTGGTGTTGCCCAGGATCTTCGGGCCGATGACGTTGCCGTCCAGCTGCTGGAGCACCAGAACGAAGAGCACGAACCAGAGGGCCTTGATGGGGCTTTGGATGAGGATGAGCAGCGTTGCAGGCACGGCACCGATGAAGGGACCGAAGAAGGGGATGACGTTGGTGACGCCGATGATGACCGACACCAGCAGCGCGCTCGGGAACTTGAAGATGATGCAGGCGAAGTAGCAGAGCACACCAATGATGGCGGAGTCCATGATCTTGCCGTTGATGAAGCCGCCGAACATCTTGTCAGCGTAGAGGACTTCCTCCTGGATGAGCTGCGCCCAGTGGGGCTTGACGACGCTGTAGAGGATCATCTTGGCCTGCTTGGCGAACTTTTTGCGGCTGGCCAGCAGGTAAACAGCGACGATAAGGCCGATGAGCAGATTCTTGAACCAGGTCACCACACTCATGACGCCGACGCCCACACCGCTCAGGATGCCTTGTATATTCTGCAGCGAGGGGAGCAGGGTGGTGCGCAGAGTGGTCAGATTGTCAGCAATGGCATCGTAGGCATTGTTGAAATAGCCCATCAGTGTCTCATTATCCAAGAAGACTTCCTGTGTGTTCACCCACCGCATGAACCGGGTGATGCTGGTCTGCGCGGTGTAGTAGAGGGAGGTGACGCTTGTGATGAGCTGCGGCACCACCATCATCACGAGGGCGTAGACCACCAGCACACCGAACAGCAGCGTCGCCGCAATGGCAAGCATATTGGCCATGCTGTGGAGCTTTTGGGGGAAGATGCGGTGCAGAAAGCCCTCAATGGTGTTGCACACCGGCTTGAGCAGATAGGCGATAACGGCACCGTAGATGAAGGGCATCAGGATGCCGGTCACCTTGGAGACCGCGTCGCCGAACCCGTCGAAGCGGTAGATGAAGAAGAAGAACAGGATGCTTAGACTTATCGCACCAAAGCCCGCGAGCATTCCGTAGACATAGGGCTTGATGTGCGGTTTTTTGTCCATCATGTGTGACTCCATTCCTGCCGCAGACGGCAGGAGCCGGTACGGCGATGTTTAGATTTTGTTGCTGCGGCGCCAGATGTGCATCTTCTCGGCCTCTTTGATAAGCTCCTCGCGGAAGTCGGGGTGTGCCACATTGATGAGGGCTTCGGCCTTCTCCCAGGTGGTCAGACCCTTGAGGTTGACGCAGCCGTATTCCGTGCAGAGGTAATGCAGATTGGCGCGGGTATCGGTGATGATGCTGCCGTTTTCCAGCGTGGGACGGATGCGGCTCTCGAGCTGACCGGTCTTCTTATTAAAGAAGGTAGAGGACAGGCAGATGAAGCTCTTGCCACCCTTGGAAAGGTATGCGCCCAGCACGAAGTCCAGCTGGCCGCCTGCACCGGAAATGTGCTTGACGCCGGCGCTCTCCGCATTCACCTGGCCGAACAGGTCGATGTCCACCGCATTGTTGATGGAGATGAAGTTGTCCAGTGCGGAGATGCTGCGGATGTCGTTGGTGTAATCGACGGGAGCAGACATGCACTCGGGGTTGTCGTTGAGGTAGTCGTACATCTTCTGGGTGCCGGCACCGAAGGCGTAGACCTGACGGCCCTTGTCCAGCTGCTTGTGTGCGCCGGTGATCTTGCCGGCCTTGGCGATGTCCACGAAAGCGTCAACGTACATCTCGGTGTGGACGCCCAGGTCCTTCAGATCGCTCTGAGCGATGAGGCTGCCGATGGCGTTGGGCATACCGCCGATACCCAGCTGCAGGCAGGCACCGTCGGGGATCTGCGGCACGACGAGGTTTGCGACCTTCAGATCGACCTCGGAAGCGGGGCCGGCAGCGGCCATCTGGCCGATGGGCGGATTGTTGCCCTCCACGATGCCGGTGACCTGGGAGATATGGACACAGTTCTCCATACCGCCGAGGCAGCGGGGCATATTGGTGTTGACCTCCACGATGATCTTCCTGGCCTTCTCACAGACGGCACCCAGATGGGAAGCGCTGGGGCCGAAGTTGAAGTAGCCGTGCTCGTCCATCGGAGTCACCTGGAAGACGGCGATGTCCAGCGGGTCGGGACTCTCGCGGTAGTAGCGGGGCAGCTCCGAATAGCGGATGGGGGAGTAGAACGAGAAGCCCTGTGCGATGGCTTTGCGCTCGATGCCGCCCATGTGCCAGCTGTTCCAGGTCATGTGGGCAGCGGGGTCGTCGATCTGGAAGATCTCAGGCACCCACATCAGGATGCCGCCGCGGAAATTGACGTTCTCCAGTTCGGGCAGGCGCTTGGCAAGGGCGGCGTCCACGGCCACGGGGGTGTTGACGCACCAGCGTAATCCACCCAGTCGCCGCTCTTGACCAGAGAAGCAGCCTGCTCGGCAGTCATCTTTTTCTGGGCATACATTTCCATGAAATCCATTATAAACCATCCTCTCCTTTAAGAACATAAAAGAATTGTAAATTTATTATTTACAATTCTACGGGACAAAATCTTAGCCGGAAATTTACCGTTTCTTTCCAGTCCGGACACTGTCTTATCACACCCCCGGCGGTATCCTTGGGGTCGGCAGCAGAAGCTCCGGCAGCGGCACACCTGCACAGCTTAGTTATAACATTAACAAACATGATAATCAAGCCCTCTTCCGCGAAAAAATGTCTCGCAGGACAATTTGACTAAATTTCTTAGGTATTTGTGGCGATTGTTTGGTATAGCAAAAACAATTTTTTCGAAAAAGTACTTGATAAAATTTTGACGATATGGTTTACTAAGGGTGTACCAAGATGATGCGCCCCAGTGCGACGTTGATTGACTAAAAATTAACGATATTGCGATGGCGATGCGGCCTGGTACTTGAAGCAGAAACTGAAAAGTGCTATCATGCAACACCAAATGCGCTTTTCCAAAGCGCGCAAATAAAGGAGACCATACTGATGGCAACAGCAGTTTACCCCGGTCCTTCGACCCGGTCACGAGAGGACATCTCGACATCATCAAGCGAGCTGCAAAGATAAATGATCGGCTCATTGTGGCAGTGCTCATCAACAGCGCAAAGAACCCTCTGTTCACCGTAGAAGAACGGGTGGCGCTGCTGCGGGAGTGCTGCAAGGACATCCCGAATGTGACGGTGGAGAGCTTCGACGGCCTGACCGTGGAGTTCGCCAAGAAGCGCCACGCTTCGGTGATGGTGCGGGGCCTGCGGGCGGTGACGGATTTCGAAAACGAGATACAGCTCGCCCAGACGAACCACGCACTGATGCCCGGCATCGAGACGATGTTCCTTGCCACCAGCATCAAGTGGAGCTACCTTTCCTCCACCATCGTCAAGGAGGCTGCCCGCTACGGCAGCAACATCTCCAAGTTCGTGACGCCTAACGTAGAGGATGCCATCCACGCCAAAGTGGAGCAGCTCCGGGCGGAAGGAAAGATGTTCTGATACCTTTTATAATGCAGAAAGGCCCTCGGGCTTTTTGATAAATAGTTTTACGAAACCCCGAAACGTATAAATTCAGGAGGCTATTAACATGAAGAAAATCGTTATCGCATCTGCTTGCCGTACCGCTATTGGTAAGTTTGGCGGCACCCTGGCAACGTCCCTGCTGCAGAGCTGGGCTCCATCGTCATCAAGGAGGCCCTGAACCGTGCTAACGTGAAACCCGAGCAGGTCGATCATGTTTACATGGGCTGCGTCATCCAGGCTGGTCTGGGCCAGAACGTCGCTCGTCAGGCTTCCCTGAAGCTGGCCTGCCCATCGAGACTCCTGCCGTCACCGTCAACGTGGTCTGCGGCTCCGGTCTGAACTGCGTGAACATGGCTGCTCAGATGATCGAGGCCGGCGATGCTGACATCGTGGTCGCAGGCGGCATGGAGAACATGGATATGGCTCCCTTCGCACTGCAGAAGGCTCGTTACGGCTACCGCATGGGCGCTCCCATGGGCAAGAGCGAGATCGTGGATACCATGGTCAACGATGCTCTGTGGGATGCCTGCGGCTTCAACAAGCACATGGGCATGACCGCTGAGAACGTCTGCACCAACGAGACCTATCAGAAGAAGTACGGCTACAGCCCCATCACCCGCGAGATGCTGGACGATTTCGCTTACAACAGCCAGCTGAAGGCTGACAAGGCCATCAAGGACGGCGCTTTCAAGGATGAGATCGTTCCTGTTGTCATCAAGGCAAGAAGGGCGATACCGTGTTCGATACCGATGAAGCCCCCGTCTGAGCGCTCCCGAAGTGCTGGCAAAGCTGAAGCCCGCTTTCACCAAGGACGCATCGTCACCGCTGCAAACTCCTCCGCTATCAACGATGGCGCAGCTGCTCTGGTCATCATGAGCGAAGAGAAGGCCAAGGAGCTGGGCGTGAAGCCTCTGGCTACCTGGGTCGCAGGTGCTCTGGCAGGCGTCGAGCCTGAGGTCATGGGCCTTGGCCCCATCGCTGCTACCAAGAAGGTCATGGCTAAGACCGGCCTGACCGTTGCTGATATGGACCTGGTCGAGGCCAACGAGGCATTCGCAGCACAGTCCATCGCAGTCGGCGAGGCTCTGGGCTTCGATAAGGACAAGCTGAACGTCAACGGCGGCGCAATCGCTCTGGGCCACCCGGTCGGCGCTTCCGGTGCTCGTATCCTCGTCACCCTGCTGTACGCTATGAAGCATCGTGGTGCTCACAAGGGTCTGGCTACCCTGTGCATCGGCGGCGGCATGGGCTGCGCAACCATCGTCGAGATGGACTGATTTCCCTTTGAAGGGTCACTCCGGATATTGATACAGCCCGGACAGTGGGCGAGACCGGAGACTTGCCCCTTGTCCGGGGGCTGTTTTGAATAAGATATAACCTGAATGGAGGTTTTCACAATGGCATTTGTAAAAACCGAGGTGCAGGGCGCAGTCGAGATCATCACCATCGACCGCCCGAAGGCACTGAACGCCCTGAACCCCGAAGTCCTGGCAGACCTGAAGGCTGCTTTTGAGGCAGTTGACCAGTCCGCCATCCGCTGCATCGTCCTGACCGGCGAAGGCGACAAGAGCTTCGTGGCAGGAGCTGACATCGGCTCCATGAGCACCATGACCAAGGCCGAGGGCGAGGCTTTCGGCAAACTGGGCAATGATGTGTTCCTGATGATCGAGAGCTTCCCCATCCCCGTCATCGCAGCCGTCAACGGCTTTGCACTGGGCGGCGGCAATGAGCTGGCTATGAGCTGCGACATCCGCATCTGCTCCGACAACGCTGTGTTTGGTCAGCCGGAAGTCGGTCTGGGCATCACCCCGGGCTTCGGCGGCACCCAGCGTCTGGCACGTCTGGTTGGCATGGGCATGGCAAAGCAGCTGGTCTACTCTGCACTGAACATCAAGGCTGACGAGGCTTATCGCATTGGCCTGGTCAACGCAGTGTATCCGCAGGCTGAGCTGATGGAGAATGTCCTGAAGCTGGCCAACAAGATCGCCAAGAACGCTCCCATCGCCGTGCGCAACTGCAAGAAGGCGATCAACGACGGCATCAGCCTCCCCATCGAGAAGGCTGTCGAAGTCGAAGAGAAGCTGTTCGGCGACTGCTTCGAGACTCATGACCAGAAGGAAGGCATGGCCTGCTTCCTGAGCCGTGAAAAACCGAAACCCAAGGCAGTGTTCACCAACAACTAAAGGGTAAGCGACAGCCTCGGGCAGGCCATGCCGCCAAGAAGGGGCCTCCCGCAAAAGCTTGCGCAGCAAGATTTTGTGGGGAGAAGGAGGTACTACGGAACAGAGTGAGCAACAGCAGCAATGCTGCTGCGAACGAAGTGGAGTCAGTACCGACGCGGCCTGCTTCCTGAGCCGTGAGAAGCCGAAGCCCAAGGCAGTGTTCACGAACAACTAAACTAAACCATAACGCCTCTGCAACGCCTCCCCGGAAAGGGAAGGCACGGAGAGGCACTACATTCAGAAGATATAATAAAGGAGAGATTTCCCATGAAGATCGGTGTTATCGGTGCTGGCACTATGGGCCAGGGCATCGCAAAGGCATTTGCTCAGGTCGAGGGCAACACGGTTGCTCTGTGTGACATCAAGCAGGAGTGGGCCGAGAATGGTCTGGCAAAGATCAAGAAGGGCTATGAGAAGCTGGTCGCTAAGGGCAAGATGACGCAGGAAAAGGCTGACGCTATCGTCGCTGCTATCACCCCGGGCCTGAAGGAAGACCTGTGCGCTGACTGCGACCTGGTCGTTGAGGCTGCTTTCGAGGATATGAAGGTCAAGCAGACCACTTTCGGCGAGCTGGATAAGATCTGCAAGCCCGAGTGCATCTTCGCTTCCAACACCTCTTCTCTGTCCATCACCGAGATCGGCAAGGGCGTGAGCCGTCCTCTGGTCGGTATGCACTTCTTCAACCCCGCAGACCGCATGAAGCTCATCGAGGTCATCGCAGGCTGCAACACTCCCGCTGAGACTGTCGAGAAGATCAAGGAGATCTCCGTTGCCATCGGCAAGAACCCCGTTCAGGTCAACGAGGCTGCCGGCTTCGTCGTCAACCGCATCCTGATCCCGATGATCAACGAGGCTGCCTTTATCAAGATGGAGGGCGTTTCCAACATCGCCGGCATCGACACCGCTATGAAGCTGGGCGCCAACCATCCGATGGGACCCCTGGAGCTGGGCGACTTCATCGGCCTGGACATCTGCCTCGCCATTATGGACGTCCTGTACAAGGAGACCGGCGACAGCAAGTATCGTGCATGCCCGCTCATCCGTAAGATGGTCCGCGGCGGCAACCTGGGCTGCAAGTCTGGCAAGGGCTTCTACGTTTACAACGCAGACCGCACCAAGACCCCTGTCGACGAGCTGTAAATTAGTTTGAAATTTCTCTCGGTCGTCCCGAAGAAAACGGCCGGGAGGAATTTGTTTGCACAGGACATGAGTGTAGCTGCCCTGTGCTGAAAGAAAAACATCCGTTAGGAGGATATAGCGATGGATTTTACTCTGTCCAAGCAGCAGCAGATGGTGCAGAAGATGTACCGCGAGTTTGCTGAAAACGAAGTCAAGCCTCTGGCAAAGAAAGTCGATGCCGAAGAGTATTTCCCCAAGGAGACCGTCGAGAAGATGGGCAAGCTGGGTATGATGGGCATTTACTTCCCCACCTCCGTTGGCGGTGCAGGCGGCGACGTCCTGTCCTACGTCATGGCTGTTGAGGAGCTGAGCAAGGTCTGCGGCACCACTGGTGTTATCGTTTCCGCACACACCAGCCTGTGCGCAGCACCTATTTATGAGAACGGCACTCCCGAGCAGAAGGAAAAGTATCTGCCAAGCTGTGCAGCGGCGAGTGGCTGGGTGCTTTCGGTCTGACCGAGCCGGGCGCTGGTACTGACGCTCAGGGCCAGCAGACCACTGCTGTGGAAGATGGCGATTACTGGGTGCTGAACGGCTCCAAGATCTTCATCACCAACGCAGGCTACGCTGACGTGTTCATCGTCATCGCTGTTACCGATAAGGTCCTCGACAAGAAGGGCCGTCCCACCAAGCTGTGCTCCGCCTTCATCGTGGAGCGTACCGACCCGGGCTTCTCCGTCGGCAAGGCTGAGGATAAGATGGGCATCCGTGTTCTTCTACCTGCGAGCTGATCTTTGAGGACTGCCGCATCCCGAAGGACCGTATGCTGGGCGTGCGCGGCAAGGGCTTCCAGCTGGCTATGGCTACTCTGGACGGCGGCCGTATCGGTATCGCTTCCCAGGCTCTGGCATCGCCGAGGGCGCTCTGCAGGAGACCGTCGCTTACGTCAAGGAGCGCAAGCAGTTCGGCCGCAGCATCTCCGCTTTCCAGAACACCCAGTTCGAGCTGGCCGAGATGAAGGCCCGTATCGAGGCTGCAAAGTATCTGGTCTACGCTGCCGCTCTGAAGAAGCAGGAAGCTATGAATGGTGCAAAGGTCCGCTACAGCGTCGAGGCTGCTCAGGCTAAGCTCATCGCAGCCCGCACCGCAAGCGACGTGACCCGCCGCTGCCTGCAGCTGTTCGGTGGCTACGGCTACACCCGTGACTACCCCATCGAGCGCATGATGCGTGATGCCAAGATCACTGAGATCTACGAGGGCACCAGCGAAGTGCAGATGATGGTCATTTCCGGCGCGCTGCTGAAGTAAGGGAGGCAAGATTTACAATGAAAGCAATCGTTTGTGTAAAGCAGGTTCCTGATACCTCCGGTAAGGTGGCTGTCAAGGCGGATGGTACTCTGGACCGTGCCTCTATGGCAACCATCACCAACCCCGATGACCTGAACGCTCTGGAGGCCGCTCTGAAGCTGAAGGACGAGACCGGCTGCGAAGTCGTCGTCGTCACCATGGGTCCCCCGCCGGCCGAGGGCATGCTCCGTGAGCTGCTGGCCCGCGGCGCTGATAAGGCTGTTCTGGTCTCCGGCCGTGAGTTCGGTGGTTCTGATACCTTCGCGACCAGCCAGATCCTCGCTGCTGCTGTCAATAAGATCGGTGTCGGCCCCGAGGACGTCGTGTTCTGCGGCCGTCAGGCAATCGACGGTGATACCGCACAGGTCGGTCCTCAGATCGCTGAGAAGCTGCACCTGCCTCAGGTGACCTATGTTGCTGACATCCAGAAGGATGGCAACAGCCTCACGGTCAAGCGTATGCTGGAAGACGGCTACATGATGGTCAAGGTGCAGACTCCCTGCCTGCTGACCTGCATCAAGGAGCTGAATCAGCCCCGCTACATGAGCGTCAACGGCATCTTCACCTGCTACGACAAGCCGATGGAAGTGTTCGATTACAACGCTCTGAAGGACGATCCGCTGATCGAGGTCGATACCATCGGTCTGAAGGGTTCTCCGACGAACGTCTTCAAGTCCTTCACTCCTCCGCAGAAGGGCGCAGGCACTATGCTGACTGGCGACGATACCGCTGCACAGCTGGCTGGTATCCTGGCCAAGAAGCACCTGATCTGATGAAAGGAGCATAGGATTACAATGGCTGATTTTAACGAATACAAGGGCGTCTGGGTCTTCTGCGAGCAGCGCCAGGGCGCACTGATGTCCACTGATTTTGAGCTGGTCAGCGAGGCCCGCAAGCTGGCTGATGAGCTGGGCTGCGAAGTCACCGGCCTGCTGCTGGGCGACAACGTCGAAGGCATTGCAAAAGAGCTGGGCGGCTATGGTGCCGATAAGGTCATGGTCTGCGACAGCCCGCTGCTGAAGGATTACACCACTGACGCATACGCCAAGGTCGTCTGCGACATGGTCAACGAGTACAAGCCTGAGGTCCTGCTGATCGGTGCTACCAACATCGGCCGCGACCTTGGCCCCCGCTGCGCAGCTCGTCTGCACACCGGTCTGACCGCTGATGCTACCCATCTGGACATCGACACTGCAAAGTATGTCGAGTTCCTGAAGGAGAGCTCCACCATCGACCTGTCCAAGCAGAAGTTCGATTACGAGGACCGCAACCTGAAGATGACCCGTCCTGCTTTTGGCGGCCATCTGATGGCTACCATCATCTGCCCCCGTTTCCGTCCTCAGATGTCTACCGTCCGTCCCGGCGTCATGAAGAAGGCTCCCTTCGATCAGCCAAGGCCGATGCCTGCCAGATCGTGAAGCCCGCATTCAGCCTGACCGCTGACGACATCAAGACCGAGGTCCTGAGCGTTGAGAAGGCAGCTGAGAAGCTGGTCGACCTCATCGGTGCAGACGTCATCGTCTCTGTTGGCCGTGGTATCAGCAAGGACGTCAACAAGGGCATCGAGCTGGCTGAGCAGCTGGCTGCAGCTCTGGGCGGCGGCGTTGTCGGCGCATCCCGTGCCGTCACCGATGCCGGCTGGATGACCGCTGACCATCAGGTCGGTCAGACCGGTAAGACCGTCCATCCCAAGATCTATGTGGCTCTGGGCATCTCCGGCGCTATCCAGCACACCGCAGGTATGCAGGATTCCGAGTGCATCATTGCGTCAACAAGAATGAGTCTGCCCCCATCTTCGGTGTGGCTGACTACGGCATCGTGGGCGACCTGTTCAAGGTCGTTCCCGAACTCATCAAGCAGGTCGAGGCAGCAAAGGCTGCTCAGTGATCAGCTGAGAAATAAGGTCCAGGAGGCAGCTCGAGAGAGCTGCCCTCTTTTTGTTGCATTTTCCTTTTATAGATATATAAATAAGAAAGAAAACTCTATGATTTTCCCATTGACAGGAAAGAAGAAATATGGTATATTCTATCCAGAGAGATGAAGGTGCTCAGGCACTGGAAAATCACTTGAACATGATCGACTCAAAAAAGAGTTTGCGAATAGAATATTTAGCAAAGCAGTTGAAAAGCTGTGACGCAAAGCTAAAGGGCCTGTAAAATGGTAGCCAGTTGCATTTTTAAGGAATTGCCTTTACTTTGTCTTTGAGTATCGTGATTCCTTTTTTTAGTCGCCGGAACAGTTCATGTGATGATGTCTCTCGAACCCCCACAGATGAGCAGGAAACATCTGTGGGGTTTTTATTTTTGTCTGCGGTGTCGGGACGCCTTACGCGAAGAATCCAAGAGGATGAAGCGGATTTGAGTCAGCGCGAAAAAACCTGAAAAAACTTGCAAAAAGGTGTTGACATCCGGCCCGGTGTATGGTATTATACTTGAGCGCCAAGCGCTGAGACAAAAGAATGACTTCTGAGTCCCAGCTGGAAGTAAAGCGAAAAGAACCAATAGACGTCCGAAAGTTCCGGTCAGTGCCGAGAAACCGAGAACGCTCCAAGTTCGCCAGAGAAATCTGAATCACGAAAAACTTCGAAAAAAGAGCTTGACAAAAAATCACTTCTGTGATAAAATAATCAAGTCGTCAGCCGCAAGGCTGAGGCGCTTACAGGACCTTGAAAATTGAACAATATCGAAAAACTTGTAACGGAACCTATTTTCGTGTTGGAAAAACACGTTAAACAATTCCAAACAAAGTAATTCACACAGGACGCAAGCGAATTGCGTGCTGAGCGAAAGAGAGATT
>ENA-OQAA01001179-OQAA01001179.1-human-gut-metagenome-genome-assembly--contig:-NODE-1179-length-14228-cov-1.675413_pt1 | contig 14228 bp, 12 predicted proteins | sample MGYA00242489_ERZ504515 | MGnify/ENA primary metagenome ERZ504515 (study PRJEB26092, sample SAMD00036237) | human gut metagenome | host: Homo sapiens | study: EMG produced TPA metagenomics assembly of...
TCCCATATCCTGTATCTGTTCCTAGATTTCTTCTTAATACAACATCAGATATCTCTCCATATCCATCATAATTATCTCTTGGTCGATTCCCATTCAGCGGATCCCCGTTAGGATTTGCATTCGTCACAGTTACAAGTAACGCAAAATCAATTTTATTAGACAAACTACTCATTATTTTTCCTCCTATGATACACTCTTTTTTGATGACATATTTTTCAGTTGGCAATGATATCCCAACAGAACAATGGTTTTAACTTTGAATTATTTTCAAAATCAGCTATCGTAAACTGATTTTCTATTTCACTGATCAAATTTTCATAATATTGTTTCTGTGTATATGGCATTCCATTTAAATATGGAATCAGACGTTTATAAATAATCCCCCATATCTGATATGGTCTGTTTGAAAATGCTTCAAAATAACGGCTCGCATTTGTTGTCCTTGCCTCTTCTTTTTTATATGTAACTCGTTCTGCTATTTCCGCCACCGCAAGCAACCGGCCATACAGATAATCGCGATCTGCGCATTCATAATCTAATGCCATTTCATATTCCTCCTTTTCTCCTCTGGCTTTTTTCTCTTCAATCATCAGCTTTCGTATCATTCCACACGCTGCTTCCAACACTTTCCGCCAATTATAACAATTCTGGTATGCAGTTGGTTTACAAGCTTTATGAAACAAATTTCTTACAATCTCTTTTGGAATCCTTCTTCCAGCTATCACACACGGAATCAACTTCAAGATCGCCTGGTTCCGCACTTCCTGCTTACATTTTATAAAATCTCCCTGCTCTGTTCCATATGCATAATCAGCTATTTCATAAAGCGAAAAGGACCGAATCTCATTTTTCCTTGCTTTCCCTGAAAAACAATTCCATGCCGTCTCAAAATGCCAGCGTTCTACATTCTGATAAAATTCAGAAATTCCTAATTCCTCATACATTCCGATAGATACTCTTCCTGTTGTCGCCGCATCCAACACCATAATCATTGCCTTTTCTCTATGATCTATCTGACTTTTGATTTCGTTCTGCTTTTTTGCTCCCCAGACAGCCTTTCTCAAACGTTCCCTATAAAGAGGCATGGTATCTGATACCAGTGTGGATTTTATATCATCGGACTCGTTCTCCTCCAACATGTCCCATTCATCTTCCAGATCATCTTCTGGATTTCCGATAATATCCGGCAATGTCTGCATATTACTTGCCCAGGTTAAAACTATCATCGGCCCGATCGCAATTCCCTGTTTTTCAATCAGCCACTTGAGCGCATTATGCATTTTCTGCGAAAACTCATACCCTACAGATAATGCCTGTTCTTTTGAATCGAATCTTCCACGATAAGAAAATCCCCTTTCGTCATTTGAAGAAATCAACTTTGCCTTATCCCCTGCATTTCGTATTTTGGAAGGATGTTTATACGTGCATGAAGTATTCTTTCCCGTTGCATAACAAAGCTGAAGTCTGTCCTGATTTTCCGACTGATACAAAATAAAACTTTCATAAAGAGAAAAATCCTTCCATGTCCTACTTTCTCTCCCAAGCACATCTTTATAATTTACACGAAATCTTACAAAAACTTCTTCCTGACTGATACCGAGAATTTTATTGTTCTGACTCAGTTTTCCTGTTTTTTCATCAATCTTCAGGCATCTCCCTCCTATCAGATCATGCATCAGTCTCCTCTTACACAAATATATGTATACCGCCTTGACTGCCGGATGACTGTTTTGTGAATCATTCCATTTTCTCAACTGGTCCAGATACGCCTGATAATATTTCTCATTTTCTGTATGTTTTCCAGATACAAATTCCTTATAATCTCCGGCAATATATATCAGCTTGTCTGCAAATGGATGCGGTGTAATTCCCGAACTGCGCGCCCCAGAATCTTCTGTTACCGGGATTACTGTAACAGAATCCTTTTTATCCATAACAGGAACTGCCGAATAAAATTCCCCATCTTCCGACAAGGTTACCTCGACTTGTGCATTCACTGTAGAATGATAAATAGGAAGCAGCAATACCTTTTCATCATCTTTTCCCCAATTATTTTCGTACACTTGATACAACTCATTCGGCCAGCTCAATTTTCTCCTCCTTCCTAAACTCTCTGATCCCACTAAAGTTCTTTTCACTACCAAAAATTTTTATTGGCATCTCTTTTATATGCCGTTTCATTACACATTCTTCCGGACTGATAAATTGAATCACTCCATCTTCCATAACCGGATTCCACAATCTCACTGTCATTTTCCCTTTGTCCTCTGAAAGCTTTGCCTCATCTGCATAGGTAATTCCGTGGTACATAATACCATAGGAAATTGCCCCACTTTCATCATAATAACCTTTTCCTTCCCCAAAACGACACGGTTCTACATAGCCCTGACACTCTCTCGTCCCAAGAAAGATATCTCTTCTTCCTCCTCGTTCGATCATACGCTGCGCAATGCTCAAATACTTTTTTGCATTCCTATCCTGTTTTAGCTCCGGACGATTCATATTCCACTCAAAATGCGCTTTGACCTGATAGCAAACATCACTTAAATAAGTGTAATAAGCAAGTTCATTTCCACCTCCGTATTTAATTGGCCGCATCCCTTTGCGCACTGTTTGAATTTTATTCACAACACGGACACTGTCGATTCTCCATTCTATCGTCGGTTTCCAGAAAACACTGCTTAAAATTCCTTTTAAAGCTTCGTATGTCGGAATCGGATAGGACATCTTTTCCCCACCTGGCCGTGTCAATATATCCGAAAACAGTGCGTACTCTCCATATACCTGAAATTCAACTCTGTTCCCGTAAAGTTCTCTGTTCATATCTGCCTCTTCCTTTCTTCGTTCTTTTTAAAGATCAGTAAATCCATGTACCCCGTTTCAACGTTACCCCCACATTCTGATCATAATAACCCTCCTCAAGCAGCCAAACTCCACATTGTAGCAGTTCCAATGCTTTTTCTTTCTCCAGTATCCTTTTTCGTTTTCTCAGAAAGACCAAACTGTATATTTCTGTGCCTGTCTTAAAATTTTAGTAATCTCAGAATTACTTGTTTCTGTTCTTAGCTGTACCATCAACTCTTCGCTTCTCATTATAAGTACTATTACAGAAGTTGTCGGTACATCTATCATCTTAAACAGTTCTCCCGTTGTCTTAAATGCCTGTACCCGATAACTCTTCTTCCCACAATTTCTATACGCATTCACCGACAGTAAATTCACCAGATCTGTTTCCATCCCTGCATCTTCCACATTGTACATCAGATTTTTCTTTACACTCCTTATAATATTTTTGAAAATATAGCTGCATTGCCTCCACCGATGCCAGATCCTCATAAGCCTTACTCTCAATTATCTGTCGTGATACATCCTGCGCTGTCTTTATCGATTTAAGCGCGTAAATCTCCTCTTCACATACATTTAAAAGATAAACCGGGCAACATTCACCATCTTTTCCTTCTCTATTGCAGCGGCCTGCTGCCTGCACCACATTATCCATCCCTGCAAGTGAACGTATCACACAGCGGAATGATATATCAATTCCCGCCTCTATCAGCTGTGTAGTTACACAAATAACCTTGTCTTTTTTCAGTTTTTCCTTCAAATCCTTTATCAAACTTCTCCTATGTTCCGGACACATATCCGCGCTAAGATGTACAAGGATCATCTCAGAATCCTTTTGCTTACAGAGTTCCTGATAAACTTGAAGAGCTGCTGCTCTCGTATTCACCACAAACAACACCGTTCCTTCTGTACGGTATTTTTCCATACAAAATCTTGCTGCTTCTACATATGTGTAGCCAAATTTTCGCAATGCAGATATAATTTCGTTTCTCTTAAGTGCCTGAAAATCACCTGAATAATCGCCTGTCATGCTGTATTCCTTACTATCTGTGATCCGCAGTGGATACTTTACTTTCTCTAAATCAGGCTGTGTTGCAGAACACAATACAACAGCTGACTTCCCGATTGTTGATATAAAATTCACTCCCATATTAAACAGACATACACATTCTGCTGGTATCGACTGCACTTCATCAATAATAATTACTGAATTGCATAATCGGTGCATTCTCCGCACCGAATCCATTCGATCCGAGAAAAATGTATTCATAAATTGAACCAGTGTAGTTGCTATTATCGGCATATCCCATTTATCTGCTCTCAGTTCATACTCTGCCATTTCCTCCTCTGTTTTAAACGATGCAATCATATCAGAGTGATGCTCCAACACATACTCTTCTCCAACAATTCTCTTCCACTCTTCACAGTTCTGCTCCAAAATTGTCCGGAAAGGCGCTATATAAAATATCCTTTCTTTCCCATGCTTCTTGCAGTAATGAATCGCAAAACGCAAAGCGGATATCGTCTTTCCACCTCCAGTTGGAACGATCATCCTGCAAATCTCTGTTTCCCGTTCTGCATAGCATTTGCAACGTTCCGAAATATCACACCGCAATTTTGAAAGCGGATCCTTTCGCTCACGAAACTCCCCGCATTTCTCTTCCACTTTCTCGCTAAGCACCTCCCAGATGTTCTCCTCAAACACAGCCTCTGTTCCTTTTCCTTCCTGAAAATCAGCAGTATTTGTCCGGTCTGCATCCACAAGCACCGACTGCATCAGCCGTTCAAACTGTCCCATGTAAAATGCGAATGTAGTTGTGTCTTTCCCTATTTGAGCAACTTTTCCCCTAATCACCATATACTCTTCTTTCACGGCATAAAGCAGATTTAACCATTCTTGTTCTGACAACATTTCAATCAAATTACTCCGTATTTCTTCATACCGTTCATCCTTTGAAATCCTCTCTCGAAAATAGTCATTTCCATCTTTATCAATCCAGTCATGTAATCCATGATGTGAAATAACCGTATGTGAAATATATCTGGCCACTTCTACCATCCTTGGGTCCCCGGTCTTTTTCGCAAGCTCCATCAAATACCTTGCTCCAGCGTAACAGTGATCTATCATTCCTCGTGTAAAATTGTTTTTCTCCAGAATATAATCATTAAAATCTCTGCATAGCTTCCCCGCATCATGGATCATTCCCTGCATCCTTGCAATAACCGGAGTATCTATTTTTTCGGCATACCTTTCTCCTAAATCTGCTGTTCCCCTGCTGTGCTCAAACACAGTCTGTATCTCTACTCTTCCATTCACTTCTCGTTTATGTGCTGTAAATATGTTCATGACTCTCACATCCTTTACTGCTAATATAGCATGCTTTGCTTCCGTCGTCAATATATATTATTTTCTTGCGAATACAATTTTTTTCTTCAAATCTATCCTTATAATTGCAAGTAAAATTATAGGAAGTAATTTGACATATATCATTTTTTTTATTAAAATATAAAAGTTCTGTTCAGTCTTTTGACTGTGGATTGAAATGCAAGAAAATATTATTTTGAAACAAGCAAGGAGCCGTCTCATGTATGGTGAATGAAAAATGGATTCGACCATAGCTGTTACGGCTCCTTGTCTTTCTTCCAACAACACAAAATTTCACTATTTTTATTACATTCTATTCCGGCAAGCTCTCCTCCACACACAATGCCCCATATCCCACCTGCGGATTTGGATATTCTGTAAATCCTGCAATGGTCTTGCGCCTCTCCTGAGATAAGCCTTTACTTTTTCTCCATATAAATACGGATCATTCCCTCTCACAATTCCCCACTCCATCATAAGTGCCACCGCTCCGGAAACAAATGGTGTAGCAAACGATGTTCCGGTGAATGTCTGATAAATTCCGGACGGTGTCGGCGCTGTAATATCTACTCCTGGCGCCACAAGATCCGGTTTACTTTCTCCTTCAAGTCCTCCCCTTCCCGAAAAATCTGCATAGGCAAACGTCAATGAATCGTATGCTCCCACACTGATCACTCTCTGTGAAGTTGACGGGATCGTCAATGTCCCCCTCTCGGTCGGATAGCGGAATGCAGTTCCCCTGTTCAAGACGTTCTCACTCGGAAGCCATAAGTCATATTCCCCTGTCACAATTTTTCTTGGAGTCAGAACAAACTGCCATATGCCCGGCGTAATATACGAATCTTTTGGAAGAAACTCGATAAAAATCTCCTGTGAGACATGAAACGGACTTGGCTCGCCATAATACAGCAGGATTTCCGTATCTCCGACCACAAAACGTTGTGTACCGATTACCTCTGGTATCGGTCCGATCTGCACACCTGCCGGAGAAATCAGAGAGATATCCACAATGTCATGGTAACTTTTCCAAATCTGCACATTGATTGCCGTCTCCTTCATCTGTACCGCAAGTGGAATCCGCTCTTCCGTATTCTCTTCAAGGGTTCCTGCAGTATGCCCCGCACTTGCCCCTTCATTTCCCATACCGATACAGATCACGCTCTTCCACAAGTTTGCAATATCCGCAATAAACCGCTCCAACAAACTTGTGCCGGTGTGTGAACCATATGTATTTCCAAAACTGATATTGATTGCGACAGGTCTTCCTGCTCTCTGAGCCTTCTTTACCACATAGTCAATTGCCTGCATCAGTTCCGTCGTTCTTGGAAATCCTTCCTCCCGCGGTGTACCGAGCTTGACGACAAGAATCCCGCTCTCAGATGCAACTCCCTGATAGCGGGCTCCTTTACTTCCTCTTCCATTTCCTGCTGCAATTCCCGCCACAGCAGTTCCATGCCCAGATCGATCTTCACTTGGTACAATTTTCATTCGTTCTGTCCGGTTCTCCTGCTGCAGCGCCTCATTGATCTTCTCCTGCGTGTATTCTGTTCCCTGCACATAGCCTTCCGGTGGATTTCCGGGAATTGTCTGATCCAGAGTGCATAAATTCTTGTCGTTCCATCTGCATTCCGAAAATCTAGATTTGCATAATCAATCCCTGAATCAATGATTGCCACAAGCACACCGGTCCCATAAAGTTTTGGCGGTCGGATCTGCACCGAAGTCATACAGGACACTCTTCTTCCATTTTCCACTTGAAAAAACAATCGCTTGGCTTCTCTATATATCTACCGCCTCAATCCCCGCCAGCGCTTCCAGACGATCTTCCCGGACAGTCACAATGGCAAACTCATTACTCAATTCTACAACACTCTCTGCAATTTCTCTAACCTGCCCAAGCGTTCCCGAATATTTTATGATCACTTCCCACGTTCGTGCAACCGGTAGTATCCCACATCCAACTCCAAAGATTTTTCTCGTTCTTCTTCATTTGCACTCAATGCCAGATTCAATAAATTTTCAATTTTCTGGTCTGCCATATGATCACCCCATCACACTCTATTCAGATAGGATGGCAAAAATACCTTTGCTTTTTTAATTCTTTCGTTTTACTCTTCCATTTCACTTCCTGTCAACGCTCCTGTATACGGTGCAAGTGACAGTGGGATAAAATATCCTCTCTCATGCCTGCACAACGGACAGATTTCCGGAACTTGTTTTCCGGAGTGGATATGCCCACAGTTCAGACACATCCATTTTCCTTCTTTTGCCGCCTGAAAATAAGAACCATCCTCCAAAAGTCTTGCCACTTTGGCAAATCTTCTCCCGTGAAGTTTTTCTACCTCTGCAATCTGAAAGAACGCAGAAGCAACCTCTAAAAATCCTTCTTCCTTTGCGGTCTCTCCAAAAGCTGATACACATCATCTGCTTCCTCGAATTCATTATGTTGAGCCGCCTTCAAAGCCCCAAGAATCTGTTCGTTGTCGTCAATCGGATAAGTTCCCTGAATTTCGATCGTCTCCCCTGTCATCTCTTTCAACAGCTCATAGAAACGCTCTGCATGTGCCCGTTCCTGCTCCGCTGTAAATAAGAATATCTTTTCGACTGCATATAGTCCCTGCCTGCGCGCAAGCTCTGCTCCAAAGGTATAGCGATTTCTAGCTTGGCTCTCTCCCGCAAATGCTTTCATCAAATTTTCCTTTGTTCTACTTTTTTTCAAACTCTGTGCCATAGTTTCCTACCTCTTTCTTCTCACAATTTCACGATTCTCCCATCGTTACACTCAGAAGTATGTTACCAGGCACCGTCTTTTATACATTCTTTTCCATTTTCTTCTCTAATGCTCTTTGCACAACGAATATATTTCCAACACAACAAGAAATAAAAATGACCGCACGTTAATTAAATCCGATGATCCTTCTCGCCACCTCATACGCAAGCACCGATACTTTTCTTCCGGAATTTCCCGGAAGATTCATAGTCTGTCCAAGAATACTATACCGAATCTTCCAATATACCCGATAATCTACTTCTTTCAGATACTCCCAGAGTCGCCTTTTTCTTTTCCAGATTTTCCTCTGTCTTAGAGCGGATCAGAATAATCGAAGATACTGTCATCATAATCGCAAGATAGTTAATCATGTAATTTCTCAGCTTCCTGCTGGAAATTTTCCGCATAGAATACATGTCGATCATCGTCCTTGTCACATAAAGCTGCTGATCAATACGTTTGATCATATTTTTCTCATTGACTGACTGATCCTCTCTTCCGATAAAGTACCGGTAAAAATCAACATCAAGATAATATAATGATGTAACATGCGGCAAAGGATAGTACACATAAATGTTATCTACATAAAATGTATGCTTTGGCAGCTTCAATCCACAATTACGCAATAATTCTGTCCGGTAAATCACAGAATGCATCAAAATATACTGCGACAGACGAAATCTTCCGATATCCCCCCATGTCATGATGCGATCCTGCGGAAGTACATTCCGGTAATGAATCACTTTCTTATTCTTCACTCCAACCTTTTCATATACATAATTAGAGATGAGCATGTCCGTCAGACTTCCCTGCTGATACCATCCCTTCAATACATCCAGAATCTTCTCAAGCGCCGTCTCTTCTACCCAGTCGTCGCTGTCTACCACTTTAAAATACATACCGGATGCATGGTTCAACCCTTCATTCACTGCATCCCCGTGGCCTCCGTTTTCTTTGTCCACCACTTTTACAATGGTCGGATATTCTTTTTCATACCTTCTTGCAATCTCTAACGTGTGGTCTGTCGATCCGTCATTTACAATAATAATCTCCACATCTTCTCCCCCCGGAAGAAGCGACTGTATTGCCCGGTCCATATAATCCTCCGAATTGTAACATGGAATCGCAATGGATAAATATTTCATTTCGTTCACCTCATCTATTTTCAATCTTTCCATAGTATAATCCATTTCCTGACATTTTCCAACAGCTATATTGTAAATTCCTGATATTTCCGATATAGTAGAAGCATAATCATTTTTTGGAGGTAATTTACATGAAAAATATAATTGTAGGACAGTCCGGCGGACCAACCGCTGTAATCAATGGAAGCCTTTACGGTGTTGTAACGGAAGGACTCCGTCAGACAGATGCCATCGAGACAGTCTTTGGAATGATCAATGGGATTGAAGGATTTTTAAACGATCAGGTGATTGACATGCGTCCACTTTCAGAAAACGGGGAATTAGAGCGAATCCGCACAACACCGGGAGCATACTTGGGTTCCTGCCGCTATAAGCTGCCGGAAGATCTTACAGATGCTGTTTATCCTCAATTGTTTGAGAAATTTTCTGACAGAAACATTGGCTGCTTCTTCTATATTGGTGGAAATGACTCCATGGACACTGTCAGCAAGCTTTCTCGCTATGCTGCCTCTATCCAGAGTGATATCCGTTTCATCGGGATTCCAAAAACGATCGATAATGACCTTGTGGAAACCGACCACACACCTGGCTTTGGAAGCGCTGCAAAATATGTAGCTTCTACTGTCCGTGAAATTGCCATCGACGCTTCGGTCTACGACATAAAAAAATCCGTCACAATCGTGGAAATCATGGGGGCGCCACGCCGGATGGCTGACTGCTGCCAGTGTCCTTGCCCGCAAATTTGAAAAGATAACCCGGTTTGATCTACCTTCCAGAAGTCGCTTTTGACCAGGATGCTTTCATTGAAAAAGTATCAAAGGCACTCGAGACAACACCAAACCTTGTTGTATGTATCTCCGAAGGAATCAACGACGGCAATGGTACATTTGTGTGTGAATATGCAAGCGATGTCGGAGTGGACAACTTCGGTCACAAGATGCTCACAGGTTCTGGAAAATATCTTGAAAACCTCGTAAAAGAACGTCTTGGTATTAAAGTTCGCTCTGTAGAACTCAATGTCAGCCAGAGATGCTCTTCTGCTTGTCTCTCTGCTGCCGACCTAGATGAGGCTGTCTGCGCAGGAACTTATGGTGTACAGGCTGCACTTCTAGGGGGAAACAGGAAAAATGGTATCTTTCCAGAGAACAAAATGACAATCCTTATAAACTCACCTACACAACCGCCGATGTAAACAACATCTGCAACAAAGAAAAAGGAGTTCCTCTTTCCTGGATTACAAACGATGGTTCTGACATCAGTGAAGATTTTATCCGCTATGCACTGCCACTGATTCAGGGAAACGTTGAGGTTCCATTTGAAAACGGACTCCCGGCATTTGCTTTCCGTCGATAACTTGTTGCCATTCACATTTTGTTCATATTTCTTTCAAATTTTTTTCATTTGATTCACACGGTTTCTTCATTTCTATGTCATATACTAAGACTATCAAATGAAACAACATTTGAAACAGACGTTAATAGTATTCACATACTTTTAGAAAAACTTTTTCATAATACATGCCAGATGCGTTTTATACCATCTGGCATCCTCCCTTTTTAGGGATTTTTATGTCTTTGTCCTGAAAATAAAATTTAGAATCCGTATGCTCTTTTCAATATTTTAAACTGTTCTTGTTCCTGAATTTCTGGTAATTCCGTTAGGATCCCCTTTGTCACCTGTGCTTTCATCTCAGGCTCCAATCCCTCCACATTCCATAAAATCTCCAAATATGTAAGCGCAAGCAACTTTGACTGTGGAAGCACCTTTCTGCCTCTCCTGCAGATCTCCGCTGCATCATCTATCCGATCATTCTCCTCATACCGCTGTGCCAGACAGAGAAATGCCTCTTCCTTTTCCGCTCCCCTACCACTCTCCTTTAAATAAATTTCTAACGCAAGTACCTGGCCATCTATTGTTTGCTCCCGCTCTGAAATTTTCCAAACAACCTCTTCTAGTTTCTCTGTATATCCGAAATTTTCTAAGGTCGCTCCCTCTTGCTCCCTTGCCGCATCTGCCTGTATGATTTTTCCCTTCTCTTTTGACTGATCTGTCATCCTTTTTCCAACCGCGCTTCCAAAGATGACCATCACTGCACAGCCAAGGGCAACCACTGGCATTTTCTTTTCTATTTCTCTTTTTCGCCTGGATCTTAATTTCGGGAAATGCTTCTCCACCATAGAAAAAGTAATATATCCCTTCTCTCCATCTGCCTTCAGACAATTCTGGATCAGCTTTTCCAACTGGTATTCTTCCTTTTTTGTCAATGGAGGATCCGGCTCACTTTGGGACAACATATATTGAAGTGTTCTGCCAAAACTATAAATATCTACTGCCTCACAGATTCCTTTCTGCCTGTAAATTTCGGGATTTGAGAAGTATTTCCGCACCGTCCGGCTTTGAATCTGACGTACCGTTTCTCTGCTTCCTTCGGCCTCCAGATCCAAAAGATAAATCTCTTCGTCCTCCTTTACAATGACGCTGTATGGACTTAAGTAACCATAAGTTTGTTTTTCTCCGTATTTATGAAACCATGTGATCTGCAGAAGCATCTTTCGCATAAGATTCCACAATTCCTCTTTCGCTGTCTGCGGGTGATATTTCAGCCAATAGATCAACGTCTGTCCGAAAATTGTATCCTGGATCCGCTCACAATATTTTCCATGCTGTACCATTTTAATAATATCGTATTCCTTCTTCTCCAAACACATGCCTCCTTTTCTCTCCAGTACACAGAATGTTTCCTATGCCCATGTAATTTATATTCCTTTGTTTTCTTTATGATTTTTATTGGATTTTTCAGAATTTGTCGAATTGTATTTTGAAATCTGTTTTTTACAGAACGGTCGATCATCACGAAAGTGATGGAAAAATGAATGATTTTATTTCAATATCCTTATAGGAGTCTCCCGCCGGGAGAGACTCCATTGCTTTGTTTCTCACTAATCAATCGGTCGATACAGATGTCTCGGAATTCCATCTACCATAACCGGAGATACATCTCCCTGAATCAGCGGCCGCACATAAGTGATAAACTCATCTGTCACATAAGTGCCTTCCTTATTTACCCATTCTCTTGGAACAAGACGCTCATCGTTCGCAATCTTGTGCACATCTTTTACCTCGTTGTACATTGATATGGATCATCGGATAACCGAAGCATGACAACCATTTTCCCGCTGTCCCCTTCATCTCCGGCTTTCACTGCCGCACCACCTACCTGACTCGCTTCAAGGATATCCACTCTCGAAGCAGAATGCGATGCTGCTCTCTGCAACGTGCTAAGTTCTACGGCTCTTGTCTTGCATCCGATCTCTCCTGCGATCAGCGATGCCAGATAGTTTGCAGTTCCAGTCAGCTGCTTATGTCCAAATGCATCTACAAAATCTACATTAGAACCGAGTTCGCACACATATTTTCCATCTGCGGTCTTGATTCCCTCGGAAACTGCCACAACAACTGAATATTTCTTCTCCAAAAGCTTCCTCACTTTTGCAACAAACTTGTCCACATCAAATACAAGTTCCGGCAGATAGATTAAATCCGGCCTTCACAGTCCTCTCCTTTTGCCAGTGCAGCTGCACCTGTCAGCCAACCTGCATTTCTTCCCATAATCTCTACGATGGTAACAAGTCCGTGTTCATAGCGCAGGCTATGTCCGTCACGGATAATTTCTTTTACCGATGTTCCGATATATTTTGCTGCACTTCCATATCCCGGTGTATGGTCGGTCAGTGCCAGATCATTGTCGATCGTCTTCGGCACCCCAAGAAAATTCGTATGTCCACGCCCCGTTACCATGGAATAATCGTAAAGCTTCTTGATCGTATCCATCGAATCATTTCCGCCAATATAAATAAAGCATTCAATAATCTAATTCTTCAAGAATATCAAAAATCTTCTCATAAACTTCCTGATTCTCATGAATCTCCGGAAGTTTATATCTGCAGGAACCTAAAAATGCCGCCGGTGTTCTTCTCAATAGTTCTACATCCAGATCACTTCTGATAAAATCCGAAAGATCCACATACTTGCCTTCCATCAATCCCTGAATGCCATGCAGCATCCCATACACTTTCTTTGCCCCACGCTCTCTTGCAGTGCAGTAAACACCAGCAAGGCTCGAATTAATTGCCGCTGTCGGACCTCCTGACTGTCCTACGATCACATTCCCTTTCATCATATCCCTCCAGTTCGTTTGTCAATATCCTTATATTAGTATATTTTGCACTTATTGTAAAGAAAAACTTTGTTTCTTTTGTTTATTTTTACTTATTTTTGATAATTTTCATTTCTTTTGACATTTTCATCATTATTTTATCTATTTTTCATGATTTTTCAGTTCTATTTTTATCAATATTTCCATTCCTAGGATTTCATCTGAAAAATCTTCTGTAAATTTGCATTGCACATTTATCCCCCTAGGGTTATAATTCAAATATTTTCAAATAACAGACAAGGAGGAATGTTGTATGCGAATAACTCCCATCGAAAAAGAAGATAAGACCGGAAGGATCATCACACTCAGAAATGCCGAGATTTCAGATGCCGATAATCTAATCACTTATATGAAGATCACCAGTTTTGAAACTCCTTTTCTGCTCCGGGAGCCCGATGAATTTCATCTCACCTCAGAGCAGGAAGAATGCTTTATTCAGAATACGATCGATAATCCCCGGGAACTGATGCTCCTCGCAACAGCGGACGGGCTGCCATATCGGAAACTACTCTCTTTCCGGCGCTGGTCCATTTAAAAGGTATCAGCATCGCTGTCAGATCGCAATCGCACTGTATCAAAAATATTGGGGCTGCGGGATCGGACAGATGATGTTAAGTACGATACTTTCTGTCGCCAGAGAACTGGGATACGAGTAGGCGGAACTGGAAGTAGCCGCAAATAACACCTCCGCTATCGCTCTCTACCAAAAATTAGGTTTTCAGACCTACGGCACATTCCCTGATAACATGAAATATGCCGACGGTTCTTACACAGATATGCTTTGGATGATGAAAAAGCTTATCTGATCAAAAAATATTTCCAAAAACAGAAAGAGAATAACAAGCGTTGAAATTCTTGTTAACCTCTTTTCTTGTTTACTTTTTCTTA
>ENA-OQAA01001180-OQAA01001180.1-human-gut-metagenome-genome-assembly--contig:-NODE-1180-length-14182-cov-1.804554_pt1 | contig 14182 bp, 19 predicted proteins | sample MGYA00242489_ERZ504515 | MGnify/ENA primary metagenome ERZ504515 (study PRJEB26092, sample SAMD00036237) | human gut metagenome | host: Homo sapiens | study: EMG produced TPA metagenomics assembly of...
TGCCGGTATGTATAGCGCAGCTTTAAAAATCCGCGTCATCCGTGTCATCCGCGTCTAAAAGATTAAAGTCCGCGTTCGTCCGCCTTATCCGCGTAGTCCGCGTACCCATTCCCTCGCCGCTAAATTACCATTTATCCGCCTGTCATTATGTGAACTAATTATGAACATCTACTTACAATATTGTTCGATATATCGAATAAAACCAGCGTAAACCGTTATTCTTCGTGATGTCCGTCATCTCCTCCCGTCGCACTCAACACGATATTGCGTGCGACATGCGCCTCGTTTCCGGCAGCATCCGTACAGTAAACCATCAGGTGGTAATCTCCCGGAGTGTATTAGCCGGTATCACGATATCATGATGATGGATATGAGCCGTTCTTTGTTCCGAAACATCGTAAGACTTATTAAAGGTGAAATCAACAGTCGTCTCAGCAGTGCGGGTATCATGCGAATGATGGTCGAAGTTATTGTGAATCTCTATCTTGTACGATTTCAACATGACATCATCCGATAAGTCCATCTCAAAATGTACTCCGTGTTCACTGCCTATTGCCAGCACTCCGCCTTCGGCAGGCGATTTAAGATCAATCACCGGTTTTGTAGTATCACTAAGCGGATTGTCACTGTCTCCGCAAGCAGTAAGTAATGAAACAACTTATCACTAAAAGGGAAATAATCATCGGGAAATAAAATCTTGTTTTCATTTGAATAATTTTTTAAATGGTACTTAATTAATAATTGAAAGTTTCGCCCCGGTTCGGGAATCTCCACTTTCCGATAAAAACTGAGATGATTGTAATACCGCGTATTGAATAAATTACGGACAGTCAGAGTAATCTCCACTTCCGTTCCGGCAACGGGTAAATCAAGAGAGCCAGCTATATGAAAGAGGTTTGCACCCGGCGTGCGGTCTTCATTACGATCCACACGATTTTGCTTGGTTATGCTCTGCCATTCGGCATAAAGCATATACCGCTTCCTTTGCCAGGTGAGCGTGTTGCGCAGCGTGGCAGGCGGAGAAAAACTCAAAGGAATACGTTCATCACAATTGTAGGTATAGACATACTCACCGGATATACGGTAGTTGAGAGTGGGCAAAACAGTTAGTTCCACACTCGCCTCCGCTCCGGCAAACAAGGCTTCCGTCTGCGTATAACGGTAAATCTGTCCCGTATGGGGTAAGACAGACCATTCCCCCGTAGGCCGCAGAAAGATATAATTACTAAACCAATTGACGAAAGGAGAAACATATACGGACCATCTCCCGTACTTCAACTGATAAGAAGCATCCATCTGCCAACCTGTTCGGACGAAAGTGTGGCATCTCCCTGTTCATGACGGAATGTGCCGTGATGCACACCATTCGAAGCCAGTTCATTAGCTCCCGGAAGACGAAAACTCCGTCCGACATTTACCTTCAGCTGATGCCGCATCGAGGGCGTCCATACCACACCCAATGATAAAGAATAGTCGCCAAAGCTCCTGTTTACCCGGCGGCTGTTCCACCGGTAGAACTCCACCTGCTCTTCATCATATCCCTGTTCCTGCAAATAAGTAGCCAGGTAAGGATCATCATGAGCAAAGACACGCATGCGACCATAGTCATACCGTAGACCTCCACTGACGGATAACGTATTATCCGGATGATACGTCGTAAGCCAGGATATACCGGTAGTAAAACGATCATATTCCGGCAACAAGAAAGAATAACCGGAAATCGTATTTCGCTGGAATTGAGAGTCCCACCCCATCCGGTGTTCCCAGGAAGAAGAACCGACCCACCGTCCTTTTGCCGAAAAACTGAAAGTATTCAGATTAAAGGCCAGTTCTTTGTCAGGATCAGTTTCCGGCAGAGGTTGTGTTCCGTAATGGGTATGAAACGCACTCCATTCCTCGCGGTGATTGTTCTGATAACCGATATCACCCGACAGAATAAACTTCTCCCAGGCATACTGCTGATGAGTGGTCACTTTCAGGTGATTTATCTTACTATAAGGAAGATCGATGTTCCGGCCGTCACCGTCGTCTTCCAGACGTGACAAGTCGGGAACTCCATGTGCTCCGGGGAAGAACCCCGTCTTCTGAAAAACATTGGACACAGCAAGATTCGACTTATATCCTTTCTTCTGATATTGGGTAAAGAAATTGACATTACGTTCCCATCCCGCCGTATTTTTCAGCCGACGACCGTAGACCGGCATCTTCTGAGTCAGATAAACAATCGTGTCTGCCGGGATACGGTAATCTCCAAAGCGCTGTTCCGAGTAACGCAACCGCGTATACCATGCATTTCTTTTGATACCCAGCATCAGTGAAGCGCCTATGGTTTCGTTCACAGACTTACCCAACAGCGTCACGTCACCAAACAACATATTCTCTGCCGGCACCTGCACCGGAGCAATGTCAATCACTCCGCCCATGGCGTCACTGCCGTAAAGCAGCGAAGCAGGACCTTTCATTACATTCACGGCATCCACATTGAAAGCATCCAGCTCCAGACCGTGGTCTGCACCCCACTGCTGCCCTTCCTGTTTGATGCCATTCTCCAATACAGCCACCCGATTAAAGCCCATGCCACGAATCATCGGCTTGGAGAATCCCGAACCGATATCCATAGCCTGCACGCCGGGATATTTTCCACAGCCTGCATGAAGTTACCCGTGAAATGTTTCCGCAAGAAATCCCTGTCAGCCACTTCGAGCGTAAGTGCAGTCTTTTTGTTCTGAAGCTGTTGATAGGTTTCCGCTATCACGACTTCAGGCAAAGCTACATTACGGACTGAATCGGGTTTCTGCGCATGGACGGAAAGGGTTGTACACAACATCCCCAGCACGCCCGGAATAATTCCTATACGCATTGATTACAATCTTGATTAGAATAAAACAATGAGAGGCAAGCTATAAAAAGCCCGTCTCCACATGGATGTAAATTATGTAATCAAGCTATGGGAGGTGCACGTAGATAATGTGAATAAGAGAGTGTATAGACAATCTTATCCTGATGAACAACCTGCTCAAATGTGATGGGCGTTAAGATGCAACGGAAGTCAACAGACTGCGCTTCCGTGAAAAGAGAAAGAGAAAAGTGGCAGATAGCACAATCATCGGACGAATGGCGCGGATGATCTGCATGGGAACAGGAAGCAGCATGCTCGTCCTCGTGATGGTGAAAAGCCTTCACCACGAAGAACGGCAGAAGTGCCATCATCAGCACCCATGCTATAACTACTCTCTTCTTTCCGCTGTTATTCACTTTCTTAATCGACAAGTATTTGAATAGGCTGCGAAGATATGTATCTCATATTAAAAACGCAAACTCTGGTACTTAATATGTGTTACCGCTCCGGCTTTTACCAATATATAGGTATATGCCAATCTCAATTTATACTTCTCTTGGTCACGTTTTGTGCATTTCTGTAGGGTTATGAATTAATTCACCACAGAGTTAACACAGAGTTTCACAGAGTTTAATCAATTTGAAATCAAAAGAATAGAACTCCGTGAAACTCTGTGTTACTCTGTGGTGAAAACTTATTTCTATACCGTTACGAATGCACAAAAGATGACCAAGAGAAGTATAGTAGTAGGCGAAAAAAACAACTAAGTAACACTTAAAAAATAACTTGGTAATGTTTCTGGAGAAAATCTCCCTAACGGAAGAAGCCTCCCACCACATAAAGAGGCACGTTCACCATCCCGCTTTAAGTGGCAAAAGGAGGAGAAGTTTCGCTTATTTAACGTCCGCACCACTAAGCATCCCCTTATCCATCACAGACACATTCCTTACCTTTCCCCCGCAAAAAGCTTGCATATCTACTGAAGCATGGCTACCTTTGCCGTTCAAGATGGCATCTTGTGCAGTATAAGATACCATCTTAAACAACACAAGATGCATCTTACGCAGCAAAGCAAAGGAGCTACAGTTCATAGGGAAATGAGTTTCAGGCATTAAAGTACTATGCTACTGACATTGAAAAGCATAGACATCAACAACAACATCAATCAACAGGAACAAGGATATGGGAATGATTTATTTAGTAAGAAAGAAACTCTTCCGTTCCAAGGAAGGAATGAAGCAGCTGTACTACGCTGTGCAACGTACCCTGCAACCGCGCGGCGGAGTAACTACCGAAAAGTTGGCGCAACGCATGGCCCGTCGCAAAGGCATGGGTGAGGGCGACGTGCAAAGCGTATTGGTGGACCTACCCAAATACATCGAAGAAGCACTCAGCGAGGGAGAGTCCGTCACTATCAGAGGACTTGGCTCCTTCAACCTCGCCATAACAAGCGAGGGATTCGAACATCCCGACGACGTGATGCCGGGCAAGGTGCGGGTTTCACGCATCTACTTCAAACCAGATCGCATGTTAACAGGAAGGCTACGCCAGAACATGGATTTCTTCCGTTACCCACTAAGCAAATACTTCCCCCACGAAATGCTACGTCCCGAAACGCTGGAGCGCGAACGGGTACAGACTCCAAATAAGCCGGAAGACGAAACAAAGGATATTGATACGGTAACAGGCTGAAAGCACTGAAAGCCGTCCCCGACCGGAGATTTCAGTCTAAATGCCTTACACACAACGGCCTAAAGCCGCTGAAAGAGATGAAAGTGCAGAACGCATGATTATTCGCACAAACCACGTCCCAAATGCGGACAGGCACTTAAAACAAATCTTAATCTTCTGCAAGCGAGACAAAAAAAGATATTTCATTTCAAGATAATTACGTATATTTGCAAGCTGAACAAGAGAACGAAAAAGTGCCGGAACAGGTCGAAATGAAATAAAACGGCTTTGAGTTATTAACAAAAAAGGCGACTTATCAACAGATTTTGCAATCTTTCTCTTTTTTAGTAGGCGCAATACGGAATTATCACTTATTTCGCTGCCAATAAACACTAAGATTATGGGAAAAATTATTGCTTTGGCAAATCAAAAAGGTGGTGTAGGAAAAACAACGACTACGATTAACCTCGCAGCCTCACTCGCCACCCTGGAAAAGAAAGTGCTCGTTGTGGACGCAGACCCGCAGGCAAACGCCTCTTCCGGTTTGGGTGTCGACATCAAGCAGTCGGAATGCACTATTTACGAATGCATTATCGACCGGGCTGATGTCCGCGAAGCGATTCATGACACCGAGATTGATACACTGAAAGTGATATCCTCACACATAAACTTGGTGGGCGCCGAGATAGAGATGCTCAATCTGAAAAACAGGGAAAAGATATTGAAAGAAGTACTTGCCCCGCTGAAGGAAGAGTTTGATTATATCTTGATAGACTGCTCGCCCTCACTGGGACTGATTACCATCAACGCACTGACCGCAGCCGACTCTGTGATTATCCCCGTACAAGCGGAATACTTTGCATTGGAAGGCATCAGTAAATTGCTGAATACAATCAAAATCATCAAGTCGAAACTGAACCCGGCACTCGAAATCGAAGGTTTCCTGCTGACCATGTACGACTCACGCCTGCGCCAGGCCAACCAGATTTACGATGAAGTGAAACGCCACTTCCAGGAACTGGTGTTCGAAACCGTGGTGCAACGCAACGTCAAACTGAGCGAGGCCCCAAGTTATGGTCTGCCTACCATCTTGTATGACGCAGACTCCACAGGAGCCAAAAACCACATGGCACTTGCCAAAGAACTGATTAGTCGCAACAATTAACTTAAAAACGAAGAACCATGGCACAAAAAAGAAATGCATTAGGACGCGGGCTCGACGCTCTGCTTTCAATGGACGAAGTGCAGACCGAAGGCTCTTCTTCCATCAACGAAATAGAGTTGTCGAAGATTGTCGTCAACCCGAATCAGCCACGTCATGAATTTGACGAAACGGCGCTTCAGGAACTTGCCGACTCAATCTCTGAAATAGGTATCATTCAGCCCATCACCTTGCGTAAGCTCTCGGACGATGAATATCAGATCATTGCCGGAGAACGCCGCTTCCGCGCCTCGCAACTTGCCGGACTGACAAGCATCCCCGCCTATATCCGCACCGCCGACGACGAAAACGTCATGGAAATGGCGCTTATCGAGAACATACAGCGCGAAGACCTGAATTCTGTGGAAATCGCTCTTGCCTACCAGCACCTGTTGGAACAATACGGCCTGACACAGGAACGTCTCAGCGAACGTGTAGGTAAAAAGCGCACTACCATCGCGAACTACCTACGCCTGTTGAAACTGCCTGCACCTATTCAGATGGCCATACAAAACAAGCAGATTGACATGGGGCATGCCCGTGCACTCATCACTCTGGCTGATCCGAAGCTGCAAGTGAAGATATTCGAAGAAATCATCGAGCACGGATACTCCGTACGCAAGGTGGAAGAATTAGTAAAATCTCTGAGCGAAGGCGAAACCGTGAAAAGCGGCGGGCGCAAAATAGCTCCCAAACGAGCCAAGTTGCCCGAAGAATTTAATATGCTGAAACAACAGCTATCCGGTTTCTTCAGTACCAAAGTGCAGCTGACCTGTTCGGAGAAAGGAAAAGGTAAAATCAGTATCCCGTTCAATAACGAAGAGGATTTAGAACGTATTATCGGCATACTCGATACTCTAAAAAAATAAATGACGAAAGGAACTAAAACATATCAATGGTGTATCGCCCTGCTGCTTTGCCTCGTGCAGACGGCAGGGATTGCTATGTATGGGCAGGACCGTCCGCGTGCCGCTGCCAAACGACAGCAAAAAGAGCTTGCGGACACATTGCGGAAGATACCGCAAATTGTACCGGATAGCCTGGATGCACTAAGCGACCCTATTCTGCAACGGGTTTCAACCGCTGATAGCCTCGCAGTAGCCGACAGCATTGCTGCCGAAAACAAAAAGCGTTTGTTGGAGATGACCTCCGCCCCCACCCCGCAAGTGCCCGATACGCCTGCGGACAGTCTGAATAAGGAACTCAATAAAAAAGTTTTTATTCCCAATCCGACCAAAGCGACATGGCTCGCCCTGGTAATTCCGGGTGGTGGGCAAATATACAACCGGAAATACTGGAAACTACCTATTATATATGGTGGCTTTGCCGGATGTGCATATGCACTGACTTGGAACGGGAAAATGTACAAAGACTACATGCAAGCGTACAAGGACGCCTCCAAAGGCAACTGGGATGCCAGCAGTATCACTGATCTGCTCCCCCCGGGATACATCGACAGGGTTTCCCAGACACAAATAGTAGAAACGCTCCGAAAACGAAAGGATACATACCGCCGATATCGCGACCTGAGTATCTTCGCTTTTATCGGTGTTTATCTGATATCAGTCATCGATGCGTATGTAGATGCGGAATTATCTAATTTCGATATACGCCCGACCTTAGTATGAGAATAGAACCGGCTGTTATCAACAACCCATATAGCAGCGGTACCTCCAATAAATCCGTCGGACTGCAATGCAGTTTCCGTTTTTAAATGAGAATAAAGCCATACCAAAGAATAATCACACATGAAGAATAAATCTGTAAATATGAAGAAGCTTATCGTCACTCCGTTCCTGTTTTGTCTGTCACTCTTCACCTTCCAGGTGCAAGCGCAAGAAAGCGTGGATGTACTTATCCGCGACAACGGAACGGAAAGAAAGGAAAGCATCGAACTTCCTCCAAGTATGACCTATCCGCTGGACAGCCTGCTCAACGACTGGAAAGCAAAGAATTATATTGATTTAGGCAAAGATTGCAGTACTTCCACTGAGAATCCGTTTTTCAGTGATTCCGTCTACATCGACCGTCTCAGCCGTATTCCTGCCGTGATGGAAATGCCATACAATGAAATTGTACGTAAATTCATAGATATGTACACAGGAGCTTACGCAATAACGTATCGTTCATGCTGAGCGCCTGCAATTTCTACATGCCTATCTTTGAGGAAGCGCTCGACACCTACGGACTGCCGCTCGAACTCAGATACTTGCCCATTATCGAATCCGCTCTCAACCCTTCCGCCCGTTCACGCGCAGGCGCTTGCGGACTGTGGCAGTTCATGCTGGCTACCGGAAAAATGTATGGCCTGGAAAGCAACAGCCTCGTTGATGAACGCTGCGATCCAATCAAGGCCACCTGGCTGCCGCCCGTTATCTGAAGGATCTGTATGCCATTTACCAAGACTGGAATCTGGTGATTGCCGCTTACAATTGCGGCCCGGGCACCATCAACAAGGCCATCCGCCGTGCCGGAGGGAAAACGGATTATTGGGAAATCTATAACTTCCTGCCGAAAGAAACCCGTGGATATGTACCCGCGTTTATCGCCGCCAACTATGTGATGACCTACTACTGCAAGCACAACATCTGCCCCATGGAAACCAACATTCCCGATGCAACAGATACAGTACAGGTAACAAAAAACTTACATTTCGAACAGCTTGCCGATATCTGTAGCGTGAGTATGGAAGAGATCAAAAGTCTTAATCCCCAATATAAAAAGAATATAATTCCCGGTGAAAGCAAGGCGCAAACCCTCCGCCTGCCAATGAATTACATCAGTACATTTATCGACAGCCAGGACACCATCTACGCCCACCGTTCTAATGAATTATTCAAAAACCGCCGTACTGTAGCCATCCCCGAAACCCGCTCTACAGCAAGACGCGCTACAACCGGCAACGGGAAGCTGACTTACCACAAGATACGGAGTGGCGAAACACTGGGTGGTATTGCAGGTCGTTATGGCGTCACCGTCAAGCAACTTCAGAGTTGGAATGGATTGCGCAATACCAACATTTCTGCCGGAAAGCAATTGAAGATATATAAATAAAGGCACAAATACTTGTGTGATGTTGAAAATTGCTTATTTTTGCAGCAACTGAAGAAAGGAGAACAGGATATGGAAGAGAATGTGGGCCAGAAAGATAAAGAAAAAGTCGAAGAAGAAATGATTGAACAGGCTTTCCAGCAACTGTTAAACGACTACTTGGCAACCAAACACCGCAAGCGTATTGAGATCATAACAAAGGCATTCAACTTTGCCAATCAGGCGCATAAGGCATCAAAACGCCGTTCGGGCGAACCTTACATTATGCACCCCCTCGCTGTGGCACAAATTGTATGCAACGAAATAGGTCTTGGTTCTACATCCATTTGTGCGCCTTGCTGCACGATGTGGTAGAAGATACGGATTATACCGTAGAAGACATAGAAAACATATTCGGCCCGAAGATCGCCAGATTGTAGACGGGCTGACCAAAATATCCGGTGGTATTTTCGGTGACCGCGCTTCGGCACAGGCAGAGAACTTCAAGAAGTTGCTGCTGACGATGTCCGATGATATACGCGTAATTCTGATCAAGATAGCCGACCGGCTGCACAATATGCGCACGTTAGGTTCGATGCTTCCCAACAAGCAATTCAAAATTGCAGGCGAGACATTGTATATCTATGCTCCCCTCGCCAATCGCCTGGGACTGTACAAGATAAAGACAGAACTGGAGAATCTGAGTTTCAAGTACGAACATCCTGAAGAGTATCAGGAAATCGAAGAAAAACTGGCAGCCACAGCAACCGAACGTGATAAAGTATTCAATGATTTCACTACTCCGATACGTGCCCAGCTGGACAAAATGGGGCTGAAATTCCGTATTCTCGCGCGTGTTAAATCCATCTATTCCATCTGGAACAAGATGCAGACCAAACATGTACCGTTCGAAGAAATCTATGACTTGCTTGCCGTACGTATTATCTTTGAACCACGAAATGCGGACGAAGAACTGAACGATTGTTTTGATATCTATGTCTCCATCTCTAAAATATACAAACCCCACCCCGACCGTCTGCGCGACTGGGTGAGTCATCCCAAAGCCAATGGTTACCAAGCCTTGCACGTCACCCTTATGGGAAACAACGGGCAATGGATTGAAGTACAAATCCGCAGTGAACGGATGAATGACGTAGCCGAACAAGGTTTCGCCGCCCACTGGAAATATAAAGATGGCGGAGGCAGCGAAGATGAAGGCGAATTGGATAAATGGCTGCGCACCATCAAAGAAATACTTGATGATCCCCAACCGGATGCCATTGACTTCCTCGATACCATCAAGCTGAACTTGTTTGCATCGGAAATATTTGTGTTTACCCCCAAAGGCGAAATTAAGACTATGCCGCAGAACTCTACGGCACTGGATTTTGCATTCTCCCTGCACACTGACATCGGTAGCCACTGTATCGGCGCAAAAGTAAACCATAAGCTTGTCCCTCTGAGCCACAAGCTTCAAAGTGGTGACCAGGTGGAAGTTCTGACTTCCAAATCACAACGCGTACAGCCGGAATGGGAAGTATTTGCCACTACTGCCCGTGCCCGTGCCAAGATAGCCGCCATCCTGCGCAAAGAGCAAAGGAACAGCCAGAAAGAAGGCGAAACCCTTCTGAACGAATTCTTCAAAAAAGAAGAACTGCGATTGGACGACTTGTTGATAGACAAGTTGGTGAAAGCCCATAATATGAAAAACCGGGACGAGTTTCTGATAGCCATCGGCAATAAAAAGATCGTATTGGGCGACCTGGATAAAAATGCCCTGAAAGAGAAACAAGGAAGCAACTGGAAGAAGTTTCTCACCTTCTCGTTCGGCGGTAACAAGGACAACAAAGAACCGATTGAAGAAAAACCACTGCAAGAAAAGGAGAAAATCAATACGAAGCAAATCCTGAAACTGACGGAAGAGAATATCCAGAAGAATTATATCATGGCAGAATGTTGCCACCCCATTCCGGGTGACGATGTACTGGGATATATGGACGAAAACGACCGTATCATTATCCACAAACGCCAGTGTCCCGTCGCCGCACGTTTGAAGAGCAGTTACGGGAACCGTATTCTGGCTACAGAGTGGGATACCCATAAGGAACTCTCCTTCCTGGTGAATATATATATAAAAGGTATAGATGCCATGGGATTGCTGAACGAAGTAACGCAGGTTATTTCACGTCAGCTGAATGTAAATATCCGTAAGTTGTCCATCGAAACAACAGACGGTATTTTTGAAGGAAACATCCAATTGTACGTGCATGATGTGGATGATGTAAAAACCATCTGCAATAATCTGAAACAGATACAAAACATAAAACAAGTAACCCGCGTAGAAGGATAAGAAATATGGCAGAGAGGACGGTAAAAAGCAGATACGAGCAGGTAGTCACAGAACTTCCGCGCATTCTGCCGTTGTGCTATCTCGTCATGGTGTGTATCGGAATGTTATTCAACTACTTTAAGTTCAAGCATTTCGGTATCAATATCTTTCAATACGCCTCAGTTTTTGACTTTCTGATCTCTCCTTTTGAAGACCCGACCATCATCTGGTTTATGATATTATCACCGATCATCCCGATTATCGCTTTTATCACAGACCGCATCTGGATAAAACGTTTTCCTGTTTCTTACAAAAAAAGTTCCTTCGGTATGTCAGAGAAGAGCTGGTATAAACCGGTAATGAGGATCACTTACTTAGCACTTGTCATCATTTACATTTTTCTATTTTCTTTCTTTTATGGGATATACACATATCGAGCCGTAAAAATGCAGGATGACATAACAGTGCGCTATAACGATAATGAGGATATATCCGGCAAGCCGATCGGAAAAGTAGGAAATACCTTATTCTTATTAACAGGCTCGGTTGTGCAGATTATTCCAACGGACTCTTACGTCAAAAGTATTACTATCCCACTGAAGGAGTGAGAAACAATATTTCCGAATATATGAAACCATAAAAGCATACTAACATGTTTAACTCAAAAAAAGGAATAGATGACAAGGTAAGCAATAAATTAACCACGCTTTCCAGTCAAAGTTTAATTAAAGGTGATTGTTCCATCGATGGAGATATGCGTATCGACGGAACTGTAGAAGGAAATATCCGGTGTACCGGAAAAATAGTCATCGGTCCGGAAGGAAAATACACGGCAACCTGTCTTGTACACACGCTTGCCTTCACGGAACTATCATCGGTGATGCATACGTGAAGGAAGAACTCACCCTGAAAGCCAACTGTGTGATGCAGGGCAATATCTATACCACCAAATTGGAAATAGAATCACAGGCTAAATTCAATGGAAGCTGTAATACGAATGATACCAGTCATGAGATAAAATTGTTGGAAGCTGTTACTGAATAACATTATTTACAATATATTCAGGTCCGTCAAAAACCACCTTGCAGAAAAAAGTTTTATTTTGCATAGACATCTATTATTGATATAAAATAGCTATTTTGCAGTCTATATCAATGAAGTATACTATGATAGTCGGCAAATATATAAATTTGGGAACGCTCCAGAAGCTACTGTTTGATGATGAAAAAGTAATTATTTCCGATGAATGTATTCAAGAAGTAGATAAGAGTTTTCGTTTCTTGAAGGAATTCTCCAGTGATAAAATTATTTACGGAATTAACACAGGGTTCGGTCCTATGGCTCAATATAGGATTGAAGATAAATCATTAACGGAATTACAATACAACATCATCAGGAGCCACTCTACCGGAGCGGGAAAACCATTGCCTCCTCTTTATGTAAAAGCAGCAATGATTGCCAGATTATTCACCTTTCTTCAAGGGAAATCAGGTATACATACAGAGCTGGTCGAACTACTCGTCAAGTTCATTAACCTGGATATTTTTCCGTATATACCGGAGCATGGCAGTGTAGGTGCCAGTGGCGATTTAGTGCAATTGGCGCATATAGCGTTGACACTGATCGGTGAAGGAGAAGTGTTCTATCAAGGCAGCTACAACCACTGTCCAAGTACTTGAGAAGAATCATCATCAAACCTTTCTCCATACATATCCGTGAAGGGCTTTCAGTAACAAACGGCACTTCTGTTATGACAGGCATTGGCATTGTTAACTTGATTTATGCCCGCCAATTGCTCAACTGGTCCGTATGCGCCTCGGTAATGATGAATGAAATTGCCGCATCGTATGATGATTTTGTTTCTCAGCCGCTAAATGATGCCAAACCTCATAAAGGGCAGCAAAAGATAGCTGAAATGATGAGAGTCTGGATGTCCGACAGTAAATGTACTCTCAAGAGAGAGAATGAACTGTACGGACAGAAACATGAAGAAAAAGATTTTTGAACATAAAGTACAGCCTTATTACTCGTTAAGATGTACTCCACAAATATTGGGACCGGTTTATGACACCCTCATAAATACAGAAGAAGTATTGATAAACGAAATCAACTCAGCTTGCGACAATCCGATTGTTGATCCGGAAACTCAAAATGTATATCATGGCGGAAACTTTCATGGTGATTACGTCTCTTTTGAGATGGATAAACTGAAAATAGCCATAACGAAACTGACAATGCTAAGTGAACGCCAATTGAACTATCTGTTCCATGATCGCATCAACGGAATACTTCCTCCATTTGTCAATCTGGGAGTATTAGGATTGAATTATGGGTTACAAGCCTCACAATTTACAGCTACTTCCACAACAGCCGAGTGTCAGACGTTATCTAATCCCATGTATATACACAGTATCCCAAACAACAATGATAATCAGGATATTGTAAGCATGGGAACTAATTCTGCATTAATAGCCAAAACAGTCATAGAGAATTCTTTCCAGGTTATGAGCATCCTGTTTATGGGTATCGTACAGGCTGTAGATTACTTAAAGATACAGGAAAAGCTCAGTACGGAATCGCGTTGTGTATACAATGAGATCCGGGCATTTTTCCCTGTATTTACCCAGGATACTCCCAAGTACAAGGAAATAGAGGCTATGAGTGAATACTTGAAAAATAAGAAATTCAATTTATAAATGAAATACGCATTAATAACAGGCGGAAGCGGGGCATAGGACGTTCTGTCAGCATCAAGTTGGCAGCAATGGGATATACCGTGCTGATAAATTATCAAAGCAACGATAAGGGAAGCGGCAAACACACTGCAATTAGTTCGTGAAAAAAGGAGGCGACGGAGAACTATTGAAGTTCGATGTTACTGATCCAAAGGCAGTATCCGAAGCTTTAAATAACTGGAGCGAACAACATCCGGATGAATATATCGAGGTGCTGATAAATAATGCAGGCATCCGCAAAGATAATCTGATGCTTTGGATGACCGAAGCAGAATGGAGCGGGGTACTGAACACCAGTCTGAACGGCTTCTTTTATGTCACCCAGCATTGCTTAAGAACATGCTTGTCAAACGCTTCGGACGTATTGTCAACATCGT
>ENA-OQAA01001181-OQAA01001181.1-human-gut-metagenome-genome-assembly--contig:-NODE-1181-length-14165-cov-1.994729_pt1 | contig 14165 bp, 16 predicted proteins | sample MGYA00242489_ERZ504515 | MGnify/ENA primary metagenome ERZ504515 (study PRJEB26092, sample SAMD00036237) | human gut metagenome | host: Homo sapiens | study: EMG produced TPA metagenomics assembly of...
CAGGCTTTCTTTTGATATTAAAGTAAAATTTTTATTCCTTGAACGAAAATCTTTTAAAAACTTTTTGTTAATTTCTTTGTCAGAGCGAAAAATATACGGCTCTTAACCGTCCCCAGAGGAACATCCAGTTTATCAGCGATCTCGTTGTATTTATAGCCACTCAAAAACATAGAGAATGGAACCTTCAACTCATTGTTCAAACCGTTGATCGCTTTCGTGATCTCTTGAATTTGATAAGCGCCATCCGGAGAGTCAAAACCTGAATCGTTCACGACATCCAAGTTATATAAGTCGACACCTTGATCTACGACAGTTTGCGTGCGAACGATCTTGTGATAATTGTTAATGAAAATGTTACGCATCACAGTCAAGACCCAGCCCTTAAAATTGATATTGTCTACAAATTTTTCTTGATTGTCTAAAACCTTCAGCGTTGTGTCCTGCATCAGATCTTGGGCATCATCCCTATTCGCTGTAAGCATAAGCGCAAAATTCATCATGTTTTCTTGCATGCTCAATAATTTTTTCTGAAATTGCAACGCATTCATATTGTTACTAGTTAAATAAAGTTTAATACTGTATAAGTATTATCCCTCAAACATTGAAGGATGCAACAAATATATAAATTAAAAATGGAGATATACAGTTCTTTGATAAATATTAATATTAAAAATCGTAACTTAATATTTTTTGTTGTAAATCTTACTGAAAATGAGTATTATTTACAAGTTGCACAAGTTACAAAAATCAACATTTACAACAAGCCAGTTACAATTTTCAACCAAATATTAAAAACGAATATAATACAAACAAGATGAAACGTTTATTAACAATATTAACAGCTATAGTATTAATACTTGCAATCTCTCTTCAATCGGAGGCTAAAGAGAAGTCCTTAATATATACGATTGATATAAAAAAAGAGATCGATAACACCACGTGGATTTATCTCCATAACGGATTATCAGAGGCCAAGCAATTGAGCGCCGATGCCATCTTATTGCATATGAACACATACGGCGGATTACTGGAATCTGCCGATTCTATGCGAACGGCTATTTTATATAGTCCCATACCGGTATATGTATTTATCGATAATAACGCAGCTTCAGCAGGTGCTTTAATTTCCATAGCATGCAAGAAAATCTATATGCGGAAAGGGGCGAACATAGGAGCGGCAACGGTTGTCAATCAAACGGGTGCGGCTCTACCTGATAAATATCGATCTTATATGCGTTCCATGATCCGTTCGACGGCTGAGGCGCAAGGGAAAGATACGCTTATACAAAACGGCGACACGATCTATAAATGGAAAAGAGATCCTTTAATCGCCGAAGCGATGGTCGATGACAGAGTGATCGTCCCCAACCTCATCGATAGCGGTAAAGTATTGACACTAACCTATCAAGAAGCACTCAAATGGGTTATTGCGATGGCATCGCCGAGAGTCCGGATCAAGTAATCACAGAATATATCGGATGTAAGGACTATGAGATTAAAAGTTATGAACCCTCATGGTTCGATAATGTAAAAGGTTTCTTTATGAGTCCGGTAATACAGGGCTTATTAATCATTATTATCATCGGTGGTATTTATTTCGAGATGCAAACCCCGGGGCTTGGTTTTCCATCCGCTGCCGTGATAATAGCGGCTATCCTTTACTTCGCTCCTCTCTATATGGACGGGTTGGCTGAAAACTGGGAAATCCTGTTATTCATTCTCGGCGTTATATTAATAATGTTGGAGATATTCGTGATCCCAGGCTTTGGCATAGCGGGGATAAGTGGAATTATTCTCGTGGTCGGAGGGCTTACAATGAGCTTACTGAACAATACTGTTTTTGATTTTCAAAACGTATCTGGAATGGATACGGGCAGAGCCGCTTTAACGGTTCTATTAGGTCTGGGTATCGGATTCACGCTAGTGATATGGTTATCCAACAAAATAGGACATAAAGGACCGCTAAAGAAAATGGCATTAAACGCTGATTTGGAAAAAGCGGTATCCAGCCCCAATTTGACACAACTGATCGGAAAAGAGGGCACGGCCGCTACCGTTTTACGTCCTCGGGTAAGGTATCTATCGAGGGAGAGTTGTATGACGGCGTATCGGAGTCTGGCTTCATCGAGAAAGGGACTCCTATCAAAGTCGTCAGATTCGAGAGCGCACAAGTCTATGTAATCAACCTATAAACGAGTCTATGCGATCCGTTTATAGGCAATACATTTATCGATCACGACATATTCCATCGCTCCCATAGCCATCAAATCACTTAGGATGTTACGGGCCGCATAATAATTGATATGGGCGATATGGCAAAACTGCTTTATGCTGATATACGGATGCTCGTCGAGCCAAGAAAACAGGATCTCGACGGGCTTACTTATTTTCAGCAATGTACCTTCTTTGGTTTTCTGCTTCTTCCATGCTTGCATGAGGACTTCGTTCGCTAATATATTCTCGTCCGCAACCCGGATATAGGCCTTGTATTTATCGTCTTTATCCGGTGCCGTATGCGGTTTCTCATCGCTTGGGGCGATATAGACCTCCAATACGGTCTTCCCGTTGACATCCCAGCGCTTAGCTGTAAACGGCACCTCGGATGCGTATACATTTTAGAAGCAGCTCGATCATATAATATTCCTCCTCACTTCTCACACCGGAAATAGCGCCGTTATCCTTCACTCCAATCAGCAGACGCCCGCCATCTGTATTCGCGAACGCACTCAACGTCCGGGCGATCTTCTTGCTGTCGCTCACCTCAAACTTAAAATCAAGTTGTTGATGTTCCCCTTGCTCTATAAGCGCTTCAATCGGATGTTTCTTCTTCATTTTGGCTTCTGTTTTGAGACACAAAAATTAAAATAAATACCTAACTTTGGCAATCGAAAAAACAATAAACGATGTCTCAGATACCTGCGCTAATATCAGATCTTGCGGTCATACTCATATCCGCCGGGTTGGTTACCCTGTTATTCAAAAAGTTAAAGCAACCGGTCGTATTGGGGTATATCGTAGCCGGAATACTCGCCGGACCTTCCATCGAGCAAATACCGACAGTTACAGATGTGGAAAGTATCCGTATCTGGGCTGATATAGGCGTTATCTTCCTGTTATTCGCTTTGGGGCTCGATTTCAGTTTCAAGAAGTTGATGAAGGTGGGAGGAACCGCCGTCATTGGAGCCATAACCGTTGTTATAGGTATGATGACAGCGGGATATATCACGGGCTTATCACTGGGTTGGGGACATATGAACAGTCTTTTCCTCGGAGGTATGTTATCGATGTCTTCCACGACGATTATCTTCAAGGCATTCGACGACATGGGATTGCGTAACCAACGATTCGCCGGTGTCGTATTCGGTATCTTGGTGGTAGAGGATCTATTCGCCGTATTATTAATGGTATTACTTTCTACCGTAGCGGTAAGTAAACACGTGGAAGGCATGGAGATGCTGGATAGCGTAGTCAAATTAGGCATTTTCCTTTTATTCTGTTTCGTCGTCGGGATCTATTTGATTCCCTCTTTTCTGAAAAAGGCAAAAAGCTTCCTAAATGAGGAGACTCTGTTGATCGTGAGCATCGGGCTATGCTTGGTATGGTTATGATCGCCACAAAAGCCGGATTCTCATCGGCTCTCGGAGCTTTTGTCATGGGTTCGATTTTGGCCGAGACCATTGACGCTGAACGGATCGAGCATTTGGTAAAACCCGTAAAAGACTTATTTGGAGCGATTTTCTTCGTGTCTGTAGGCATGTTAATCGATCCTCAGATGCTCTGGGAGTATAAAATCCCGATTTTCATTATCACGCTCGTAGTCATGGCCGGACAGATTTGTTTCGCCAGCTTCGGAGTATTACTGTCCGGACAACCGATAAAAATAGCCATCCAGTCTGGTTTCTCGTTAGCGCAGATCGGAGAATTCGCCTTCATCATCGCAGGTTTGGGACTATCATTAAACGTGACGGATCAATATCTGTATCCGATCGTTGTCGCCGTATCCGTGATCACGACATTCTTCACACCTTATATGATCCGGCTAGCGGAACCTGCCTACAAATGGGCGGAGCGGATCATACCGGAGAATTGGAAACAGTTCTTGGAGCGATATTCATCCGGTTCCAATACGATCCGTCAAAAAAAGCGCATGGAATCAAGTTACTAAAAGCCTTGGTCCACATCGTCGGTACTTATACCGCCGTCTGCCTAGTACTTATCTTTTTATGGCTACAAATCGTGACTCCGTTCATCTGCAAACATTTGCCCGGCATCCAAGGAAATCTATCTCCTTGATCTTAATCCTAGCTCTGATCTCCCGATGTTGCGGGCGATCATGATGAAAAGAATCATTCCGTGGAGTTCCAGCAATTATGGAACGATAATAAATATAACCGGGGTCCCCTATCTCACTCGTGATCCTCAGAATCCTGCTCTGTATCGGTCTCGTCATGCTTCCAGTCGCACGGTTATTGAATGCTGCGCTAGGAATTATGCTAGCGGTCGCTTCCGCCGTTATCGTATTAATGATATTCTCCAAACGGCTAAAGAGGCAGTCGATCCTGATGGAACGGCATTTTTTCAGTAACCTTGTAGCGAGGGAAGTGGAACAAGAGCGAAAAGCCCCGATCAACCAGCGTTTCGCGAACCACTTATTAGAACGAGATCTCCATTTAGCGGATTTCGAGGTGAAGCAGAATTCCCCCAGTATGGGAAAAAGCCTGAAAGAATTAAACTTCAGGCAAAAGTGCAACGTAAATATCGTAACGATTATCCGGGGAGAGAAGCGAATCAATATACCGGGAGGAGACGAGCGGCTCTACCCGTTCGATAAACTGGTAGTAGTTGGCGCGGATGATGATCTGGAGCACTTTAGGAAATATCTGGAGGAACGCTACAAGAAATCATACGCCGAGCAATCGAACACAAGAAAGGAAGAGATGAACATGGAGCAAATCATTATCTCGGAAGGTTCCCGATTGATCGGCCGCTCCATCATAGAGTCCGGTATCCGTGATAAAGCCGCTTGTTTGGTAATCGGTATCGAACGTGGAAGTAGCTCGATCAAGAATCCGCCTCCCTGTACGGTTTTCGAGGAAGGAGATATCGTATGGATCGTAGGCGAACGGGATAAGTTGATCCAGTTAAGCGAAGGAAAAGTAGTAACCAGTTAACAAAACGATATAGAATGATGAAGTTTATAGGAATTATTCCGGCGAGATACGCCTCTACCCGTTTTCCGGGGAAGCCATTAGCGGATATGAACGGAAAGCCCATGATACAACGTGTATATGAGCAAGTAAAGGATGTCTTAGACTCCGTTTGCGTAGCTACCGACGATATCCGGATAGAGAATGCGGTTAAAGCCTTCGGTGGCCAAGTCGTCATGACCTCCGATCAACATCGTAGCGGTACGGATCGTTGCTACGAGGCTTATCAGAAAATAGGCGAAGGGTATGATGTGATTGTCAATATCCAAGGTGACGAGCCTTTTATCCATCCCGAGCAAATCCAGACGATCAAAACCTGCTTCGCCGACGCAAACACGCAAATAGCGACATTGGTAAAGCCTTTCCGTTCGGACGATGATTTCGAGAGTACCCTATTCAATCCCAATTCCCCGAAAGTCGTACTCAACAAAAACAACGAGGCTATGTATTTCAGTCGATCCATTATTCCTTATATCCGGGGCAAGAAATATACGGAATGGTTGCCGAGTCATACCTTTTACAAACATATCGGGTTATATGCCTATCGTGCGCAAGTGCTGAAAGAAATCACCCAATTACCTCAATCCGCTTTAGAACTGGCGGAAAGCCTTGAGCAATTACGCTGGTTGGAAAACGGATATAAAATCAAGGTCGGCATCACAGAGCAAGAAACGATCGGTATAGATACACCGGAGGACATGGAGAAAGCCTTAGCCTTCCTCGCGAACCGCTGATCACTTACACTATTATTCAATGAATATAGTCAGAGTAGTACCAATAGGTGGAGGAATAACGTTCTCGTAATTCCTCCTTTGCTTTTCTACCCGATTTACAATGGATGTAATCTTGGTAATCCTCGATAACATCTTGAGGTATCTGATAACCGGCCACCTCCTCGTCCGAGCTTTTAGATAAAACTTGTACCAAAGTCTCCTCATACAAACGGGGTACAACCTCAAATTTTCCTTTATAATAAGTATCGAACGCATTCTTAAAACTATTCAAATTCTCGTTCAGTAAATAATAGCACAACAAATAATCCAATGCCTGTTTATTTTCCGGATATTCCGCCACCAAACTTGACAGTACTCCCGGATAATCGGATATGGACATTAGTATGTCATGCTCTCGCTCCCAATCTCTTTTCCTCGGCAAACGTTTCTCCATCGACAAGGTCTCCTCACCCTTCAACTGTTCCTCCTTCGACCTTGCCCATGAGTGATAAAATAACGTCGCGTCCAATAGGTTCAGGTATTTTCTAGCCTCCTCAATATCCCCTCGCCGCATATCAATCTCCACCAGCCGCTTGATCTGCCGTACACTTCTTTGTTTAGGCTGAACAAGATTCCTTCGATCGCCCGGTGACGGGCCATATCCATATCTCCCAATTGATAATACACCTCATTACTGAAAAACACGGGAAGTATAGAAGACCTCAAATCGATCGGTAAGAACAAGGCGTCCGCCCCTCGTTGATAATGATCCATCAAATTCTGGGGCAACTCGTTCTTCTTGGAGAAAGCGATATTCCTATAATAACTTACCAAGATATCGGGAGAATCAAATCCGGCAGACAAATCCAAGACTCGCTCCCAATCACCCCTATAGATCGCTTGGTCTACTGCCAGAACCTTTTCCCGCTTCCGGTTCGTACCCGCTATAACAAATGAAAAGAATCCAAATACGAACTAAAAAGGTTATAAGCAAGCTATGCCGGTTCAGACGTATCCTACGTATACTTTTAATCTCCAAAGCGAATATCTCTAGAATCAAACGCTAAAGCGGGGAAATATACGCTCAAGCCATCCACATGGGAATATTTATAGGCCTCCTCAAGCTCAATCCATAAAAATGACGCATGAACAACGGATATAAATAACTCGATAACAAAAGAGAAAGCCAGAACCACCACCGTTTCCTATTCTTGGCTCCCTCATAGAATATCACCATCAAGGAGAAGACAAACAGCCGGCTACCGACCATGCTATAAATTATGGGAAGAAGTATAAAAGCCACCCAAACGGACGTTCTCTTATTCTTAATCCGGATGTATCCCAAGAAGAGCCATAGCACGAAAATCAACGTAAGCGTAGACGCTATACTATACGACAACCGGCAAATCAATCCCCACTCTAACGCTACCGGAAACAACGCATATATGGAGACCATATTACCATTCCCGAACTTGCGTAAAACCCGCATAGAGTAGTACCATAAGAGCAACAACACGCACGTCACGATTAACGGGCCTATCACAGTCAAATGGAAGAACTGTATCAAGAAATTCCCCACATAACAGCTCAACCAAGCCGGCTCATCCCAGAACGAGATAAAATAATCGGTGGTATACAAAAAAATCCTCATCTGCTCTTTGAAGAACAAATGGTTTGGGTAAATCCATTGAAAGAAAGCAAAGCATACTACGAAGAATATTCCCGCTATTACCCATTGAAGCGATCGTTCATTTTTGTCATTGACAAATTCCCTTATTTAATAACCTCCCTATTTCCTCAATATAGAAAAATCAAATTTCCTCATCAATCTTTTGAATACAAAACAATGCAAACAAACAAAAAGTTTTGAATAAATACAAATAAACAAATAGAATCATGATCAAGACGTCTTGTTTTCAAGTAGAGGAGCCAAGATATACAAAAAAGTCCCTTTATCTACCAATAAGCAGATAAAGGGACCTTTTTCAAGGACAACAATTACTATTATCCTATCGTTTTTTCTTAGCCTCTTGTTGTTTACGCAACGTCTCCTGCTGTGCTCGTTGAGCCTCTTCCAGACGTTTCATGAAACTGGATTTCTTCATCGGTTTCCGTTTGTTTGCTTCCAACTTAGCTAACAATTTATCCTCATTGATCGTATAGCGGAAGATCAATGTCTGCACGATTGTGATCAACGTAGAGATGAAATAGTAATACGTCAAACCGGAAGCATACTGGTTGAAGAACACCAAGAACATCAACGGCATCATGTACATCATGGCCTTCATGCCCGGCATCTGTTGCTGCCCAGTATTCGTCATCTCCATATTATACTTGGTATAAAAAATATTCGTGATCGTCATCAACAAACAGAACAAACTGATGTGATTTCCGAAATACGGAGTGATGATCGGAATATATTTATTCCAACTAAAGATAGCGTCGTAAGTAGACAAGTCGTGCGCCCAAAGGAAACTCTGGTGACGTAACTCGATCGCCGACGGGAAGAACATGAATAAAGCGATCAAGATCGGCATCTGCAACAACATCGGCAAGCAACCGCTCATCGGGCTCGCCCCCGCACGGCTATATAGCTCCATCGTCGCTTTCTGCCGTTCCATAGCCTTATCCTGTCCGGGATACTTAGCGTTGATCTCCTCCACTTGCGGACGCAATACACGCATCTTGGCGGACGACATATAAGACTTATACGTCAATGGGAAAAGGATGATCTTCACGATGATAGTCATCAAAAGAATCAAGATACCATAATTATGGATAAACTTACCCAAGAAGTCGAACAAAGGGATCACGAAATATTGATTCACCCAACGGAAAATACCCCAACCAAGCGGAACCAACTTCTCCAGATCCAGTTGCTGCTCGGCAACGACACCTTTATCGAAGGACTTCAACAAGGCGAACTTATTCGGTCCGAAATACAAGGACAGGTTCGTGGCCTCCTTACCTTGCAAGTCGAAAGGTACAGAAGTGGTCGTCTTGAATTGTTTCAATACATCCCCCTCCGGAATCGCTTTCGAGTCTAAGGTAGTAGCCTCAAAGCCCTCTTGCGAGATCAATACGGTAGAGAAGAACATATCCTTATAACCGATCCATTTCAAGCGGTTCGGGATCTGCTTGCTGTCACTCTTCGACTCGCTCAGGTGTTCCACGTCGTCCGCCATGAACTTGTAGTTCAAGGTCACGTAGCGATCCTCAAACTTACGTCCTTTTTCCTGTTGGCGGATATCCTGCTCCCACAATAAATCCAAGGCATTCGTGCTCGGTGCCAAGACACCGTTCAATCCCGTACCCAGAATCTGGTATTGCACCATATAATCATCCGGTTTCAAGGTATAGGTAAAATCCAGATGACTACCCTCGCCGGTGTTCAAACGCATGATCACAGAATTCGGGTCATTACCTTTAACCGGGGTAAAATACAAATCGCCCGTATTCACGACACGGTTCGTAGCCGTGACCAACGTAAAATTAAAATTAGACTCTTTCTCGTCGAACAAAACGAGAGGCTCGTCATTATACGTATCATACTCCTTCAAGCGTGCGTAACAAATACGTCCGCCCTTATTGCTGATACGAAGCTCAACCACGTCATTTTGTAGGGTCGTGTAATCTTCCGTACCCACCATAGCTTCGCCGAATACGCCGAAGCTCTGCTGCAAACGTTGCGCCCTTACCGAGTCCGGCAGGTTCTCCAACGAATCCTCCACTAAAGCACTTTTGTTCTCTTGTTTCTGCAATTCCAGTTGCTGGGCATACTCAATCTTCGCGATTGAATCTTGGTAACGACGTTGCGCCTCCAACTGCTCAGGCGTTGGCCGGTTGAACCAGCTAAACGCAAATAATACGACACCGATCAGCAGAAAACCTATTAATGTGTTTTTATCCATTTATCACCAATTATTTTTTATTTTCGATAGCAGCTTTCACGAAGCTGAGGAAAAGAGGATTCGGATTCACCACGGTACTGTTGTACTCCGGATGATATTGAACGCCCACGAACCACTTCAAGGCGGGGATCTCTACCACCTCTACCAGATTTGTCTCCGGATTCTCACCCGTACACATCATACCGGCGGCCTCGTATTGCTTCTTATACTCGTTGTTGAACTCGAAACGATGGCGATGACGCTCTTGGATATGCTCCTTGCCGTATGCCTCCAATACCTTGGAGCCCTCTTTCAGCGTACAGTCGTAAGCACCCAAACGCATGGAACCTCCCATATTGGTAACGTTCTTCTGCTCCTCCATCAAATCGATCACCTTATGTGCCGTATTCGGCTCCATCTCCGTAGAGTTGGCATCCGCCAAACCTAATACGTCACGGGCAAACTCTATCACCATGCACTGCATACCCAAGCAGATGCCCAAGCAAGGGACATCATGCTCACGAGCGTATTTGATAGCGGCAAACTTACCCTCGATACCTCTCTGCCGAATCCGGGGGCGATCAAGATACCATCATATCCTTCAATTGCTCGGCGGCGTTCTCGTTATTTAATTTCTCCGAATGGAACAAATGCAAATCCAGTTTATGATGATTGTAAATAGCGGCTTGCAACAAAGACTCGTCGATCGACTTATAAGCGTCTTGCAATTCCACGTATTTACCAACCAAACCGATCTTCACCGTATCCGTAGCCGTGCTCTTCAAGGCAAGGAATTCCTTCCAAGGCTTCAACTCCGGAGTCGGGCCGACTTCCATACCGACCTTACGCAAGACCACCTCGTCCATCTTCTGGCGTTGCAATACCAAAGGAACCTCGTAGATCGTCGGTACGTCGATCGACTGGATCACGGAATCCTCGGCCACGTTACAGAACAACGCCACCTTACGTAACAAGTTCGCATTCAGCTCATGCTCCGTACGTAAAACCAACACGTCCGGCTGGATGCCTAACTCCTGCAATTGCTTCACGGAATGTTGCGTAGGCTTCGTCTTATACTCTTTCGCCGCCGCGATATAAGGCACATAAGTAAGATGTACGCAAAGGCAGTTCTTACCCAGCTCCCATTTCAACTGGCGAACGCTCTCTATGAAAGGCAGAGACTCGATATCACCCACCGTACCACCGATCTCGGTGATCACGAAGTCAAATTTATACTTGCTACCCAATAATTTCACATTACGCTTGATCTCATCCGTGATATGAGGTACCACCTGCACCGTCTTACCCAGATAATCCCCCTTACGCTCCTTGTTGATCACGCTTTGATAGATACGTCCGGTAGTGATATTATTCGCACGGGTAGTCTGGACATTCAAGAAACGCTCGTAATGGCCCAAGTCCAAGTCAGCCTCATGTCCATCAACGGTCACGTAACATTCCCCATGCTCATAAGGTTCAACGTACCCGGATCGATGTTGATGTAAGGATCAAATTTTTGGATAGTAACCTTGTAACCTCTTGCTTGAAGGAGCTTACCTAAAGAAGCGGAAATAATTCCCTTACCTAAGGAAGAGACCACGCCGCCTGTAACGAAAATGTACTTTGTATCTGCCACGATAGTAATATTTTAGTTATCTTTTTAATTGCACACCTGCATTTCGAAACCGCAAAGTTAGCGATTTTCATCGAGACATGCCAAATTTAATGTTTTTATTTCTCGCTGAATATCTCCAGAACTGACCCGTGCTTCGGCAGGACTCTTCCGATTCCCGACCCGAAGCACGGCACTAAAGACAGTACTTCTCATGGAATTACTTCGGTACTCCGCAGGAAGTACTGAAGTACTTTGACCGAAGTATTCCAGTACTTCCTGCGGAGTACTGAGGCAAGTCCGTATAAGCCTCGCTAGACACACCTGCTTTGCCTCAGTGATCGTAACTTTTACCCAGATAAATATCAAATCGTATGTTGTATATCATTCTTTTTAGCTAATTTTGCGACCACTACAACTAATAGATGTAAATAAGGTATTATGATGATGAAGAGGCATGGTGTGTATGCGCTATTATTACTTTCACTAATTGGGAGCTCGGCATACAGCCAAGAGAACCAACTAGTTACCGGAACGATAGTTCAACGTCCCGCACAGCAAGTCGTATCGGATGATACGATTCCTGCGATCAATCTTGGCGAAGAGGAATTAGACAACATCGTAGACATTCGTAAACAATTCGAGAAACAAAACAAGACTTACTCGGCGCCCTTGGCCCCAAGCACGAATTTACTGCGTTTCTTGAAAAAAAGACGAACTGGAGATCTCGGACGAGGCGATGTATTGGGCCCGTCTGGTACGAGACGCCTCCACGGCTTTCGATAATACGATGACCTTCCGAGACACCGTGATCGTAAACCCTTTATTCATGCCGATCGTTTTCCGGGGAGATTATCTACCCAAGAACTTGATATTCTACAACTTCGATTCATTGAAGGAGAGGACTCCCTATGATAACTTATACCGGACAGACTCCATCTTCAAAGATCTGGAGCGAAACAAACAGTTCGAGGAGATGGCTTACAAATATGTGCAGAACAATTACCCGACTTATTTCCGCTACTCCGAGAGGGATCTGCCCAATGAGGTGATCAAACCTAAATTCATCAAGAAGAATATTTATGAGGACTTGCCGATCAAGGTGGAGGCTGATGCCAATTTTGAGGACGTAGACGCTCCCGCCCGCTTTATCCCGGAGCGGAGATACTGGATATCGGCCTTCGAGAGCGCCGTCCAATTCTCCCAGAACTACGTTTCGGAGAACTGGTACAAGGGTGGAAGTAGCAACTTGAACCTGTTCACCAAGAACAATTTAAAATACGACTATAAGAAAGATAAGGTACAAGTAACGAACGAACTGGAATTCAAAGCCAGCGTATATACGGCACCGAAGGATACCTTAAGGAACTATAAGATCGGTGACGACGTATTCCGTATACACAGCAACGTCGGCTACCAAGCGTTCAACAAATGGTACTATACGTTCGACGCTGAGTTCAAGACCCAGTTCTTCACCAACTATCAAGAGAACGAGCACATCAAACAGGCCGCGTTCCTAGCCCCGTTCTCTATCAACTTCGGTCTCGGTATGAAATACGAGCTGGAAAAACAATTTACCGACAAGCATAAGAAGATTAAATTCAGCACCAACTTGGCGCCGATCTCCTATACATATATGTATACGACACAAGAGATCGATTATAGCCGTCACGGTTTCAAGAAAAACGAGGAAACCGGTGAGTTCAATAACAAGCTAAGCCAAATAGGTTCCACGATCCGTGCAGACCTCGCCTTTGATTTCAACCGTAACGTAAGCTGGCAATCCCGTCTTTATTTCTTTACACTTATGGCGATCATACCATCGGGGAGTTCGAGAATACCTTGGTTCTGGCCATCAGCCGCTTTTTCTCCACACGTATCTATTTTCACCTTAGATAGACGATGGAGTGGAAAAAACAGAGGATAACAAGAGTTATTTCCAGCTTAATGAGTTGTTAAGTTTCGGTTTTAATTACAAATGGTAAGCTAGGATTTAAGATTTCGAATAATAAACTTTGTTAATCGTGACATAGTTTCTAAATTATACTTACTTTTGCCTTGATTTTGCAATGTCGAGATTACAAATATGAGCGAAAGTATAAATCATACAGGATTTGTAGAGAAGATCGATGGCGACACCGTCTTCGTCCGCATTACCCAACAATCCGCATGCTCGGGATGCCACGCACAGTCTATGTGCTCGGCATCCGAGAAAAAGGATAAGATCATTGAGGTACCCGATCGGTCGGGACGGTTTCGCATTAACGAGGAAGTGATAATATGCGGACAAAATTCCATGGGGCTTCAGGCCGTATTGCTTGGCATTTGTCATTCCTTTGGTGATAGTCGTAGGGGCCATCGTGATCGGTACGAATCTACAATGGGACGAGACACAAGCGGGTTAACCGGTTTATCGCTTTTACTGCCTTATTACTGTATACTATACTTAATGCGTGACAAACTAAAAAGACGATTTATATTTACTTTGAAAAAACTTAATTGATAATATATCATGATTTTAATTGCCGTTATTTCATTAGGAGCAATCGGGGCGGTCGGAGCGGTTTTCCTCTACGCTGCTTCCAAGAAATTTGAAGTCTACGAAGATCCTGCATCGCGCAAGTACAGGAAGTCCTTCCCGGGCGAACTGCGGAGTGCGGTTATCCGGGTTTGCGGCCGGAGTTCGCGGGCGCCTTGCGTAAAGCTGAACTCGATTAGACGGTAGTCGCTCTTGCCCGTTGCG
>ENA-OQAA01001182-OQAA01001182.1-human-gut-metagenome-genome-assembly--contig:-NODE-1182-length-14148-cov-1.634619_pt1 | contig 14148 bp, 18 predicted proteins | sample MGYA00242489_ERZ504515 | MGnify/ENA primary metagenome ERZ504515 (study PRJEB26092, sample SAMD00036237) | human gut metagenome | host: Homo sapiens | study: EMG produced TPA metagenomics assembly of...
TCAATTGGTACTTATATTCTTAATTGATATTTCTTTAGCTTTACATTCTGAAAATTATCTCACTCTTTGGTATTTCAAGGTGTTTTATTACCTTTGTAGTAACCAATATATTAGACAATTATGAATAGCAACAATAAGAATCAGATAATCCGTTTTGACTGGGCGATGAAACGTCTGCTCAGGAACAAGGCAAACTTCAGTGTCCTTGAAGGTCTGCTCACTACGTTATTGGGTGAGAAGATATTATCCAGCGACTCCTAGAAAGTGAAAGCAATCAGGAGGATGAGTATGACAAGTATAACCGTGTCGATATGCTTGCCGAGAATTCCAAGGGTGAACTGGTGTTGATAGAGGTGCAGAACAATAATGAATACGCCTACTTCCAGCGTATGTTGTTCGGTACTTCCAAGCTGGTGACTGAGTATATCAATAGGGGAGAAAGCTATGACAAGGTCCGTAAGGTATATAGCGTCAATATAGTCTACTTCTCTCTGGGACATGGAACTGATTTTGTTTATCATGGAAAGACGGAATTCAGAGGTATCCACACCAACGATCTCCTTGAACTCACTCCATTTCAGAAGCAGACATTCAAGGTGGATACGGTAAGTCAGCTATATCCTGAATATTATATCTTGAAAGTAAACGGTTTCAATCAGGTAGCGAAAAGTCCCTTGGAAGAATGGATTTATTATCTTAATACCGGAGAGATACCTTCCACTGCTACAGCTCCAGGTCTTGAGGAGGCCCGTGAGAGATTGAAACTGGATAGCATGACCAAGGAGGAGCTTGCTGCCTATTACCGTCACTTGGATAATATTGTTATTCTTCGTGATAATATCAATACTGAGCGTGAAGAAGGAAGGGCAGAAGGAGAGAAAAGGAAAGCCATAGAGGTAGCTCGTTATTTAAAATCATCTGGAACTTCAATAGAGTTGATTATCGGAGCAACCGGATTGACCAAAGAAGAGATCGAAAGACTATAATAACTCAGCTCAGGAGGAATATGTAAAAATATTCCTCCTTTTATTTTATTGAAGAAAAATTAGTCCAGTGCTGTCTTGTCAATCATTCTTTGAAAAACGTCCCATTGATCCCATAATTTATAAGCTTTATCTTTTGTCTTGGGCTTCTTTTCTGTATATTCTTTAATACTAGGAATATCACTAAGTTGGAATATTTCAGTCATTTTATCTCGAAATGAAGTGAATTTATCATCAAAGTAGGCATGGTCAAAGAAGTGGGTTCTCCATAATATGTAAATAAATCCGGCCACATCCAAACCAGAATGTAATTCAGAAATTATATCCTCAATAATATCCAATAAATACTGACGGTCAAATTTATAATCAATTTTTCCGTCCTTTTTTCTCCTATAGTATCTTGACAACGATTGGCTAACTTCATTTATGTTAAGCTCTTTGACAAATACTATATCTTTTACGGCACTTGTTATTCTTTTGTATTCATTATATTTTTTTCTGGACATATTTATTTAGACCTTCTTCTTTCATCCGGCTGAGTATATGGTTGTATTCGTCCATACTCAATTTGTCACCATTCATCATATCAAAAAAATCTCCCAGTTCCTTTTATGAAAACAATAATATTGCAGGAAGAAAATAGGCTTTCTGTACTCATATTCAAAAATCGGATGGATGTCCATATAACCATCCCCCATAATTTGTTGTTCCCATTTTTGATACTCGTTGTGGAATTTTTTAACAACATTTGCCGCGACTTTCCATTCATATTCTTCTGTCGGTTTTCTATCAAGTGGACATATACCGCTTCTTTCCAATTCATTCCTTATATATTCATTGAATCTTAAACTGCTGCCTTGGAACTCCTTATTGATATAATCTTGTAGAATGGCATCATAGTTCTGATCAAACCAAATGGTAAAGTCTCTTTTTTCTCAAATTCCATGTATTTGTTCTGGATAATTTGTATCTCCTCCGGCGAGAATAACGATGGGAAACAACAACTTAGTAGTTCGGGTATTGATATGTTCTTGTTCCAAAGAATCCAAAATGACGATGCAATCTTTTTTTGTTCCTCATCAGTTGCGTAATGGAAACTTCTTTGTGTTTTTTGCTGCCTAATATTTTCTTTATTGGTCATTGTAAGTGTGAGTGCTCTTACAATACTTGCAGGCATGGATACAAGGAAAAGATGAAACCGATATTCTATATTCTCTTCCTCGTTCAATTGGATTTTATCGTTAAGGACATCCTCAAATATAGGGACAATGTCATCTTCTTATAAAAATATTTATCTCCACATATGCTATATAGGTTTTCTCCAATCTTCACATTTTCTAATATATATTTCCCTTTTCCTTTTTTCATCCAACTTTTTAAATACAGTATGTCAATGATTTCTTTGATGGAGCATTCCTGGTCTTTCCATTTATAAATATTTTGAGTCAGCTGGTATTTCTCTATTCTTATCGGTACTTTACCGGTTTCTATATCATCATATATTTGGGATAGAATTTTTAAAATCTTGATTATCTTTTATAGATTCTGCTATAACTTTATCCATAATGACATTTTTTGAGTTAAACATAAAGACAGCACCCGATTTTTTTCAAATGCTGCCTTAAATATATAAAAAATATATTATGCAATACTCTTTACATACTCAAAAAGTTGTTTAATTGTGTCGGAGTCATTTTTTCCATACTTTCTATGATTCCCGACTTGTATTGGTGTGTGTTCCACTTTTCAATTTGTATTTTCTGTGTCTCGTCAGCAACTTCAATGTAAGGTTTCATAGTGGCATAATCTGAATGACCGGTGCAACTCATTACTACGCTAGCCGGAATACCAAGAGCCAAGGAACAACATACAAAAGTTCTTCTTGCATCATGACAACTGATTTGTTCCCAAAACTTATAAGTATCCTCATGCCTGGTATTACCCTTGAAATAAACCTGGGATATTTCACGATCCAGCCCGGCAAGTTTGGCTGCTTCTTTCAGGTAGTCATTTAATTTCTGATTGCTTGGCACTGGAAAAATTGTATCACCTTTATACCATGAATATTTTTCAATGATCTGTTGGGCGTGTTCATTCAGAGCGATATGCAGTTTGTCATCGGTCTTTTCAGTACAGAAATCCAAGCAGCCATCCACCAAGTTAACTGGTTTGAGTGCGGCCAAGTCTGAATATCGTAAAGAAGTGAAGGCCATGAAGCAGAACATATCCCTTGCTTTTGACAGGTATTCTTTCTCCTTGGGAAATTCATAGTGGAAGAAGTGCATCAATTCCTTATATTTTAGAAAGGTTACGGTTCGAGGTATTACTTTCAGCCTGAGTTTGAATTCTAATACGCCAGAATTTATTGTATATCCATGCCTTGAAACCCCACCGTAGGATGATTTCAATATCCTGATTTGTTTCTGTATGGTACGGTTACAATAGTCATTCTTTATATACCATCCGACAAGCTCCTGAACTTTTAACTGATCTAGAGTTTCAAGTGTAATATTGGGGTCACAACTGCTTAACTGAGTCCACATCTGGTCATATTTCTCATGGATCTTATCACCCAATTACCTTCTTGTGGTCGAAGCAGCAAGAATTCGGAAAATATATCTTTCAACGTTTTCACTTTATCTTCATTCACCGTTTCTTGTTTTATCCTACCCAATTTCTCATTCACCAGCTCTTTCAGGTCAGTTGTCGTTGGTGTTTTGGAATGAAGGTCATATTTGGCAAACACTTCCTCGATACAAACCAGAAAACTACGGATTGCATTGTTAATCTCACGGGCATAAACAATCTTCCCACCGATTTTATGGGTCGTATTGCTTTTTACCAATTGTTTGTCACCATCCCATTTTAGAGGATCGATAGTATAACCGACAGAGAAACCGACTTCATTCTTCTTACTGTTCCATCTTACCCGAATCATTACCTGCCCGTTTTTCATTACATAGGCTCTTGTACTAAAATTTGTCTTTTTCATACGTTTTACTTAATTTTACCGCGAATCTAAAGAGAAGATTTTAAAGGGAAAATAGGCTGACATTACATGAATATACATGATAGTACAAACTACTTTCCCTTGTTCTATCCACCTAATTTCAAGAGCGAAGATACAAAGACTAATCAGGGGGAGTAACACCCTTTAACTACTCCCCCGATTTACGAGAGTATATAATATTGGTTGAAGTTATAAAGTTGATGAGATTTTATTATAATGTTGATTACTAATATTTTGTGGCTTCTTTAAAAATCAGACAATATCAATTCAGAGACTCCCGTACGCACCGCGAAAGCAAATAGCAAATTAAAGCAAAGCTCTGAAATTCAAGGATTTCAGAGCTTTTTCTTTTTCTCGCTCCGGCAAAAATGGGGACCCGAAATATCCGGTGCATAAGCAATTTTCGAGTTTCAGCTTTCTCAGACTTACATCACAAGAATAAGAAACTGAGCAGCAATGAATGGGCAGACCGTCCTCCGGATAGGGACAAAACTGGAAGAAGGTATAGGCAGAATCCACGTATGTCCCATGCTTTTTATTATGAAGGTTCATGTAAACCCTCGTCCACGCACGTGGGCTCGACGGTTCACGCAGGCAAACCGGCGAACACACATGCGTGGGACGAAGTTTTGTAATAAGGTTTCGGGAATTATGCGCCAAGCTTCTCTGCATTACACACAGGACATGAAGGGAAAAAATGCCCATATAACGGGGAGCCAAAGCCATACTTCCGGCACTATAGACAACGGAGTTCGCCCCTTAATCACCATATTTGCACAAAGAAAACGGAAAATAAGCCCAAAATAGACATTAACAAATATTATTTATTATAAACAAAAAAAACAGAAAAAAAAACACGTGGTTAAATTCTTGCTGTCAGATAGTTAAAGCCGAATATGAGAAGAAAAAGTAGTGCTGGCAAAAATGATGATTTTTAAAATCGGGGTCTGACTTACGAACTACAACTGCATGTGTAAAATAGGATATTCTTTACCTTCTCCGTCCAAATCGGACCTTTTGTATACGCTAAAGCCTATATATTTATAAAAACCGACAGCTTGAATATTCTGCTCGTTCACATCGACTTTCGTTACCTGCAAATGATTTATGGCATAAGTAACCAGTTTTTCCCCCAATTCCTGTGCCTCAATAATTATTGGTAATAAACAACATTTCAAGATTTCCTTCTGCAATTCTCATAAATCCGATTAAGATTCCCTCCTGTTCAAACCCGAATAGAATGACATACTGAAAATATACCGGAAGCTGTTCCTTATAGTATAGAAAATCTTCTTCTTTAAGAAAATTCATGTGTACTCAATACTGCACTTTCCCAAATTTCTATCAAACGTGGATAATCCGTAACTTTAATTTTTCTAATCATAATTGTAATTGCTATTTAAAACCGCAAAGTTCGGAACTTATACATTCAATACACTGAACCCAAGTTAAAAAATACGTTTACGGATTTTGCTTAGTACTTGTGGCATGATACCCAAATAAGAAGCTATATCTTTGAGTGGTATATAGTTTAATGTAATGCCATATCCTTCAATCATCTGTAGATAATACTATTCAGGAGAATATTTAATCAAGTCGATATTTCTTTTCAAGAGTTTACTCAGTAGTATAGCATTCAAATCTTCAAATACAGTTTTTACCTTAGGAATAGCAGTATACAGTTCATCTACTCGCTTCTTGTCTATTCGGTAAATAACGCTATCTACAATTGTCTGCACATTAAATGCAGATCATGTTTGTAAGGTAAAAGACATGTTCGACATTGAAAACGTACCTTCTTTACAAAACCAAAAAATTTACTATTCCCCTTTATGATTCAAAGCCAAACAACGCAATATCCATCAAAAACGAAATAACTATATCTTTCTATTTCTCCTTCCTTTAATCAAAAATGTATCTTTACTAATCAATATCCGCTCAAAATATTGGTCAAATGACTTAGATTCCTCCAAATTAAAAATATTGATGCTAAAATTAAATCCTTTAAGTAATTTTTCTAAAAAGCATAATATTTACAGACTATAGTTTTCATCAGTTTTGATAGCCGATTTTTATTCCAGAATACCGAAACGAACCAAGCGTTCCGGACACCATTCTCATCCACCGCCTCCGTTATATAATCGGCAACGCTTTTCACAGCCTCGGAAGCTCCTCCCATAGCTATTCCCATCCCGGCTGCACGAATCATGGAAATATCATTCCCGCCATCACCAAAAGCGATGGTTCTTGAAACATCAAATCCATAATAGGAAGCAAACTCATTGATACCCATAGCCTTGTTTACTCCCGCCACATTGACATCCGCGAAGAAAGGTTCCATCTGGAAACAGAAAGTCCGGGAAGTTGTGCCATTACTTCTTTTCCATTTCTTCATCACAATATATGCATAACTGACAACATTCGCCTCCCATAAACTCTTTTTCGATGTCTGCCACCGGCGGTGTAGGGTGATTGACCAGCCTGGCCAATTCGATGACGGTCGGGTTGAGTTCGTTGACAAAAATACCTTTATTCGTTTCGATAGCCAGAGCAAACCCATAATGTTGAGCCAATACCAGTACCATCTGAAAATCCTTTTCGGGAATCTGTTTACGAGATATAGGAGTGCCATCTCTCAGTACACAATCGGACCCATTCAAGCTATCACTGCATCGTATGGAATCTCTTCAAGCTCGTGAAGATCGGTAAACGCCCTCCCAGTTGCTATTATGATTTTTATACCGGATTCATGAACTTGCTGCAACGCTTCGATAGCCGACTGCGGAACGCGTGAGTGTCGAAACTCACCAATGTTCCGTCTACATCTAAAAATATAGCTTTGGTCTCCATTATAAAATATTTTGGTCTAATAAATTCATTCTATCTGCATCATCTCAATTTTGTGAATATCTATATTCATTCGGTGCAACTCCCGTTGCTTTCTTAAACACCAGACTGAAATATTGCACACTCGGATAGCCCAGCCGACGCGCTACGGCAGCAGGTGTATTACCGCCTTCCGATAACATTTTCTTGGCCGTGTACAAGCATTTGAACTGGAAGTATTCAGCCAATGTCTTACCCGTCTCAAACCTCAGCAAATCATCAAAGTAAGCCGTCGAAAGATTCAGTTTTTCGGCACAGCATCCGGAAGTGGGCAGCTTCCCCTCCTGCAACTTTCCGGAAGTGATATACTCGTCCAATATCCCTTCCATTTTCCCCAGAATCATCTTGTTCTTATTCTCACGGGTGATGAATTGCCGCTCATAGTAACGTGAGCAATAATCCAGCAGCAATTCGATGTGACGGGACAGGATGGTATTGCTATGCGTATCAATGGAATGATGAAGTTCATCATCAATATTCTCAAGGCAACACGTCACTTTGGCCGTTTCGCGCTGTGACAGATGCAACGCCTCCTCCTTGCGGTAGAAAAAGAAAGTATAGTTGTCGATATGATTCTTTAACGTAGTACAAAGCAATAAATCGGGATGAAATGCCAGCAGCCAACCTTTGTCCGGAAGCGTATTGTTCTTGTTCATCCGGAATATCTCGCCGGGAGTAAGAAATACCATCGTAGCATTGGAATAATCATAATATTTCCGTCCGCAGCAGTCACAATCCCCTTCACAGTCCTCAATCAGTAGGATGGCATAGAATTCAAACTTCACAGCATCCTGATACACACTAGGATTTTCCAGATTAATAATGCTTACCTGAGGATGCAACGTTTTACATCCCAGGCACCGGTTACATTCACATACGGTCTTTATGTCCAATGTATTGTCTTTCATCACCTATAAAGTCATTCTCATTATTGTAACTTCAGATATATAAAATCTTAAGGATATGTTTTCCACACCTTCACAATATACCAATTACAAAATTAGAGGAAAATCCAGACATCTTCACTACCCTTATTACGGATTATATAACCTTAGTTACTGTTTTTATATCTGGCTACGTGACTTCATCTCCAGATACTTGTTTATCACGTCCACAGAAAGATTTTCCGGTGTAGTCAGCACAGAACTGATGCCGTGCTGCTTCAAGGTGGAGACTATCAGCCGTTTCTCGAATACAAATTTCTCGGCAATGACATGGCGGTAATACCCTTCCGTATCCCTCGCAGGAGTGGCGACGTACTCTTTCAGAGCGGCATCTTCGAAGAAGATGACCAGCAACCGGTGCTGGCGGTTCAACTGCTGCAAATAAGCCAACTGGCGATTCAAGCTGCCGATGCCGGAAAAATTGGTATACAGCACCAAAAGACTGCGTTTGTTGACGCGCTTGTTCAAATGTACGCACAATGAGGAAAAGTCGGTCTCCCCAAAAGTAGTCTGCTGGCTGTAAAGGTTCTCCAATAACGCCTGCATTTGTCCGGGCTGTCGGGAGGCGGGGATAAATGTATCAAAGTGCTCATTAAACGTTACCAGTCCGGCTTTATCCTCCTTCCGCATGACAACGTACGAAAGAACCAGGGAGGCATTAATAGCATAGTCCAGCAAGGTCATCCCGCGAAATGCCTGCTGCATAATCCGCCCCTTGTCTATCACGTTATAGATTTGCTGGGAACGCTCGTCTTGATAGACATTTACCATAAGTTCGTGCCTCCGGGCGCTTGCTTTCCAGTTTATCGTGCGGTAATCGTCGCCTTTCACATACTCCTTTATCTGTTCGACTCCGTATGATGCCCCACCCTGCGGATACGTTTGATGCCCAATTCCGTCAAGTTGTCGCTGATAGCAAGCAACTCATACCGATGGAGCATCAGATAGGACGGATATACCTTGACATCCAGCGGAGCATCGCAAGTATATCTGCGGGAAAGCAATCCCATTCTGCCTGCCACAAACACCCGAATCCGTCCGAAAGAGTAAATCCCCCGCCGCGTGGGACGCAGATGATACGTAATCGTCCTGCCCTCATTCGCCTGGAGCCTCATCCGGAAATCAATATTCCGCAACTGGAATGCAAAAGGAATCTCATCCACCACTTCCACAGCCACCGGATGCGGATAACTGCTCTCCACACGTATGTTCACGGTGTTCTCATCTCCGTTGGAGAAGCGGGTAGCACACTGGCGGAATGCCCGGATGCCGCGAATGCGATAGAGCATCACCCCATCCACCAGCGCCGACACCGCCAAAACAAAAAGCGCCCACTGCCCGATTGCAAAGAATGGAGCAAAGACGTACCCGATACCCATCAGCAGGACTATCAGAACAAGAGCAATATAGAATCGGCGGCCTAATCTCATTTCGGCACTTCCACCTTATCAATCAGACGTTGCGTCACCTTTACCGGCGAATAGCCTTCCATCTCGGCTTCCGCTGTCAATATCAAGCGATGCTGAAGCACATACGGAGCAACGAACTTAATATCCTCCGGTGTCACAAAGTCACGTCCCTGCAACAGTGCATATGCCTTGGAGGCCTGCATCATTGCCACGGACGCACGCGGAGAAGCTCCTAAATATACAGCCTTGCTGGCACGCGTCTGCTGTACAATCAACGCGATGTACTGAAGCAGCGTGCGGTCTACAAACACGTGTTCCATCAGCCTGCGCAACGAAAGCAGTTCTTCTTTTGTGAGCACGGGCGCCAGGCTCTCCAACTTCACCAACGAAGCATTGGCGTGGTGGCGCTCCAGGATGTCCACCTCCTCCTCCAATGAGGGATATCCCATGGTTATTTTCATCAGGAAGCGGTCCAGTTGCGCTTCAGGCAACTTATAAGTCCCCTCCTGCTCCACCGGATTCTGGGTTGCCAGAATCGTATAGAGTTCTCCCATCTGATGCGTGGTACCGTCAATGCTGACCTGCCGTTCTTCCATAACCTCGAACAAGGCTGCCTGCGTCTTGGCGGGAGCGCGGTTTATCTCGTCCACCAGCACGAGGTCGGCAAACACCGGTCCTTGATGAAAGTCAAAGTCATTGGTTTTCATGTTGAAGACCGTAGTACCCAACACGTCACTCGGCATCAAGTCCGGAGTAAACTGAATGCGGCTGAAGTCCGCCTTAATCAAGCGTGCCACCAGACGGGCAAGCAGTGTCTTTGCCACCCCCGGCACTCCCTCCAGCAACACATGACCGTTTGCCAGGACAACCGTCAGCACCAGGTCCACCGTCTGCTCCTGCCCCACTATGACCGTAGCAATCCGGTCCTTCAACGCTTGTATCTTCTCGGAAAAGAGAGTCAAGTCCACCCGTTTTTCTGTGTTCTCTTCCATAAATATCTTCTTTATATATGATTGATTATTTCATTCATTCTATCAATAAGCCGTTTCATCTCTTCCTCAGAGATACTGCGCCCTCCGTACACCACCGGCCTCACCTCGCGGATGAACGCGGCTATTTCCCCCGCTTCCATACCCGTCTTCCGGGCAATCCTGCCGAAAGAGCGCTCATCCTCTGCCACTTCCTCCACATCCACTTGTATTTCCCTCCTCAGTTCCTCCGCAAAATAGAGATATTTCTTGCGGACTAAGTCAGCATGGTCCTTCTTCTGATAATAAAGAGTACCTATCAACTCTGCAAACTCCAAAGACTTATTTTCCGGTTCGCGGATAACCGGAATGGTGCGCTGCTTCCTGCGGGCTGTAAATATCATAAAGAGCAGGATGGAAACCATACTCAAGTACAATGCCCAGCGAAGCGGCGGCTGCGAAAGGAAATAGCGAAAAGGAGACATCTGTACCTGGGCTGTTTCTTTCATATAGCCTTCGGTACGGACAATGGGAAATCCACCCATCTGGGACAATATACGAAAAAGATAAGCCGCATTCTTCCCATCCAGCACACCATAGTTCGTAAAAAGCAGGGGAGTGGAAGCCAGTATAACTTCCCCTTTTCCCCAAGAAACCGACATGGCAACCGGATGAGCAGCTTCTCCGGTAACAGTTTTTTCCGCCAACACTTTACTAGAAATGGAATCTGCAAAGAAATAAGACTGACAAAGTTGGGGATAGAAACAGAAAGTCTGCTGCGGATAAACCGCCGAATCCCCCACCCAGCACAAACTGTCTTTCGAAAGCAATGCAGTGGCATATTTTTTCAAAGCCGACGGACTGAAATAGGAATAGCTGCACTCAAATCCCAGCGTATCTTTCAAAATACGGCTGAAAGAGCTCCCCGCCAGCATAATCCGGTCTCCCCGTCCCGCCATCTTCAACATCGCCTCCACATCTACATCCGTCAAATGCAGGTTATCGGTAACAACCAGTATTCCGCGGCGGAGCGTCGTATCTTCCTGCTCCAGTTCATAAAAAGTCTTTCTCGACAACGAATATCCCTTCGGCAACGATGAAGACAGCAGGCTATCGAACACGGCACAGCCGAACGGTTGCTTGTCATAATGGCTGAACGTAGGGTTCCAGACAAACTTCTTTGGCAGACGGCACTCTATCGCAAACATCAACACCAGAAAAACAATGATACCGGCTATAAACCAATGGTTCCCCTTCATGCCGCCCCTCCTTTCTCCACTTCTTTCTGCAAATCCCGCATCGCATGGAACAAAGTTTCGGTCGCTTCAAAATTTCCGTAACGTACTCGTAGAAAATGGTTGGTCATTTGGCGGAAAGCTGGCAGACGGACTTCATAGATATATTGTGTAGGCGTTTTATATAACTGCCAGTCTATACGTTTTCCATCGCTGAGCTGTTTCAGCGTCTGCAGATAGAGCAAACGCACCGCCTCCCGATAATCCGTCCGGGCAAGCGCATCGGCAATTCTTTCCGCAAAATCCACTCCATAGATGGTATCCTCCCCCACTGTATAGGCAGGGTACTCTTGCGCGAACGCATGAACAGTTCCGGACGCTTCTTGTACACAAACCAAATGACCAATACCAGGATAAGAACGGCAATGCATATCAATACGACTTCCGAATATTCTGCCACCAACGTATTCCCGAATATCTTGTCCAGCAGCTTGCCGAACCATCTGCTGAACCACTCAAGTACATTAATTTCGGGAGCTATCAACTCACGACTGTAAGCAAAACGCCGGGTCAGACTGCCAAGCGGCAACCTGTGCAGTATCACAAACCAGTGTATCAGCCGGAGCCATATTCATAGTCCGTTATCAGAGTTTATCAAAATTGTCAATATCACTCTCCACCATCACATAATCTATCTTTTCCGAAGCATGACCGTATTGATAAGCCAGTCCCAGCAATGAGAAAATCATGGACATATAAACGCCGAATGCCTGGACCACCGCCAGCAGATAAAGCACAAAGCTATAGGCTGCCGATACAGTGGCACCGCCACCTGCATCAGTCATTGCAAAGATATATTTCACAATAGTCCCGATATACCATGGAATCATCGTCACTCCCTGCAAGATGGCGGCGATGAATCCCATAACAATGGAAATCAGTACGATACCTCCCCAGGTAGCGAAACCCAGTCGGTAGGCCTTCTTCAAGGCATCTATGATATAGATATCTTCGAACAGATAGACTGGAGCCCAAATAGCAAGTGGCACAGACACCACCACAACGAGCAGAACGAACAAGAACGCAATCGCCATGAACGGAATGACGGTGGCTATAAAACCAACAATAAGCCCTACAAACAGCACCAAAGCACACCGACAATCATTATCAGAAATACCCTTCTGACATTACGGAACAACAAGGGCTTCAGCATCCCTAACGTCACTCCCTCCAAGCGTTTTTCCCGTTCATTGTAAGTACGGACCAATGCGTAGACCAAAGAGGTCAGCATGACAGTTCCTAGCAGATAGAGAACGGCATACAGACTGTAATAAGTCACCAGTGCCATGATGGACGCTCCGACAACAGAAGAGTCGAACGAGCCTCCGGTCATATCACCCAGAGCCATTGTACCGCTCATCAGCGTTCAAGCTCAGTCCCTGAAGCAGACAAAGCGGCAACATCAGATATGTGGTGAATTTCATCAACGGCTTCCAATTCTCTTTGATAAAATCAAAGGTAGCAGTTAGTTTCTCTCCAAAAGAACGTTGTACATACAGTGCGATTTTAGGTTTCTGTGCTTCCATGCTTCTTTCTGTTAGGTAAATAAATATAATAAAAAAAGATAAACGACAAAGAGAGTAGAATAAAGCCGAACCTCAAAGCATCCGGAAGTTCGGTATGGCGGGTAACGAATCCTTCTATAAATCCTGCCATGATGAATACGGGTACCGTACCCACCACTATTTTCAGTCCTTTTTTGGCTCCCCGTTTGAAAGATTCCAGCTTGAATAGGTTCCGGGAAAGAGCATCCGTTGCCCAGGGCAAGACCGGCGGCACCGGCTACAATAATCGCCCAGATTTCGAGTGTCCCGTGCAGCCAAATGGCAAGGAAGGACTCCCAAAGCAAGTCGTGCTGATAAAAGAAGGTTTGGAAAGCCCCTATCATGATACCATTGTTAAGGAGCATGTATCCGGTGCCAAAACTGGTCAGCAACCCCATGGCAAAGCAGTTGAAGGAGACCATGATATTGTTCAGCGTGATACTCAGAAACATGGGGAACTCGGAGGAACCGTTATATACAGCCATAGGTTCACCATTAGCGATATTGTTCAAAGTCATATCCACATAGGAGTTTCCTAAAATCAAACGCACAAAATCGGGGTCTCCGGCAGCGGATACCACTCCTATCAATGCGCTGACCACAAATATAATGAAGGAAGCCACCAGCTCACGGCGTGCATCGTGCATGGCCGAAGGCACTTCACGGGTCCAGTAGGTGATAATTCTTGACCATTTCTCGCGCTTGTTTCTATAAATGCGGTTGTGCAATGCCGAGGCAAGATTGTTCAGATAGATAGTGATGCGGGAAGCGGGGAAATGCGTTTGGGCAAAAGCCAGATCTGCCGTAAGCTCCGTATATGCGTCGGCAAGTTCATCGGGAGACAGACTTTCCGCCTGCTCCACCATTGTTTCTGCTCGTTTCCATTTTTCGATGTTCTGCCGGATAAACGTCACTTCTTTCATACCCCATGACTATTTTCAGAGAAGTTTTTGTCTGAAATAGGTAACAAAAATAAGAGAAATAATGATATATTTGCAATGAAATACTAAAAATGTTTTATCAGGAATGGCAGAATCTACAATTATCACGGACAATTTGTTCCGCATCAGTCAAACGCCTGACCAGTATCGGTGAGCGGCCTCATTGCA
>ENA-OQAA01001183-OQAA01001183.1-human-gut-metagenome-genome-assembly--contig:-NODE-1183-length-14127-cov-1.749857_pt1 | contig 14127 bp, 15 predicted proteins | sample MGYA00242489_ERZ504515 | MGnify/ENA primary metagenome ERZ504515 (study PRJEB26092, sample SAMD00036237) | human gut metagenome | host: Homo sapiens | study: EMG produced TPA metagenomics assembly of...
TTTCAATCTTCAGGATTTCTTCTTCCTCGTCCCGTACTACGGTCCTTGACTGATAACGCAGACGAACTCCGGATTCTACCTTGTTCACATTCTGAACCACCGGCACCACTGGAACGGAAAGTATCCCAAGAGATATTGGCAACATTGATGTTCACCTCAATAGTATCATCAACCAGCGGAGTTACAAAAACAGAAGCAAAAGAAGTCATACGCTTGCCTTGCGCATTGTAAGGAGATACACGCACCAGACGATGTACACCGTTCTCGCCTTTCAGATATCCATAAGCATAATCACCTGAAATCTCGATAGTGCAGGTTTTAATACCGGCTTCATCACCTTCCTGCAAGTTAGAAATGACAGCCTTGTAGCCATTGGTTTCAGCATAACGCAAATACATACGCATCAGCATACTTGCCCAGTCCTGGCTTTCCGTGCCACCCGCACCGGAGTTGATTTTCAACACACAGTCCATCTGATCAGCTTCATCACGAAGCATATTTTTCAGTTCAAGCTCATCAATGGCAACGGAAGCTTTGGCATAAGCTTCATCTATCTCTTCCTCGGTTACAAGTTCGTCCTTATAGAAATCAAAAGCCAATTGCAATTCATCCGATAATGTCTTTATTTCATTATAACCGGCTATCCACTGTTGCAAACCTTTCACTTTCTTCATTTGTGCCTCAGCCGTCTTCTGGTCATCCCAAAAGCCCGGAGCCTGCGTGCGCAACTGTTCTTCTTCTACCTGGATCTTCTTTCCTTCGATGTCCAGATAGCGGTAGAGTGCCTCGGTGCGCTCTTTAATGCTTTTCAGTTGTTCTATGGTAATCATAATCTATGAAAATAAACCTTCTTATTTAAAATATTTACTTTTTGAGTGCAAAGGTATGAAAAAACGCATATTTTTGCAGTTATCAATCTAATAAGTCAGCTTATGAACAAACTATTCCGACAAATTGGTTTAACGTTTATCCTACTGGTAGCGATAAGCTTAGGAAGTTGTACTTCGAAGTACAGCTACGAAACAGTACCCAATGATCCGCTGAAAGCGCGTATCTACACTCTGGACAACGGTTTGAAAGTCTACATGACTGTAAACAAGGAAACTCCGCGCATACAAACGTACATTGCAGTACGTGTAGGTGGTAAAAACGACCCCGCAGAAACAACCGGATTAGCTCACTATTTCGAGCACCTGATGTTTAAAGGTACCACAAACTTCGGTACTCAGAACTATGAGATTGAAAAGCCTTTGCTGGACCAGATCGAAGAACAATTCGAAGTTTATCGCAAGACAACAGACAGCCTTGAACGTAAAGCTATTTATGCAAAAATTGACAGCATCTCCTACGAGGCTTCCAAATATGCCATCCCCAACGAATATGACAAACTCATGCTGCCATCGGTGCCAACGGAACAAATGCCTACACCAGTTTCGACGTTACTTGCTACACGGAAGATATCCCCAGCAATCAGATTGACAACTGGGCAAAAATTCAGGCAGAACGTTTTGAGAATTGCGTGATCCGCGGTTTCCATACTGAGTTGGAAACGGTTTACGAAGAAAAGAATATGTCGCTGACCCGCGACCCACGCAAAGTTTACGAAGCAGTACTTTCTTCTCTTTTCCCACACCATCCTTATGGAACACAAACCGTACTTGGTACTCAGGAAGACCTGAAGAATCCTTCAATCACCAACATCAAAGAATATTATAAGAAATGGTATGTGCCCAACAACATGGCTATCTGTCTTTCCGGTGATTTTGATCCCGATCAGATGATTGCAACCATTGACAAATATTTTGGTGGTTTGAAACCAAACACTGATCTGCCGAAACTGGATCTGCCGAAAGAAACCCCGATTACAGCACCTGTTGTACGTGAAGTAATCGGCCGGATGCCAAAAGCGTTGCCCTTGCATGGCGCTTCCCCGGAGCGGCCGACAAAGATGTGGAAACGTTACAAGTGGTTTCCCAGATACTTTATAACGGACAAGCCGGCCTGTTCGACCTTGACCTTACACAACAACAGAAGACGTTAAGTTCATATTGCTATCCTCTGACCATGAGCGATTACAGCGCACTGTTGATGCAGGGACGCCCTAAACAAGGACAGACTCTGGACGAAGTGAAAGACCTCATGCTGGGCGAACTGAAGAAACTCCGCGACGGCGACTTCGACGAAAAGATGCTGGAAGCCAATATCAACAACTTCAAACTGTATCAGATGCAGCAGTTGGAAAACAATGATGCGCGTGCCGACATGTTTGTACAGTCATTCGTAAACGGTAGTGACTGGGCAGACGAAGTTACCGCCCTCAACCGCATGTCCAAACTGACCAAGAATGATATCGTAGCCTTTGCCAATAAATATCTGAAAGATGATAACTATGCCGTTATCTACAAAAGACAAGGTAAAGACCCGAATGAAAAGAAGATGCCAAAACCCGAAATCACTCCTATCGTGATGAATCGCGACACCGCCAGTACCTTCCTGAAAGAAATACAGGCAAGCGTAGTGACTCCTATCGAACCGGTATTCCTGGACTATTCCAAAGATCTTACCCAACTGAAAGCAAAATCGGATATTCCTGTACTTTACAAACAGAATACAACGAATGATATTTTCCAGTTGATTTACCTCTTTGATATGGGTAACAACAATGACAAGGCACTCGGTACCGCTGCCCAATATCTGGAATACCTCGGTACAGCCGACATGACTCCGGAAGAGGTTAAAAGCGAATTCTATCGTCTTGCGTGCTCATTCTTTGTATCTCCGGGTAGCAAACGTACTTATGTTGTACTCTCCGGCCTCAACGAAAATATGCCTGCTGCCATGGCTCTCTTCGAAAAACTGTTGGCAAATGCCCAGGTAAATAAAGAGGCTTATGCAAATATGGCTAACGATATTCTGAAATCCCGCAAAGACGCTAAGCTGAATCAGATGCAAAACTTCTCGCGCCTGGTGTCTTATGCTACTTATGGTCCGAAATCTCCGGCAACCAATCTGCTGACCGAAGCTGAACTGACCTCTATGGATCCGCAACAGCTTGTGGACCGTATCAAACAGTTGAGCAGCTTCAAGCACCGTATTCTTTACTATGGGCCAAGCAATCAGGATGACCTGCTTGCCATCATTAATAAAGAGCATCAGGCACCGGAGGCTTTGAAAGAAATTCCTGAAGGAAATAACTTTGAAGCACTATTGACACCCGAAACGAAGATTTTCATTGCTCCGTATGATGCCAAACAAATCTATATGTCGCAAATCTCCAACAAAGGAGAGAAATTTGATCCTGCTGCTGAATCCGGTCGTCAACTATACAACGAATACTTCGGTGGCGGCATGAATTCCATCGTATTCCAGGAAATGCGCGAAAGCCGCGGTTTGGCTTACTCGGCATGGGCCGGTATGTTGAAGCCAAGCTATTTGACAGATCCTTATATGCTACGCACACAGATGCTACGCAGAATGACAAGATGATAGACGCCATCAATACATTCAATGACATCATCAACAATATGCCTGAATCGGAAGCTGCCTTCAAACTGGCCAAAGACGGCATGATTGCCCGTATGCGTACCGACCGCACCATCAAGATGGATATTATCTGGGATTATATCAGCGCTCAATATCTGGGACAGAATGTAGATAGCCGTATCAAGCTGTATAACGATGTGCAGAACATGACGTTACAGGATGTTATCGACTACCAGAATAAATGGATCAAGGGACGCACCTATACATACTGTATCCTTGGTGACAAAAAAGAGCTGGATATAAATGCTTTGAAAAAAGTAGGTCCGGTAATTGAACTGAAACAGGAAGATATCTTCGGATATTAATATATCTGAGCAGTAAAACAGGGAAAGGGTTGCATTGTCATGTAACCCTTTCTTTTTTTATAATTTCTACCGGTTCTATTTATAAATACTCTTTATTACACAAAAAAGTCCACCCTCCCCGCACTGTGATTACGTACATTTGCCCCGTATTCTAATTTGTATCACATATCTAAAAGAGTATAAGACAGACCATGAAACGTTTATTCATCTTTATTATGGGAGTAATGATGGCTGTGGTAGCCACGTCCCGCACGTTCGACATGAAACAATTGGGGGCTGATGCCAAAGGCATCAAGCCATGTACGAAACTGATTAACCAGACTATTGAAAAAGCAGCTTCGGAAGGAGGTGGAACCATCTATTTCCCTGCCGGGACTTATCTGACTGCTACTATCCACATGAAAAGTAATATTACATTGCATCTGGAATCAGGTGCCATTGTGCGCTTCTCAGACAGGTTCGAGGATTATCTGCCTTTTGTAACCGCACGTTGGGAAGGAACCGTTATGCAAACCTTATCCCCACTGATTTACGCTCATTCGGCAGATAATCTGACCATTACCGGACGCGGAACGCTGGATGGGAACGGACTGAAATGGTGGTTATGGGAATTTGAGACACGTAAGGTGATAAAAGAGAACGGTGGCAAGCTACCTTCTCTGGATAAGTTACAGCAAATGTGGGTGGATGCCAATAAGGACCTGGAAATATCCGATTACTATAAGCCTTCTCTGGAACGTAAAATGTTCCGTCCGCCTTTTATTCAATTCTACGAATGTACGAATATCCTTATTGAAAATGTGAAGATCATCAACTCTCCTTTCTGGACTGTCAATCCGGCCTTCTGTGATAACGTTACAATACATGGAGTAACCATCAATAACCCGTCAAGCAATCCTAAAGGCCGAATACGGACGGTATCAATCCGAGTTCCTGCCGGAATGTACGTATCTCCGACTGTTTTATCAGTGTTGGAGACGATTGTATTACCATCAAGTCCGGACGTGATGCCGACGGGCGTAAATATGGGAAAGCATGCGAAAACATCACAATCACCAATTGTATCATGCTTTCCGGTCACGGTGGAGTGGTCATCGGCAGCGAAATGTCGGGCGGTGTAAAAAGGATAGCTATATCCAATTGTGTGTTTGATGGAACGAATGCCGGTATCCGGTTAAAAGCATCCCGCGGACGCGGTGGTGTAGTAGAAGATATACGGGTAGACAATATCGTAATGAAGAATATACAAGGAGATGCCTTTATTTTCGATTTATTTTATGACCGTTTATCGAAAGTGGAACCGGTAAGCGAACGTACTCCTATTTTCCGGAATATCCATTTAAGTAATGTTACGGGAAATGATATCAAGCGGATAGGCTATGTAAAAGGTATTGAGGAAATGCCTATATCGGAACTGTCTTTCTCCAACATGAACATAGTAGCCGGAAAAGGATTTCAAGCAGAAACAGCCACCGATATCCGTTTTAACAACGTAAGTTTCACCGTAGAAGAAGGACCTTCACTCAACATCCGACAATGCAAGGATATATTCCTGAATGACGTGCGGACAAAGCAACCGATAGCCGGTCAGCCGGTAGTGGATTTAGAAGCAATAGAAAACCTGTCAATCATTCATTGTGATTCCACACAAATTGTCAGGAAATAATAGAAGAAAAACAAATAGACCACTCAAAAAAAATCTATAATATGGCACACCGTTTCTTAAAACTCTCATTAGTCTGTATGGCAATCATAGCAAGTACAGACTTAAAAGCCCAGCAAGCGCGGTCTTATGGTACGACAGCCCGGCTGAATATTGGGAAGAAGCTCTCCCTTTAGGTAATGGAAGATTGGGAGCAATGGTATATGGAAATCCGGTAAATGAAGAAATCCAATTGAACGAAGAAACGATTTCTGCCGGTGCTCCTTACAAGAACTACAATCCGGAAACTAAAAACTATCTGTCTGAAATAAGACAGTTGATCTTTGAAGGAAAATATCCTGAAGCCCAGACATTGGCGGGTGAGAGGCTTCTCTCGAAGAATGGTTTTGGCATGCCTTATCAAACAGCAGGTAGTTTACGGTTAAGGTTTCAGGATCAGGAAGGTTATACAAACTTCCGCCGGGAGCTGGATTTGGAAAAAGCCGTCGCATCAACCACTTATACAGTGGATGGCGTCGACTACAAACGTGAAGTATTCACTTCATTTGCAGATCAATTAGTCATCATCGGCTGACCGCTTCACAACCGGGGAAACTGACATTCACCACTGCTCTAACATGCCCGCAAGATGTCGACGTCACAACTTCCGGCAAAGACGCCATGACTATGGAGGGAGTGACTAAAGGAAATGAGTTTGTAGAAGGGGCAGTCCGCTTCCGTACAGATTTAAAGCTCAACGTACAGGGAGGAAAAACCTCTGCAAATGATTCTACCCTGATAGTAACTCGTGCAAACAGCGCCACAATTTACCTGGCGATATCCACCAATTTCATCAATTACAAAGACATATCCGGCGATCCTGTCAAACGCAACAAAGTATACTTAAAGAATGCTGGGAAGAATTATACCAAAGCACTTCAGGCTCATATAAGTGAATATCAGAAATATTATAATCGTGTATCGTTGGATTTAGGTCGTACCGCCCAGGCTGACAAGCCAACCGATATACGCGTCAAAGAGTTTGCCACAGCCAATGATCCTCACCTGGTAGCCCTATACTTCCAGTTTGGACGTTATCTTCTAATCTCCAGTTCACAGCCGGGAGGGCAACCGGCCAATCTGCAAGGCATTTGGAATCAGAAGCTAAATCCGGCATGGAAATGCCGTTATACTACGAATATCAACGCCGAAATGAACTACTGGCCGGCTGAAGTAACTAATCTGCCCGAAATGCACGAACCTTTCCTGCAAATGATAAAGGAACTCTATGAGAATGGTCAGGAAGCTGCTCGCGAAATGTATGGTTGCCGTGGATGGATGTTGCATCATAACACCGATCTGTGGCGCATGAACGGGGCGGTAGACAAAGCATATTGCGTCCCTGGCCCACTTGCAACGCTTGGTTATGCCATCATTTATGGGATCGTTATCTGTATTCGGGAGATAAAGATTTTCTGGCCCAGGCATACCCGATCATGAAAAGTGCTTCCGAATTCTTTGTCGATTTCCTTGTCAAAGACCCCAACACAGGTTACATGGTAGTCACCCCAAGTAATTCACCAGAAAATTCACCTCCACAATGGAGAACAAAAGCCAATCTCTTTGCAGGCATCACCATGGACAATCAGCTAGTATTTGATCTATTCACAAATACAGAAAGAGCCGCACGGCTGTTAGAGAAGGATGAGCTATTCTGCGATACGATCCTCTCACTCAGAAAACAATTGCCTCCTATGCAAGTAGGGCAATACGGACAATTGCAGGAGTGGTTTGAGGACTGGGATAACCCCAAAGATCATCATCGCCACATTTCTCACTTATGGGGATTCTTTCCGGGATTCCAGATATCTCCATACTCCTCACCCGTACTCTTTGAGGCTGCACGCAACACCCTAATCCAACGTGGTGATCCTTCTACCGGTTGGTCTATGGATGGAAGGTTTGTTTCTGGGCAAGATGTTTGGATGGGAATCATGCATTCAAACTTATCACTGACCAACTCAATCTGGTCTCCCCCGAAGTCCAGAAAGGACAAGAGGAGGAACCTATCCTAATCTTTTCGATGCACATCCTCCTTTCCAAATAGACGGAAACTTCGGTTGTACAGCCGGTATTGCCGAAATGTTAATGCAAAGCCATGATGAAGCCATACACTTGCTACCTGCTTTGCCAGATGTATGGAAGGACGGTGAAATAAAGGGACTTCGGGCACGCGGAGGCTTTGAAATCATTTCATTGAAGTGGAAAAACGGGCAGATAGAATCTGCCGTGATCAAATCGACTCTCGGAGGCAATCTTCATCTACGTGTACATCAGGAGTTGGCTATGGATGGAAAAAGTTTATCTGTTACTGACAACGGTAATGCCAATCCTTTCTTTGCCAAGCAGCCCATAAGCCGCCCCTTGATTAGTGAGAAAGCTCCTTTGAAAGGTATTGAGCTAAAGAAATCATACGTTTATGAGATCGCGACCCAAGCAGGAGAAACTTATACTTTTACGAATGTCCGGTAACAGGCAACCAGACGTTCTTTGTCAAGAGCATATTTACAGAAGATTAACGGACGGGAGGCATAGACCTCCCGTTTTACTTTCGGAACAGACCGTCTGTTTGCCTCAAACACATGATCAGTATGCCTCAAACGTATCGTCTGTTTACCTCAGATGTATCGTCCGTTTCGCTGGGGTAAATCAGTGAAACGCCACACCTCAGCAAGTGAAACGGCTGGGCTTAAAACGGTTGAAGTGTGGCATTTAGGTTGTTGAAGTGTGGCATTTAAGCTGCTAAGCTGTGGCATTGGGGAAGTAAACATGTGGCATTTCAAATGACAAGTCATAGGGATAAAAAAAGAACGGAGAAGCAATGCTTCTCCGTTCGTGCTAATTTAAAATTGAATATTAAATAGATTTACGAATACAAATATACGACATCAGAAAGGCGATGTCAAGTATATTGGGATTTTTCTCACTTTCCAACAATTATTTTATAGCAATCGTTGTTCGCTGCAAATCTTCTTCTTTAGAGCTTCCTCCCACCATAATATCATAATTACCTGGACAAACTCTTACTGTATTGGATTGATCGTCCCACCACTCCAATTCTTTATCTTTCAGGTCAAACTCCACATTGACGGTCTTTCCTGCCGGAATAGATACACGCTTGAAAGCACGCAAGGTTTTGATAGGTCCTTCTGCATCTCCTTGTTTTCTAAGATAAACCTGCACCACTTCTTCTCCGTTACGCTTACCCGTATTTGTAACAGGTACAGTAAGTTTCAAAGACTGTCCGGCTGTAAGTTCATTCTTGTCAAGTACAGTTTTACCATAGCCAAAGGTAGTATAACTAAGACCGTAACCGAATGGGAACAAAGGCACATCCTGCATATATCTGTAAGTTCTTCCGGCCATGTTATAATCTTCAAAGTCAGGCAACTGAGACACATTGCGATAGAAAGTAACCGGTAATTTCCCCGCTGGATTATAATCACCGAATAATACCTCGGCAACAGCTTACCACCTTGCTGACCGGGATACCATGCCTGCAAGATAGCTTCGCACTTCTGAGTCTCAGGTTCCAAACCGATAGGCGATCCTGAACAGTTAACCAGAATAATCTTCTTACCTGCACGGTGCAGAGCATCAATCAGTTCACGCTGAACGGCAGGTAACTCAATATCCGTACGATCTCCTTTCTTGAAACCGGGAAGATTACTCCCATCTCCTCTCCTTCAAGGCTGGGAGATATACCGCTCGACAAAATAACGATATCTGCATCCTTCACACGTTCAACAGATTTCCTTATATCCACATCTTTCTTAAATCCAAGATCAAAGTTCAACTGTGCATCACTTCTCAGATACTCAAAATCAAGTTCCAGATCATACGATTTACCAGCCTGTACCTTCATCGCATGAGTAGATTTCCTTGCACCGTGCTTATTTGAGAAACTTTTCACTTCTTCTCCGTTCACACGAAGTCTTCCGCTCCCATAGCAATAAACCTCAAGAACAATTTCTCCTGATTCTTTAGGAGTAAATGCACTGTTATAGGTTGCGGAGAAATCCGTCAAATTCACTCCCGGAGCAAACACTGTAGCCCCCGAAGTACAAAAGCGGAAAGGAGTGGTGACTTGTGCTGTGGTCACCGGTTCGCCTTCACGCTTCAGGTTATTCCAGTAACGAGCCGTGAACCCGGGACCTTTGTCTGACTTACACTGGCTGAATGCACTCTGAATCAGAGTTCTTTCCACCCATGGGCAGCCTTGCTCATAGATCAGTTTATCATCAGTGCCAAGCAAATTCCGCACTCCATCAAGAATAGTGACGGTGTGCGCCGGCATTCCGTTATAATTTCCCCATTGCATCACTGAGTCATTCGCATTCGGCCCCATAACGGCTACTGTCAGTCCGCCACGTTTCAACGGCAGAAAGTTATCCTTATTCATCAACAATGTCATGGATTCACGGGCTATATTCAATGCCAGAGAGTCATGAGCAGCAGAAGCTACTACGGAGAAAGGTATCTTGGTCCAGGATACTTTTTCCGGTTCATCCATTTCCCCCAATGCCAAAACGGCTTTCATCAGTCGCTTGACAGACGTGTCTACGGTCTCTTCTGAAATTAATCCTTTTTTCACGCTCTCTATCAAAGCCTTATAACTGGAACCACACTCCAAATCTGTTCCACTGATCACCGCCGCGGCAGAGGCTGACTCTGCATCGGGATGGGTGTGATGACCACGGTCGTTGTAGAAGTCAGCTATTGCACCGCAATCAGATACTACTATACCGTTGAATCCCCATTCTCCACGCAATATCTGCATCAGCAGGCGATCACTTCCACAGCAGGGATCACCTTCAAAACGGTTGTAAGCGCACATCACTTCTTCCACTTTTCCTTCTTTCACCAATGCTTCGAAGGGTGGCAGATAAGTTTCATACAAATCACGTGGCTTTATATTCTCCGCATTAAAAGAGTGACGATTCCACTCCGGTCCCGAATGTACGGCAAAATGCTTGGCGCAGGCATGCAGTTTATCATATTTTCCATCGGCAGGTCCTTGCAAACCTTTTACCACCATCACGCCCATCCGGCTTGTTCAGATAAGGGTCTTCACCATAGGTCTCAATACCCCTGCCCCAGCGCGGATCACGGTAGATATTCACTGTGGGAGTCCACATGGTCAAACCCTGATAGCGTTCACGGCTATCCTGAGATGCGTAGTAGGTATTCTTCGCACGTGCTCATCCGACACGGCATTGAACACTTCGTACACCATTTCCGGGTTAAAGGACGCTGCCATACCTATCGGCTGGGGAAAAACCGTAGCCAAGCCTGCCCGGGCAACGCCATGCAGCGCCTCATTCCACCAGTTATACGGTTTAATACCCAATCGTTCCACAGAATGGGAACCATCCATCATAAGATGCGCCTTCTCTTCCAGCGTAAGTTCCTTCACCAGAAGTTCCGCCCGCCTTTCAGGAGATAAAGAAGCATCCTTGTAGGATGGCTCTCCGCAACTTGCCAAAGCAAGGAGAGGCAGTAAGTAAAAAAGTTTTTCTTTCATCATTTCTATTCTATATTTTTACAAAAATAATATATCAAAGGAAATAGTACGACAAAAACTGCAAGATTTTAAATCCGATGGAAATGAAATCCTGCAGTTTTCTCAAAGCTCTATACCAAATACCTATTATTGCTGTGGCAGTCCATAGCCATTTGTCACTTTTCCTTTGGATTGACTGATTGTTTCATAAGGAATAGGCCAGTAATAACACGGAACACTCTCTTCCGATGTAATGCCCGGAAGAATATTGCTCAGATATATATCAATATTGGCAGCAAGAGTGCTTCCCCACTCTGTCTTCACATATCCTTCCGCTTCTAATTCTGCCGCAGTCTCACTATCCGGAGCAATATATTCAAATAACCCTTTGATAGCGGTATTATGGTTGGTTCCATTTACAGACAATCCTAACTCAGCAAAATCCAATACACCACGCCATCCCGGGAAAAGTACAGGATCATTTTCATCCGTACAGTCATAAGTCAGTTTGGCACCTGCAACCTGCTTTGTCCAGATGTAAGCGGGTAAGATGTTGCCATTCTCAAATTCATGATAACCTTTAGTCTTCAGATTTTCAGCAAGGGTTGACATCTCATTACGTACTTCCATTGCTTTTTGTGAGAATTTACCACTCCGAACCAGATCGTAACTGGTATGCCCTTCACCGAAAAGTTCAAACTTACGTTCCATCAGAATAGCTTCTTTCAGTGCTTCACCGGACAAACCGGAAATATTATGCAAATCATCTCCAAAAGCTCTTTCACGAATCTGATTAACCAGGCCTATAGCTTCAGTATCTGCATCCAATCCTGCTTTCACTTCCGCTAACATCAAGATGACATCAGCTACACGCATAATCGGTATATTGAAACCCGCGCCCATCTGAGGACCGACAAAGTAAGGATTTTGGCGGCAAATATCCCATTTGTTCAAGCAAATACCTCCATCAATCTTAGCACCCGCCTTAAAAGTAAATGCCAACTCATTGCCTTTACCATCCAGCCCGGTAACCACCGCACTGACATCGCGACGTTTATCAGCGTTATCATAACCACCGTAATAGAAACTCGGCACCATACGTATACCGGCAAATACCTTATTCGGGGCAGTATTGTTACCACCGTTAGAGCCACGACCGAAATCATAGCAATACATACGGCTTGTAGCTTGATTTTGTACACAACCTATTTCAAAGATAGCTTCAGGACTCATCAGAAGATCCATTCCGTACTGAAAATGGCGTTGGAAAGGATTGTTCGCATAGCTACGCTCATCCGTAGTAACCAGTTTGGTAGTTCCTGCATTGGTTGAAAGAGCTTTCTGTAAATAGTCTTCAGCTATAGTGTAATAGTTCTTGTAATCGGAACGACGGGCATAAGCGCATTTACGTTTAGCATCCGTGCTGAGAGTTTCGAAACTGTACACTTCCATAAAGTTCAGGCATATCAGTACGGATTGTTTGATAGCCTCCGGCATAAAGAGCCATTTTACCAATCAGTCCATCAACAAATGTCCTCGTAATACGCTCACCGTTCAAACCACCTTCACCTACTTTATACATATACGGTTCCGCTGCTTTCAATTTTTCAATCAAATGCATCATAAATATCAAAACGTGAAGTCAGCCCGTAATCATCTACATAATTATTCTCATAGCCATACGGTACATCACCACAATGTTTAATCAAGTCAAAGTAACATAATGCACGTAATGCTTCGGCTTCACCTTTCAGATGTGTCCAGTCAGAAGTCCTGCCTGCTGCGATATCATCCTGATAAGCTGTTTTGGCAGCAATCAGGTCAGCGGTCTTTCCGGCATAGGAAATCACATTGTACAGAGCATTGAAGCTACCTTTCATGTGATCACAAGGAATCTGTTCGGGAACCAGCTTTGCATTGATATTATTGGAAGTATTATTCTCGGGGAAATATTCGATATCCGAACGGTAATGGTCGTTCCAATCGTATGCCCCATTACACGATTCACGATAAAGTGCATAAGCTCTTGACAAAGTCTTCAGAGTTTCTGCGGGACTGGAAGTTACAAACTCGTCATCTGTATTAGAAGGAGAAGAAGTTTCCAGAAAGTCACTGCACTGTGCAAACAAGACGCAACAGGCTGACGCAAATGCCATTTTTATATACTTATTCATAATTTCATCTTTTATTTAAATGGTTAGAAGCTAAGATTTACACCCAGTACGAAGGAACGGGCACGCGGATAAGTACCCCAGTCCATACCTAATTGAGGATAGGTCTTTGTAGAAGTAGACGTACTTACCTCAGCATCAATTCCGGAATATCCTGTAATTGTAAAGACATTATAGATACTTCCGTAAACACGCAGATTACTGATACCCGCCTTCTGAAGCATACTCTTCGGTAAAGTATACCCCAAAGTCAGTGTATTCAAACGCAGATAAGAGCCGTCTTCAATACCCAATGTAGACACATAGCCATTCTCACTGTATGCCAGTGGTAACTTAGCATTCGCATTGGCAGCATTCAGCTGTTCAGGAGTGGTCAATGCAACCAATTCGCCATTCACTACATCATAGATTTTATAGCAGTCCTTTACTATAGAGAGCTTATTCTCGTAAACGCACCTTCTTTATAACCATAAAGTGCTGCCAACTTATTTACATTATAAATTTCATTACCATAGCTCCAGTTAAAATACAAACCTAAATCAAAGTTCTTATAAGTAGCATTAATATTAAAACCACCGGTATGGACAGGTGTCATATCGCCGATAACGTCCACGTCATCATCATTGATAATACCGTCATCGTTCAGGTCTTTGAACTTTGCCATACCCGGGTAAGCCAACTGTCCTGCAGGGCGTTCGTTCATACCATTGTGTAAATGATAGTTAGGGAATACAGCAGAAGAAACATCCGCAACTCCTTCTTTTAGAGTATACACCCCATTTGCATAAGTGAAATCGTCGGTAGTATAGAAGCCATCAGCAGTCAAGCCACGTACCAACCTACAGGCGCCCTTCTTCAAGACATAATCTGATTCGGGAAAGTAGATGAAGTAGCCCAATTCCG
>ENA-OQAA01001184-OQAA01001184.1-human-gut-metagenome-genome-assembly--contig:-NODE-1184-length-14106-cov-1.346663_pt1 | contig 14106 bp, 20 predicted proteins | sample MGYA00242489_ERZ504515 | MGnify/ENA primary metagenome ERZ504515 (study PRJEB26092, sample SAMD00036237) | human gut metagenome | host: Homo sapiens | study: EMG produced TPA metagenomics assembly of...
ATTTTTTATAAATTAATTCTTCCTCATTAGCCAAAAAATGTATATTAAAAGTCATTGCAAAATATTTACATTCTTCTTTATTGATATGTTCACCTCTATGAAAAGTATTCGCATTGATAAATAGACATTGCCCTTTCTTTAATTCATAAATTTTATCATTGACTTGATATCTCATCTTACCTTGATATACATATGTAAACTCTACTTCTTTATGCCAATGACAAGCAAATTTTCCATTATAATATTGCCAAATATCTTCATATCCTATTCTAAAAGGAAATTCTACATTACCATGTTGCTTTAATTCTTGTTTATTTTTATCTATTAAATAAATCTCTCATTTTCAAATTCACTCACTTTATAAAAATTTGCAAGATATTTATATATTTTAATTATATAATAACACAAATAAAAAATCTCCATTTATTATAATAAGAAAAATAACAGGAGGTTATATTTTCATGAGTGAATTATCTAAATGCTTACAAGGTAAACAATTTAATTGTATTGATGATGAATTAGTTTCTATTATTACTAAAGCTCGCAGACTCACCAAACAATACAATCAGACTAAATTTGAAGATACCATACAAAAAGACAATATTCTATCTGAATTATTTGCTAAAATAGGTAACAATGTAAAAATTGATGTACCTTTCTATTGTGATTATGGTCAACATATTTCTATTGGCAATAATGTAATTATCAATATTAATTGTACCTTTGTTGATTGTAATAAAATAACTATTGGCAATAATGTTTTAATCGCTTCTAATGTTCAAATTTATACAGCTACTCATCCTGTAAATATTAGTGACCGTCTACTTGATAATTGGTCTTATAATAATCCACACGCATTTTTCAATACGTATGCTTTACCTGTAACAATAGAAGATAATGTTTGGATTGGTGGTGGTGTTATAATTTTACCAGGAGTGACTATCGGTAAAAATTCAGTAATTGGCGCTGGAAGTGTAGTTAATAAATCAATACCACCTAATTCATTAGCTGTTGGCAATCCATGTAAAGTTATCCGTAAAATTAATAATAAAAATTAAACAAAAAACCAGTAGATATATAATCCTACTGGTTTTCTTATCTTATAATTAACTTTTAATTAATTTTCAATTGGTTTCATTGTTGGGAATAAGAGTACATCACGAATAGAAGAGCTGTCTGTTAAGAACATTACTAAACGGTCAATACCGATACCAAGACCACATGTTGGTGGAAGACCATATTCAAGAGCTGTGATATAATCATGGTCCATCATATGAGCCTCGTCATCGCCACCTTCACGAGCTTTTTGTTGATCAATTGAAACGTTGTTCCTGATCAATTGGGTCATTTAACTCGGAGAATGCATTTGCAAGTTCACGACCATAAATGAACATTTCAAAACGGTCAGTGAATGCAGGATTTTCTTTATTGCGTTTTGAAAGTGGAGAAACTTCTGTTGGATATTGTGTTACAATAGTTGGCTGAATTAAAGTAGATTCTACTTTTTCATCGAATACTTCATATAAGATTTCGCCAATAGAATGTTTACCTTCACAAGGAACAGCTAATTCTTGTGCAATTGCCTGTGCTTCTTCTAAAGTCTGAACTTTGCTGAAGTCTTTGCCTGTAGTTTCTAAAACAATATCATTCATTGTAACACGACGGAAATTACTTAAGTCAATTTCTGTACCTTCATAAGTAATTGTAGTTGTGCCACAAGCATCCATTGCAGCCTGTTTAATGATACCTTCTGCTAAATCCATTAATTCATTGAAGTCTGCATATGCTTGATATACTTCGATAGATGTGAATTCTGGATTATGTCTTACGTCAATACCTTCATTACGGAAGATACGACCGATTTCATAAACACGTTCGAAGCCACCAACTACAAGACGTTTTAAATATAATTCTGTAGCGATACGAAGATACATATCAATATCAAGTGCATTATGATGAGTGATGAATGGACGAGCATTTGCACCACCAGCGATTGGGCTTAATACAGGTGTTTCAACTTCTAAGAAGTTACGGCTATCTAAATAGTTACGGATAGATTTAATGATTTTTGTACGTGTGATGAAAGTCTGACGTACATCTGGATTTACGATTAATCTAAATAACGTTGACGATAACGAGTTTCTACATCTTTTAAGCCATGGAATTTTTCTGGTAATGGACGAAGAGACTTCGCTAAAATAGAGAAATCAGATACTTTGATAGTGATTTCGCCACGATGTGTTTTGAATAAAGTACCTTCCACACCGATGATATCACCGATATCTAATAATTTAAATTCACCATATTTTTCTTCGCCAAGGTTATCAAGACGGAAATATGCTTGAATTTTTCCGCTAAGGTCGGAAACAACAGTGAAGCTAGCTTTACCATGACCACGAACAGCCATTAAACGACCAGCTACGCGCACTACAGTTTCTTCTCCTAAAGTTTCAAATTGGTCTAAAAGTTCTTGAGCATGATGAGTTACATCATAACTACGACCAAATGGTTCAATACCTTTATCTATGAAAGCTTGCATCTTATCACGACGCACCTGCATAAGTTCATTGATATCTTGTTGTTTTTCTTCTATATGCTGTTTTGCCAACGAAAGTCCTCCTCTTCTTATTTTTTAATTTCTACAATTTTATATTCTAAAGTACCAGCTGGCACTTTTACTTGAACTACTGTTCCTACAGTTTTTCCTAAGATAGCCATACCAACAGGAGATTCATTGGAGATTTTACCTTCTGTAGTATCTGCTTCTGTAGAACCTACGATTGTATATGTTTCATCTTCATCATATTCCATATCTTTGATTACTACAGTATTACCAAGATGTACTACATCTTTATTGCTATCATCAGCTTTGATGATTTCACTATTTCTAATCTGGCTTTCTAAAGTGAGAATTTCACCTTCAATGAAAGCCTGTTCGTTTTTAGCATCATCATATTCAGAGTTTTCGCTAAGGTCGCCTAGTGCGATAGCTGCTTTCAAACGGTCAGCAACTTCTAAACGACGGACACTTTTTAAATATTCAAGTTTTTCTTCTAGCTTCTTTAAGCCTTCTTCGGTCAAAACTACTCGCTTATCTGCCATTTTAATGCTTCCTTTCAGTCATACAATTCATTATACAAAATCATACAATAGTTAAAAATAATAGAAGAAGTGCCAAGCTAACGCCTGACACTACCTTTTGCAATCAGCAAATATTATATAGGTTTTATGGTATTTTGTCAATTTTTGACAGTAGTTTTTGAGACATTTATACTATACATATCATAGAAAAATTTGTCTTTTACTTGTAAAAATTTATAATGAAAAGGAGTTTTATTATGCGACTTTATCTAATTATTCTCTGCCTTTGTTTTAGTATCCTTTCTATGGGTATGACCTTTGCTCCTACAAAAAATAATTTGCACTACAACAACTTAGCTTTAGGCGATAATTATGAAGATATGATTGCTCAATTTGGTACGCCTCGTTATGATGAACAAAACTATCTTTGGGGTCAAAAAATCACATATTATGTTTATAAAAATAATAACAAAATTGGCATAAATAATGATACTAAAAAAATAGTTGATATGATTATCGTTGATGATACTTATAATCATAACGACAAATTAAAAACTGGCATGACTTCCTATAAAATAGAACAAGTATTTGGTAAAGCAGACAGACAAATGTTTGAAGGCAATACTTGCTATATTTATAAAAATGAAGCTAAAGAAAAACTCATCATTCAAGTCGAACCTACAGATAAATATTTAGAAGCTTCCGCATAACTAATTTACCAGTTGAATTACCTATAGATACGACTGAATATCTTCCTGATGATGCCACTGACGAAACAGAAAATCCTTTAATGGCAGATAAACAAATCGATACTTCTGCTGTTAGTACTCCTGCTAAAGATAAATTCCAAATAAATTATAATTATTCCTTCACAAAATAAGCTTTAGCTTGTTTTACATCTTTTTTCATTTGATTTAATAATGCATCAACAGAAGTAAATTTTATTTCCCTACGAAGCATTTTTAGAAAATCAACACGTATGATTTGTCCATATATAGTTTGTTGAAAATCAAAAATATTTACTTCCACGCGACGGCTGATATCTTCAAATGTTGGATTTGTACCTACGCTAGCTACAGCTTGATATTTTTTTCCTTCCACATAAGCTTCAACAACATAGACACCATTTGGCACCATAGCACGTTCTGCTTTTATGGCTAAATTAGCAGTTGGAAAACCTAATAGACGACACGTTTTTTTCCATGAATTACTTCTTCATCTATGCTAAATGGCTTACCTAACATTTTATTTGCACAATCTAAATCACCTTCAGCTAATGCTTTACGAATGACAGTGCTACTTACCATATTATTATGGCAATAAATAAAATGTTGCATATATGCTTTAAAACCATATTTTTCTCCAAGTTCTTTTAATAAATCCGGTGTTCCTAATCCTTTTACCCCAAAACTATAATTAGGACCTGTAACTAAAAATTTAGGAGATAAATAATCTTTCAACATTTTAACGAAAGCTTCTGGTTCCATCTGACAAAGTTCTAGGTTAAATTCAATATTAAATAAAAAATCTACACCTAAAGCTTCAATATCTCTAATCTTGGCTAAAGTATCATTGATAATCAAAGGTTTACGCTTCGGAGCAATCACAGATAGTGGGTGATTACTAAAAGTAAAAACAGCACTTAATCCTTGATTTTCTTTAGCCAATTTGACAGCTTGCATTATGACATTTTGATGACCTATATGTACGCCATCAAAAGTCCCTAAAGCAACAGCCTAAATTTTACCTTGCAAATTTAAATTTTTTATATCCAAAAGCGAGGAAAAAACTTGCATACAATTCTACCTCTTTACTACTTAAAATTTATATATAATTTAGAATAACATACTTCATCTAAAAAATAAATCTATACGCAAAGGAGCCTTGTTATGGGCAAAATAATTTTAATAACTGGTGGTGCGCGCTGTGGCAAAAGCAGTTTTGCCGAAGACTATGTAAAAACTCACGGTCAAAATATCGCCTATATCACCACTTCACAAATCTATGATGATGAGATGGCTTATCGCGTAAAATTACATCAACAACGCCGTCCTAGTTCATGGCAAACTTTTGAAGCACCATTTCACGCTGAAAAAGCTATCCATGAAGCTTTTTATCATCACGATATAATTCTATTTGATTGCTTGACACTTTATTTAAGCAATTATCTTTGCAGTGAACAAACGCAAGCATACTCTATGGAACAATTATCTGCTGGAGCTAAAGATATGATGTCAGCTCTAATTGAAGCAGTTCAAGCGCAAAATACAGATAAAACATGTGTATTTGTAACTAATGAAGTCGGTTCTGGCATAGTTCCAGAAAATGCTCTTGCTAGAAAATATCGCGATTTAGCAGGACTTTGCAATCAACAAATCGCTAAAGCTTCCGCTGAAGTCTATCTCGTTGTTTCTGGTATTCCTGTAAAAATAAAATAATTTTTATATTTATATTTTATGTTTTTCATCTATTATATAAATTATTCTCGTCAGTTCTTTCTTTTGAATGAATAAAAATTTTTCATAAAGAAACGAACATATTATTTTTAAGGAGGTATTTTTTAGTGAATAATTTTTATTGGGTCTACAATTTTTAACACGCATCACTATTAAGAAAAATCTTGATTGGTCTGAAAAAGCTTGTGGTGGCAGTGTTAAATTTTTCCCTTTAATTGGTGCAATTTTAGGTATAATATATGTTCTAGTGGGTTATGTGATATATTATTTATTGCCTAGTTTTAATATTTATCTATCAGCACATCTCATAGGTTTTATCCTTCTATTTTGCAATATCTTTTTGACAGGAGCACTCCATTGCGATGGTTTCACTGATACTATGGACGGTATTTTATCAGGAAGAAAACGCGAACGTATCTTAGAAATCATGAAGGATAGTCGCGTAGGTGCTCATGGTGCTACTTGTTTAATTCTAGTCTTGATTGGCAAATATAGTATGTTTACTGATTTAATGGTAAATCAAAATATTTATATTACTCATGCTCAATTTTTCAACAGCTTATTTGCTTTATTCTTAATGCCGATTATCGCTCGTTTGTTGCATGAGTATCGCTGTAGTCTTATTCCCTTATGCTCGCAAAGAAGGTCTTGGCAAAGCTTTTCATGAATATTCTTCTAAAAAAAGTATGGCTTTTGCTCTTCTTTTCACTTTTATCATTTCATTACTTCTAGGCACTATTGGCGTTATTGCTCTTATCTTTACTATAATCGTTATGTATTTGTTCAATCGCTATGTTGCAAATCTAATCGGAGGTTTAACAGGCGATGTATATGGTGCTACTGCAGAAATAGGTGAATTAGTAGTTTTTATTTGTTTTTGTCTTAGCACAATCTTTTATATGATTTAATTTTCAAGTTAAAAAATTAAGGAGGATTTTCTTTGACTAAGCTTATTTTAATTCGTCATGGTAGAACACTTTGGAATAGTTCTGGAAAATTTCAGGGACAATCTGATATTGAATTATCTCAGGAAGGAATTTCACAAGCTGAAAAACTAGCTGAAAATTTTCCTGTTACTCATATAGATAGAGTATATAGCAGTAATCTAAAACGAGCTTATATCACTGGAGAAATAATCGCTAAAAAATTTAATGTGCCAATCATCAAAGATAAACGTCTTTGTGAAGTTTCTTTCGGCTCTTGGGAAGGTTTAACTTATGATGAAATTCATGAAAAATGGCCTAATGAAATCGAAACTATGTTTTCTACTCCAGATGTTTTGACTATGCCTGAAGGAGAATCTTTCGCTCAAGTGCAAAAAACGTGGCGTTGAAGCTTTATTAGATATTGTAAACAAACACCCTGATGAAACTATTGCCATCACAGCTCATGGTGGAATTTTACGCACTTTACTTGCTTATGCTTTGCATATGCCACTTCGCTATATTTGGACTTTAAGACAAGATAACACAGCTGTAAATATCGTTACTTTTTATGGCGATAAAATCAATGTTGAGTTATTAAATAGCACAGCACATCTTAGCCTTACACAATTGCCAAAATTAGGTCGTTTTTCTTAATTAACGAGGTTTATTATGACAAAAAAAATATCTTATTTTACCTCAAAATGGTGGCGATAAATTTCGTCAGCTTCTTGCTTCTATGCCCGGAACAGCTCAAGAACAAAAAATCATGCAAGAAGCTACTATTAAACATGTAGAAATTGATGTAAATAACAATTCATGGGAAATCCTCATGCAAACTTACAATGGTATACCTGATGAATTATTAGCTAAAGCTCATCATATATCTCGCAAAAATGCAATATTCCCACTGTAATTTTTTATCAAGATATTGTGGACTTGCCACAAGAAGTAGCCCGCCATTGGTCTATCATTGTTCAAAATGCAGCTAATGGTAACCCTACTTTATTTTCCATTTTAAATCAAGCTAGTCATAGCGTTGATGGCAATAAAATAATGATAGATTTCAAAGGCGACCATATTGAAGATATTTTACGCTCTCATAATATTGAAGAAACTATATCTCAAGCTGTTCAAGCTATGGTACATTGCCCTTGTCATGTTATCTGTCGCATTGATAGTCAACAACAACCTGCAATAAATAATACTTTAGCTGATTTTGACCCTGAATCTTATCTTCGTCAACTTCAACAACAAGCTAAAACACAAAACCATACAGTCAGAAAAAATAATACACCGCCACCACCTGCTAATAATGCAGATAACCCTGCACCAAAATTCCGTCGCAAAAGTGAACGCAAATTAATGATTGATAACATTCCTGAAGAACATATTGAAATCACTAGCATTGATGGCGAAATGAAAAATATCGTTTTACGCGGTCGCATTTTCAATATCAATAATCGTGAATTCAATACAGGAACTAATCTTCTAACTTTTGACCTAGCAGATGAATCTGACGGTATTTCTTGTAAAGTATTCTTAAAAAATAAAGATGACTTTGAAGAAGTAATGTCTGCTCTAAAAAAGCTGATATTATCAAAATAAAAGGCTCTATCCGTTTTGACTCTTATCTCAATGATTATGTAATGATGCCACTTAATATCTGTTTGTCTGAATTACCAAAAAGAGAAGATAGAGCTATCGAAAAACGCGTAGAACTACACGCACATACACATATGAGCAATATGGACGCTGTTGTATCAGCAAAAGAATTGATATCTACTGCCGCTCGTTGGGGCTGGCCTGCTATCGCTATCACTGACCATGGTGTCGTTCAAGCCTTCCCAGAAGCGATGAAAGCTGCCAAAGATAATAAAATAAAAATAATCTATGGTATTGAAGGATATCTGACAGGCGATGATTATCAACAGCGCAGAGCTAATCACATCATCATGTTAGCCAAAAATTCTATCGGTCTTAGAAATATTTATCGAATGGTCTCCTTATCTCATTTGAAATATCTCTATAAATCAAGACTAGATTACCGAAAAAAATCATCTCTGAATTGCGTGAAGGTGTAATCATCGGTTCGGCTTGTGAAGCAGGTGAATTAATCAGAGCTATTGTAAATAATGAAAGCGATGAAAAATTATTAGAAATAGCTAGTTTTTATGATTATCTTGAAATTCAACCCATCGGCAATAATGCTTTTTAATCCGCAACGAAAATTTCCCTGATGTACAAACTGATGAAGATTTAATAAAAATCAATTTAAAAAGTTGCTGAGCTTGCCAAAAAATTAAATAAAATGCTCATAGCGACTTGTGATGTTCATTTCTTAAATGCCAAAGATAGTATTTATCGTGCTATTTTAATGAAAGGCAAAGGTTTTGAAGATGCGGAAAAACAACCGCCATTATATCTTCGTACAACTGATGAAATGCTCAAAGAATTTAGCTACTTAGGCGAAGAATTAGCCTATGAACAGTCGTTACCAACCACGCAAAATAGCAGATATGGTAGAAGTCTTCAAGCCTATTCCTGATGAATTATATTCACCTATGATACCAGGAGCTGACCAAGAAATTCACGATATGTCATATGCCAAAGCTCGTGAATTATACGGTGAAAATCTGCCTAAAGTAGTACAAGACCGCTTAGAATTAGAATTAAATTCCATCATTGGTCATGGTTTTGCCGTGCTTTATTTAATCGCTCATAAACTCGTAAAAAAATCACTTGATGATGGCTATCTTGTTGGTTCTAGGGGTTCAGTTGGTTCTTCCTTTGTCGCTACTATGACGAATATAACAGAAGTAAATCCTCTACCACCACATTGGCGCTGTCCTCATTGTCGCCACAGCGAATTTATTGAAGATGGTACTTACGGTTGTGGTTTTGATATGCCAGATAAAGATTGCCTCATTGCGGAACTAAAATGATTAAAGATGGCCATGATATTCCATTTGCTGTATTCATGGGATTTGACGGCGATAAAGTTCCTGATATTGACTTGAATTTCTCCGGTGATTATCAACCAGTAGCTCATAAATACACTGAAGAATTATTCGGCAAAGATAATGTTTTTCGTGCAGGAACTATCGCCACTGTAGCTGATAAAACTGCTTATGGTTATGTAAAAAAATTCTTTGATGAAAAAGGCATTAAAAAGCGCGATGCTATATCAACAGCCTTGTAAATGGTTGCACTGGTGTAAAACGCACTACAGGGCAACACCCTGGCGGTATCATGGTTATTCCTCGTAATATGGACGTACATCATTTCACGCCAATTCAAAGACCTGCTGACGATACTACGACAAATACGATAACTACACATTTTGATTACCACTCTATCAGTAGCCGTCTAGTAAAATTAGATATACTCGGGCACGATGATCCTACAGTAATAAAAATGCTCGAAAATATAACTCATCGCGACCCTAGAACTATTCCTTTTGATGACCCAGCTACTATGAGTATATTCTCTTCTACAGAAGCACTCGGTGTAACACCAGAAGAACTCGGTGCTACATCTGGCACATTTGGTATTCCTGAATTTAGAACACCATTTACACGTCAAATGCTCGATGACACTAAACCTAAAAAATTCAGTGATTTAGTGCGTATCAGTGGATTTTCTCATGGTACTAATGTGTGGCTTGAAAATGCTCAAGATTTAATCACTTCAGGAACTTGCACTGTTTCCGATGCGATTTCTTGTCGTGATGACATCATGATGCATTTAATTCACAGTGGTATTGATCCACTATTTTCCTTTAAAACTATGGAAAAAGTGCGTAAAGGTAAAGGGCTTAGTGAAGATGATATTAAAGTCATGAAAGATGGCGGTATCCCTCAATGGTATATTGACTCTTGTCTAAAAATAAAATATCTCTTCCCACGTGCCCATGCCACAGCTTATGTTATGATGGCATATCGCATAGCCTTTTGCAAAGTTCACTATCCTCTTGCCTTTTATGCTGCTTATTTCTCCATTCGTGCTGCTGAATTTGATGCAGATATTATTTCTAAAGGTAAATTAGCTGTTCGCGATAAACTCGACGAAATCATTGAACTTGAAAAACAGAAAAAATTATCTGTAAAAGATAAAGGCTTCCAAGTTGTTTTAGAACTTGCTTGGGAAATGTATCTTCGTGGTTTTTTCTGTAGAAAAAGTAGACCTTTATAAATCAAATGCTGATAAATTCATCTTACATGAAAAATCTCTATTACCGCCATTTACTGCCCTTACTGGTATCAGTACTATGGCTGCAAATAATATCGTTCAAGCTCGCCTTGAAGGCGAATTCACTTCTATTGATGACCTCAAAAAAACGTGCTAGTTATCTACACCAATTGTTGAACGCTTGCGTGAACATGGTTGCTTAGATGGTCTACAAGAAAGTGACCAAATTTCCTTATTCAGTTAAAAGTCAAAAATTAAATAAAAACTCATCAGAAAGGATTTATCATGAAACGAACACTTTCACTTTCCCAAAATATTTTAGTTGGGTCTATGCTATTTGGTATGTTCTTTGGTGCAGGAAATTTAATATTTCCTGTACATCTAGGACAAGAAGCCGGCAGTAATATTTTTCTAGCTAATATCGGCTTTATGCTCACTGCTATCGGTCTTCCATTTTTAGGTATTGTCGCTATGGGTATTTCTCGTAGTGAAGGTCTTTTTGATTTAGCTAGTCGCATTAATAAACCTTATGCTCATTTTGTTACTGTACTTTTATATCTCACAATTGGGCCTGCTTTTGCAATTCCACGTACAGCAGCAGTTTCTTATGAAATAGGTTTATCTAGCCATGTTGATGCTTCCATGCAAACAATTTATTTAGCAATTTTTTCACTTATTTTCTTTGTTTTAGCATTAGCATTTGCTTTAAAACCAGGTAAAATTCTTACATGGATTGGTAAGATTTTAAATCCACTCTTTTTAGTATTTATTGCAATTTTAATGGTAACTGCTGTAATCAATCCTATGGGTTCACCTGATGCTATGCCTGTACAAGAAGCATATCAACAAGAAGCTTTCTTCAAAGGTTTCACTGAAGGCTACAACACTATGGACGCTTTAGCTTCTCTTGCTTTTGGTATCATTGTTATTCATACATTGCACAATCTAGGATTAAAAAATCCAAAAGATGTAGCTTATGGTACATTAAAAGCAGGTATTGTTGTTTTAATTCTCATGGGCATTATCTACAGTTTCTTAGCTTATATTGGCGCTTGCAGTCTAGGGCAATTTGCTTTATCTGCTAATGGTGGTATTGCTCTTGCTCAAATCTCCACTTATTATTTTGGTTCATTTGGTCATATTCTGTTAGCTCTTACCGTTACTATAGCTTGCTTAAAAACTTCCATCGGTCTTATCACTGCTTGTTCCACTACATTTAGTGAATTATATCCTAACTCTTTTAGCTACAGAACATATGCTTTTATCTTCACTATGCTTCTTTCTTAATCGCTAACATTGGTTTAACTAGTATCATTTTCTTAGCTATTCCAATTCTCATGTTATTATATCCATTAGCTATAACACTTATCATCTTAGCGTTTATCAGTGCAATTTTTGGCTATCATCGTTATGTATATTCTGTAACCACACTTTTCACTTTATTTGCAGCTATTGGTGATATGTTAAATTCCCTACCTTTTGGACTAAATAACACAGCTACTATCAGCGCTATTATTGAAGTATATAAAAATACTTTGCCATTTTTTGATATGGGTATGGGCTGGATTGTTCCTTCCATTATCGGTCTTATCATTGGCGTTATTATTTCTCTTATCAAAAAAGATTAAAAAAAATGCGGTAACACTTATTTGTGTTACCGCTTTTCTTATTTTTTAGGATAAACGCCTATTGTCAATTCATTTAATTTTGGATATTTCGTATTGCCAAGCTTTCTAAATATTATAGCTACAATTAAAGTAAACAATACTACTAATACATAAAAAATCATAGAATTAACAGCCGTCATAACTATATTAAATTTTGCCATAAATAAAGCTAAATAAGTGATTGCCACAGGATGAGCTAAATATACAAAATATGAATGTTTACCTAATAGAGAAAATAAAACTAGTTCCTATTCTAGCTAAAAATCCAATATTGAAATTCTGCAAATAAATATAAACTAGCACCTAAAGTATAAACAAGACCAGCTGGAGATAATTGATGAGCAGTATTTATTGCTCCTTCTGGAGAATAACCATTATAGTAAATACAATAATAATAATATGCTAATAACCCAATCAAGCTTATAAAACCAAAAGCTCTTAATTTATTCAAATTATCTCTCATGAAGATTTTAAATTCATCATAATGTACAGATACATATCCACCTAATAAAAAGATAAATACATAATGTATTACCCAATAATTTAAACGATACATAAAAATAGCTTTAACTATTTCATTTTGAATACCATATGGGTTCATCAAAAAGCTTGAATAATAATCTACTGCCATTTGAAAAACAAATAAAACTACTAATAATACAATATTTAATCTTTTTACAATAAAAATCCACAGTGGCATTAAAGCATAAAACCAAACCAATAATATCATGAAATATAATTGATAACATGCTAAACCAAAAAATAAAATGCCAATCAAATTTAATGGATGAAGTAAATACAACGTTTGATTTGTTATTGTATAATGCAAAATATAAAAAATAGACCATACAAGATAAGGGATTAACACTGTTTTAAATCTTCGCTTCATGAAATTTTTATAATTAAACTTTTCCTGTAAATCTAAATTATAAAATAAGCCAAAAGCGGAGATAAAGAAAAAAATCGGTACTGAAAATCTCGTTACAATTTCATACAAAGCCAATAATTGTAAATTAGGAGTGGGATTATTCATCAAGTATTGTGAACCCACATGTATACCAACTACGCCTAGCATGGATATTCCACGCATATATTCAATAGCTGGCACTCTCTCTTTTTTTATACTCACATGAATACCTCTTTTATTATTTATTTTTATTCATCATAGCAAATCCATCTTCAAAATACAATAACTACTACATAATACACTAATAAAGCAGGATATTTAACCATACGTATTGAATAGTATAGATAAAGTCCCTAAAATGTAAATACGAAAAATTTTTAAATAAAATAAAAAAATAAAGCAGGATTTTTATAATTATGTGTAGAATGTATTTACGTTATGGCAAAAATCATCTATAATTAAATAGTTTTTATTGAAAGGTGAGTTTATATTGCGTACACAAAACTTGCACTGATGAATTTTGTTGAACAGTGCGTTCTTCTTCAGATATCTTATCTGTCATCTCAAGTTACGTTCATCTCAAAAAACGAGGTAATCGCTATTGGGGTTGTTGCCCCTTTCACAATGAAAAAACACCTTCATTTTCCGTAGTTCCCCAACAGGGATTTTTTTATTGCTTTGGTTGTCATGCTGGTGGTAATCTATTTAAATTTATATCTCTTATAGAGAATATTTCTTATTATGAAGCCATAAAACTACAAGCCCAAAGATTGAATATTCCTATACCGACTACGAAAAAAAAGTGCTGACGAACTCAAACAAGAACAACAAAAAGATTCATTGTTTAAAAATACATGAACTGGCGGGTTTCTTTTTTTTCA
>ENA-OQAA01001185-OQAA01001185.1-human-gut-metagenome-genome-assembly--contig:-NODE-1185-length-14103-cov-3.184888_pt1 | contig 14103 bp, 20 predicted proteins | sample MGYA00242489_ERZ504515 | MGnify/ENA primary metagenome ERZ504515 (study PRJEB26092, sample SAMD00036237) | human gut metagenome | host: Homo sapiens | study: EMG produced TPA metagenomics assembly of...
CGATTATCTGCGTATTCTATCGACCTGCCTGCACAGGATTTCGCATCAGCCAAAGCATCGTCTTAGTGTCGATGTTCAGATTCTTGTGAATCAGTTCCCGACCTTCTGGCGTATACTTGTTGACCGACTTCCTTTTGTGCTGGGCATTTCTGCTCTGAACATATCCAATAGGAACTACTGGCCGCCCATGCAGAAATCGCAGTTGACTGCTTTTTCCATACTTTTCTTTGATATAGCCTTTTTTCAGTTCGCCTTTGCGTGTCAGGTCATTCCGCAGACGATTGTGCATCTGCTTTTTGACCCCATAAGCCAGCTTTCCAAAGTCCTCAGAAGCAGCCGTTGCAATGCAGTAATACTGGTGTATTCCTGCCACCACAGCATTGTAGGTCATCAGCTGCATGAACTGAGCCTTATCATCTGCCGAGTGTTCCAGCTTTTTCACTTCTTCTGTGAGCTTCTTTTGAACTTTCTTGTACGCTTTATCGCACATATGCGATTTTACAACGTACTTGTTGCTGCGCTTTTGCACTTTCAGTTTAAAACCAAGGAATTCTGAATACTGCCGTTTCAGATTGACAATTCTCGACTTTTCCGGGCTGATATCCAGTCCCAATCGGTCTTTTAACCATTTGGCTGTTGCATGATATGCCTTTACTGCATCCGTATGGGATGAGCAAAAAATCTTGAAATCGTCCGCATACCGAACCGAGTGCATTTCTTTCAGATTACTGCGCCGCAATGCCCGGTAGACATGGCTTTTTATTTCTGCACCTGCACGATTCTGCCGTATCGTGAATTCCGTTCTGGTCGGCATATTCTCCCACTGGGATGCAATCCACCAGTCCAGTTCGTTCAACACGATATTAGCCAGCAGTGGAGAAAGAATTCCGCCCTGCGGCGTACCCTTGGTTGGGTAAATCTTTTCACCATTTGGCAGGATAACAGGGGCTTTTAGCATCTGTTTTATAATGCACAGCAGTTTCTTATCCCGAATACCAAGTGACCATATTTGCCGTATCAGCTTTGTGTGATTGATATTGTCGAAGAAGCCTTTAATGTCAAGGTCTACTACATGGTACAGGTGTTGTACCTGAATCAACCTGCAACACTGTGCAATGGCAGTTTCGGCGGAGCGATTTGGGCGAAATCCGTTAGAATTTTCACTGAACTTCGCTTCGCAGATTGGCTCCATGACTTGCAATATACATTGCTGCACGATACGGTCTGAGATTGCCGGAATCCCCAGTGGTCTGGTTTTCCCATTATCCTTTGGTATTTCCTCACGCCTTACTGGGCGAGGATGGTAATTACTGAATTTCTCCTTTACAAGGCGGACACACTCATCCTCGTTTAATTTTGCGAGATTTCGTATTGTCTTCTTATCTACACCCGGCGTTTTACTTCCATGGTTCCTTTTGATAGTTCGGTATGCCAGTTTAATGTTTTCTTCACTCTCAATGATTGCCATGAGGTGATTGAATGTTTTGCCATTCCTGCTTTCCGCATACAACGTATCAAAGATGGATTCCATGCCGTAGTATTCCGAGTTTCGGATTTTTCCTTGCTTCTTTTCTCGCCGCTCCGAAGTCAACACAGGCATCCTCTCCTTTCGGGTTGGATTTTCTTAGTCTTACTCGAAGCTGTGTTTGTTGTATCTTGATGTTACTTTCACTGAATTCGACTTGTGGCCTTCCCTCCACCGCTTACTTTTTCACGGTTTCACAGGTACTACGCCACTACTTTCACTGAAACAAAGAATGGTTATTGCCCTCTCACGAAGGTATTCCCATCCACCATCTCACAGCCTTGCAACAGGCTAAATGTTTTCAGCTTCCTGCGTTCCGATATTTCTATCATGGGCCACCTTTAGGTTCTTCCTCTAAGCCTGTATTCAATTCTTTCCGAATCGTGCCGCCTGTAACGGCACATGGACTTTCATAACAACCATTCTTACTCATCCACGAATACCTCCATATAAGGAGTACCACCATTTCGATGGTATCAACGTTTAGACTTGTACATTCAGAAGTTCGTCAGTATTTCCATACATACTAACCATGGGCGGCTGACACCCGGCATATCCGATGCACCGTCCACCTCTGGACAGCTTTCGGCTCTGACCTTGCGGCCAGAACTACGACATCTTTCTGCCGACTTCACCGAGCTTCTGACAATCGGCGGTTGCGCGCCTATGCCAGTCGGAGTATCAGTGCGGACGCTTCGGGGCGTTACTCCCTCATTTCATCCATCGAAATATCAGTTCTCCAAGATTCTGGACTTCTTTAGTCCTTCAACTTGTGCCTGACCTTTTCAGTCAGGAACGCATCGCACGGTTGTCGTTGCCGTAACCTTCCAGCAGGTTGATGACACCCCAGATGCCGAGACCGGCGCCCAGAGCGATAACGAGGGTCTGAAGAACGGTGATAGCCTGATTGAAGAAAGCCATATACAAAATTAGCCGGAATCACTTGAAAAGTTTGATTTAGTCATTCATAGGCATACAAAAGCCGGAACAATCTGCCGCCCGGTTTCCGGGGGCTGATTCCGGCTGTTCTCCTTTTTTCATTATTTTTTGGTGATTGTCCGCTTTGTACGCCGATGGCCCCACCCGGGGCAGTTGAGGCGAATAGATAAGACCACTCCTTTCACAGCGGAACAGATTTAAGCGCCCTCTGCGTCTACTTCATACACGTCATAGACTTCATTGGGCTTGGGTTTCAGCCGTGTGGACAAAAACGCTTCAATGTCAAAGGCGTTTTTGGGGTCCGCATCGGCTGTGAGTTTGAAGTTGGGGTGTTTGGTGATGTCGTACTTGTCCGAAAGGAATGGACGAACACCACGAAGCTGGAGGATGCACTTGCCGCCGTCCATGACGGCCAGCTCGTCCTGGCTCATCAGTCTTTACCGAGCTTTTGATAATTGAGCGAGTGGGAGGTTTCCCGCCCGCGGCTCTCGCCGGTGTTGTAGGTGTCGATGGTTTCCTTGCCCAGCACGGCGGCCAGCTCCTTGAGGGTAGTCGCTCTTTGCCGCCCAGGAAGATGGACGTATCCATGTTGCCAATGATGGTGTCGGCGTTGTCCTTGTAAATGGCTTTGAGCTGGGATTGTGCCTGCAATACCAGGCAGGCGGAGATCTCACGGCTGCGGATGGTTGCCACCAGCTTTTCCAACCGGGGTATCTGGCCGATGTTGGCGCACTCATCAATCAGGCACCGCACATGGACCGGCAGCCGCCCGCCGTACACATCGTCCGCCTTTTCGCAGAGCAGGTTGAACAGCTGGGTGTAGCACATGGAAATCAAGAAGTTAAAGCTATCGTCTGTGTCGCTCATAATGAGAAACAGTGCGGTTCGCCGGTCTCCCAGGGTATCCAGTTCCAGCTCATCGTAGGCCGTGACCTCCCGCAGCTCCGCAATGTCGAACACGGCAAGGCGCGCACCGCAGGAAATCAGGATACTCTTGGCGGTTTTGCCTGCGGCCAATTTGTATTTCTTGTACTGGCGTACCGCAAAGTGGTGTGGATCACGGGCTTCCAGCTCGTCGAACATCAGGTCAACGGCGTTTTTGTATTCCTCGTCATCCTCCCGAACTTCCATGCTGTTTATCATCTCGATGAGGGTGGAAAAATTCTGTTCCTCCACCGGGGCCTCATAGTGGATGTACCCAATCAAGGCACAGTACAGCAGCGTTTCCGCCTTGACCCAAAAATCGTCCCCGGCCTTGCCCTCGCCCTTGGTGTTGGCAATCAGCGTGGTGACCAGCTTCAAAATGTCCTTCTCCGAATGGATGTAGGCAAAAGGGTTATAGTGCATGGACTTCTTGAAGTTGATAGTATTGAGGACTTTAATCCGATAAGGTTCGTAAATGACCTTGCCGCGCTTATCCTTCACGGGCTTTCCGTCCTTATCCAGCTTGGGAGCGCCCCGCTGGAGCATCTTGCCGCACTCCACCAGAATGGTGCCTTTGGGGTCTGTGACCACATAGGAGCTGTGCATCTGCATCAGGTTTGGCTTGAGCCAGAAGCGGGTCTTACCAGAGCCGGAGCCGCCGATCACCAGAACATTTTTGTTTCTGGCGGTCTTGGGGTCTTTGGGGCGGCTGTTCATGGTCAGGCTCTCCGTTTTCGTCAGAATCACATTGTTCTGCGGCACCGGGTCAATGTAGGGTGTGATGTCTTCATGGGTTCCCCAGCGGGCGGAGCCGTACTCCATGCCATGCCGGTACTTTTTGGCGTTCTTGCTTTTGAGGTAGACGGCCAACCGCAGGCCAGCGCCGCAGCACACGCCCACCAGCAGGTCCAGCGGGTGCAGGTGGGCCACCAGCTGGCCAGTGCCACCGGCAGCGTGCTGAAAAACGAGAGCATTTTTGCAGAAGCGTCCGCACCTGTGGCCATACGCCAGCCTTCTCCCAAATTGGTAGCGAACAACCCCATAAGGAGATAGGGCAGGTTCAGCAGAACGAGCTTTTTGATGTCCAACTGCTTTTTCATCGTTCCAGCTCCTTCCGCTTGTGTCGGTCCATAACCGTATTCTGAAGCAGTTCCTTGAACTTGCTCAGTTTCGCCGATACAGACGGGCGTTCCGTTTTCTGTGCCTTTTTCACCTTTTTGCTGGTGTATTCGGTAAAGGCAGCGGTCAGAGCATCCGCATCCCGCCCTTTGAAGAAAATCAGGTACTTGGGCGGAGAGCTGCTGCGGTCTTTTTTAACGGCATAATCCACACCGTACTTCCGGGCAATTTTCTCAAACTCACGGATAGAGGGTCGGTGATCTCGATGTTTGATACGCCCTGGTTCTGACCGATCAGCTGCTTCACAGTTTGCTTGCCGTGCGGTATCACGGGAGCGTCCCGGCTTCTTTGCTTTTGCAGCTTCTTTTCCTTGCGGTAAGCCATGTACTTGGCAATAGCGGCCTTAAACAGCCGCCCTGTGAGCTTTGTGCCGCTGACTACCAGCGTCAAAGTTCTGTTTTCCACTTCCTCCTGCATAGGTCATCGCCTCCTTTCCACAGGTTTTACAGGGTGGCGCTTGATACTAGGGCGGGACAACCAGCCGCCGCAGCAGAAATTTCACGCTTAGAACCTCCTTTCAGCGCAGCTGGTCGGAACGATCATAATGCAGATGCCCCTGACTCACCTTGGCATGGCTGAGAATCTTGATGTGGCCCTTTTCCTGGCTCTCCAGGCTTTTCTGGTATCCAGCCTCCGTCAGAAACAGACGGGTCCGTTCGCCCTTCCATCCACCGGGGAATCGTAGGTCAGCACATCAAAGATAATCATGTGCCGGGTGTCCTCAGCAAACTGCTGCAAATCCATGTACTCGTGCCCGTGGTAGTTCTGCGCCCCGGCTTTGATCCGCATTTCCTCCATCAGCTGGCCCACCGTTTTCCTCTCCTGCATAGGAAAGCCTCCTTTCGCGTGATCTCACACAACCATTAGAATCAAGTCCCGCAGCTCCGCAAAATGCAGCTTGCCCTGGGGCGTCACCAGCGTGTAGGAGCCGATATGCCGTGGTTGCAGAAGTCTTTGACGCAGAACAGACCATCGTTGGAGGGCTTGGCGTAAGGCAGCACATTCCCGGATGCCGTGCGATAGACAAACCGCTGTTCCAGCAGAAACCGGACAAACTGACGCTCCGGCACAACCAGTTCTTTGGCCGTGGTGCGCAGGTTGGTGCTGCGTTTGAGGTCGATGAACAGGTCATAAAAAGCGGCCTTTCCTGCCAGTCGGGCGTTTTCTTCCCGCAGTGTCGCATTTTCTTCCCGTTCTGCCAGCAGATCGGTGCAGAGCTTCAGCAGCGCCTCCGGGGAAGTGGCAACCTCCCACAGCTTTTCCTTGGTCATGTAGGCCCGTACTTGCGGATAGAGGGCAGCACCTCAGACGTAACCCACCGGCGAAACTGCTTTGCTTTGGGGAGCTTGCTGGACAACACCAGAGAATACAGGCCGGACTCGTTGATAACGGGGAGCTTTTGCCTCCCGCCGGGGGTGAGAATTTCGCTCACCCCTTTGTCCTCTGTGTCAACATGGTCGCGGATAGCCTCTTGCGGGTTTTTATACCCCAGCGCCAGCGCCACGTCCTTTCCAACTAGCCAAGCTCCCCGCCAATCTCCACGACGCGGATAGACCCAAACTCCGGGTTTTTGAAAATTTCTACATGGTTCATGCCGTACCTCCTTGCATCATGTTTTGGGCATCAAAAAAGTGGCTCTTACCAGCCGCCTGCGTGCATATCGTGATTTACCTGCGCCGTGTAGTGGTTGCTCATGGTGGTGGGGGCGTTGAACAGCACGGTCAGCAGGTACTGCTTCATGTTGCGGATTTCGGTTGAGTTGTTGTGTAGACACTCCATGACAAACTCGATGTGTGAACTATCCAGCTTCAAGAACCGGGACCGCACAACCTCATGGGGAAAGTCCGCCCCGGCAATCCGGGTTGTCTTTCTCCTGGCGCAGACCGTTTCCACGATTAGCTCCACAATCTCGTCGAGGTCCTCCCGATAAGTCGAAAACTCCCTGCACAGGTAGTCATACTCGATGTTCTCCAGAATCAAATCCCGATAACTCTCCATCTCTGCAAGTGAAATCGCATCCCTTCCTTTCCGTTCCGGCGGCCTTGCCGCCGCTGGTTCTCGGAAGGGAATAGAATCGGTTCTTGCTCTCTGAGTAATTGATTTTTGGGTATTTGATTTCTCTATATTTAATTCTGCGGGCTTTTCCGTATCCGGTTTATCCAGATACGGAAGCCGTATCTAGTGAATCCGTATCTGGTGCAGCCGTATCCGGCTGGGGCGTTTCCGGCTGTCGGGGCTGAGGCTGCTCATAGATGACATACTCCGTGTCGCTGATTCGGCCTTGCCGGTCTCGTAGCTGATGCCGAACAATGTAACCGGCGCTTTCCAGCTCCCGCAACGCACCGCCGATGGCGTCCACGCCTTCCTTGCAGATCTTCGCAAGACCACGAGTGGTATAATTCCAGTCATCCGGCAGGGACAGCATCATGGAAAGCAGCCCCTTGGCTTTCAAGGACAACTGATGGTTCCGCAGATGATGATTGCTCATCACGGTATAATCTCTGGTCCGTTCAATTCGGAAAACAGCCATTGACTTCACTCCTTCTTAATTCAGGACATGAAAAAGCCACAATCTTTCGTGAAAAAGACTGTGGCGTTTAGCTGTTTTTCTTGTTCTGCCAAGGCCGGTAAGGACGTCTGGGCAGAGGCGGCTGACTGAACGGCGATTCATGCTCCGAAAACGGGAGGGTCTGCAAAACCCGATCAATCTCGGTGGAGTCCATATCATACTGGGACTGACAGCTTTCTCGGATAGCATCTTTGATGCTCTGGATAGTACACATATTCATTCCTTTCCTTTCGTAGTGATGATGGGTTTACGGGTGACGGCGCTTGCTCGGTTTGAAGTCGATAACATGACCCTCGACCACATGAGCATACCGCTTGATTTTGATTTCCCGGCGCTTCTGGCTGAGAAGGGCGGCCTGATACCCGTCCTCCGTGAGAAACAGCCGCATTTCATCGCCGGGGCTGCCGTAGGCGCTGGGGCGGAGGACAGAAAACTCGATCATCCAGCGTGTGCTGTCCCGAAAACGCTCCACAGCCAAAATGTTGTGTCCTTTCAGCTCACGGGCTGAAATATCCCTCATAGGCGGCTCCTTTCATCGTTCCTGGTCTCTCTGGCGCTTCTTCTGCCACGCCTCCAGCAGCTTGATATGGTTTCCTGCATCCGCTGGGGCGTGTAACTCTTGGGAAAATACTTCCGCAGGGTGTCGGAGGTGAAAGTCACCCGGTCCAGATCGCTTTTCTTTTCCTCGCCCATGATGACGCGCATCATATCGAGGGTCAGATGTCCCTCCTGGCTGTATCTCTTGAGCCGCTGGGCCTGGGAAAGAGAGGGGGTAGACTGTTCGCTGTCCATCGCGTCCAGCAAATCCCGCTGTTCCTCTTTTTTGAGGAAAGACAGCTCATAAGCTGGATTGAGTGCGATTTTCCGTTCATCAATCATATCCAGCAGTTCGGGAATCAGTTCTGTCAGGCGGATATAGCGTTGAATTTGATTTCGGCTCTGACCAACTTGCTCGGCCAAAATATCCCGTGACCTCTTTCCATCCGACTTGTGCCCAACTTGGGCACAAGTTAAATCGGACCGTTCCCCTTGGTGCTTCATAGCCTCTAGCTTCATCTTGTAGGCAAAGGCTCTCTCGCTGGGAAGCAGGCTTTCCCGCTGCAAGTTGCTGTCCACCATGATGATGGTGGCGGCATCATCGTCCAGGTCGCGGACAATGACCGGCATGGTTTCTTTCTCGGCCAGTTCACTGGCCCGGTGCCGCCTGTGACCGGCTACCAGCTCATAGCCACCCTCCGGGTCCGGGCGAGCAATCGCCGGAACCAGAACACCGTACTGCCGAACACTGTTGGCGGTCTCCATCATTGCTTCATCATCCTTGACTTTGAAGGGGTGGTTCTTGAAAGGGTGCAGCTCAGACAACGGGATTTCCTGTATCTTCTCCAGCTTGGCATCCTGGCGGCCTTCTTCGGTGCTGAACAGGTCATCTACCGAGGCCAGCTCTACTTTTTTCGCGCTGCTTTTCAAGTTTCATCACCTCCTGGGTCAGATTTTTGTATCCCTCGGCCACCTTGCCTTTGGGTCGTGGGCATAAATGCTCTTTCCCTCGGCACTGGCTTCCTTTGCTTGACAGAAGGGGGAGTCTTCGGTTTTGAAAACCTTGATTTACTGCCGTAGGTGTCCCGCAGCAGGGCGGCGATCTCTTTGGCAAAGTTGGTTCGACTGTCCACCATCGTCAGGAGGATGCCGTCAATCTGGAGCTTGGGGTTGATCTGCCGCTTCACCTTGTTTACAGTCTGGAGCAGCTGTTCCAAACCCTTGGCGGGCAAGTACTCGGCCTGGACGGGGATTATGACCCTGTTGGCGGCTGCCAGCGCATTGACCGTGAGCATACCCAGGGAAGGCTGGCAGTCAATCAGAATGTGGGAATACTGTCCCTTGAGTGTGTCCAGATACTGCCGCAGGATGGTCTCGCGGCTCATTGCGTTCACCAAAGAAACCTCCATGCCGGAGAGCTGGATGTCGGCGGGCATCAGGTCAACGCCCTCCGGGTGGTGCAGGATACCTTCACCGGGACGCAGCGGCTCATCCATCAGGATGCGGCCCATTGCGTCTGACAAGGTGAAGGGCAGCTTGTCAGGCCGGGGATTTCCCAAGCTGATGGTCAGGCTGCCCTGCGGGTCTCCGTCGATCAACAGCACTTTCTTTCCGGCCTGCGCCAGCCCGATACCCAGGTTTGCGCAGGTGGTTGTCTTGCCAACGCCGCCTTTTTGGTTGGCAATGGCGATGATTTGCGTATTCAATGACTTCACCTCATTTCTGATTTTTTCTATGGCTTCTGGAAATAGAAAAGCCGCCACTTCAAAAAAGTGACGGTTAAAAATGACGTTCGATTGAAAAAGGCTTGAACGAGGCTCTCTCTAATGTTATTATATTTAATAATGAATTCCCATCTTGTGTGGTTCCCTTACAGAAGAGAGGCTGGTAATAAATTCATGGGCAAACGAAAGAAAAGAGTAGCTTATATTGGATTATCATATCCCATAATGTATGATGATGATAGGATATGGGCTGCGTGGAGAGGTGGACCGCCTTTACCGCCCCACCCTATATTGGATAATCCTTTCGGCTTGATGGTTTTATATGATGAACTGTGGTTTTTAACGGAAGAAATCTGCCCAATCAATATGAAAGCATTGTCTTATGTACACTTCATTGACAAGGAATTTCCTGGGGTGGATTATCAAGCAATATATGCTTCTATTCCGGACTCCTCAAATGACGTGCAATTTACTAGATATAAAACAATAGAAGAAGTAAAGGATGCTGTGGGAATAAAATTCAAACAGACTTTTTGGGGTACAGTTTTAGAAGCTATGTGACGCTCAATGGGAGACAATATGAAGCATCCCCAACCCAAAAGAGCTACTATTTTGATTCTTGTATATTGTCTGAAATCCGAAAGCTGACACCCAAAGACACTGAAATAGAATTAGTCGCCAATGTAAATCTTTGCTTTGATAATATAGATTTCAAGAAGTCAGATCCTGAATTAACCAACATTATATTGATTCATGGATTGCCTATCTATCTTGAAAGGTATGGGCATATAATCAATGCGTAGATGAAATGAGAGAAAGTCCTTATCTCGTTGATTATAGGAGATGGTTGCTGGATAATCACGAGCATTTACAAAAGATGGAGATAGCGGAAATAACATCGACAGTAGAAGCAGAAATTGAAAAAATATCAAAGAACGTCTTGTTGAAATATCTAAAAGAAAACTCCTATTCATCTCTCAAAAAGACAGTAGCAAAAACAATAATCAGTAGTGCAGCAGGAGAATTACCTATAATAGGATTTTCCGTAAGTTCTACGATAAGCTCATGCGATGTCGTATCATCTATCAGTAAAAGTATAAAAGCGAAACAAATGAGATGGTCTGGATTTATAATAGAAGCCCGTCAAAAATTGCAGGAAGAAATGCACGAAAATATATAATATTGGCCTAGATTTCACTTTCTTTCGCTCTCTATGGATACAGACCCGCACAGGCTGCTATCAAAAATCCGAGAGCATAAGGCTTTTATAGCAAGTTATCGTTAAAAAACGAGCATAAAGTAAGGCTCACCGTCAATTTTGGCGGTGGGCCTTATTTGTTTGCTCATGTATGAGATGAATTGCGTTTAAAACGGAGCTGCTTTCCAGAACCATCACAGATATACCTCCACGGTCAGGTCGGTCCACGCTGCACGGCGGAACTGGTGGGGCAGCTTGTTGGCTTCACGGTAACGCTTGGCGGTTTCAAAGTCGATTGCCTTAAATTTTTCTTAAAAGCAAAGATTATATCTTACGCTCAGCGTGTCGAAAAAATCTCCCTCTGCGAGACAGACTCCCCCGATACGGGAGAGGTGGCGCTTGCGCCAGAGGGGGAGCGGTGTCTCGAAGGGGCGGAGGGAGAGAACCTTGTCATAGCCCGAAATATTTCGGGCAGCCGCACAGTTCTCTCCCCCACCGCCTGCGGGCGGAGCCTTCGGGCCCGGGCCCCTCTGCCGCTGGCGCGACATCTCCCACACCGTGGGGATCACCCTCGCAGAGGGGGCCAAGGGGTGAGCACACCTTTTTCGACAGTTTACATCTTACGCTATTTCTTTTTCCATTGCCTTGTAGCCGATTAATACGGTCCACACGTATGCACAGGTTTTTGGAATCATCAGCATGCCGATCATCGGAATTACATCAGCCCACAGTACAACTGGAATATAGAATGCAAAGCTCAGGACGATTGTCAGCCACATCCAACGGAAAGCGCTATCATTATTTTCTTTTGCGCTTTTATAGAACAAAGCATGATAATCAATCCCATCAGTGCAAACGGAATATTCCGATAGATTCCCCAGGAAAGCGGGGCGGCTGCACTGAGCCAGGCATTCTGGGGCATCATACACAGAACAATCCTTAACCCTGCAAGACCATAAATGGCTGCTGTAGTTGCTTTACAGCCTTTGATCTGATAACGCTCACGCCATATATGATAGAGTACGACATAAAAAATAGTCATAGTGATAGAGGTAATCCACTTGCCTAACCCCAGCTGTACGGTAAAGTTCTCAAGACCGGTTGTACAAAGCGCTACTGCACGAGGAACCAGATGGAATGCATCTCCGCTTCCTAAAAGAACTGCCATGATTCCAAACATGGTAAACTGACGGTTTCCTTTGCTTTTACGGATCATTAAAATCCCGATCGTGATTACCGAAAACAAATATACGGTATCAAATAAAGTTTCTACAATTGCCTGCATAATAAGCATCCTTCTTATTCTGAAATTTTATATTGAACTATGTCTTGCTGCTAAAGCAGCTTTCACATAATTACAACCGGGTACAGCTTTAAACGCATAAGTGAACGCTGTTCACTTTGCTTAAAAAATTTCCCACAATCAAATGTGGGAGAATTTTAGGCAATACCGCACAATTCTAAGTGCCGAAGCGGTGCTTAAGCCGTAAGGCGGGAATTGTGCGGTGTTGCCTTTAATATAATGTCTTATTGATCAACATCAATATCGCAGACGGATCATAATCCTGACGAATCATTGATACTAATATTAAAGAAAATAATATATCTGCAAACTGCTTTTCTGTGAATTGCTGATCAAATACATCTGAACGAATCTTGGAATCATTCTTTAATATAACACACAATTCATGAAGAATATGTCCCCATGTCTGCAGCATTTTCTTCTTTCCATCCGTTTTTTCATCCTTCATAAATCCAAACGAATGCAGAGAAAAGAAGCCGGGGAATTGCTCATTTCCATATTCCAGTCTTTTATAAATCCATGAGATACAGGCAGCAACATCTTTAAAGACCTGCTCATCTTCAGAGCGGAAAAAGATTTCACGCCAAATACTCTCAATTGTATCCCCAAGCAAATCGGCCTTGGATTCATAGTAATTGTAGATTGTCCCAGCCGAAACAGAACATCGGGATGCAACAGCACGTATGCTTACAGCGGTCCATCCGCTTTCTTTGATTAGCTCTCTGCTTGCAGCTAATATGTCTTCTTTTGAGGTTGCAAGATGATTCACGAATTCACGCCTTTCCAATGTGCTGGCAGGTAGTTGCTTTGATAAATGAATGCTGTTCATGTTTAAAATATACATCGTTCATTTTGATGTGTCAATACCCTTTTTTCTATTTTTTACTGTGAAACATTTTGCATAAAGCGATAGCTATGTTAAATTATCAAGGCGTCAGTGGTTTGTATTTTCACTGTAGCTCTTTCGATTTCAACATAAGATTGTATAATATCACGCTATGTGTTCAAAGTACAAATTATGGGACAGGCCATGATTTATAATAGAAGTATCGAAGGGAACGGTTCCCTTCCCAAGTAGAAAAGAGGTAACTACTATGCTGAAGGATATGGATTTCGAGGTCTACGGTAAGGGCATCGACGGATATGTTCACTATTCTCTGGCAATGGATCGTATCCGGGAAGAAGAGGAAAACCGTAAGGCGCTCATGGATGAGTTCGATAACGATGAGGACAACTTCGATTCGGACGACCTTGATTCTGATGATTTTAGTTCAGACGACTTTGGTTCGGATGATTTTGGCAGTGACGACTTCTGACAGTAAGTGCCACAGATAAAATGAACACACGACAGAAAGGACTTTACCATGAAAAAGACTATTTGGAAAAGAATTCTTTGCGCAATGCTCGTTACGCTGACTGCCTGCGTCCTGTGCACCGGCGCATTTGCTGCCAAGTATACCTGTATCAAGAGTGGCTGCACCGGAGAGGCGGCTAAGGCTCTGCCTATTGCTGGTACATAAACCTACTAAGAGCAATTCCAGCGTCTCCGGCAGCGGCTCCAGACCGTCCGGCAGCTCCAGCACAAAGCATAAATACACCTGCATCAAGGACGGCTGCACAAGAGAAGCGGATAAGGACTCAGCTTACTGCTGGGTACATCGCCCTTCCAAATCTTCCACCAAGAGCAGCACTTCTTACAGCTCCAAATCTTCGTACAGCAGCTCTTACTCCAGCAGCAAAAAATCCTACAAGACGTATGATTCCTATGACGATGGCTACGATGCCATCTATGATGATGACGACTACGATGAGGATCGCTACGACAGCGACCCGGACTACGCAGCAGGCGTAGATGACGCTATGGACGAGTTGGATTGGTAACACAACAGTTTATGCAAATGGCAGGAGGTTCCCTATGAAAGCATTTATCACGATCACCGGATTGAAGTTCCATTTTGGCAGCAAGCCTTTTGCGGTTGGGCAAAAGGTAAAGCTGGTCAAAGAGCCTGACAATGAATATGACAGCGAAGCAATCAAGGCAGAGCTGCCGGGGCTTGGTTGCACAGGATAATCTGTTCATAAGATAATGATTCCCCAGCTGCGGCAACGGCGGCAGGAAAATTTTTATGCCCGAACGATGGAAATACCGCGCTCCGATAAAATCACAAAACAAAAAGTGCCCACCCCACATGCGGCGGATGACAT
>ENA-OQAA01001186-OQAA01001186.1-human-gut-metagenome-genome-assembly--contig:-NODE-1186-length-14099-cov-2.025837_pt1 | contig 14099 bp, 11 predicted proteins | sample MGYA00242489_ERZ504515 | MGnify/ENA primary metagenome ERZ504515 (study PRJEB26092, sample SAMD00036237) | human gut metagenome | host: Homo sapiens | study: EMG produced TPA metagenomics assembly of...
CAAAAGACTGGATTGGGTATGGACCAATACCGTGACTTATAGCAAAGCTTTTGGAAAGAACAATCTGACTGCAACTTCTTGGGTACAGAAGCCAAGAAGAACCATTCGGAATCCATGTTCGGTTATGGTACGGGACTGGCTGTAGAAGATGAAGATTATATTTATCTCGACGGTGTGACTGCCGGTAAGAATGTAGGTGCCGGTGCTTCCAATTATGGCATGGTGTCTTACTTTGGTAAAGTGAACTATGATTATGAAGGACGGTATTTGGCCTCTGTTACGGTGCGCCGTGATGCTTCTTCCCGCTTGGCAAAGGGTAATAATGTGGATTACTTCCCTTCAGTGTCGGCAGGCTGGCGCATTTCAAGTGAGAAGTTTATGGAGCGACCAGGGATGTTGGCTGATTTGAAACTACGTGCTTCATGGGGTGTCAATGGTAACGATATTATTGATAATGAGGCTCCCTATACAAAATACTTGATTAGTCTGAAGGATGCAAGCTACAACATGAACGGTGATGGAACGACTTTGGCTCCCGGTGGTTACAAAGTGAGGTCTACCAATCCCGATTTGAAGTGGGAGAGTACAAGACAGCTCAATATCGGTGTGGACGCCGCTTTCCTGAACGGACGTCTGAGTGCTTCTCTCGATTATTTTGATAAGAAGACAAGTGATATGCTTGTGGAGAAACCGTATATCGCTGTCATTGGCGAGGGTGGTTACTGCTGGTATAATGGTGGTACGATGAACAATAAAGGTTTCGAGATGGCACTGACCTGGAATGATAAGGTAAAGGATTTCCAGTATAATGTAGCATTCAACCTTTCATATTACAAAAATGAAGTGACAGAGCTGACGGAAGAAATTTACTATACTTATGGTGGCGGTAATGGGGTTGACAAGACTTTGGTTGGCCAACCGTTCGGTTCATGGATGGGCTTCAAGACAGATGGAGTGTTCCGTACCCAGCAGGAGGTGGATGAGTATAAATCCAAATATAATGTACAGTTTGGCGCTCCCGGAGTAGGACGTATCAAATACGTGGATGCTGATGGTAACGGTACGATTGATACGAACGACCGTGTATGGTTGGGTTCTGACAATCCGAAAGTGATTGCAGGTCTGAATCTTGGGGCATCTTGGAAAGGCTTTGACCTCAGCATGTTCTTCAACGGTATGATTCGTGATGCCTATAACAACTCCAAATATTATACGGATTTATTCCAATGCTGGACCGGTAATCACTCTACCGCCTGCTCGATGCCATGCATGCTTACGAGAACTTTGAAAAGACGGGTGCTTACAATAGCAGTGTACCTGCTTTGACCACTCTTAACAGCAACAATGAGCACGAAGTATCTGAGTTCTATATTGAAAATGGTTCGTATATCAAGCTGAAAAGTCTGACATTGGGTTACACGCTTCCTAAAGCAGTTCTCGACAAGATGAAGATGCGTCATGCGCGCATTTATTTCCAGGCTCAGAATTTGTTTACGATTACCGGTTATACAGGTGCCGACCCTGAAGGTCTGGGTTATCCTTATCCGTTGCCCCGTACGTTCTCTTTGGGATTATCATTTGGTTTCTAAACTTTAAAACTATACTATCATGAAATTGAAACATTTATATATGCTTGGCGTAGTAGCGCTGATGACTGCAAGCTGTAATGAAGACCGTTTCCTGGATTTGAAGCCCCAGGGTAGCTTGAATGAAGATATTATGACTTCTACAGAAGGTGCCGACCTTTTGGTGAATGCCGCGTATGCAGCTTTGGGTGGTCCCGAAGGACAGAGCTGGAGTGTATGGTGTCATCCTACTTCCAATTGGACCTATGGTGAGGTACGTTCGGATAATGCCTATAAAGGCGGTGGTGGTGTTGGTGACCTTAATGAAGTGCACCGTATGGAGACATTTGATATGGATGCAACCAATGGATTTCTGGACAGCAAGTGGTACCATCTATATTGCAGTGTACAGCGTTGTAACTCTGCATTGCGCGTTCTGAATGCTGCAACAGATGAGCAGGTGAACGGACGTGTATCCCGTATTGCGGAGATGAAAGTGCTTCGTGCCCATTATTACTTTGAATTGAGCCGCCTTTTCAACAAGATACCTTATTTTGATGAGAACGTTGAGATTTCCCAATATCCGGATATTCCGAACAATGAGTTTACCCGTGACGAGATTCTGAGTATGCTGGCCAAGGAGATGCTTGATGCCGCCGAACTGCTTCCTGCATCACAGTCGGAGGTAGGGCGTATTCATAAATACATAGCACTGGCCTATGCGGCTAAAATCAAGCTGTACCAAGCGTATCAGCAAGATGAGACTACGCATGCCGTAACTTCCATCAATAAAGAGCTGCTGAGGGAAGTCGTTTCGCTTTGCGACCAAGTGACTGCCAGCAACCGTTACGGTTTGCTTGACGATTTCCAGGGATTGGATTTAGTAGCTAATGAAAACGGTAAAGAGTCTGTTTTTGCCATTCAATATTCCATGAATGACGGTACCGAAAGTGCCGGCCGCATCAACTGGAGCAATCTGTTGAATTCTCCGGGTGGAGGCAGCCCTTACGGAGGTGACGGTTTCTTCCTGCCCAGCCAAGACCTGATTAATGCTTATCAGACAGATGCAAACGGTCTGCCCGATTTTAATTATCAGTCAAGTCTGATTATAGTTGGGCGGTATTGAACAATGGGTTTATACTTTACAAAACACGACTCCCAATGTAGACCCGCGTCTCGATTTTGTTGTGGGCCGTCCTACTATAACTTGGAAAACTTACCCAGACAAGCCATGTGAGGGATGGGTGCGTGATAAGGAAACTTATGGCTATAATTGCGCGAAGCGCTTCTGGGTTTCTCCGGAAAGTAGTGATATGTTTAATGGCTGGCCTTGGGGGGCTTCACAGTTGAACTGGCAGATTATACGTTACGCAGATATTCTTCTTTGGAAAGCTGAGGCTCTTATTGAACTCAATGAAGGCGATGGACTCGAAACTGCCCGTGATTTGATTAATCAGATACGCAATCGTGCCCGGAACAGCGCCTATGTAAAGGATTTCAACGACCATTCCAAATATGCGGCCAACTACCTTGTCAATCCTTATCCTGCTGATGTCTGGAATCAGGATTATGCCGTCAGGCCCTCCGTTGGGAAACACGTCTGGAGAAGGCTTTGGAAGGTGAACGTTTCTTCGACCTGGTCCGTTGGGGCATAGTGGAAACAACCATGAACAAGTACATTACCGCGGAGTCAGACAATCGCATTTATTATGCCAATGCGCACTTTACGGGTGGAAAGGATGAGTATTATCCGGTTCCGAACAATCAATACGGATTTTCTGGAGGCAAGTATGTACAGAATCCCGGTTATGCTCCGTTCAACTAATTATATTTTGAAATGAAAACGCAAGGGAGGGGAAACGTTTGTTTCCCCCTCTTCCTTTAAACAATCTTTTATTATGAAACACTTTGCCTATTCTATATTGGGCTGTCTATTGCTTTCTTTGAATGCAGCTTTTGCTCAAAAAACATGGTCGTTTGACGGGCAGGACCCCTTACTTTCCAGTGACGGCAAGTCATTGTTGAATTTGTACACTATAAAGGAAATACCGGAATTTGTTACCGGAGTCGAAGGTAAAGCCCTTCGTACAGACGGGTATTCCACTTGGATGGATACAACCACGGAAGGAGATGTTTCGTCGTTGTCCGGATGGTTTGCTCTGGAATCTTATCCGACGGATACTGCTGCCTTTATGGGAATCAGAGACATGGCAGGAACATCTGTAGCGGTATGTGTAGACCGTTATGGTGAGTTGCTGTTGGGAATGGGGCAGAATGGCTCATACTCTTACTGTTCATTAAAGACAAAAGTCGACCGTTTCAAGTGGCTGCATGTGGTCCTTGATTTAAGTAATGAATCGGTTTGCCTGAATGGGCAGAGGATGAGTGCAGAGGTATGGCCCCGGAACTTGCAAGATGGTGAAATGATACTTCGGGTAGGTAAGGATTTCAGGGAAAAGAAGGTTTGGATGTACGATGTTACGGCTATAAACGGGTTGATTGACGGGATAAGCCTCACTCCCTTTTCCGATGATTCGTCTGCATGGAGAGACGAGATTGCCTTAGGATTGAAGAAGACTTCGGTTTTGGCTATTCCGGAAACCCGTTTTGCGAAGGACTTCAACCGTCCCCGCTATCATCTGTTGCCGGCTGCCAACTGGACGAATGAGACGCATGGTTTACTTCTTTATAAAGGTAAATATCATATATTCAATCAGAAGAATGCTTCTGCAATCTTCCTGGGACAGATAAATTGGGGACATTTCAGCAGTCCGATATGCTTCATTGGACGGAGGAAAAGCCGGCTTTGACTCCTGATGCTGCTTATGACAAGAATGGAATATGGTCCGGGCATGCTGTTATCAATGATGACGGTATCCCCCAGCTGATATACACAGCCGGTGGAGACAAGATGGGAGTGGGTATTGCTTTTCCAAAAGATACTGCGTTGATAGAATGGGAGAAATATGCGGGTAATCCGGTTATTGCCGAGAAGCCTGCCGGATATACCCGTACGGACATGCGTGACCAGTATGTCTGGAAAGAGGGTGATGTCTGGTATATGATTATCGGTTTCGGCATTGAGCAGACCGATACACCCCACGGGGCTTTGCTGCTTTATAAATCGGCGGACTTGAAGAGATGGGATTTTGTACATTTGCTGTTTGAGGGCAATCCGGAAGTGGATGACTCCGGTATTTTCTGGGAAATGCCGGTCTTTAAGAAGATGGGCGGCAAGTATGTTCTTTTGGTGAATAGGGTTCCTCATAAAGGCATACCTGCGCGTTGCCAGTATTGGATAGGAGATTTCAAGAATGAAAAGTTTATACCGGACAACCCAGTCCCTCAAAATCTGGAGGTCATCAACCGCTTGCTGTCCCCCTCTGTTGTTGAGACTCCGGAAGGGGATGTTGCTGCCATTGCCATTATACCGATGAAATAGGAGGGGAGGCCACTTATGAACAAGGATGGGCACATCTCTACAGTATGCCCAGAAGATGGCAGCTGAAAGATGGGAAACTATGCCAAACACCCCATCCCGTGATGAAACAATTGCGTGAACAACCGACGGTTTATTCCAGAAAGGCATTGACTGCTGCGAAACCGTGCATTGTGAGCAGAAGGGAACATCAGCTTGAAGTCAAGGCGACTTTTTATCCCGGTGACGCAAAACGGTTTGGATTTACATTGTGTAAGAATCCGGATAATAGCGAATATAGCCTGATTTATTATGATGTGGAGAAGGAGGAACTTATTGTGGACCAGACGCATTCTTCCTTGCGTGCACACATTCCTTTGAAGATTCGTAAGGATCATTATCGGTTGGATACTGCTAAACCGGTGGAGATTCGTTTGTTTATTGACGGTTCTGTAGTGGAAGGATTTATTAATAACGAAGATGCGTTCACTACAAGAATCTTCCCTTTGAAAGAAAATAGTACGCTATTGGAGCTATTCTCTAATGGAAAAACAACGGAAGTTGCTGCCGAAGTTTGGAAACTGAAAGATGCAAAGGTAAAGATGAACTTTTAATGAAAATACAGAAAATGAAGATACCAGCTATATTGGGTGCACTTTTATTGGCAGGAACATTGTCTGCTGGTGCACAAATGAATTCAGACAGTTTATACAAAGAGCCTTATCGTCCTCAGTATCATTTCAGTCCGGAGAAGGGATGGATTGGTGACCCCTCGGGATTCATGTACTATCAGGGTAAATATCATATGTACTGGTGGGGCAAAGTCGAATCTACAGATTTGGTACATTACCAGCAGATAACCCCTTATGCCATGACCGGAGCGGATGACAATATCAGTTACTTCACCGGTTCTGCGGTCATAGACAAGAACAACACGGCCGGCTTCGGCAAGGGGGCTTATGTGGCGGCTTACACCGTTTTTGAGAAGGACTCCAAGAAACAGGCGCAGGGCATCTCTTTCAGTCATGACGGAAAGACATTTCATTATTATGAAGGTAACCCGGTTCTGGACCTTTGGAGTACGGAATTCAGGGACCCTACCGTCTTCTGGCACGAGCCGACCAAAAATGGGTGATGGTTGTAGCCAAGGCCCTGGAGAAGAAAATAAAGTTTTATACCTCTCCTGATTTGAAGAGCTGGACTTGGACCAGTGATTTCGGCCCTGCCGGTGACAGTGAAAAGTCTTGGGAGTGCCCGGATTTATTCCAGTTGCCGGTTGACGGGGATTCTGACAAGAAAGGTGGGTGATGGTCGTATCTGTAAACTGGGCGCAAGAACAATATTTTATAGGAGACTTCGACGGCACTTCTTTTAAGCTGATGGAGAACCATCCTGCAGAGCCTCTATATGTGGACAAAGGCTGGACTTTTATGCATCCCGCACATTTCAGGATTTTGACGGAACGTTGGATTCCAAAATTTCGATGGGCTGGGTTGCAACCTGGGACTATGCACCGGTAGCTCCATCGAAGTATGGGAAGGCTTCTGGTCCATTCCCCGTAATCTGGAACTGAAGACATACAAGAAAGGCGTGAGGCTGGTGCAGAAACCGGTGGAACAGTTGCAAACACTTCGCCATAAGCCTGCATCGGTGAAACGTGCTTTATCGGTGGGAACACAGAGGTTACCCGGCTTTGTTCCCGATGAGAATGTCTACGAACTCGATGCTTCGTTTTCTACTGACGTATCCAACACCTTTGGCTTGAATTTGTGTGTGGGTGAAGGGCGCAAAGTGGTGGTCAGCTATGATACGGATTCACATAATCTGGTGATTGACCGCACCCATTGCTCCGATGTGCAGATTCCTAAATTCAGCCGTATGCATATGCCAGGGTGGAACCGGTAGATAATAAGATACGTTTGCATATATTTGTAGACAAATCGAGTATTGAAATCTTTGCCAATGACGGGAAGGATGTATTCACATTATTAACCTATCCGGGCGAGGCTCAAACCGGTATCGAACTTTTTTGCGCAGAAGAAGGGGACGAAGATGGAGTTGGATGCCTGGATGCTTAAATCAATATGGAGATGAGGAATTTAATTTGTATTATTTTAGACTGAATGTAACATTTGTAGTATGCTTTGAAACAAAAAAGATAGCCTCCTGCTGCTTGGTGGCGTATCTTTGCATGGTAGAAAAACATAATTAATTTAATACCAACAGAAACATGATTCATTTAAAAGACTTTTGGCGGACAATCAGAAGGACGCTTACCGTATTTATATTAGGAACTACCGTGGCTGTCTTCACATGCCAGGCCATAAATCCTCCTTTCGTGATTAAACATCTGGGTGACGGACAGAGTATCGTCCAAATTGACGAGCAGAAGAAGTTTTTGCTGCTGCCGGTGGAAGAGGCTTCTCCGGAGGCAAAATTGTATATGATAGCGGACAATGATGTTGTACGCAGTATGAACGTGCGATTGGCAGTCAATAAGGTTGACTATTTTGTTCCGGTCGATTTGACCGGCTTCGATAATAAACATCTCTCTTTCAACTTCCAGCTTATTCCGGATTCGGCCTTATGCTGGGAAGAAATGAAACTGTCGGATGAATTCGATGTTTCGAACCGGGAGAAGTACCGTCCGGTGTATCATTTCAGCCCGGCTTACGGTTGGATGAATGATCCTAACGGAATGTTCTACAAAGACGGGGTCTACCATTTGTTCTACCAGCATAATCCCTACGGCTCCATGTGGGGGAACATGCATTGGGGACATGCCACCAGTACGGACCTCGTCACTTGGGAACATCACGGAGATGCTATTTCGCCCGATGCGCTGGGAACAATTTTCAGTGGCTCTTGTGTTGTCGACAAGGATAATACGGCCGGGTTCGGTGCCGGTGCCGTCATTGCTTTCTATACATCGGCAAGCGACCGCCAAGTGCAGAGCATGGCCTATAGCCTTGACAACGGAAAGACCTTCAAGAAGTATGCGCGAAATCCCATCCTGACTTCCACGCAGCGCGACTTCCGTGACCCTAAAGTCATCTGGCACGAAGATACCAAGAAATGGATCATGGTTCTTGCCGTAGGGCAGGAAATGGAGATATACTCTTCTGCCGACCTGAAGAGCTGGACGCTGGAGAGCAAATTCGGTGAAGGACAAGGTGCTCACGGCGGAGTCTGGGAGTGTCCCGACCTGCTTGAACTGCCGGTTGAAGGTACGGAACTGAAGAAGTGGGTACTCGTCTGTAACCTCAATCCGGGTGGACCGTTCGGTGGCTCTGCCACACAATATTTCGTGGGGACATTTGACGGAAAGAGATTCGTGAACGAGTCTCCCGCAGTGACGAAATGGATGGACTGGGGAAAAGACCATTATGCAACTGTCACTTGGAGCAATGCTCCTGCAGGACGTGCCATTGCATTGGCATGGATGAGCAACTGGCAATATGCCAACGATGTGCCCACCCGCCAATACCGTAGTGCCAACTCCGTGCCGCGCGACCTTTCGCTCTATACCTCGGAGGGTGAAACCTATGTAAAGGTAACCCCGTCTCCCGAATTGCTGAAACTGAGGGATAAAGGCAGCAAGAAGCGTGCTTTCAAGGTAGACCGCACGTATAATCTGGACAAACTGCTGAATGACAATTCCGGAACGTATGAAATCGAAATGACCATCAAGAACAAGGATGCGGAGTATAGGATTCAGCTCTTTAACTCGAAAGGCGAGGAGGTGGAGATGTACTATAACCTGGCGGAAAAAGACGTTCACCATGGACCGTACCAAGAGTGGCGAGGTGACGTTCAGCAAGGACTTCCCTGCAGTGACCGTGGCTCCTGTCGAGGGTGGCAATGAAATGAAAATCCGCTTGTTCGTAGACAAGTCGAGCATTGAAGCGTTTGGCAACGACGGACGTTTTGCCATGACAAATCTTGTATTCCCGTCGGAACCTTACAACCGCATCAGTTTCTATGCTAAAGGTGGAAGCTGCAATGTCACCTCGTTTACTGTGTACAAACTCGGATTAAAATAACAGATAATAATCTTCAGCATGGAAAATACTAAGAATTCTTCTTTGGCAAAGCTCTTTCCGGTCATGCTTTGCTTCTTCGCCATGGGCTTTGTGGATTTGGTGGGCATCGCCTCCAACTACGTGAAGGCCGACTTGAACCTGACCGACTCGCAAGCCAACATATTCCCGTCTCTGGTGTTCTTCTGGTTCCTCATCTTCTCCGTACCTACGGGTATGCTGATGAACCGCATCGGACGCAAGAAGACGGTGCTTCTCAGCCTTGTCATCACGTTTGCCTCTTTGCTTCTCCCGGTTTTCGGAGACGGCTACGTGCTGATGCTGCTCTCGTTCTCATTGCTGGGCATCGGCAATGCGCTGATGCAAACGTCGCTCAACCCGCTGCTTTCCAATATCGTAAGCGGCGAGCGGCTGGCAAGTTCGCTCACCTTCGGACAGTTTGTAAAAGCCATTGCTTCGTTTCTGGCTCCATACATCGCCATGTGGGGAGCTACGCAGGCCATTCCGTCTCTGGGCATGGGCTGGAGGGTGCTGTTCCCGGTCTATATGTCATTGCGGTGATTGCCATTCTCTGGCTGAGCGGTACTTCCATCCGCGAGGAAAAGGAAGAGGGACGCCCTTCACCTTCGGGGAGTGCCTCGCTCTGCTGGGCAAGCCGTTTATCTTTCTCTGCTTCCTGGGCATCATGTGCCATGTGGCATTGATGTAGGTACGAATACCACAGCGCCCAAAATCCTGATGGAGCGTCTGGGCATGACGCTGGCCGATGCCGGCTTTGCCACCAGCCTTTACTTCATCTTCCGCACGGCGGGTTGCTTTCTCGGAGCCTTCATCCTTCAGAAGATGGCTCCCCGAACCTTCTTCGGCATCAGCGTGTTATGTATGTTGGCTGCGATGGTAGGGTTGTTCGTTTTCCATGAAAAGGCAATGATATACATCTGCATTGCCTTATCGGTTTCGGCAATTCGAACATCTTTCCGGTTATCTTCTCCCAAGCGTTGCTTGCTATGCCACAAAAGAAGAACGAGGTTTCCGGCTTGATGATTATGGGGCTCTTCGGCGGTACGGTATTTCCGATAGCAATGGGCTTGGCAAGTGATGCTGTAGGACAAAGCGGTGCCGTGGCTGTAATGACGGTGGGGGTAGTGTACTTGTTCTTCTATATGCTGCGTATGAAGCGGTAATCTTTGTTCGCAGGCTGCGGACACATATCCCAAGGCTGCGGATATCTGTCCCAAGGTTGCGGATGTCTATCCCAAGCCTTGGGATAGAGATAATCCTTAGTTCTTAGAGACTTTTTAATAGATAATTGGCAACTTTTCATTCTATAGTTAGGAACTTTTTTATTAGGTTTGCAGCGGGTAGGACATTGAGTTTGCCGTGAATAAAATATATCATTCATTAAACAATATAATATTATGAATAAGATAATAGTAGGTATGGGCGAGGCTCTGTGGGACTGCCTCCCCGAAGGAAAGAAGATAGGCGGTGCTCCGGCAAACTTTGCTTACCATGCATCGCAGTTTGGTTTCGACAGCCGTGTGGTCAGTGCCGTAGGTGCCGATGCGGATGGGGACGAGATTCTGGATGTGTTCGCCCGGAAGGGGCTGCGCACGCAGATTGAGCGCGTGCCTTACCCCACGGGAACGGTGCAGGTGACGCTCGATGCCGTGGGCGTGCCGTGCTATGAGATAAAAGAAGGCGTGGCCTGGGACAACATTCCCTTTACCGACGAACTGAAGCGTCTGGCACTGAACACGCGTGCCGTATGTTTCGGCTCTTTGGCGCAACGCAGTGAAACAAGCCGCATCACCATCAACCGTTTTCTCGACACGATGCCCGATGCGGAGGGGCAACTGAAGATATTCGACATCAATCTCCGCCAAGTTCTATACCAAAGAGATACTCTGCGAATCCATGCGCCGCTGCAACATCCTCAAGATAAACGATGAGGAGCTGGTGACCATCAGCCGTATTTTCGGCTACCCGGGCATCGACTTGCAGGACAAATGCTGGATTCTGCTGGCCAAGTATAACCTGAAGATGCTTATCTTGACTTGTGGAACGAACGGCAGCTATGTGTTCACTCCGGGAGTGGTTTCCTTCCAGGAGACGCCCAAGGTACCGGTGGCGGACACCGTTGGAGCCGGTGACTCGTTCACGGCAGCCTTCACCGCTGCCATTCTCAGCGGGAAGCAGGTGCCCGATGCCCATAAACTGGCGGTGGAAGTCTCTGCCTATGTATGTACCCAGAGCGGTGCCATGCCGGAATTGCCGGACGCCTTGAAAGAAAGGCTGGCATAGATTTTTCTTATTCTTTTCACATTTTTCGCTATCTTTGCTCATCTGCAATCTTAAATCAGAGGAAAGTGAAGATGAGACAGCATAACCTTCGGATTTTATTCTTTCTGCTCGTGCTTTGGGGAGTGGCGGTTGCCTGCTCCCGGCGCGAGGCACGTTTCCGTATCGGCGTTTCCCAATGTAGCGAGGATGAATGGCGGCGCCAGATGAACAGTGAGATACTCCGTGAAGCCATTTCTACGAAGATGTGGAGGTGGACATCCGTACTGCCGTCGACGATAATGACCGTCAGGCAAAAGACATTCGTGAGCTGATAGCCGAAGGGGTGGATCTGCTGATTGTGGCCCCTAATGAAGCCACTCCGATAACTCCGGTTGTGGAGGAGGCATACAACCGGGGCATTCCGGTGATTGTAGTGGACCGTAAAATCCTTTCGGACAAATACACGGCCTACGTCGGTGCAGACAACTACGAGATAGGGAAAGCTGTGGGAGAGTATGTGGCCAATGTGCTGCATGGGCAGGGAGATGTGGTGGAAATCTCAGGTTTGGTGGGCTCCACACCTGCCGTAGACCGTCATCAGGGATTTGTGAAGCTATATCCGCTTATCCCGGTATCCGGTTGCTGGCCGTTGAAGACGGTGCCTGGTTGCAACTCAAGGCCGGAGAGAAAATGGATACCCTGCTGAGCCGCTTTCCGCATATCGACCTGGTGTATGCGCAGAATGACCGTATGGCGGCCGGAGCCTATGCTGCCGCTGCCCGAGAGGGGCGGGAAAAGGATATGCGGTTCATCGGCATAGACGCCCTGTCCGGCAAAGACTATGGAGTGGAGAAAGTGCTTGCCGGCGAACTGGATGCCACGTTTATATATCCTACCGGTGGCGACCGCGTGATGCAGATTGCCATGGATATCCTGAACAAGCGTGATTTCCCCCGTGAAACTATCCTGGGCACTTCCGTCGTCGACCGCGACAATGCTCTCATCATGAAGATGCAGACCGCCACATCGGCACCCTGGATGGAAAGATAGAAACCCTGAACGGAAAGATAAACCAGTATTTGGCCAGTTATGCCACGCAGCAGGTTGTCTTGTACGGCAGTCTGTCCGCCCTATTGTTGCTGGTCGGCTTGTTGGTGGCTGTCTACCTCTCCTTGCGTGCCAAGAACCGGTTGAACCGTGAGCTGTCCATGCAGAAAAAGAAACTGGAGGAACAGAAAACCCAGTTGATACAGCAGAAGGAACTGTTGGAAGTGCAGAAGTCGCAGTTAGAACAGCTTTCCCATGAACTGGAGGAGGCTACGCATGCCAAGCTGGTGTTCTTCACGAATATTTCGCACGATTTCCGTACTCCGCTGACGCTGATAGCCGATCCCATAGAGCAGCTTCTTGCCAACCGCACCCTTGACGGACAGCCGCGCCAGCTCCTCGAGCTGATGAAAAAGAATGTGCATATCCTGCTTCGCCTGGTCAACCAGATACTTGATTTCCGGAAGGTGGAGAACGGGCGCATGGAGCTCCATCTCGAACCTTTTGATTTGCTCGACAGCTTCCGGGGCTGGAACGACTCTTTCCGCATGGCGTTGCTGAAGAAACATATTGCTTTCAGCTTTGAGGCATCTCCCGATACGGACTTCCGGATGATGGCGGATGCGGAGAAGATGGAGCGCATTTACTTCAATCTCTTCTCCAATGCCGTGAAGTATACGCCGGAGAATGGGAAGATAGCTATACGCTTGTCAATGACAGAGCAGAACTATAGCTTGTCTGTTTTCAATTCCGGCAGTTACATTTCTTCGACCGATGTGGAAGCTATCTTCGAGCGTTTTTATCAAGTGGACGGACATCAGGCAGGTACCGGTATCGGCCTTGCGCTGGTACGTGCTTTTGTAGAGATGCATGGTGGCAACATTGCGGCACACAGTGATGATAAGGGTACTACCTTCACCGTCACTTTCCCAAAGCAGGATGTTTCGCAGTACCATCCCACCATAGTGACGTTGCCTGCCGAAGAGAAGGACGTGTCGTCCACCCTGATAGATACGGAAGTGAAGGCATGCGAAGAGGTGGTTGAGGCTGATTGTCCTACTGTGCTGGTAATTGACGATAATGCGGATATTCGCAACTATGTGAAGTCACTGTTGACGCAAGAATTTCGCGTGCTGGATGCTGCAGACGGGACAGAGGGTATCCGGCTGGCCATGAAGTATGTGCCGGATGTGGTTATTTCGGATGTAATGATGCCCGGTATGGATGGTGTGGAATGTTGCCGCCGCTTGAAGGGGGAGTTACAGACATGCCATATCCCGGTGATTCTGCTGACGGCCTGCTCGCTGGACGAACAGCGTATCCAGGGCTATGATGGCGGTGCCGATTCTTATATTTCCAAACCATTCAATTCGCAGTTGCTCTTGTCTCGTGTCCGTAATCTTATTGCAAACCGCCGTCAGTTGAGGCAGTTCTTCGGAGATAACCAGACTATCGAGAAGGAAGCCATCAGTGATTTGGATAAGGGTTTCGTCTCCCGCTTCAAATCGCTTGTCGAGGAGAGGATGAAAGATGCGGAACTCAATGTGAGGATTTGGGACGGAATATGGGTATGAGCCGTGTGCAGCTTTACCGTAAGCTGAAATCGCTGACCAACTATTCGCCGAATGAGCTGCTGCGCCAGATGAGGTTGAAAAAGGCTGCCTCACTGCTTGCCTCCTCTGACATGACGGTAGCGGAGATTGCCTATGAAGTGGGCTTTTCGTCACCTTCCTATTTCACGAAATG
>ENA-OQAA01001187-OQAA01001187.1-human-gut-metagenome-genome-assembly--contig:-NODE-1187-length-14094-cov-2.120284_pt1 | contig 14094 bp, 15 predicted proteins | sample MGYA00242489_ERZ504515 | MGnify/ENA primary metagenome ERZ504515 (study PRJEB26092, sample SAMD00036237) | human gut metagenome | host: Homo sapiens | study: EMG produced TPA metagenomics assembly of...
CCGAGATGTTTTGAAATTGAGGAGCGTTTAAAAGAACTTCTTGATATCCCGGTATTTCACGATGACCAGCATGGAACTGCCATTGTTGTCCTTGCCGGCATCATCAATGCGCTGAAAGTAACCGGTAAGCAAAAGGAAGCATGTCGGATTGTTGTAAATGTGCAGGTTCATGCCGGTAATCGGCCAATCACCAAGCTTACTTCTTCTACTTTACGGTTTCGTTGCCATGTTACCATGTGTGATATCAATGGAATCATTTCCAAAGATTCCCCGAATTTAAACTGGATGCAAAAAAAGATGACAGAAGTCACCAATCTGGAAGGGAAGAAGGGAACACTTGCAGATGCATTGCAAGGAGCTGACATCTTTGTCGGAGTATCCGCACCGAATATTGTCACAAAAGAGATGGTTGCTTCCATGAATAAAGATTCTATCTTATTTGCGATGGCAAACCCTGTTCCTGAAATCATGCCGGATCTTGCAAAGGAAGGTGGTGCACGTGTCATTGGAACTGGACGTTCTGACTTTCCAAATCAAGTCAATAATGTTGTCGCATTCCCTGGCATTTTCAAAGGTGCTCTGGAAGGACGTGCCACACAGATTACGGAAGAGATGAAACTTGCCGCTGCTGAGGCAATCGCAAGTCTCGTTTCGGATGAAGATTTAAGCGATACCAATATCCTCCCAGAAGCATTTGACCCACGTGTTGCCGATGTCGTAAGCAAGGCGATTAAGGATCTGATCTAATGAAGCGCTGGGGCGAAAAGAGATACCACTCTCTCGATTATCACTTAAAACATACTTACGGTGAAAAGCTCTATAAACTTGCTTTAAACGGCGGAATGACTTGCCCAAACCGTGACGGTACACTCGGAGACCGGGGCTGCATTTTCTGCAGCGCCGGAGGCTCCGGTGATTTCGCAGGAAATCCTCGCGAATCTATCCGGCAACAAATTGCATCCGGCAAAGAGCAAATAAAGAAAAAGACCGATGCAGTCTCTTATATTGCCTATTTTCAGGCATACACAAACACTTATGCCGAAGTCAGTTATCTGGAGAAGATTTTTACAGAGGCAATCTCCTGTCCTGAAGTCAAGATTCTCTCCATTGCCACCAGACCAGACTGTCTGGATGACGAAATTCTCACACTTTTAGCACGTCTGAATCGGATCAAACCCGTATGGTAGAGCTTGGTCTTCAGACAATCCATGAACAGAGCGCCCAGTTTATCCGGCGCGGATACTCGCTTTCCGTCTTTGAGGAAGCTGTCAGAAATCTCCGGCAGATTGGTGTGGCAGTGATTGTCCATACGATTTATATCTCCCTGGTGAGACAGAACTGATGATGCAGGAGACGATTTCTTATCTAAATACAATGGATATTCAAGGAATCAAGCTCCAGCTTCTTCATATTCTACATGGAACTGATCTCGCCGACTATTATGAAACTTCCCCTTTCTTCGTCCCGACAATGGAGGAATACATTTCATTTCTTGGAAAGTGTATTACGCAGTTGCGTCCAGATATCGTCATCCACCGCCTGACCGGCGATGGGCCAAAAGAACTGTTGATTGCTCCATGCTGGACCGGACACAAGCGTCTTGTCCTCAACAAAATGAATCAATATTTCAAGGAACAGGATCTTTGGCAGGGGAAGAACTACAAACTACGATTTTAGAAAGGATTTGCGTACAATGTCAGACTCATTTACTTTGTACAAATTAATTGTTTTATATATGCTTCAGAAAGTGGATTTCCCTCTGACGAACTCACAAATCTCCGAATTTGTCCTCGACAAGGAATACACGAATTATTTCACACTCCAGCAGGCACTCTCGGAAATGGAAAATGCCAATCTGATCCGTCTGGAGAAAGAACACAGCCGCACCTTCTATCATCTGACAGAAGAAGGCGCTGAGACGATCCAGTTTTTTCAAAACAAGATTTCTCCTACTATTCAGGATGAGATCGACACCTTTCTTCAGGAAAAGCATTACGAACTGAAGAACGCTGTCGCTGTGCGTGCAGACTACTACCGAAATGATAATCATGAATTCTGTTCGCTGCCAAGTCACGGAAAATCACGGTTCTCTGATTGACTTGACTATCACAGTACCGACCGAGCAGGAAGCAAAAACTGTCGTCCACCACTGGAAACAGAAAAATCAGGAAATCTATGCCTTCGTGATGCAGAATCTATTATAGATTGTTTTCTTCTATTTCTAAATCTGTTATGGTAAATGTTTTTACAGACAAAAATCGGACAAAACAACTTTTATAAGGAGATTTTACAATGAACTATCAGAAAATAAATGCTGAAGCAATCGATACCTGGTGTCTGGATGGTTGGGTTTGGGGACAGCCTATCTCCCATGAGCTTTATCAAAACGCACAAAAAGGGGAATGGGATGTTCTTCTTACTCCGACAAAAGCTGTTCCTCATGAATGGTTCGGCAGTCTGTGTGGCAAAAAAGTGCTTGGTCTTGCAAGCGGCGGTGGACAGCAGATTCCTATTTTTGCTGCCCTCGGAGCAGATTGTACCGTACTGGATTATTCTTCCCAACAATGTGCAAGTGAGCAGCTAGTCGCTGACAGAGAAGGATATCCTGTAACAATCATTCAAGCAGATATGACACAGCCACTTCCCTTTGAAGATGGGATATTTGATCTGATCTTTCACCCAGTTTCTAACTGCTATATAGAAAAAGTAGAACCTGTTTTCCAAGAATGTTACCGCATTTTGAAAAAAGGGGGAGTCTTGCTTGGTGGATATGATCTCGGAATCAACTATGTTTTTGATGAAAACGAAGAGTATCTGACCTATTCTCTGCCGTTTCACCCATTAAAAAATGAAAAACAATATGAAGACTCCATGAAGTATGACTGGGGAATCCAATTTTCTCACACATTAGAAGAACAGATCGGAGGACAGTTAAAAGCTGGATTCCAACTTACTGATCTATATGAAGATACAAGCGGTCAGGGGAATCTACACAAACATAATATTCCATCTTTTGTCGCAATACGCTCTGTCAAACGATAAGTTGTCGGTTCCTTTTCGATTACCAGATTTCCTTTCCATCGGAGCAAATAAAATCTGTCTTGACAGGCAATATTCGCCATCCAAGACAGATTTTTATTGATTTGGTAGGCGAAAAATCGTTTCTTCGCTAAGCAGCCTTACCTGTAAAAACACTTTATTTCCCTTTGATCCTTTGGAAATGCTCCTGAATCGCCTTTTCATATCCCATATCCGAAGGCTCATAAAATTGCATGTCTTTAATCTCCTCTGGAAGATACTGCTGCTCTACATAGTGATTTGGATAGTCATGCGCGTATTTATATCCAGTTCCTCTTCCCAGGTTTGCAGAACCTTTGTAATGCGCATCCTGCAGATGAGACGGTACTGTAGTCTTATGTGCCCGCACCGCTGCATTTGCAGCCATGATCGCATTTACTGCTGAATTACTCTTAGGCGCTGTCGCCACATATAGTACCGCCTGCGACAAGATGATCTGGGCTTCCGGCATTCCGACACGCTCCACCGCCTGCGCCGCGGCTACCGCCACAGAAATCGCCATCGGATCTGCATTCCCTACATCTTCTGATGCACAGATCATAATCCTTCTGGCAATAAACTTCACATCTTCCCCTGCATACAACATTTTTGCAAGATAAAAGACTGCGGCATCCGGATCGGATCCGCGCATACTTTTGATAAATGCAGAAATGGTATCATAGTGGTTGTCCCCTCCCTTATCGTAGCGCACAACTCTCTTCTGGATACACTCTGATACAACATCGATCGTAATGTGGATCTTTCCATCCTCCGACCGCTCCGTCGTCAATACCCCAACTCTATCGCATTCAGAGCATTTCTTGCATCTCCACCACAAATATCTGCAAGAAATTCCAGCGCATCTTCATCGATGATCGCATGATAACTTCCCATTCCACGCTCTTCATCTGTCAGCGCCCGCATGATCAATCTACGGATATCTTCTTTTTCCAGCGGCTTTAATTCAAAAATACTGGAGCGGGAAATCAACGCGCCGTTGACTTCAAAATAGGGATTTTCCGTAGTCGCTCCAATCAGGATGAGCGTACCATCTTCTACAAACGGGAGCAGATAGTCCTGCTGTCCTTTGTTAAACCGATGGATCTCATCGACAAACAAGATTGTCTTCTTCCCATACATTCCCTGATTGTCTTTTGCCTGCCTGACAACCTCCTCCATATCTTTCTTGCCCGCAACTGTCGCATTGATCTGAGTGAAATTGGCACTAGTCGTATTGGCGATCACCTTTGCCAGTGTTGTCTTCCCGGTTCCCGGAGGTCCATAAAAAATAATAGAACTCAACTTGTCCGCCTTGATTGCCCGATAAAGCAGCTTATCTTTTCCAATTATATGCTGCTGTCCTACCACTTCCTCCAGAGTCTTCGGACGCAGACGCGATGCAAGCGGAGACTCTTTTTTCTTTGTCGTTTCTCTCATATAATCAAACAGATCCATATCTTTTCCTCCTATGAAATTCCTGCCAGATCACGGATAACCTCCCCGGCAATGATCAGTCCTGCCACCGGAGGTACAAAGGAAATACTTCCCGGCAGTGAACGCTTATTTCCTTTTTCTTCTTCCGTAATATTTTTTGAGACATCGACCGGCTTTTCTTTTGAGTAGAGTACTTTTAAATGTGCTACTCCCCGGTTCTTCAATTCCTTTCTCATCACCTTACAGAGCGGGCAGACAGATGTCTTTGTAATATCTGTAATTTCAAATAATTCCGGATGAAGCTTATTTCCCGTTCCCATACTGCTGATCATCGGAATCCCTCTCTGATCGGCAATCTGAGCAATCGCAAGTTTTGCTGTCACTGTGTCGATCGCATCGACGATATAATCGATATTCCCATCCAAAAGCTCCGCTGCATTCTCCTCAAGGACGAATGTTTTATGGACTGTCACTTCTGTTTTTGGGCAATATCCTGAATTCTTTCTTTCATTCACCCTCGTCTTGTATTGTCCGATCGTACTGTGATAAGCAATCGATTGCCGATTGATATTGGTCAGTGATACGGTGTCATTATCCACCAGGATCAAATGACCGATACCACTTCTTGCCAGCGCCTCAATACAGTGTGATCCAACTCCTCCCACACCGAATACAAGTACTGTCTTCTCCTTCAAACTTTCTACACAATCTTTTCCAATCAGTAACTCCATTCTGGAAAATTCATTTATCATCTTGTTACTCCTTTATCTATAATTGTTCTCTCTTCTGTTATTCGCCTGCATCTCCGGCAGATTCACCATTTCCCTCTCCAATCATTCTATGGGAGGATCAACTCTTCCACTGTCACAAATTCATAACCACTCTCTTTTAAAATATCCACAATTCTGAGAGCCGCATTCACAGAACTTTCATAACAGTCATGCATTAAAATAATATCATTTTCTTTGACTTCCGTCACTACCTTGTTCACAATTTCATCCGCATTTTTCGTCGTCCAATCAAGCGTATCCACAGACCAGTTTACTGGCAAAACCTGCATCTCTTTTTCCAGACCTTTCTGCCATGCCCCAAACGGCGGGCGCATAAACGACACCGGCTCACCGGTAATTGCAGAAATTTTTTCGTTGGTCATCCGAATCTCTTCCATCGCCTTTTCATCTGACAGTTTTGTCATCTCTACATGATGAAACGTATGATTTCCAACGATATGTCCATTTTCGTTACATTTCCTTTACAACAGTCTCATTTCCGTCTATATTGGATCCGATCAGAAAAAATGTTGCCAAAACCTCCCTCTCTTTTAATCCTTCCAAAAGTTTCGGCGTCCATACCGGATGCGGACCATCATCAAATGTAATCGCTATCTTTGGCTTCTCCACTCCCGCCGTAATAGCTCCATCAGCTCCTCAGCCTCCCGACCACTTCCCGCCTTCAAAATCAGGCATACTAAATATAACATCCCAAGAAATTGCAGTATAGATTTTCTATGCAAACCACTTTCCCTCCCCCTCTTGCTCATATCATATATATGAACCACAATAAAAAAGAATGTGTCCCCGCTCCATGTCATACACATTCTGACATTTCCTTGAAACACACTCTTTCTTTTTGGACTTCCAGCAGACATTTTTTGTCCTGTTTCTTCTATCTATCTTTCCGGGCACGCTGTGTCCTGTTTTCACTTTTCTTGGAAGGATTCTGTGCCTTCTTTTTATTTTTCTTTGAAGGATTCTGCGCCTTGCTTTTATTCTTCTTTCGGATACTGTAACCAAATGTCCCCAGTTCTCTCCCGGTTTCTAAATAGGAACCATGCGAATACGCAAGAAGTTCTGCCTGATTCAGTTCAAACTTCCCACCTGCAGACATATAAGTTCCATCGACTTGTACCGCCTCCACCGTCGCAAGAAACATATGATGAGATCCAAGTTCCTTTACCTCTGTTACTTTACACTCGATATTGACAGGGCTTTCTACGATTGTCGGTGCATAGCGAAGTTTTTCCGCTTTTCCTCTTGTAAGCCGAGTCTCTTTCCACTTATCCACATTCCTGCCGGATTTTACTCCACAATAATCTGTCGCATGCACAAGATCTTTTGTCGTCAGATTGATCACAAACTCTCCTGAGCTGCGAATCATTTCATAGGAATAGCGTTCTGGTCTCACAGAAATATATGCCATCGCTGGATTCGTACAGATTGTCCCTGTCCATGCAACTGTGATAATATTGGTATTGCCATCGGTATCCCCGACACTCACCATCACTGCTGGCAGTGGATAGATCATATTTCCCGGTTTCCATAATTGTTTCTCCATATCCTGTCCCTTCTATTGCTGCAACGCAATTACGAAATTCGGAATTAACTGTTTCTTTCTGGAAACAACTCCCTTTAAGATAATGTCTTCCGTATCTTCTCTCAAATCAAACGCATCAAATACCTGCTCCCTTGCACCTGCACCGTCACACAAAAGCTCTGTGGACTCTTCAATAATATTCGTTAACATAAAGAAAATGCGATCCAATCCCTGACTGTACATTGCCTCCTTCAGATAAGGAATCAACTTTTCCTTGATGTCATGCAGTTCATCTTTGTTCATTGAATTGATCTGCCCAACACCGAACTCCACATCTCCAATATTAAATTTCTTAAAGTCCTGGAAACATATTTCCTCCGCAGTCTTATTCTTCAGATTGCTTCCCGCATTAAACATCTCTCTTGCAAGGCTCTCAATATTAATATCTGCAATCTTCGCAAGTGACTCCGCCGCTCTTCGATCCACATCAGTGCACGTAGGCGAACGGAACATCAGTGTATCGGAAATAATTGCAGAACACAGAAGGGATGCGATCATCCTGTCGATCATAACCCCCTGTTCCTCATACATCTGATAAACAATCGTTGCAGTACATCCAACCGGCTGGTTTCTGAAATATACCGGTCCGATCGTCTCAATGCTTCCAAGTCTGTGATGATCTATGATCTCCTGGATATCTGCCTCTTCGATTCCATCCACAGCCTGAGATTTTTCATTGTGATCCACTAAAATCAGCTGTTTTTTTCTTGCATCGATCAAAAGCCTTCTCGAAATCAATCCGACAAATCTTCCTTTTCTGTCTACAACTGGGAAATCACGGAATCTCTTCTTTGTCATCACATCTTTGATATCTTCCACATAATCACTCATCTTAAATGTCGTCAGATTTTCCTTACTCATAAAATGCTTTACCGGAATACTCTGATTAATCAATCTGGCTACAGTAAATGTATCATGCGGCGTACTAATCACAACACACTGTCTTTCTTCTGCCAGCTTTTTAATCGTCTTTGACACTTCCGATCCCTGGCAGACAACAATACAGCTTGCCTCCATCTCAAGAGCACACAGCTGTGATTCATAACGATTCCCCAAAACTACCAAGTCATCTTTCTCAATAAAGTTCTCGAGAAGTTCCGGGCTGGATGCTGCGATTACAACCTTCCCTTTCACAAAATATCCATGTTCATTTCCTGTCACAATCGTACCATCTAAAGTCTGGACGATATTTCGATACTGCGTACGCGCTTTCGCAAGAATATGACTGTCATACACATCCATATAAGAAGTCGCAATATCTCCGATCGTGATCAGACCTTCTAACATATTCTCCTTGTGATCGGCATCGTCTTCGTATTCGATTCCTTCATCTGCCGCCACGCTTCTTTGATCGACACATGACCTTCAATTCCTGATACCCTGCTAATATCGAGATCCTTAACTTGAATCTGCACGTTCGACAGAAGTCCCGGTTCTTCTACTCCAAATCTGTCTAAAATATACTGTGTCTCTTCATTAACCTGGCCGGCTCTTTTTGCAACATATTCCTGGCCGGTTACTTTCCTCTTCAAATTTGCATAAGCAAGTGCAGAACAGATAGAGTCCGTATCTGGATTCTTATGCCCTACAACATACACTTTTCTATTCTTCTTCTTTTCTGATGTCATAATCCAATCCCTCATCAACAATTCATTTATACTATATAGTAAGCCATTTTTTCTTCTGTTCGTCAACCTTATTTTTTCATGGAATTGTTTTTTTTGCATACAGCCTGTTATTTTTTTGCCAAAATTTTTTCTTTTCTGTTTTTCCGAAAGAATCTATGCTATAATAGAAGAAAATTATGAAAATTGAGGTGTAGAGCATGAGTGAAGAACAATTTACAACAGAAACTATGGCTGACTACGAAGGACAATTTGACAATGCAGATCCATGGCATATCGTTTCAAAATATATGGAACAGCAGACCGATCTTCCAGTCAAAATTGAAGGAATCGTAAATGGAGGAGCTATCGCCTATATCGAAGGACTCCGTGGATTTATCCCTGCCTCCAAGCTTTCTCTCTCCTATATCGAAGATCTTGAGACTTATCTTCTCAAAGAGATTAAGGTTCGTGTCATTGATATCGATCCTGCTGAGAACCGCCTCGTTCTTTCTGCCCGCGAGATTTTAAAAGAAGAGCAGGCTGCAGAGCGCGCAAAAAAGGTCCAGGAGATTCCTGTCGGAAGTATCCTCTCCGGAACAGTGGACTCTCTCCAGTCTTACGGCGCATTTATTCTCTTAGAAAACGGACTGTCTGGTCTGGTGCATGTATCACAGATTTGTGAAAAAAGAATCAAATCTCCGGCAGACGTTCTCAAAACAGGGGAAGAAGTTCAAGTGAAAGTAATCGGAATCAAAGATGGTAAGATCAGTCTCAGTATGAAGGCATTGTTAGAAGAACCAGAAGAGGAAGAAGAAGCGGTCGAGATCCCAAAATCAGAGGAAATCGGAACAAATCTTGGCGATTTGTTTAAAAACATTCAATTATAATCCCTTTCTAAGTAAGATAAAGAAAGTGCTGTCAGCAATGGTACTCTGTTTTCATAAAACAGCTCCCATTCTGACAGCACTTTCTTTTTATGACACTGTATTGTCTCTCACAATTTTTCACATTATATATGCACAGTGCCACCTCTTTTTCAACTCATGCTACGATGCCATGACTTTTTCACTCTCAAATGCCTTCACGATCACACCAGTCAGAATTACTCCCATCCCAAATGTCATCAACAGTGTGATCACATAATGTAGTATCGTCACTTCCTGTGTCAAAATCTCTTTTAATACAACTGAACTGTTATAGACTGGAATCCAGTAAGAACTTTCTGGCGTATTTCCAAATGAAAACATCGTTGACAGTCCGATAACAAGAATCAACATGTACATCGGCATAATATAGCTGCTTGCCTCTTTCATTGATTTTGCAAAAACAGATACCAAAGCAATTAATGTAGAGTATAAGAAAGATAATGCGATCAACAGCGCGCCTAACATGATGATCTGTTTCACATCCATGCTGATCTTGAATCCATCTCCGATATTGCTCCCATCGTCTTTGCCATGATCGGCATGCAGGCAACCATCGCCGCCACATAAATGATTGAAGAAATTCCTGTCAGTGCATCAGTGCAAATACCTTCCCGAGCACAATCGAACTTCGCTTCACCGGTGTCACAAGCAGGCTCGCCATCGTTCCCCGCTCTTTCTCCCCGTGATCATGTCAACTCCAAGTCCCATAGCACCTGCAAACAGCAAGATGGTAATAAAATACGGAAGCATCATGCCAAGTACTTTGCCGTTTACTTTATCTTCATCTTTAATCTGGATTGCTTCGCTTTCTCTATCTACCTTAAAAATCTCAATCTGCTCCAGATTTCCGACTCTCTGTCCCAAAAGTGCCTGTCTGTACGTCTCCAGTAATGTCCCTCCAACTGTATCGAATGCTTCTTTGGAATAGTCTTCACCTGGATTATAATATGGAAGAATCTCCGGGATCTCATCTCCCGTCTGATATTCTGCAATCTTATGATCCATATTTTCCGGGAAAGAAAGAAGTAAATCTACATCTCCTTTCAGAATCTTCTCTTTTACTTTCTCTACCTCCTTCTTTGACAGGTTTCACCTTAACCTCTGCCGCCTCGCAAAACTGTTGAAAGCTTTCCGGTTCATTTTCCACATAGACAATCGGGGTGTGTCCTTCTATATTTGACAACATCCGTTTCTGAAATGTTCCGGTGACCATCAAAATTCCAATCATAATCGCCACCGGCAGAATAAATACCGAAAACACCATTTTTTTATCCCGAAAGATACGTGCCATTTCTTTTTGAAAAATCTGTTTGATTCCATTCATCTTTTATTCCCTCCTCAACTTATAAAACTCAAAAAATGCATCTTCCAGATCCTGCGCATTCGTCTGTTGAAGAAGTTCTTCCAGCGTTCCTTCCGCAACCTTCGTCCCATCGATAACAATTCCTATGCGGTCACAGAGTTTTTCCGCTTCCGACATAATATGTGTCGACACAATCACCAGTTTCCCTTCGTCTCTCAGCTTTCTCAAATAGTCTGTAACATTTCTCGCTGTGATAATATCAAGCCCATTGGTCGGCTCATCAAAGATCACCACTTCCGGATCGTGTACAAGGCTAACTGCGATTGCTGCTTTCTGCTTCATACCCGTGGAAAGTTCTTTGATCTGTTTATGTGCAAAATCTTTGATTTCAAAATACTCAAACAACTCTTCTTTTCTTTTTCTCAGGTTTTCCTCCGGAACATTGTGAAGTCTTCCGAAAAAGTCAAACAGATAATCTGTTGTGAACTGCGGATCGAGCTTGATATCACTTGTAAGAAATCCAATCTTTTTGCGGACTTCCTCCGGCTCTTCCTGCACTTCATGTCCTGACACATAAATCTCACCCTTTGTCGGTTTGAGGATTGTCGCAATGCAGCGAAGCGTCGTTGTCTTTCCTGCCCCATTCGGTCCAAGCAATCCGTAGATTTCCCCCTTCTTTGCTCGCAGGCTAACATCATCGACTGCAACTTTCCGGCTGCTCTTTGTCTTTGATTCTTTCATCTGCTTCTTATTCAGCTTATAGATCTTCGTAAGATTTTTAATCTCTATCATCTCTCACCCTCCATATCTTATACACATTCATCGGCATCTTTTTGTACTAATATATTAGTACAATACTATATGGTGGGTGCTTTGTTCAATTCTTTTTTCTACCTCTTTCGATCTCGCTTTCTGTAATAAATCAATCCAAGTAACAGAGAAGCTCCAAGCAACGCCGCAATGAGCTTTGCGACTGTCGCTGTATCTCCGGTTTTTGGTGTATCCTTCTTTCCTGTACTCTCCTCTGGAAGCTTCTCTTTCTCTGATTTCCTATTATAAAGTATAATCTTTTGCACTTCTTTTCTAGGTTCCACACGAAACTTCATCTTTTCTGCCTTCTGATATCCGAATGGTGCCTCTGCTTCCACCAGTACATATTCTCCCTCCGGCAACTTTTCAATCTGTTTTGGTTCTTTTTCTGTTTTCCATTTTTCGACAATTACCTTTCCCTGTAAATCCTCAATCTGAAGTACGGCGCCCTCTACCGGTTTTTTCGTATCCGCATCCAGTTTTTCCACTTCTATATTTGGTATGTTCATTTTCTAGTTTCAGGCAAGTCTTTCTTCCCTTCGCTGTATCCCTCTTCATCTACTGTAAATTCAGTAATCTGCTCGGACAGAAGGTACCCCGGAAGTGTCTTTTTTCTCCTGGATGCAATATGTGCCAGTCTTTAGATATTCCAAAAGAATCTTTCCATCCTGATTTGTCACATACATTTTCTTTTCAAACTTCGGCAGTTTCTCGTCCTCCTTCTTCCAAACCGAAAACGAAACTCCTTCCAGTGGTTTTCCGCTCTTTTTGTCTGTCTTAATAAGTTCTGTCGTCACTGGCACATTCGCAACTGTCAGCTCCTCTGTCACAATTTCTGTCACTTGATCTTTGTATTTTAATTCAACTTCATACTCCTTTTTCAGACGGACATATCCTTCCGGCTGTTTTTTCTCCTTTACAACATACTTCCCGAGATACAGATTTTGGGAACATCCCCCTTTTTCCGAAACTTCCACCGTATCAACCAGTTCTCCTTTTTCTGCATGTACTGTCTGGTCAGCTGTCACAATATCTTCTGCAGCAAAGATTTCAAAGACAGCTCCTGAAAGAGTCTCCTTCGTTTTTTGATCTATTTTCTGAAGCACAATCTTTCCTTTTGCACTTCGGTTGCTGTAACGAATCACCTGTGCCTCCGCCCACGTTGCTCCTTCTTTCACTTCAAACGGAAGTAATTCCCCCTTCAGATATCCCTCCGGCGCTTTTACTTCCTCTAGATAATACTGTCCCTTTTTCAATTTCTGTGGAAAAGTAAATTGTCCTTTCTTATCTGTCTTAAAAATAGAAGTCTTCATATGCTCTGGATAATACACTTCCATTTCAATTGGTTTTTTTCTGCTGTCCAGCAGCCTAAATTCCACTCCTGCTGCCTGAATCTGCTTCCCAGTCTCCTGATCCACTTTTACAACGGTGATCGGAGATGTGATCAGTTTATCTTCCTTGTAAATTCCTCGCAGCACTACCTTTTCCTCCTTGATCGTAATTTCAAATGGTCTGACCGGACGATACCCCTCTGGTGTCTTCGTTTCTTTCACAACATAAGTCCCGAAAATCAACCTTCCCCTTGGATATTCTTTAGATACTGTAGTCGCAAACCCACGCTCATCTGTCACCAGCTTTATAACTTCTTTTCCACTTGTTTTTTCATAGACAGTAAATTCTGCGCCTGCAAGTCCCTGAAGGGTATCTTCATCCTCATTTTCATTTTCTGCTAATTTCATGATCTCAAAATCCCCGCGAATGATTTCCTCCTTCGAAGAAACCGATTGATAAAAAATTTCTGCTGTCTCTTCTCCCGGCAACAGCTCTACTTGATAGATCGTCGGATCGATATTGTATCCTTCCGGCGCCTTCGTCTCCTTCACCTGATACTTTCCGGTTAAAAGTGGTTTGCTTTCTGCCTTGCCCTCATCATCCGTGACAAGCGTCTGGAGAACTGTACCTTCTTTGCTGCTCACCGTGTATTCTGCACCTTTTAAAGATGCATATGGGGACTTTTTCTCCTGCTCTGCCTCCTTGTCTGCTTTCTGAAGACGAATGATCCCTTTCTGCGGCTTTTCTTCAGATACAACGACAATTTCCACTTCCTGCAGTTGCACACTTTGATCAATCGCAACTGTATAACCAAATGGCGCCTTGACTTCCCGTATCGTGTAAATCCCATAGGGGAGCAGCTTTGAAACCGCCTCTCCCTTTTTGTCTGTCGTAAGCGTATCCTGCTTCTTACCGTTCCTGTCGAAAATTTCATAGACCGCCCCCTCAAAGGATCCCTACCCCTGAGGTTTTCCCTGCTGTGTTTCTGCGTCAATTTTCTTCAATCTGATTTTTCCTGTAGGAACCCACTGCACACTGAGCTGAACTGGTGCTGTCGGTGTCACTGCATAGCTGCCCACTCCCATAATCTGAGTATCTTCTCCGGTTCCGATGATCAAGGAGCGCCATTCATTGGTAATACTTCCGTAAATTTCCCCGCTCTGATAGGTTTCTTTCATATCTATCGGTGCTCTCAAATAAAACTGATTCGCCCTCCGGTAAATATGACCGATTCCAGTCCTCTTTCCGTCCC
>ENA-OQAA01001188-OQAA01001188.1-human-gut-metagenome-genome-assembly--contig:-NODE-1188-length-14077-cov-2.876487_pt1 | contig 14077 bp, 21 predicted proteins | sample MGYA00242489_ERZ504515 | MGnify/ENA primary metagenome ERZ504515 (study PRJEB26092, sample SAMD00036237) | human gut metagenome | host: Homo sapiens | study: EMG produced TPA metagenomics assembly of...
CAAAGACATCTACGCACTGGAAGAAATACCCGAGCACGAAACAAAATCAAAAGACTTAGATATAGACTATACTCCGCCAAAACCAAAGAAGCCCCGCATTCCACCAATGAATCATCCCTGGCGTCGCAACAGTTTGGAAAGTTTGTCAAACAGCAAGAACACCACCAGAATGATCAAGATACAAAAATTGCCTGAGGAATGAAACGAATCAATTTAACAAGCCCCAGCAAAAAGCCGGGCTAATACTTCAATTATTTTAGGACATTTTCAAAAACGCTTGACAGAGATTTTTTGTAAAAAACTAAGAAATGCCAAGATATATAAAAAATAAGATAGTTACTGTTCACAAAGTGAACAATAATACAAGACAATGCTGCATTATGAAACAGGATAACTCATTCTGGACATTAGAGAAAAATGTTGTTATAGTAGGTAAGAGAAATTAGAGAAATATATCCCTTTAAATACACAGGAAAGAGGAAAAAGCTATGCCAGTATTTGATTTCAGCGGTGCTTCTGCAAGTAAAGCGGAGGCAAAGTGTACTTACACAACATTTCACAGCAGCCATACGAAGCCTTCACCGGAGCAGCCGATCATGGTGCTTGACAATAAAGAGAGACAGTGGAAACATCATCCTGCGGTGTGTTTACCAATCCGGTAAACCGTACTGCTTTTGATTTTAAGGAAGAAGACGGTAACCATACAGCAGATGTGGTGAAAATTGATTCCAGATTTACCAGTCTTTTGAAATGGCTGGGGAAGACAGCAGGATCAATGTACGTTTGTCTGGTACTAACAGGGAGGACGGATATGCGGTATACCGCATTCGCGAAACTGCTTTTGGCGGCGGCACAAAGCTTTCCGCAGAGGATGGCTTTCTGCAGTTTATGATCGAGAGACTTCTGGAGAGTAATGCACCTGCTGAGGCAGAAGAGGATGAGGAACAGGAGGAAAACGGTGATGAGATGAAACTTACCAGCATTCAGAGCATTACCGATTTTATGACCTGCGCAGGCAAAACACTGCCGGATAATATCAGACTCTGGACCAGAAGAAATCTGGCAGTGGCAAGATCCAGTGAAGTTTCCCAGGAAGAGCGCCATCATGCGCAGAGGCTCTTTCTATTATGTTGAATATCCAGTGGAAGAACAATTATTTTGAAGCAATCGATCCTGTTGAGGCAAGGAGAATTCTGGATGAAGAGCTTTATGGAATGGAGCGTGTGAAACAACGTATTATCGAGACGATTATCCAGATCAACCGTACACATACCCTTCCGGCCTACGGACTTCTTCTGATCGGACCTGCCGGTACTGGCAAATCTCAGATAGCCTATGCAGTTGCAAGAATCCTGAAACTTCCGTGGACTACGCTGGACATGAGCTCAATTAACGACTCCAAGCAGCTTACCGGAAGCCCCCGTATTTACGCAAATGCAAAGCCCGGAATTATTATGGAGGCATTTTCCATGGCTGGTGCCTCTAATCTGGTATTTATTATTAACGAGCTTGATAAGGCAAATTCCGGCAAAGGAAATGGAAATCCGGCAGACGTACTTCTTACCCTTCTGGACAATCTTGGATTTACAGATAACTATATGGAGTGTATGATCCAACTGGTGGTGTGTATCCAATTGCTACTGCAAATGACCGTGACCAGATCAGTGCACCGCTGATGTCAAGATTCGCAGTAATTGATATTCCGGATTACACAGCTGAGGAGAAGAAGTAATCTTTTCCAGATTCTCTCTTCCGAAAGTTCTTAAGAGAATGCATATGGAAGAGAGTGAGTGCATTATCACAGAGGGTGCGCTGGAGGCAATCATCCAGCGTTATTCCAATACTTCAGGCATTCGTGATCTGGAGCAGGCAGCAGAGCACATTGCGGCAAATGCACTGTATCAGATCGAGGTCAACCATGTAGAGAAGGTAGAGTATACCAGAGAGATGGTGGAGAAACTGCTGAAATAGAAAAAGTAAAATATTGCATATGATAACAATATTTGCAAAATAAGAATGAAACAAGAACATACACGAGAAAAATATAACAGGAGTGATAAAATGGAATTCTGGGACATCTATGATATTAACAAGAAACCTACCGGCCGTACCATGAAGCGAAACGACTGGTATTTAAAAGACGGAGAATACCATCTCACCGTACTTGGAGTAGTGGCAAGACCAGATGGTACGTTTCTCATTACCAAACGTGTGATGACAAAAGCCTGGGCACCAGGCTGGTGGGAAGTTTCCGGCGGTGCAGCACAGGCAGGGGAATCTTCTTATGATGCTGTACTTCGCGAAGTGAAAGAGGAGACAGGCCTTGATGTAAGCGGTGCGCAGGGCGGCTATCTTTTTACTTACAAAAGAGAGAATCCAGGGGAGGGAGACAACTATTTCGTAGATGTTTACCGCTTTGTGATGGATGTGAAAGAAGAAGATCTACACCTTCAGGAAGAAGAGACAGACGGCCACATGTTTGCCACTCTGAATCAGATCAAGGAATTTGCAGCCCAGGGAAAATTCCTGCACTATGACAGTATTCAGGCTGCCTTTGAGAATCTGTAGATTTATTATATATTCTGCAGGAAATAACTGTGATATGCAGGGAGATTTTTTTACGAATTCTGATGAAATGGGAATATTAATTAGAGCGTGCTGGTCAGACTGCGAGCAGTACAATTCTGTTAAGGGTATGTAAAATATAATTGAGATAAAAATAGTTTCTTGTAATTTGAAGAAAGGTGTATTATAATAAGCAACGAAATCTGAATAAAGACCAGGGGAGTTTCAATTGAGAAGCTGAGAGTAAGGTAGTCCTTAGACCCTTTTAACCTGTTGGATCATGCCAGTGTAGGAAGTGTTTAACGATGTAATTAGGAGCATTTGTCTGGATGGCAGGTGCTCTTTTTCATACTGACTGACAGAGCCTGTTCAGTTCCGTCACAGTTTCAAGAATGGTTCTTATTCGATTTTTAACGCAAAGTCCTGTTTATGGGACAGAAAATAGGAGGAAAAGAAAATGAACGCAAGTGTAGCAATTCAGGTACTGCCAAATGTACAGGATGAAGAGGAAGTTATCCGCATTGTAGACGAGGTGATCGCCTACATCAGATCCACTGGTCTGAACTATTATGTAGGACCATTTGAGACCACCATTGAAGGTGATTACGACCAGCTGATGGATATTGTAAAAGAGTGTCAGCATGTAGCTGAGCGCGCAGGCTGCAAGGCTATGAGCGTATATGTTAAAATTGCATATAAACCAGAAGGGGATGTACTTACCATTGAAAAGAAAGTTACCAAACATCACCAGTAAGATACCTCCAATTGCAGCCATGGCCGTGATTCTGCTTGGCTGGGAAGTGGTAAGCATTTCGGGAATTGTTCCCTCCTACATGCTTCCATCTCCGGTAGCAGTGCTGACAGCCCTGTTTGGCGATCTGCCAACCATACTTTTCCATGCGAAATTCACTTTGCTGGAATCCTTTTACGGACTTCTCATTGGAATCGCGCTGGCATTTGTGTTTGCAACTATGATGGATCGGTTCCGTGTAATGGATCAGGCATTTTATCCGATCATGATCATTACGCAGACCATACCGACCATTGCCATTGCGCCAATTCTGGTGCTTTGGATGGGATTTGGAATGGCACCGAAGATCACTCTGGTTGTGATCACCACTTTTTTCCCAATTACAATCGGACTGCTGGATGGATATAAAAGTGTGGATCCGGATGCCATTCGTCTGATGAAGGCCATGGGAGCCAGCCGGGCACAGATTTTCCGCCATGTGAAATTTCCAGGTGCTTTGCCCCAGTTTTTTTCCGGGCTGAAAATATCTGCTTCCTATGCAGTTGTAGGAGCAGTTGTTTCTGAGTGGCTGGGTGGATTTAACGGACTTGGTGTTTATATGACCCGTGTAAAAAAAGCATATTCTTTTGATAAAATGTTTGCAGTCATTATCTTCATTGTGATCATCAGCCTTTTACTTCTTCTGGCAGTAAATATTGTCAGCCGGATCACAATGCCATGGCTGCAGGTAGAAAAGGAGAAAAATCATGAATAAGAATCTGAAAAAAGTAATCGCACCAGTTGCAGCGGCAGCTATGGTGTTTGCAGTTCCTACAGGTGTATACGCAGAAGATGGTGCGCAGGAGAAAATCACATTCTGCCTGGACTGGACACCGAATACCAACCACACCGGACTTTATGTAGCACAGGCAAAAGGCTACTACGAAGAAGCTGGTCTTGATGTGGAAATCGTTCAGCCACCGGAAAATGGTGCAGCCTTATGTGCGCAGCAGGTCAGGCTCAGTTTGCGATCGAGGCCCAGGATACCATGGCTGCTTCCCTTGCACTTGACGAGCCTCTTGGAATCACAGCAGTTGCAGGAATCATTCAGCACAACACCTCCGGAATCCTTTCCCGAAAAGGTGACGGAATTGATAAACCAGCCGGACTTACCGGAAAAACCTATTCCACATGGGATTCCCCAATCGAGCTTGCTATGCTGGAAAATGTTGTAAACGGCGACGGCGGAGATTTCAGTCAGGTTACCCTGATCCCTAATGATATTACAGATGAGCCAGCAGCACTTGCTGCCAATCAGACGGATGCCATCTGGGTATTCCAGGGCTGGGGCGGAATCAATGCTGACGTAGAAGGTGTAGACTGCGACTATTTTGCATTCTCTGATATCAATCCTGTATTTGACTACTACACACCGGTTATCATTGCAAATAACGACTATCTTGCTGAGAATCCGGATCAGGCGAAAGCATTTATGGAAGCAACTGCAAAGGGATATGAGTTTGCAGCAGAGAATCCGGATGAGGCAGCACAGATCCTCATTGACGGCGATAATACAGGCTCTCTGAAGGATGCTGAAGATCTTGTAAAGAAGAGCAGGAATTCCTTTCCACAAAATACATTGACGATGCAGAAAGCTGGGGCGTAATTGATGCAGACAGATGGAATACATTCTACAAATGGCTGTATGAGAACCAGCTTTGCGACAAGGATCTTACTGGAGTCGGATTTTCTAACGAGTATCTTCCACAGTAAGGAATGAAAGAGAAAGAAATTAACGCATAGAGCTATTCTGTCAGGCAAATTTACCCCAATTATTGCGGAAAATGGAACTGGTTATGGAAGTAGCGCTGTGTATAAGGAACGAATATGTCATCAGAACAAAATAAAGTAATTTTACGAGCAGAACATATTTCAAAAACATACGGTGAAAAAAAAGTTTTGGAGGACATTTCCATTCATCTGGAGCAGGGTGAGCTGGTTTCCCTTCTGGGAGTCAGCGGTTCCGGAAAGACCACGTTGTTCAATGTGCTTTCCGGTATTATCCCGCCTGATGAAGGAAAGGTCTATCTGAAAGATCAGGATGTGACTTCCACTCCTGGAAGCATCAGCTACATGCTGCAGAAGGATCTTCTCCTTCCTCACAAGAAAGTGATCGACAATGTAGCACTTCCCCTTGTACTGAAAGGCGTGAAGAAAGCAGAAGCCAGGGAAAAGGCCAATCCGCTTTTTGCAGAATTTGGTCTGGAAGGCACCCAGTATCAGTATCCAAGCCAGCTGTCCGGCGGTATGCGACAGCGTGCGGCTTTGCTTCGAACTTATTTAAGTTCCAGCGGAGTTGCCCTTCTGGATGAGCCTTTCAGTGCCTTGGACACGCTGACCAAGGCCAGTGTGCATAAGTGGTATCTGGAGGTTATGCAGCATATTGATCTGTCCACCTTGTTTATCACCCATGATATTGACGAGGCCATTCTTTTATCCGACAGGATTTACATCCTGAACGGAACTCCGGGAACCATCAAAGATGAGATCGTGATCCAGGAGAGAAAACCCAGGGCAGCGGATTTTGCATTGTCAGAAGAATTTTTGGAATATAAGAGACGGATTATCAGTAAGCTATAGTTTTTTTGGTTGATGAAAATAAAACTTCCCGGCAGGTTTCATACTTTTGAGTTTGAGCGCTCAGAAGCAGAAGCCTGCGGGATCTTTTTATATAAAATATCCAGTTGACTTGCTATTGTGAAGCGGACACAAAAATGATACTATTAGTACTATAACTAAGAAGGAGAAAAGTGTAGGATGAGGAAAAATGAAAAAAGAAATGGAAAAGCACTGCTTCCTATAGTAGTGTTTGTTGTTTTGTATCTGGGGCTTGGCATATTATTTGAGTATGGCCTGGATATCGAGATGGGATTTTATAAAATCCCCGTTGTTGTAATATTTCTGGTTGCATTACTTGTTGCCTGTATACAGAACCGCGAGCTTAAATTGAATGATAAGCTGGAAGTTATGGGGATTGGAATCAGTGATCCTAACATTATTACAATGATCATAATTTTTATGCTGTCAGGTATTTTTGTAGGTATAGTCGGAAGAACATCCGCAAACAGTGTTGCATATTTTATTTTGTCACTGGTTCCGCCTCAGTTTGCAGTTGTTGTGCTTTTTGTGGTCAGCTGTTTTGTTTCTCTTGCAATGGGTACCTCTGTAGGAACAATTACGCTGATCGTTCCAATTGGAGTTGCAGTAGCAAGAGTATCCGGATTTGCACTGCCGGTTTGTATTGGTTCCGTCATGAGCGGCGCCATGTTTGGAGATAATCTGTCATTTATATCAGACACAACCATTGCTGCATGTAATGGACAAGCTGTGAAATGAAAGATAAATTTAAGGAGAATTTCTTTATTGCACTGCCAGCTGCTATTGCCAGCATTATTATTCTGCTGGTTTTGTCTGTTAAAAATTATAATGGTGGATTCATCGAAGAAAAATATGATTTAATACAGATCATTCCTTATATTCTGGTTCTTATAGGTGGAATCATCGGATTTAATGTATTTTTCGTGCTGATTACAGGTATTCTAAGTGGCTCAGTTATTATGATTGCAACAGGAATGATAGCACCCACAGACCTGATCGGAAATATGGGAACCGGTGCTGCCGGGATGTTTGAAACCAGTATGGTTGCGATTCTGGTAGCTGCAATCTGTGCCCTGATCAAGGAGTATGGTGGATTTTCCGCTTTATTATACTGGATAAAGAAAGTGTTTAAAGGAAAAAAAGGCGGGCTCCTGGGAATGGGACTGTTAGTTGGGCTAATGGATATTGCAACTGCCAATAATACAGTTGCGATCGTTATGGCGAACCCGATTGCAAAAGAAATGTCAAAGGATTACGGTATCAGCGCCAGAAAAGCTGCTTCTATCCTGGATACATTTTCCTGTATTTTTCAGGGTATTTTACCGTACGGAGCGCAAATGCTGGTTGCTGTTTCTGCTGCAGCCAGTTTAGGAGAAGTGGTCAGTGCATTTGATATACTTCCAATGCTGCTGTATCCTTACATGTTGTTGCTTAGTTCACTTGTTTTTATATCTACTATGAAAGTTACGGATGGCAGACAGTGAATGCTTAAAAATCTTTTTAGAAAGTGATGAGATAAAAATGCAGACATATACATATGTTTCAAAAGGAAAATTTGAATTAATGGAAAAGCCTAAGCCTGTGCTTATAGATGACAGGGATGCTATTGTAAAGGTAACTCTTGCCAGCATCTGTTCAAGTGACCTTCATATCAAACATGGAAGTGTTCCACGTGCGGTTCCGGGGATAACAATTGGTCATGAGATGGTAGGAATTGTAGAAGAAGTTGGAAGTGGTGTAACAAATGTGAGACCGGGAGACAGAGTAACGGTAAACGTGGAAACTTTTTGTGGGGAATGCTTTTTCTGTAAAAAAGGCTATGTTAATAATTGCACGGATAAAAATGGGGGCTGGGCTCTTGGCTGCCGCATAGACGGAGGTCAGGCAGAGTACGTGCGGGTGCCTTTTGCAGATCAGGGGCTTAACAAAATTCCGGATGAGGTTACTGACAGGCAGGCTTTGCTGGTAGGAGATGTTCTGGCTACAGGCTATTGGGCGGCACATATTTCCCAGATTACAGAAGATGATACGGTGCTGATCATCGGAGCCGGTCCTACCGGAATCTGTACGCTGCTTTGTGTGATGCTGAAGAAACCGAAGCGGATCATTATGTGCGAAAAAGACGAAAAGCGTATTGGCTTTATTAAGGAACATTATCCGCAGGTTCTTACTGTATCACCAGAAGAATGCAAGAAGTTTACGTTGGCTAACAGTGAGCATGGAGGAGCAGATGTGGTTCTTGAGGTTGCAGGAGCGGAAGCTACATTTCGTCTGGCATGGGAATGCGCAAGACCAAATGCAATTGTGACTGTGGTAGCACTTTATGATAAAGCCCAGATACTGCCTCTTCCGGATATGTACGGCAAGAATCTTACATTTAAAACCGGCGGAGTGGATGGCTGTCACTGCGAGGAAACACTGAAGCTGATTGCAGAAGGCAGGCTTGATACAGAGCCTTTGCTCACACATACTTATCCGCTTTGCAGAATTGAGGAAGCGTATGAGTCTTTGAAAATAAGAGAGATGGAGTGATCAAAGTAGCTGTGGAATGCTAAAATTGTGCAATAGTAATGATTCGTATATTGTGAAGCGGGCACAAAAATGATACTATCATTATATAAAGAAGCAGGAGGTAAGTACGTGATGAAGAAACTTACAACAGCAAAATATGGCAGTTTGCAGCAGGTCAGTTTGGATGGGCAATGTTGTCCGGAATCATTTCAAACTGGCTTGTGTATTTTTATCAGCCAGATGAAACCGCCATCAGCCAGGGGCAGAACGTATTTATTCCACAGGGACTGGTGGTGCTTGGCATTTTCACTATTATCGGAGGAATCACAGCCTTCGGGAGAATTTTTGATGCTTTTACAGATCCTATGATCGCGTCCTGGTCGGACCGGTGTACAGCCAAAGATGGACGGCGAATTCCATTCCTGAAATGGGCGTCCTTGCCTCTGGCACTTTCCACAGTGCTGGTGTTCTGGTCCCCGATTAATGAGAAAAGCTGGCTCAATGCAGCGTTTTTGCTGGTGATGGTTCTGGCCTATTACCTTTCCATTACAGCTTATTGCACACCGTATAATGCCTTGATTCCGGAGCTGGGACATACTCAGCAGGAGCGGCTTAACATTTCTACGGTGATTTCCTTTACATTCATTGCAGGAACTGCAGTTGCATACCTGGCACCAACTATCTGGGGTGCATTTATCCCGGCATTTGGACGTGTTGGCGCCATCCGTGTCACCTTCACGCTGATGGCAGTGGTGGCATTTATCTGCATGCTGATACCGGTATTTTGCATTCGGGAAAAGGATTACGTGGACACAGTTCCAGCAAAAGAGTCTGCTTTTCGCTCCCTGACTGCTACGTTTAAGAATGGAGAATTTTGTAAATTTGTGGGCTCCGATATTTTTTACTGGATCGCCCTTACCATGTTTCAGACAGGTCTGCCTTTCTTTGTGACCAGCCTTCTGAAGCTGCCGGAGACGATGACAACCCTGTATTTTGTGGGGATGACAGCATTGTCTTTGGTATTTTACATTCCGGTAAATAAGCTTACCCCGAAACTGGGTAAGAAAAAGATGATTCTATTTGCATTTGCTGTATTCAGTTTGGCTTATTTCTATACAGGATTTATGGGAAAAATGAGCTTTATTCCGGAAACCGTACAGGGATTGATCCTGACGGTGGTGGCAGCGCTGCCGATGGCGATTTTCGGAATTTTGCCCCAGGCGGTTGTGGCAGATATCGCCCAGAGTGATTCCATCACATCCGGAAGCAACAGGGAAGGAATGTTTTATGCGGCAAGAACCTTTGCATTCAAACTGGGCCAGAGTCTTTCCATGCTGATCTTTACTGCTGTTTCTACGATTGGAGCAGGAGAGGGAACTGGTTATAGAATCGCAGCCTTTGGCGCAGCGGTGTTTTGTATGGTGGGCGGAATTATTCTGGTGTTTTATAATGAGAAGAAGATTAATGGGATTATTGGGGGATAGTAATAAAGTATTAAGCCCTTCGTAAATTGTAACACACATGTCGCAGCACGCCTTTTTCAAAGATACTTTTGAATAAGTTGTGTTATCAGGAATGTGTGAATCGTGATGATTGTTTTTTATGATTTTATAAGCTGCTTGTAAGAGGAGTTTTGGAATGAAAATAATACAGGAAAACGAATATTTAGATACTATGAAAAATGAGGTGGAACCTTATTTAAAGGCTCATTGCCGAGATGGGTACATTCCAGGAGCAGAAGACATTTACCATGAGAAAAATGGAATTATAGGAAAAATCCATGTGAAACGTTATCTGGCAGATGATCCAAAAGGGGTGGTTGTAATCAGCCACGGCTTCACAGAAGGTGCGCCAAAATATGAGGAGATGATTTACTATTTTTTACAGGCTGGCTATCACGTATACATGCCAGAACATATGGGACACGGCCAAAGCTACCGCCTGACAGCAGATCCCTCATTAGTATATATTGATATCTGGAAGCGGTATGTAAGGGATTTTTTGAAAGTATGCCACGAAATTAAAAGGGTACATCCAGACCTGCCCCTGAACCTTTTTGCCCACTCCATGGGCGGTGCAATCAGCGCAATCGCCGCAGCCTGGGAACCCGCTCTTTTTCATAAAGTGATATTAAGCTCTCCTATGATCAAACCGCTCACTGGAGGCGTGCCATGGCCGTTTACTGTACTGATCGCCCATGCAGAATGCGTTTTGGGAAAGGAAGAGTCCTATGTCTTAGGACAGAAGCCATACGACGGAACCGACACCTTCCAAACCAGCGCTGGCACCTCTGAACCTAAATTTATAAGGTACAACAACCTGCGAAAAGAAAAACAATTTCTCCAGACCTGTGCACCATCCTATGGCTGGCTGAAGGCAGCCATAAAAATGAGCTGGTATTTGAGATACCATGGCTGGAAGAAACTCCAGTCCCCACTCCTTATTTTCCAGGCCGAAAAAGACGATTTCGTATCCGTCCGCGCACTTCAGAAATTTGCAGCAAAAGTCAAGAAGCGCGGTGTTGCCCCTTGCGAGTATGTTTACATGCCTGGGACGAAGCATGAGATATATTGTGGCGGGGATGAGACGATGGAAGTATATTGGGATAAAATAGAAAAGTTTTTGGAAGAAAAATAAGTTTGGCGTTGCCTATAAACGAAAATTAGTCTCCTTAATCAAATATAAAAAATCTGGTTGAGGAGAAAGTTTTGCTTATAAAGTAAATAAAAATGTCAAGCTTATAAAGTAAATAAAAATTGACAAAACATCGTACTTTTGTTAATTTTTATGAACATAAAAAATCAATAATTATAAGAAAGAAGTTTATCAGCGTAGGAAACTCTACTTTGCGTAGGTACTCAAAAAGTCAAATTTGTTATAGAATCTGCACATGGAGGTAGATATTATGAACCAATATGTTACAGGAACCATAATTAAAGAATTACGTGAAAGAAACAAAATGACACAATTACAGCTTGCTGATAAGCTGGGAGTCACGGACAAAACAATTTCCAAATGGGAAACTGGAGTTTCCCCAACAAAAGGATATTAGAAACAATCCATGAAACACCTGCTTGCGTTAAAGGAATTACAATAGAATACTATATTTTTAACATGCATTTCTATATTGATTTGCATGTTTTTAATTTCAAAAGAAAATTTAAAATAAACACTATATAACACTTGACAACAGTTTGTAACTGTTATATACTGTTATCAAGAAAAGAAGGAAGGATATAAAGAATGAAAATTATAATCAATACTTCCCTAATGGTTCCCATATATGAACAGATTGTTGACCAGATTAAAATGCTCATACGCAACGGGGAACTAAAGGAAAACGACAATCTTCCATCTGTCCGTACACTTTCTAAGGAACTAAAAATAAGTGCTTTAACTGTAAAAAAAGCTTACGACAATTTGGAAAGTGAGGGTTTTACGGTTACAGTACATGGAAAAGGCACTTATGTAGCGGCTACAAATACAGAACTGCTTTTGGAAGAACAGAAAAAAGAATTGGAAGCGGATTTGGAGCAGGCTATCCAAAAAGGCAGACGATGTGGTATTAGTGATGAAGATATAAAAAGTTTATTTGAGTTGATATTGGAGGGTTGATGTATGTTAAAAATTGAACACTTGAAAAAGCATTATGATAATTTTTCTCTTGATTGTTCATTAGAGCTTATGTCTGGATGTGTAACAGGCTTGATTGGACAAAATGGTGCTGGAAAAAGCACAACATTTAAGGCGATATTAGGTTTGATTTCAACTGACGGCGGAAATATTACCATACTTGGAAAGGACAGAAAAGACTTCACAGCAAAAGATAAAGAGGAATTGGGTGTAGTATTGTCGGATTCTGGTTTTAGTGGGTATCTGAAGATAAAAGATATTATCCCTATATTGCAGAATATGTACTCAAAATTCGACAAATCACTATTTATAGAACAGGTACAGAAATTTCAACTACCTATGAATAAACAGATAAAAGAAATTTTCAACAGGAATGAAAGCAAAATTAAAAGTGCTGGTTGCAATTTCAACACAATGCAAAACTGCTGATACTGGATGTAAAATGAGGTATAGATGGTAGGCGTGTATAGAGTGTATCCAGTTTACTCTTAGAGGAAAATAGGTACATGATACACAGATAATGGAAAAGAATGTGTATCTAGTTGAATATAGAAGCAGGTAGTAGGTATGAAAGAATAGGATTCTTCCATGCCGTTTTTTATTATAGAGAAAGAACAGATTGCACAGTATTGACCAGGTCATTTCAGTAGATCTGCTGAATAGCTTTCTTCCAGAAGTGTGGTATAGTCTTGTGCTTGGAACAGGGAAACGATACAGAAAGGAGAAAACGATATGTCAGTACAGCCAGATATCATCTGGAACGAGCAATGTCTGGGGATACGGATAGGAGAACAGGTATGTATCTATCTGAAAAAGCATAATGCGGAATACCAGAGACTGCAAAAGAAAATACTGGAACTTATAGAGAAGTATCCAGTGATAGAAACATTTATGGAAGCGGCTCAGTCAATCAGTCTGACAGCAGACGAACATCAGGCACTGCACCAATATTTCCAACTGGAGAACGGAAAGGAAATGATAGAAGAAGAATATCATTTCTATATGGGACAGGCACAGATGATTTCGTATGGTGCCATGCTTGGAAAAATCAAAAAAGCAGTGTCAGGAAAGAACGAAAGTGATACAAAGAAATTACTGGAACTGCTAATGGATACCTGGATTGATGAGGTAGAAAATGAACTGAAAGAAAATGCAGTGTACCAGAAAATGCTCGAAAAAATATCAAAATATGAAGATCAGGTTCAGGCAATGGGACTTGAAAAAGAAAAACGAAAAATGATAGATGCATACGTTACGAAAGTAAATGAGAGATGGATTCTATATGCGGAATCCTTGTATCAGGCTGGTATGCAGAAAATCCTGGAATTACTGAATCTGTAAAAGAGACGGATAAAATGGGGAAGCACGAAAGACACTTCCCCATTTGTCACTTCTATTCATCTTTGCCATCAATGAGAAATATGTATGAAACCTGAAAGATTTCAGCAATGGCTTTTAATTCAAGATCAGTGACATAACGCTTGTTTGTTTCGATTCTGGTGATTACATTTTTATCCATATCGTAACCAGCTAACTGGAGTTTATAGGCAAGATCACGCTGAGACATATTGTGAGTCCTGCGAAGCTCAATCAACCGTTGGCTGATCAGATTCTTCTCACCAGACTGTGTCCTTGGCTTTGGCATTTTAAATCTCTTCCTCTCTGGTAAAAGGATGGCTTGTCTCACTTTTTGCACCATCTGTATTGATTTTAACGATTGGACAAGGTAGAATCGGTTGTAAAAGTGAGACAAAGTAGAAGAGAAGGGAGAAATATATGGAGCAGGCAAAGATAGAACAGCTTGCATTTTTATATCTATGCAGCGAGCATGATAAAAGGTTATTGCTGAAAAAGAAAAAATGCCGTTAGCTGATTTTGACAGGTTGACCTACTTGATTTACCATTTGGTTTAAGGAATACCATATAAAAGTGTGGATGGAATTTGTCAGGAGAGTTCAAAAAGGAATGGGATTGTCTGGA
>ENA-OQAA01001189-OQAA01001189.1-human-gut-metagenome-genome-assembly--contig:-NODE-1189-length-14064-cov-2.219775_pt1 | contig 14064 bp, 13 predicted proteins | sample MGYA00242489_ERZ504515 | MGnify/ENA primary metagenome ERZ504515 (study PRJEB26092, sample SAMD00036237) | human gut metagenome | host: Homo sapiens | study: EMG produced TPA metagenomics assembly of...
ATGCTTGCTTATAGCGTAGCGTTATTGTTTGTAGCAAAAGAGTCTACTGTACATTATACAAGATTAGGAATTACAATAGCTGCATTCGGATTGATATATACTCTGGCATATTTGATAGTGGTGGGATCATTCGATATAGGTCTATTTAGGCATATGATTATTTGCTACTTATTTGGAAAAGCAATAACTAGAAACTATTATCTCAAGATGTGATATCGATTATCCCGAGTATATTTACTTTGCTGGAAAGTTTCGGATCGACGATCCGCAGCAAGGCGATGCCCATGGCCATCGTGCCGGTCCACCATCCCCAAGCGAAAATCATGCGCTCGAACCAAAAGGTCTTGGCTAATCTTCTTCCTAAGAAGAATGTTATGCACCAGACGATCGCCACGCCCGCTATGATGAGTACGATAAGCGGCAAGGCATATTTTACGATCACCCCTAGCTTGATAGACGCTACACCGCAAGCTACCAACATATCCGTGAAGGAACTGCTCAGCCTCTGGGTCGTCTGCGGGCAGATATATCTGGATATGGTTGTCGCGTCGAAGAATTTCTTTAATACTAATCCAATGATAAAGGCACAACTGAAAACAGGTAACTCCAATACCGGATAATACACCTTTACGGTTTGGCTAACCATATATCCCAAAAAAGCCACGACAAATACCAAAGCCACATGGAAAGTCAGCGTATCGATGGATATGGAGGAAGTAGTAGCCTCTCCGATGGAATCCCGCTTATCCTCTGGCAGCAACCCACTTCTCAGCTCGTCCGGTAGATCGTCGAAATCCGAGATAAAAGCGGTTTGTTTATGCTTGGCCGCCCATTTGACCATCAGTAAACCTCCGATGATCGAGCAAATAACCCCCACGGTAGCGGTTGTCATGCCTAAACTGCGAGCCTCGTCCCAGCCCAATCCCTCGAACGCGGACCCGATAGCGGCGGCCGTGCCGTGTCCGCCATAAAAGCCTGTCGGCAGCATAATGCCGAAAGCGTCATTCAGGTCCGGCCAGATCAGCTTGATCACGTACAATCCGAACAAGCCTACTAATGCCCATTGCAATAACATACCCACCTGAGCGTACGCCCACATCGGCCCGACTCGTTTCGCTACTTCTTTCATGGAGACGTTCGGGGAAGATAAAGGCAACGCGCCGAACACCAAGGCGATAAGGATAGCCGCATAAGTACCTAAGTCATTGGAAAGCGGAATCCACCCCAGTCCATTAGGTCCGAACGCCAGTCCTAGCAAGCCCGCGATCAAGCTGGGTGGGATGAATAATTGTTGTATCAGTTTTACCTTGACTCGTATGAATTTGCCAACCAATAGAAGTATCGAAATGAATCCAAGATCCGTAAAGAGAGTCCAAGGGGTGAACTGTGTTAGGTCTATCATAGTAACTACTTACTTTATGTTCGTTTAAATATCTATTGTACAAATATATTTTATTCTCATGAGAAATACTAGAAATCCAAACGAATTCTATATCTCCATCTCCTTTTTACGATAAACGGAAGGAGAGCAACCCATAACTTTCGTAAACGTACGCGAGAAGTAGGCGGCATCCTCGAATCCCAGATGCGTGGCGATCTCATTCAACTTCATATTCGTTAGCTCGATATATTCACAAGCCTTCTGTATTTTCAAGCGTATGAAGTAATTCATGGGCGAGACCCCGGTCTCGCCAAAGAAGAGAGCCGAGAAGTGAGAAGGGGAATATTTGAAATAAGACGCTAATTCCTTCAAGGTAAGATTCTGCTGGATGTTCTCACGCATATAATGAATAACCCGTGCCGTGAACGGATATTCTTTTTGCGAGGGAATCATGATATGGCGGAATTGCTCCAGATAGATGAAAGAGGCCAGAAAATTGTAAAGGCACATGGAGGAATAAATCATATATTCTTTAATATATCCCATGGAGAAACTGCTATATATCTCCTCAAACAGCCGTAACCGATCTTGTAAACGGGAATATTCATTCGGCGAAATAGTGACCGGAACCGGATGCGACGGCAGGAATTGATCGCGAAGCTTCCCTTGGAAGTGTAACCAGTAAATAGTCCATGGATCTCCCTCGTCTGCCCCGAATGAGTAGGGGATACCGGGAGGGATGATGATATATTGGTATTTCTCCACGGTATATTGTTTACCGAGGATACGATACCATCCTTTTCCCTCCGTACAATAAATAAGCATGGCGTAGTCACAGCCATGTTCTTTTTGGAGAAAATGATATTTAACACGTGGGAAGAAACCGATCTTGCGTACATATAAATTATTGATGAGCGGTTCCCTCCGGTAGCTTGCCAATAGTTCCTCGGGTAAAGAAACGAGCCGTTCTCCCTTAAATCCTTCTTTTATCTTGACCATGATCTATAAATCATAAGATTGTACAAGTAAATCGGAACAAATGTAGTATTCCTTTCTGGATTATTGAAATAATTTTGCCGACATAAATCATAACATAATGCCATGAATAAAATTCTAGTTGTAGTTTCTTTTGTATTTGTATCTTTTTTGTCTTGTACGGGATTAACCGATAGACAGCGATTGGCCAATCAGATATTGTCTGATACGAATTTGTTGAAGGTCGATAGTATGGCTCGTGCTACCATCCGCAATGGTTTTAACGCGGGCAGCGGTTATTCCCAGATATGGCTCGTGATATGAATACGTTTATAGAGATCGCTTGCGAGGAGAGTGATCCACACGAACTGCGGGAAGCTATCTTATTGTTTTTCGCTCTTCAACAGCCGAATGATGAGATGATCGATGGTTATGTGCTGAAAGAAGATTTTACATGGTATGATGATACGCCTTATTATTCGAATGCCGCCCCGAAACATGTCGCTTTTAAGAATACGGTAGAGACGGACCAAGAGTCTTCCTTGATTCAGATCGCAGGTAAATACATTCGTAAGACGGGTGATCGGGAGATATTGAATGAGAAAGTTGCCGGGAAGACCGTTCTCGAGCGAATGAACGCAATGGTAGATTATCTGATGCGGGAACGATATAATGAGAAATATGGATTGCTTTATGGAGCGATGACCGCTGATTGGGGCGACGTACAGCCGAACGATGATTTCGGATGTGACATGAATGAGCTATCCGATCCGGCCATTGACGTATATGATAACGCTATGTTTCTTATCGCTTTAGATTATTTATTGGAGATGGCTCCCGATTCTCCGCAAGCTCCCCGTTGGAGAAGTTTACGGGAGGGAATCGCCAAGAATGTACGGACTCATTTATGGGACGAGAAGCGACAGAAATTCATTCCTCATATCTATCCTGAGAAATCGCCGATACCGGAAGGATTCGACGAGCTGGCCATTCATTATCATGGTGGGACGGCTGTCGCTATAGAGGCTGGCTTATTAACGGAAGACGAGATACGTACCGTAAATGCCCAGATGCTTGAGAATGTTCGCCTGTCGGGTATGTCGAGTATTGGTCTTACCTTATATCCCGTGTATCCGGATGGTTTTTTCCATGGAGGAATGTCAAAGGCTTATCTGTATCAGAATGGCGGGGATTGGACATGGTTTGGCGGTCGGATGATCCAGCAGCTTGTCGTAAACGGTATGGTTGAGGAGGCTTATGCGGAGATCCATCGATGATCGAGCGTGTGATCCAAAATAACGGATTCTACGAATGGTATGGTAAAGGAGGTATTCCTAGTGGTTCCGGAAACTTTAAAGGATCGGCCGGAGTGTTATCTAAGGCGATTGAATTATTAAGGGATTGGGCAGAGAAAAATAAGAGTTAAATACAAGCGTGCAATATTAAATATCAAAAGAGATGAGAAAAAGTAATTATGATAAAATGCCGGCCACCGTTGTAGACGGTACCTTGTGGAAAGGCTGGGAATCGATACGGAAGCGATTGGCGGAGATACATGCAGAAACGAATGGATCACAAGTTTGGGTGGTGGAATGCTACCAAGGGGTTCATCACGAGGAGTTGATGCGTGAACTGCAAGCACTCGCGCCCGATCGTTTTATCAATACGCGAGATTTATTTAAATCGGCAGAAGATATAGAGGCGATGACCTATCCTTATCTGACGGATGACCGGTTGTTTGGCCGCCGGGCTCATTTCTCTTATACGGATTTCTTGGATGAGGAGAAGGTGAACGCCTGCCGGGAGTCCTTGCGTGATGAAAAAGGCTGGACAATCGTTTATGGCCACGCCGCCGCCGAGATCGTTCCCGCTCCGGACAAATTGATCTACGCGGATATGGCTCGTTGGGAGATCCAGATGCGTTCCCGTAGAAAAGAGGTGAACGGGCTAGGAGTGGAAAACCGGGAGGAAGCCCCGTCGTACCATTATAAGCGAGGATATTTTATTGATTGGATTGTTTGCGATAATCTGAAGAAGAAAGTCCTTCCCAAGGTCGATTATTGGTTGGATACCCATATCGTCGGAACACCTAAGATGATTTCCGGGGAGATCTTGAAAGAAGGGTTGGAGAAAACGGCGCATACTCCGTTCCGGGTAGTACCTTTCTTCGATCCGGCTCCTTGGGGCGGCCAATGGATGAAAGAGGTCTGTGATCTGGATAAAAAGCAAGATAACTTCGGCTGGTGTTTTGATTGCGTGCCCGAGGAAAATAGTTTATACCTGAAAGTTGCCGGAGAGCTGTTTGAGATCCCTTCCAATGACTTGGTATTCTATAAGACGAGAGACTTGCTGGGCGGGCCGGTCGAGGCTCGTTTCGGACAAGATTTCCCGATCCGTTTCGACTTCTTGGATACGATGGGAGGAGGAAACCTAAGTTTGCAAGTGCATCCGGTCACCCAATATATCCGGGATACGTTCGGGATTTATTATACGCAGGACGAGAGCTACTACCTGCTGGATGCCGAGGAGGACGCTACCGTTTATCTGGGATTGAAAACCGGTGTAAATCCGGACGAGATGATCGCTGCCCTAAACGACTCCCAACAGACCGGAAAGCCTTTCGATACGGAGAAATATGTCAACAAATGGCCTGCCAAACGCATGATCATTATCTGATCCCCGCCGGAACGGTCCATTGTTCGGGAGCCGGTGCCATGGTGCTGGAGATTAGCGCTACCCCAAGTATCTTTACCTTTAAGCTTTGGGACTGGGGCCGCTTGGGATTGGACGGACTGCCTCGACCGATTAATATCGGCCACGGCTCGAAAGTGATCCAATGGGAGCGGCAAACGGAGTTTGTCCGTCATAACTTGATCAACCAAGTGGAGATGATCGCCGAGGGAGACGGTTGGCGGGAGGAGCGGACCGGCTTGCATGAGAACGAGTTCATCGAGACCCGCGTCATTGGTTCACGGATATCGTGCCTCACAATACGAATGGAGGGGTGCAAGTGCTGAATGTAATCAAGGGAGATGAGTTGATCGTGGAGAGTCCGACAAACGCTTTTGAACCATTCATCGTTCATTACGCGGAGACTTTTATCATTCCGGCTTGCGTGGGTGAATATACGATCCGCCCGTATGGATCGTCCGTAGGTAAATACTGTGGTACTATAAAAGCTTACGTACGATTTAGGCAATAATCACCGTGCCATAGGCATCGCACAACTGTGCCACCCTTGATGGCACGCCAATGCCAACCCTATGGCACGGCTGTGCCACCACGGTGGCACTGGCGGAACATGGGTAAATAAAGAAAAGGAATATATGATGTATACAAATGACAATAGAATAGTAATGACATTGGATGCGGGAGGAACGAATTTTGTTTTCTCTGCCATCCAAGGAGGAAAAGAGATAGCCGATCCGGTAGTTCTTCCGGCATGCGCGGATTGTTTAGATAAGTGTTTAGGCAATTTGGTAGAGGGTTTTAAGGCAATTCAGGCAGGCTTGCCGGAAACTCCGGTCGCTATCAGTTTCGCTTTTCCCGGTCCGGCAGACTATCAAGCCGGTATCATAGGCGATTTACCCAACTTCCCCTCTTTCCGGGTGGAGTAGCGTTAGGACCGTTTCTGGAAGATATATTCGGGATACCGGTATTTATCAATAACGATGGGAATTTATTCGCATATGGAGAAGCGTTAACCGGAGCCTTCCGGATATAAACCGCCGTTTGCGGGAGGCAGGAAGCATGAAGCAATATAAGAACCTGCTGGGAGTCACCTTGGTACCGGTTTTGGTGCCGGGGTTGTCATTAATCAAAAGCTTCTATTGGGAGATAATGCGGCAGGAGGAGATATCTGGTGTTTTCGGAATAAGAAATATCCGGAGTATATCGTAGAGGAGAGTGTCAGCATACGTGCGGTCATGCGAGTATATGCGGAACGATCCGGTGATACGGGAGTGCATACTCCGAAAGAGATCTTTGAGATTGCCGAGGGTATTTGCCCGGGTAACCGGGAGGCTGCTATTACGGCTTTCTCCGAATTAGGGGAGCTAGCGGGGGATGCGTTGGCGTCTGCCATTACTTTAATCGATGGCATCATCGTGATCGGTGGTGGACTATCGGGGGCTTCTAAATATATTCTCCCTGCTTTGTTGAAAGAATTGAACTCATCTACCGGTATGATGGATGGAAGTCGTTTCGGCCGATTGCAAATGAAGCTTATCTTTTGGAGGATGCGGAGAGTTTCGCTGATTTCGCTAAAGGAGGAGCTGTCGAGGTACCCATTCCGGGTACCAATCGCAAGGTAGGGTATGATCCTTGTAAACGGATAGGGGTGACCGTAAGTAAACAAGGTGCTAATCGCTCGATCGCTATGGGAGCTTATGTTTTTGCGTTAAACCATCTATCTAAAGGAATATGAGACAAAAATATAGTATAGGACCTGTATGGTTCCTGATGTTTGCGTGTGCTTTCTTCACATCCTGTGTGACACAAGGCAAGAAAGTTCAGCAAGAAGAGCTTAGCCAATATGTAGAACCTCGGATCGGTACGGCGCATTGCCGTTGGTTTCATTTTACCCCGGGAGCGATGCCTTTCGGTATGGCCAAGTCGGCTCCTTCTACGAACGGGCATATCGGGAATAAATCCGGTTGGGAGGCGACCGGTTACGATTATCGGGATCAATCGATCGAGGGTTTCCCCTGCTTGCATGAGTTTCAGATCGGTGGAATCGTACTGATGCCTACGACGGGTCCATTGAAAACAATTCCCGGGGCGGTAGACGACTCGACAGGTATAGGATACCGTTCCCGTTTTGACCGTACGGACGAGATCGCTACCGCCGGTTATTATTCCGTTCTCCTAAAAGATTACTCGATTTGTGCGGAGCTTACCGCTACCCCTCGTGTCGCTATTCAGCGTTATACATTTCCGGCCGGGGAGGATAGCCATATCTTGTTCGATATAGGAAACCGTCAAGGAGAGAGCGGAGCTGTACGGGATGCTGAAATTACTTTTACGGAAGACGGGCATATCGAGGGCTGGGTGATTACCGAGCCTGAATATGTGAGGAAATATCAACCCGGGGCATCGGTTCCTTTGTATTTCTCGGCGGTGCTGGACAAGGTTCCCGTTGGATTTGGCGCTTTCAACGGAGCGGATATCCGTCCGGATGAACGGAAAGCGACGGGCGTGGGGGCCGGACTTTATCTGACATTCCGTACCCAAGATCAAGAGTCGGTAACCGCTAAAGTAGGTCTTTCCTATACATCCGTGGAGAATGCCCGGTTAAATAGGGAGACTGAGGCCGCTACCTTACGTTTGACGAGGCAAGGGAAATATCTCGCCAAACATGGGAAGAATATTTGGGACGTATCCGGGTAGAGACTCCAGCGCGAGAGGATAAGGTGAAATTCTATACTGGTTTGTATCACGCTTTATTGGGGCGTGGGTTAGCTAGCGATGTGAATGGCGCTTATCCGAGAATGATGGCTCGGTAGGACAAATCCCTTTGAAAGACGGGAAACCGGTACATAACTTATACAATACCGATGCCGCTTGGGGAGCGCAATGGAATCTGACACAGGTTTGGGCTTTGGCCTATCCGGAATATTATTCGGATTATATAAGTAGCCATTTGTTGGTGTACAAGGACGCCGGCTGGCTGGCGGATGGAATCGCTAATAGCCGTTATGTCTCCGGGGTTGGTACGAATTTATTAAGTACGATTATCGCTGGCGCTTATCAATGTGGCATCCGGGATTTCGATGTGAATACGGCTTATGAGGCTTGCTTGAAGAATGAGTTGGATGGGGAGAATCGTCCGTTGGGCGCGGGAAAGATCGATACCCGTTATTTCGTGGAATATGGTTATGTACCTCATTTGGATAAAGGGGACGGGCCGGACGAGGCTTTCATGTTTTCCGCTTCCCATACCTTGGAATATGCTTATAGTGCGTGGGCCGTGGCCCAATGGGCGAAGCAACTGGGTAAGACGGACGATTATAACCGTTTGATGGACTTATCGAAAGGCTGGGAGCGTATCTATGACCCTTCCTGTAATTTTGTCCGTCCTAAAAAGAAGATGGTACGTTTATCGAGGACTTCAATCCGATGCAAGTATGGCGCGGATTCCAAGAAGGTAACGCTTGGCAATATACATTCTATGTACCGCACGACGCGAAAGGCTTGGTCGCAAAAGTAGGTGCGGACGTGTTTAACCATCGGTTGGATAGTATCTTCACGGTGTCTCGTAAATTAATCTTTAGCGGAGGCACGGAAGTAGGGGCTTTCGCCGGTTTGCAAACCTTGTATAACCAAGGAAATCAACCTTGTTTGCACATCTCTTGGATGTTCAACGAGGCCGGTCGTCCCTCGCTTACGCAAAAATGGGTGCGGGCGATCTTGAATGAGTTCTATGGTACGGATGGCATCCACGGTTATGGCTACGGACAAGATGAGGATCAAGGCCAGCTCGGGGCTTGGTACGTGATCTCTTCCTTAGGCTTATTCGATATGAAAGGCTTGACGGATCAAGCGCCTTCTTTCGCTTTGGGTAGTCCTTTGTTCGATAAGATTACGATCCGGCTGAATGACCGCTATTATAAAGGGAAGGAATTCGTGATCGAGACTCGTAATAATAGTAAGCAAAATGATTACGTGCAATCCATGGACTTAAACGGGAAACCATTGACGGATACTCGTATTCCTTTCTCGGAGATTGTTCAAGGTGGACATTTGGTTTTAGAAATGGGTAACCAACCAAAAGATCGATATGAGAACTAAAAGTACGAACTCCGCTATATTCCCGATCCTTTTCGGCTTTTTCGTGATGGGATTCGTGGATGTCGTGGGAATTGCCACGAATTATGTGAAGATGGACTTTGGTTTGTCCGATACGTTGGCGAACCTATTGCCCATGATGGTCTTTCTTTGGTTCGCCCTGTTCTCTGTCCCTACCGGTATCTGGATGGGACGGCACGGGCGTAGGAATACGGTGGTCGTAGCCTTGGCTATCACAACCTTGGCGATGCTGATACCTCTATTCTTCTATGACTTTGCTTGTATCTTGTTTGCGTTCGCTTTGCTGGGAATTGGAAATACGATCTTGCAAGTGTCCTTGAATCCGATGGTAGCGCGGGTGGTAAATCCGGATAAAGTAACGAGCGTGCTTACTTTAGGGCAGTTTATTAAGGCGGTATCTTCCTTCTTAGGGCCGATTATTGCAGGTATAGCTTCTTCTTTCTGGGGAGATTGGAAGTTGATATTCATTGTCTATTCGGTGACTACCTTGTTATCTATCATCTGGTTGATAACGACTATTCCGGGTAAAGAGGAAGGAGAGGGGCAAGAAGCCTCGTTCGCCTCTACGTTAGCTTTATGTAAAGATGCTAGGATACGGATGCTTTTCTTGGGGATTCTGTGTATTGTCGGGATCGATGTCGGTCTGAATACGACGATCCCTAAGCTATTGATGGAAAAGTTATCCATGCCGTTGCAAGAGGCTGGATTAGGGAGTAGCCTTTATTTCGCCGCTCGTACCGGAGGTTCTTTCCTGGGGGCTATATTGCTGGCGAGGATCTCGTCACGACCCTTCTTAAGGGGAAGCATGCTTATCGCTATCCTTGCTTTCGTAGGATTGCTTATCTCGGATAGCTTGTGGGGCATGGGCGTTATGATCGTACTGGTTGGCTTGGCTTGCTCGAATGTGTTTTCGATCCTGTTCTCTTTTGCGTTGGAACATCGGCCGGAGCAATCGAACGAGGTCTCGGCTTGATGATTATGGGTGTATCAGGAGGCGCTTTGATTACGCCTTGTATGGGAGGCATAGCGATATGTTCGGACAGGTAGCCGGCTTGATGCTATTATTAATATGTATGTTGTATATAGGACTTATATCAATAAAAACACGATAAGATGAAAAAAAGAACTTATTTATCAGCAGGATTGGCTTTGTTGATCGGGACATTGTCGGTTCATGCGTCTCCGGGATTATCGGATGTCAAGAGCCGTGTATTACCGGCGGTTTATAAATCGAAAAACGGACTGACCCAAAAGGTCGAGATCTCCGTAAAACATGAAGGAGAACCTTCTACAGTGACGATCCATTTAGGCGAGCAAAGCCATAAAGAGAAACTGGTGTCCGGGGATAATGTATTCCGAATCGAGATACCCGAGGTTAGCACGACTCGCCAATTACCGTTGACGTTGACAAGTGGGAAAGAGAAAGAGGAAACTACGGTGACCGTAAAACCGGTTCGACATTGGCAGATGAATATGGTGCAACACACCCATACGGATATCGGTTATACCGTTCCCAAATGGAAATCTTGGCAGAACAGCTTCGATACATTGATTATGCGTTGGATTATTGTGACGCTACGGATAATTATCCGGATTTCGCTAAGTTCCGTTGGACTTGCGAGATCGCTTGGGCGGTTAGCGAATATTTGAAATGTCGTCCTGTGGAACAGATCGCTCGCCTGAAGCAACGGGTAAAAGAGGGCCGTATTGAATTAGCTACGATGTTCTTGAATTTTGACGAATTACCGGATGAGCAGACACTTGCCGCTTCCCTTTATCCGATCAAGCAATTTAGAGAAAATGGGATGCGTGCCGAGGTTGCGATGCAAGACGACGTGAATGGTATCGGTTGGTGTTTCAGCGAGTATTTCGCAGATGCCGGCGTGAAATATGTGAATATGGGAACCCATGGTCATCGAGCGTTGATCTGCTTTGATAAACCTACGGTGTTTTGGTGGGAATCACCTTCTGGGAAGAAGGTCTTGACTTATCGTGCGGAGCATTATCACTATGGTAATTTTTTCGGGATTCATACAGATAACTTTGACCAGTTTGAGGAGCGTGTTTTAACTTATTTAGGTGAAATGGAAGCGAAAATTATCCGTATGATATATTAGCGGTGCAGCATTCGGGATATCTTACGGATAATGCGCCCCCTTCGACTAAAAGTTGCGAGATGTTACAGAAATGGAATGAGAAGTATGAATGGCCGAAATTACGCACGGCGGTAGCCAGTGAGTTTTTTAAGACGGTAGAGAGCCAATATGCGGATCATATTCAGACTATTCGTGGAGCTTGGCCGGATTGGTGGACGGATGGTTTCGCTTCCGGTGCCCGTGAAGCCGCCATATCTCGTGTGACTCATTCGGATATTATCGCGAATCAAGCCGGATTGTCATTTGCTAAAATGCTAGGCGCTCAATTGCCGAAAGACATCAATGATCGGATTCAGGACATCAACAAAGCTCTTTTGTTCTATGATGAGCATACTTTCGGGCATAGCGAGAGCGTACGTAACGCTTATGGACTGGAAACTTGGGAACAACGCTCCTTGAAACAATCGTATGCGTGGGAAGCCTATCGCCATTCCGGTTTGCTGGGAGAGGCTACTATGGGTATATTACAATCATTCGTGCCTAAAAGCGACGTTCCGTCTATCGCTGTATTCAATACGCTCAACTGGAGTTATAGCGGTATCGCTAAAGCTTATGTCGATCATCAGATTCTTCCGAAAGACAAGGCTTTCGAGATCGTGGATGCGGCTGGCAACGTAATTCCCGCACAAGCTGGCGAAAGCCGTTCCGACGGTACCTATTGGAGCTTTTACGTGAAAGATGTCCCGGCCTTGGGATATGCGCAGTATTATATAAAAGTAAAGGATGCGCCACGTCCGGAAATACAGGGCGCAACGGAATTAAAAGAGACACATGTGGAGAATCCTTGGTATGCCATCGACTTCAATACCCGTAAAGGTACGATTCGTAAATTATATGATAAGGATTTGAACAAACAATTGGTTACGCCGGATGCGGAATGGGAGATGGGAGAGTTTATTTATGAGATTATCGATAGCCGTCATCCGATGGAACAATATCGTGCTCCCCAATTCCTCCGCCGTCGTCCCGAGAAGATGCGTTTCGAGAAATATGAGAAAGGCGATGTTTGGGATACATATCGTTTCCGGGGAGAGACAGTAGCGGGACGTGAGCCGAATAATTTGATGGTGGAATTCCGTGTATTTAACGTAACAAAGAAAATCGAGGTAGTTTATCGCTTGCGTAAAAAAGCGGTAACAGATCCGGAAGCGGTTTATATCGCTTTCCCGTTTGAGGTTGAAGGTGGAAAGATCCATTTGGATGTACCCGGTGGATCGATCGAGGCGGGTGTAGACCAAATCCCGGGTTCCTCTAACGATTGGTACACGGTGCAAAACTTCGCTACGGCTCGTAACGCAGAGTCGCAAGTCGTGATGGGTAGCCAAGAAATACCATTAATGCAATTTGGGGCGATCAATACGGGGCGGTATAAGGCCGGAGCCGTACCTCAGTCCACGAATATGTATTCATGGCCGATGAACAACTATTGGGTAACCAATTTCAATGCGGACCAAATGGGAGAGATGCAATGGAGTTACTTCATCAACTCTTCGAAAGACAACTCTATTGAGTATGCGACTAAGTTCGCTTGGGAAAACCGGATTCCGTTCTTGACCCGTGTTTTGCCTGCCGGAGATAAAAAAGGTGGAGCCTCTCCAATCGGCTTCCATTTTCAAGATCGTACCGGAGAACTTGTTGTTGGGTAAAACATGAGGCCTTGTGGGAAGGCGAAGAACGCTTGTTAGTGATCTTCAATTGCGTGAGATAGGCGGGAAGCCGCTACTTTCTCTGTAGCTTCAGATAAAATTAATTTTGTGAAAACTACGGTTTGTGATGTCGTAGGAGACCCAGTTTCGGGGAATCCGTTGAGTTTTGCTCCGTGGGAGAATAAGTTTATAAAATTATCTTGGTAGCATGGTAAGGGGCGGGGTTTGCCCGCCCTTATCCAGTTTGTCTTATGTTTGTATATTGAATGTTTTGATAGGATTTAATCCCAAATAAATCGGTATTATTCTAAGCAGAAGACTTGTTTGTGTTAGAGTGATGGGTGGAGAGTGTCATGAGAGACTCTGTTTCGGGTAATGCCTTATTGGATTTCAAGCCTTGTGGGAATAAGTCTATGGCGCTTTCTTGGTAGAAATATTGTAGATAATGTGGTTCTTCTTTTATTTATAAAGGAGGGCTAAATTTTTTCATATTATCCAGTCTCTGAATACATTATCTGTTTTTTTCATAGAAGCCATACTAGTGCCATTTTCGCCTAGCCTTGAATCTCAATAAATTTAACATTTGTTTATTGTAACCAATTTAAAGTGTTTTTACTGCTAATATTTGATAGTTAATTATTTATGTGATAGAAAGACGATGATACTATTGTAAGTCCGTACGGAACAATATATTTTTAGTACATTTAAGGGCTGATATTCTTGGTTTCAAGGGGTGATTTGTGATAAATGTGTCATTTTTATTAAAAAAATACTATAGATTTAAGTCTAGTTTACAAAAAAAGTTATACATTTGCCCAGTTTTTAATGATATAGACCATGAATGGCGCACTAGTTCCGTACGAACTATGTCCATCTATAACGATAAAAATTACATAGACAATGTAATCAATCTAAACTTAATTAAAAAACAAAGCAAAATGACAAAGAATGAATCTAAGCTATTATCCATTCAGGGGATAGCTAAAGCCTCAGCGTTCTGTTTGCTGCTTTCTGCCTTCTCTGTAACGCCGCTATGGCCGCTCCCGCTCCCGCAGGCACGGTTGATGAAGTAATGGCAGTGCAGCAAGGCAAGAAAGTA
>ENA-OQAA01001190-OQAA01001190.1-human-gut-metagenome-genome-assembly--contig:-NODE-1190-length-14064-cov-1.805912_pt1 | contig 14064 bp, 20 predicted proteins | sample MGYA00242489_ERZ504515 | MGnify/ENA primary metagenome ERZ504515 (study PRJEB26092, sample SAMD00036237) | human gut metagenome | host: Homo sapiens | study: EMG produced TPA metagenomics assembly of...
CGAACGAATGTCCAGTCGAGAAGATGGATTTTTCCAAGATGGTGAAAGAGGTTGAAAAAGGAGATCTTCCGATGTCGTTTGAGGCAGTCGGACAGTTTGTGAAAGATCAGGTTGCCTATGAGTTTGGGCAGAGCAAAAAGAGTCTTGTGTATATATTGATGCTTGCAGTGATTGCGGCTGTATTTGCTAATTTTTCCGGTATATTTCCAAACCGCCAGATTTCAGAGATTAGTTTTTATCTTTTGTATCTTTTATTATTTACCGTGTGCTTAAATGGTTTTCGGATGATGACAGATCTTACAGCGCAGAGACTGACCATTCTGACTTCGTTTATGAAGGTGCTTGGACCGGTCTACTTTCTCGCAGTAGCCGTTGCAAATGGGGGTGTGACATCGGCAGCGTTTTATAATCTGGTTTTATTTTTGATCTTTCTTGTGGAGCTTTTGATCTTGAATGTCCTGCTTCCATTTGTACAGGTCTATACCATATTGGAGTTATTGAATCATCTTTCTTCCGAAGAATATTTATCGAAAATGGCAGATCTGATCCACACGGGAATCGATTGGAGCATTAAGACACTTCTTGCATGTGTCGTTGGTCTGAATCTTGTTCAGGGAATGCTGCTTCCGGTGATCGATTCTGTCAAGAGAGGGGTGGTGACAAAGACTGCAGAGGCAATTCCCGGATCGGGGATGCAATTGGAGGAATGACGGAGGTTGTTCTTGGGACAACCGTTCTTATCAAGAACAGTATCGGGATTACCGGCGCCATCATCTGCGTAGGAATCTGTGCGGTTCCGTTTTTGCAGGTCGCAGTGGTCGCATTTCTCTACAAACTGGTGGCGGCGGTGATCCAGCCGGTATCGGATCAGCGGATTGTCGGCTGCATTTCTGGAATCGGCAAAGGGTATCAGCTTCTGCTGAGGATAATCTTTACGACGGGATTACTGTTTCTACTGACGATCGTGATCGTCACAGCATCGACCACTTAATGCATTTGAAGGAGAGAAAGATGACAGAGGGACTGTATCAATGGGTGGAAAATATTGCGTTTTATATGGTGCTTATGACAGCGGCACTTCATTTGATCCCTGGTGATGGATACCGGAAGTATCTGAAGTTTTTTACAGGACTTTTATTGATCTTGCTTGTGATCAGTCCGCTGCTAAAGGTTGCCGGAATGGAAAAAACTTTTGAAGAAGTGTTTCAGAAGCATACTTATGAGGAGGAATTGCGAAAGATCGAGGAGCAGACAAAGTACCTTAAGGAAATCTGTCCGGAAGATTATCTTCCAAAAGACTATGGCGGCAACAATCCACAACAAGACAGAATGCAGGAAGAAGAAATCGCTGAGGAAAGAGAAAAAGAAGGAGGGGAAGAGTACAGTGAATAGGAACAGTGGACTGGAAATTCCAGAAGGATTTCCTAAGAAACATCAACTGCTGGTCGTGCTTCTTGTCGGGATCCTTCTTGTGATCATTGCAATTCCGACTCCGAAACCGGGTGAAAGCTTGGAAAAAGAAAGAACGAGTGAGCAGATGATAGAAAGACGACGGATTTGGATACGTATCGGGAAACGATGGAGCGGGAATTGGAAGATATCTTAAAACGGACCGAGGGTGTGGGAAGGGTGCGGGTGATGATTACGTTTCGCACATCGGCAGAGAAAGTCGTGGAGAAAGATTTGGAGAAAAGCGAGTCTGCAAGACGGGAGGAAACAGTGTTTGAAGATACTGCGCAAGGAGCGCATACACCGTATGTGCGAAAGGAAGTACACCCTCAGGTGGAAGGAGTGCTTGTAAGTGCAGCCGGAGGGGATGATGCCGTCGTGCGAAAGGAAATCACGGAGGCAGTGCAGGCATTATTTGGTATCGAAACGCATAAAATTAAAATAATGAAGCAGAGTGATTCAAAGAAGGAGGGTTCATTTTGAAAAAACTATTTAAGAAGAATCAGGTAATCATTGCAACACTGGCAGTTATGATCGCGGTGGCGGGATACTTGAACTATTCCGGAAAGCTGTTTGGAGGAGCAGAAGGGAAGGAGACGAGCGGAGAACTGGCGAACAAAGAATTGCTTGATATCTCTGAGCAGGAGCTGGCTGAGACGGCAGGAGATATTGAGAGTACAGACAAGGAGGCAGCGCTGGAGGATTCGGTAGATGGAACACCGGGAGAGGCAGTACTTACAAGCGGAGAGGCGAATAAGTAGTGGCAGAGGCAAAGGTTTCCAGAGAACAAGTGCGCGCAAAGAATAAGGAGACGCTTCAGGCGATCATTGATAATGCGGAGATCGGTGAAGAACAGAAGCAGCAGGCAGTCAATGAGATGATCCAGTTGACGGATCTGTCTGAGAAGGAAGTGGCAGTGGAGACACTTCTTGCATCGAAGGGATTTTCAGAGACGGTCGTCAATCTGACGGTGGACAGTGCAGATGTGGTTGTAAGCAACGCAGATCTGACAGATGCTAATCGTGCACAGATTGAAGATATCGTCACAAGAAAAACAGGGATTGCCCCGCAGAATATCGTGATCACACCGATACATAGTGGGGAAGAAGAGGCAAAGGCAGAAGAAAAATAGTTTTTGTTGATAAACAAAAAAAGAGTTGCTATAATAGAAACGTTGAAAAAAAGCAAAGCAGGAGAACATTATGTCAAATATTACGAATGAAATAAAGAAACGAAGAACATTTGCGATTATTTCTCATCCTGATGCCGGTAAGACGACATTGACCGAGAAATTTTTATTATACGGCGGCGCGATCAATCAGGCAGGATCTGTCAAAGGGAAGGCGACCGCAAAACATGCAGTATCAGACTGGATGGAGATTGAGAAAGAGAGAGGAATCTCAGTGACTTCCTCCGTGCTTCAGTTCAACTACGATGGATATTGCATTAACATTCTGGATACACCGGGACATCAGGACTTCTCGGAGGATACTTATCGTACACTGATGGCTGCGGATTCTGCGGTGATGGTGATCGATGCATCCAAAGGTGTGGAGGCGCAGACGAGAAAGCTATTTAAAGTCTGTGTAATGCGTCATATCCCAATCTTTACCTTTATCAATAAGATGGATCGTGAGGCGAGAGATACGTTTGAATTGCTGGACGATATCGAGAAAGAACTGGGGATTGCAACCTGTCCGGTCAACTGGCCAATCGGTTCCGGAAAGGCATTTAAAGGTGTCTATGACAGAGAACATCGGGAAATTGAACTGTTCTCAGATACACAAAAAGGAACAAAAATGGGAGAAGTGAAGAAAATTTCATTGGATGATCCGGAGCTGAGTACACTGATCGAGGAAGATGCACTTTCTCTTTTGGAGGAAGAAGTGGAACTGTTAGACGGAGCAAGTGCTGAGTTTGACCAGGAGCTGGTAAGCAAGGGAGAACTTTCTCCGGTATTTTTCGGCTCTGCGCTCACGAACTTTGGTGTGGAGACATTTTTACAGCATTTCCTTTCTATGACTTCTTCGCCGCTTCCGAGAAAGTCAGATAAAGGAGAGATTGACCCGATGACTGAGAAGGATTTCTCTGCATTTGTCTTCAAGATCCAGGCAAATATGAACAAGGCGCATCGTGACCGTATTGCGTTCATGCGGATCTGTTCCGGTGAGTTTGAGGCGGGCATGGAAGTATATCACATGCAGGGAGGAAGAAAGGTGCGTCTTTCTCAGCCGCAGCAGATGATGGCAAGTGAGCGGAAGATGGTAGAGAAGGCTTACGGAGGAGATATCATCGGTGTGTTTGATCCGGGAATCTTCTCGATCGGGGATACTCTTACGACTTCAGCAGAGCGGTTCTGCTATGAGGGAATTCCGACTTTTGCACCGGAACATTTTGCCAGAGTACGTCAGGTGGATACGATGAAGCGTAAGCAGTTTATCAAAGGAATTAATCAGATTGCTCAGGAAGGTGCGATCCAGATTTTTCAGGAGTACAACACCGGGATGGAAGAAATTATCGTCGGAGTTGTCGGTGTGCTTCAGTTTGACGTATTAAAATACCGTCTGGAAAATGAATACAATGTGGAGATCCGCATGGATCAGCTTCCATATGAGCACATCCGCTGGATTGAGAATACAGACATTGATCTTGATAAAGTAATCGGAACTTCTGACATGAAGAAGATCAAGGACTTAAAGGATCGTCCGCTTCTTCTGTTTGTCAATAGCTGGAGCATCCGTATGACACTGGATCGAAACGAGGGACTCGTTCTGTCTGAATTTGGCCGTTCTTAAAGTTTTTTGTTTGCAAATAATGAGAAATTTGTTATAATAACCATAACAGACAGCAAACCAGACAGGAGGTTTTAGAAATGGTAAAAGACGAAAGAAATACGTATACGATACATCAGGATCCGAATCTCGGAGAAGTAAAGATCGCCGATGAAGTAGTTGCGATCATTGCAGCTCTGGCAGCCACAGAGGTAGAAGGGGTTGCTTCCATGGCAGGAAATATCACAAATGACCTGATCGCACGACTGGGAATGAAGAATTTATCCAGAGGCGTGAAGGTGGATGTGCTGGAAGGAATCGTGACAGTATCTCTGGCGCTTGTCCTGAAATATGGCTATAACATCATGGATGTGTCAGCAAAGATTCAGGAGAAAGTCAAAGCGGCGGTGGAGAATATGACCGGGCTTACCGTTGCGGATGTCAATATCCGTATTGCGGGTGTAGACATGGGTGAAGAATAGATTTGAAAAAATCATGGCTCACAGGGAGATTATGAAAGGTTTTTCATAATCTCTTTTCGTGTGCTGAATTCTATTTTGCAATATGGAAGGTTATGTAGTATAATAGAGCCTATCGAAGAGATAACCTTTGAAAAAACAGACAGTGAGGTATACAATGGAAGATCAGAACTTAGAGAACACATTTTTAGAATATTATTCCGCATCGAGTTTCAACCGAAGGAAGAGATGGAAGAGCAGCTTGCACTTTATCTGGAAGAGCTGGAATCGGCAAAGGACACAGAGAAAGAATACATTCGCACAAAATATGCCGCAATTGCGGAGAAGGTGGAGATGATCGATGAGAAGATCAATGCTTCCGTGACAGGATGGAAGACATCCCGAATGGGAAAGTAGACCTGACTATTCTTCGTCTTGCAGTTTATGAGATTGAGTGGGATGAGGAAGTGCCGCAGGGGTTGCAATCAACGAGGCAGTAGAACTGGCGAAGAGATATGGTGGGGAAGAGAGTCCGTCTTTCATCAACGGAGTTCTTGGAAAGATCGTCAATTCGAGGTAGTGCCATGCGCAGTGTATATTCCGTCGGTCAAGTCAATTCTTACATTAAAAATATGTTTACACAAGATTTCATGCTTGGGCGCATCTATGTGAAAGGAGAAGTGTCAAACTGCAAATATCACACTTCCGGACATATTTATTTTTCCCTCAAGGATGAGACAGGGACGATCGCCTGCGTGATGTTTGCCGGACAGAGAGGCGGTCTTGCTTTTCGGATGAGAGAAGGGCAGCAAGTCATCGTTCTTGGAAGTGTCAATGTCTATGAGCGTGACGGCAGATATCAACTCTATGCGAAAGAGATCATCTTAGATGGGGCTGGATTGCTATATGAGAAGTTTGAGAAGCTGAAGCAGGAATTGGAAGAGATGGGGATGTTTGAGCAGGAATATAAGCGACCGATTCCTCCATTTGCCAGCACGGTTGGGATTGTAACAGCGCCTACGGGGGCGGCAATCCGGGATATCATTCATATTGCGTCCAGGAGGAATCCTTATGTGCAGCTGTATTTGTGCCCTGCACTTGTACAGGGAGAAGATGCTGCAGAAAGCATTGCAGACGGGATACGAAGACTGGATGCATTCGGCGTAGATGTAATCATTGTAGGAAGAGGCGGCGGTTTGATCGAGGATCTTTGGGCATTTAACGAGGAGATTGTTGCCCGGGCGATCTTTGCATGTCAGACCCCGGTCATTTCGGCGGTGGGACATGAGACCGACACAACAATCGCTGACTATGTAGCAGATCTTCGTGCGCCGACACCTTCTGCGGCAGCGGAGCTTGCGGTTTATGAATACGATGTTGTCCGCGTATATTTGGATGAGACGGAAAGGAAGCTAAAACGTGCACTTTCGCACGTGGTGGAAGAGAAGCGAAATCAGGTTATGCAGCGGGCGCAGAGGATTTCTTATCTGCATCCGCAGGTGAAGCTAAATGAGAAACGGCAACAGGCAGTGGATTTGGAAGAACGGTTCAGGCAGAAGATGCAGGAGCGGTTAAAGGAAGCAAAGCACGGTCTGTCTGTGCGAGCAGAGCGTCTCAACGGACTTTCTCCGGTCAGAAAATTGGGACAGGGATTTTCTTATGTACAGAATGAGATTGGAGTCAATATTCGAAAAATCGAAGATGTCTGCCCAGGCGAACTCCTTTCCATTAAAGTGACAGACGGAACGATACACGCACAGGTGACGGAAGTGGAAAAGGAGGCAGAAGATGGCGGAAAGCACAGTCAAAGAGAATAGAACACTGGAGGAACTGTTTCAGGAACTGGATGGAATGATGCGGCAGATGGAAGAGCCGGGACTTTCTTTGGAACAGTCTTTTTCACTTTATCACAGAGGAATAGAACTCTTGAAGTCATGCAATGACAAGATCGATACAGTGGAAAAACAGATACAGATATTAGAAGAAAATGGAGAATGCCATGAATTTTAGGGACGAGAAAAGAAAGAAAACAGAGGAGATCGAACAGATCCTAAAGGCGTATCTTCCTGTGCAGGAAGGAAAGCAGCAGGTCATCATGGAGGCGATGGAATACAGTCTGATGGCAGGAGGGAAAAGACTCCGTCCGATGCTTCTTTGGGAGACCTTCCAGATGTTTGGAGGTGCCGCAAAGACCGTCAGACCGTTCATGGCGGCAATTGAGATGATCCATACCTATTCGCTCGTACACGATGACCTTCCGGCGATGGATGATGATGATTACCGGAGAGGAAGGAAGACGACACACATCGTATACGGAGAAGACATGGGGACCTTGCCGGAGATGCATTGTTAAATTATGCGTTTGAGACAGCATGCACTGCATTTGAGGAAGCGCCGGAGGAGGCGATCCGGATCGGGAAAGCACTTCAGGTGCTTGCAAAGAAAGCAGGTATCTATGGGATGATCGGAGGGCAGGTCGTAGATGTCAGTGCTTCTGGAAAGAATATCACAGAAGATATACTTTCCTTTATTTATGAGCTGAAGACAGGAGCGCTTTTAGAAAGTGCCATGATGATCGGTGCGATTCTGGCGGGAGCAGAAGAAGAGGAAGTTGCAGTGATCGAGCAGGTCGCGAAGAAGATTGGGATCGCATTTCAGATTCAGGATGACATTCTTGATGTTACAAGTACAGAAGAAGTGCTCGGCAAACCAGTTTTCAGCGATCAGAAGAATGAGAAGACGACTTATGTGACGCTCTTCGGATTAGAGAAAGCAAAAAAGGATGTAGAACAGATTTCTGAGGAGGCGATTGCTCTGTTAAGGAGTCTGCAGAGGGAGAATGCCTATCTGGAGCAGCTCTTGCAGGAGTTGATACATCGGGAGAAATAGAGGGAGTGCCTATGGTACTGGAAAAAATTCAGAAAGCAAATGATATAAAAAAATTAAAGCCGGAGGAGCTTGAAGTGCTTGCCCAGGAGATCCGGGATTTTCTGATCGAGAAAATCAGTGTGACTGGCGGACATCTGGCTTCTAATCTTGGCGTAGTAGAACTGACGATGGCGATGCACCTGATTTTTGACCTGCCGGAGGATAAAATTATCTGGGATGTGGGGCATCAGGCGTATACGCACAAACTGCTTACCGGCAGAAAAGCCGGGTTTGATGATCTGCGGAAATATGGTGGGATGAGCGGGTTCCCAAAGCGGAAAGAAAGCGATTGCGATGCGTTTGATACCGGGCACAGTTCCACATCCATCTCGGCAGGACTTGGGTATGTAGAGGCACGGGAGATCCTAGGACAAGATCATAAAGTCATCTCTGTCATCGGGGATGGCGCCATGACCGGCGGGATGGCATATGAAGCACTCAACAATGCAGCAGGATTAAAGAGTAATTTTATTATTGTGCTCAATGACAACAATATGTCTATCTCAGAAAATGTAGGAGGCATGTCGAAGTATTTGGATGGTCTTCGAACAGCGAGTGCCTACACCGGATTGAAAAAGGGTGTGGAGACGGCATTAGGGAAGCTGCCGTATATTGGAGCGAGAGTGACAGGACATATTCGGAAAGCGAAGAGCGGAATCAAGCAGCTGTTTGTTCCGGGAATGTTTTTTGAAGATATGGGGATCACCTATCTTGGCCCGGTGGACGGGCACGATCTTAAGGCATTGTGCCGGGCTTTTAAAGAAGCAGAGAAACTTCAAAATGCCGTATTGGTACATGTGATTACAACAAAAGGAAAAGGATATCTCCCGGCGGAGAAATATCGTCCCAGTTTCATGGGACAGGTCCGTTTGATATTGAGACCGGACAGGCAAAGGAAAAAGCAGGGGAAGATTCTTACACCGATGTCTTTTCCAAAGTGATCTACCGAGAGGCGAAGAAGGAGCCAAAGCTGGTGGCGATTACCGCAGCGATGGCAGGCGGGACAGGATTGGTTCCATTTTCCAAAACCTACCGGGATCGATTTTTTGATGTGGGAATTGCAGAAGAGCACGCAGTGACATTTGCGGCGGGACTTGCAGCGGCAGGGCTTAAGCCGGTGGTTGCAATCTATTCCTCTTTTTACAGCGGGCGTATGACCAGCTGATCCATGACGTCTGCCTGCAGAATCTCCCGGTTGTATTTGCAATCGACCGCGCAGGGCTTGTGGGGAGTGATGGAGAGACGCACCAGGGTGTGTTTGACTTATCATTTTTATCGACAATCCCAAATATGACGGTGATGGCGCCGAAAAACAAGTGGGAACTTGCGGATATGCTCCGTTTTGCAATCCAGTATCCGGGGCCGGTCGCGGTCCGTTATCCAAGAGGAACAGCGTATACAGGACTGGAAGAGTTCCGCGCGCCGATCGAATATGGAAAGAGTGAAGTGATCCAAGCTGGAGAAGGAATAGTTCTTCTCAGTGTCGGACATATGATGGAGACGGCCTTGCAGGTGAGTGATTCCTTAAGAGAGAGAGGAATTCAAAGCACACTGGTCAACAGTCGATTTGTCAAGCCGGTGGATGAAAAACTTTTGGAGGAACTTTCTAAGTCACATACACTTTACGTGACGATTGAGGAAAATGTACTGGCCGGAGGGTATGGAGCTCAGGTGCTTGCCTATGTGGAGAAGAAAAGACTTCCCGTTCAGGTAGAGCCTTCCGGAATTCCAGATGAGTATGTGGAACATGGAAATATAGAAGTATTAAGAAAAGAAGTAATGCTGGATGCGGATACGATCACAGAGCGGATCCTGTCCGTGTACCAGAAAAGACAGCAGGAGTAGAAATAGATGAAAGAGCGTTTAGATGTATTACTTGTAAAGCGGAATCTTGCAGAGTCAAGAGAGAAGGCGAAGGCGATCATCATGTCCGGCAATGTATTTGTGGAAGGACAGCGGGAGGACAAGGCGGGAACCACTTTTTCAGATGAGGTTCAGATTGAGATCAAGGGGCACACAATGCCGTATGTCAGCCGCGGCGGATTAAAGCTTGAGAAAGCAATCGCCAATTTTGATGTAGATCTGGAAGGAAAAGTCTGCACGGATGTTGGTTCTTCTACAGGGGGATTTACAGATTGTATGCTCCAGAATGGTGCGAGAAAGGTGTTCGCGATCGATGTAGGGAGAGGACAGCTTGCGTGGAAACTCAGACAAGATGACCGGGTTGTATGTATGGAGAAGACAAATATCCGGTATGTGACACCGGAAGATCTTGGAGAGGAAATTGATTTTTCTTCCATTGATGTGTCTTTTATCTCGCTGACAAAAGTGCTGGAACCGATCCGCAACTATTTAAAACCGGATGGGGAAATTGTTGCCCTGATCAAGCCACAGTTTGAGGCCGGAAGAGAGAAAGTAGGGAAGAAGGGAGTTGTCCGCGAGAAAAGTACTCACCACGAGGTGATCGAACTGGTCACGTCCTATGCGGCATCAATCGGATTTCAGATTCTCGGCATTGAATTTTCGCCGATCAAAGGACCGGAGGGAAATATTGAATATCTGGTACATTTAAAGAAAAGCGAAGTGGGAAGCAATCTGCCGGATATGGAAGGTGCACTATATCAGGTAGTGGAGGCAGCGTTTGAGGCGCTGGCAAAATAAAAGCGAGAGAGGTACGTTATGGAAACGTTTTACATCATTACGAATTACAGTAAAGATGAAAATTATGAGGTGACAAGGCAGATACAAGATTATATAGAAAAGCGCGGCAGAACTTGTATCTTATGTGAGCGAGATGAAGAGGGCAATCTCCTTACGGACCAGATTCCAAAAGAGACAGACTGTGTCCTGACGCTGGGAGGAGACGGAACGTTGATCCAGGCGGTCAGAGAATTGAGGAACAAGCATCTTCCGTTGATCGGAGTGAATATGGGGACACTCGGATATTTGACAGAGATTGAACTTCCAAAGATTGAAGAAAGTCTGGAAAAGCTGTTTTGCGGAGCGTTTCTTCCGGAACGCCGGATGATGTTGCAGGGAAAGCTTGAAGGAAAAAAGGAAGATATCGCGCTCAACGATATTGTTGTGGCGCGCGCCGGAAGTATCCGTGTGATCCATTTCAATATTTATGTCAATGGACAGCTTTTAAATTCTTACCAGGCAGATGGAGTGATCATCTCGACGCCGACAGGCTCTACCGCGTACAACCTGTCAGCGGGCGGACCGATCGTGGAACCGACGGCAGAGATGTTTGTGATCACACCGATCTGTTCACACGCTTTAAATACAAGCAGTATCGTACTTTCGGCGGAAGACGAGATCGTGATCGAGATCGGAAAAGGAAAAGGAGATACGGTTGAGGAGGCGAGCGTGACGTTTGACGGAGCGGATGTGATTCCGGTCTATACAGGGGATCGTATTACGATCAGCCGTTCTGAAAAGACTGCCAAACTTTTAAAGCTGAGTGAGGAGAGTTTTCTGGAGACGCTGCGCAAGAAAATGAAAGGAAATTAAATAAGATGAAAGTAAGTCGGCATGCAAAGATTGTAGAATTAATCAACCAGTATAATATCGAGACCCAGGAAGAGCTGGCAGAACAGCTGAACAAAGCAGGGTTTCAAGTGACGCAGGCGACTGTTTCAAGAGATATCCGTGATCTGCGGCTTACGGAAAGTTGCGGGGGAAAATGGAAAACAGAAGTATGTGATCCTTCAGGTTCCGGAAAAGGATATGAAGGAAAAATACATGCGGATCCTAAAAGACGGGTATGTTTCGATGGAGATGGCACAAAATATACTGGTAGTCAAAACCGTATCCGGAATGGCGATGGCGGTCGCCGCATCCATTGATTCGATGCAGTGGTACGAAGTCGTCGGCTGTATTGCGGGAGATGATACGATCATGTGTGCAGTCCGCAGCACAGAAGAGACGAAAATTGTGATGGAAAAAATAAGAAAAATTGTATTGTAACGGCAGGAGAAACAGATGTTACAAAATTTACATGTAAAGAATCTGGCGCTGATCGATGAGATCGAAGTAGAATTTAAAAAAGGATTTAACATTCTGACAGGTGAGACCGGTGCCGGAAAATCAATTATTTTAGGCTCTATCGGACTGGCGCTTGGCGGGAAGTATTCTGCTGAGATGCTGCGAAAAGGAGCTGCTTACGGATTAGTAGAACTGGTATTTACTGTGGAACATCCGTCCCAGGAGGCACAGCTGAGAGCACTTGATATTTATCCGGAAGAGGGACAATTGATCTTAAGCAGAAAACTGATGGATGGACGAAGTGTCAGCAAGATCAATGGGGAAACGGTAACAACACGGATTCTAAAAGATGTGGCGACGATTCTGATCGACATTCATGGACAGCATGAGCATCAGACATTGATCCACCGGAAGAATCATCTTGCTTTTTTAGACTTGTTTGCAAGAGAAGAGATTGGAGATCTGAAAGATAAGGTCAAAGAGGCATGGAACAGCTGCAAGGTGAACGAAAAAGAACTTGCACTTGCGATCAAAGATGAGGACAGCAGGAGGAGAGAGGAAGATTTTCTTTCTTTTGAGCTTGAGGAGATTACAAAGGCAGAGTTAAAACCTGGTGAAGATGATTTGTTGGAGGAACAGTATAAGCGGATGCTGACCGGGAGACGGATGGCGGAGCATATGAGGAAGCTTAATGCTTATACAAGTGACAAATGGCGGAGGAAATGCTGCAGACTGCATTAGTCGGGCAGTTCGTTATTTTTCAGGAAATTTCGGCTGTGATCCACTGGCAGAAAGTTTGTATGAGCAGTTGTCAGAGATAGAGAATCTGTTAAATGATTTTAACCATGAACTTTCTGCGGCGAGAAACTCTGTAGAATTTTCCCCGGAAGAATTCCAGGAGGTGGAGATCAGGCTCAACGAGATCAATCGTTTGAAATCCAAGTATGGAAATTCTGTGGAAGAGATCGAAAAATACGCCGGTCAGGTGGAAGGAAAAGCTGGAAAAGCTTCATGACTATGAAAATTATATTGCATCCCTCCAAAAAAATATGAGGAATCCTGTAGAAAACTGGAAGTTCTTGCGGAAGAACTGTCGGAGATTCGACAAAAACAGGCACAGATTTTTGTGGAGAGGATCCGGCTCGGCCTGAAAGATTTAAATTTCCTCGATGTGCAGTTTGAAATGAAGTTTACCAGACTTTTGGAATGCAGGAAGATGGGATCGATGAGCCAGAATTTCTTGTATCGATGAATCCTGGAGAGCCGCTGCGGCCACTGGGCATGGTGGCATCCGGAGGAGAATTGTCGAGGATCATGCTTGTGATCAAAACAGTTCTCGCATATCGAGAAGAGATTGCTACATTGATCTTTGACGAGATTGACACTGGAATCAGTGGGATTACTGCGGGAAAAGTTGCAGAGAAGATGGGAATGCTTGCAAAAGAGTATCAGGTCATTTGTATTACGCACCTTGCACAGATTGCAGCGATGGCAGATGCCCATTATGTGATCGAGAAGACGGTGCAGGATGGGGTGACAAAGACTGCGATCAATGAGTTGACGGAGGAAGAGTCTGTGGCAGAACTTTCCAGATTGCTCGGAGGATCTGCAGTGACAGAGTCGATCCGGCAAAGCGCTGTTGAATTGAAAAAAATGGCAGAACTTTCCAAAAGAAAATCAGAGTGAATCAGATAAAATTCCATATACTAAGGCAGACATGAAAGTGTCTGTCTTATTTTTCTCTAAAGGAAGGTTTTGGAATCTTGCGGAAGAAAAAATATACTGTGAGGAATGTGCAGTCGTGTACAATCTTTTTATGTTGGGAGGAATGAAGTGTGAGAAAATACTGGTATCGGAGGAGTCTGATGATCCTTCTTCTGTTCACGGTGCTGGTAGGCGGTGGCGCTGCATCGTAAAATATCAGACAATCTCGCAGAAAAGAGAAGTGAGTACGGAGGAAATCAGCGAGGAATATCTGATTCCCGGGGGAATGCCAATCGGGATATATATGGAGACGAACGGTGTGATGGTGCTGGGAACAGATGCGATCGAGGGGACAGACGGAGATAAATATAAACCGGCAGATCATAATCGTTCGACAGGGAGATTATATTACAGGGATCAATGATGAGGTGATCACAAACAAAAAAGAATTGATTGCGGCAGTAAAAAAGCTTGATGATGAAAATGTTGTGCTTCATCTTCGTAGAAAAGACCAGCCCGTAGATGTGCGGCTGAAGGCAGTGGAAAGCAGCAGGTAGAGAGATGCAGATTTGGGGTGTTGACGGCGGAGTCAAAGATGTTAGACTACATCGAGCAGGGACTGTGTACAGGAACTGTTTATACAGATGCTAAGAGCCAGGGAGTTGCATGTGCTCAGTTTGCTATGTATGCTATTGAATCAGGAATTACTGCAAGCAGTTTAAGTGAGACACCGATTGTTAAGATGGCACCAATTATTGTAACAGCAG
>ENA-OQAA01001191-OQAA01001191.1-human-gut-metagenome-genome-assembly--contig:-NODE-1191-length-14057-cov-1.358794_pt1 | contig 14057 bp, 19 predicted proteins | sample MGYA00242489_ERZ504515 | MGnify/ENA primary metagenome ERZ504515 (study PRJEB26092, sample SAMD00036237) | human gut metagenome | host: Homo sapiens | study: EMG produced TPA metagenomics assembly of...
ACTCCGGTCTCATAAACCTTATCAAAGGTCAACGTCCCATCTGCATTGCATGTAAATAACGCCACACGTCCGGTATCTGCATAGTTTTCTGCCTGTATTGCAACTGCAAGCTTACTTCCGTCTTCCGAAACTGCAACAGAAGTCATATCTCCATATACAAACCCTGCACAATTTTCTTCTACCATCGATTTTACATCAATATCATTGCCATCCAAAAGGTCTATCTTTTCTGGAGACTTCATATCTTTGATCGCGATGGCTGTCAAGTTTCCAGTTACGCCATTGACCGCATATGCCATCCAGTCGTCGTATTATAATCTACAATCTCCATCACACCGCCGTCAGCATTTGTCATGCCAGAGTCATATCGTGCCTTTTGAACCACATCCAGAGATGTCTTTGTATTTTCTTTTCCTGATGTCTGTTCTCCTCCGTCTGTATTCTTTGTAACGCTGAATGAATCGATCAGCTCACTGTCTGGTGCATCGCTCTCTCCGGAAAGATTATACACATTTACAGAAATCTTTTGATCTGTCACATCAAAATAGCATAACTTGGACTATACTCCTGATTCCACTCTTGATTTCCCACAGGAAGATTTCCTTCCAGATAGGATGCAGAACCACTCTCTCCATTTGCTAAAATCGGAAAATCCGCATTATTATTTTTATCTATTTTTCAAACGGGGTATAATACTGCATATCAGAACAGCAATTTCCAGTAAGATAAATCGTTCCGTCCGGATCATTAATCGTATCCAGGCGCTCTGAATTGCGCTGTCCGTCTTTTAAAACATAACTTCTGGAATATACATGATCATGTCCTCCCAGTACAAAATCCACATCAAACTCATCCATGACTTTTTCAAATCCTCCATCTACATAGTTCTCAATATCGGAGTCTGCGGCATGCTTTGCCACTGTCTGTGTAGATTTGTGATGTGTTACAATCAGCCACTGATACTGTCCTGCATATTCCGCAGTTGCAGCACTGAGCGTTGTCTTAAAATTTTTCACAATTGCCTCTGCCTCAGAATTATCTTTTGAAGCACTTGGAACATCTGCATTGTCTGCATTTTCCGCATCGTTGCCACCCGGATATGCCCTGTATTTAAAGTTACAAAAAGTACATTATCGTACAGATAATAATAATTACCTTTTGTCTCCATCTCTCTTCTCTCGGTAAAGTCATATTGTCCTTCTGCATTTGGCGTCACTCCGTTTGACTCAGATTGGTTCGCAATTTCATCTGCCGTTGCCTGAATATAGTTTCCATGACTTTGACTCGTCCCACTGTTCTGCCCACGAAATGTTGTCTTCACCTGGCTGAGCACGCCTTCACTTCCATCTACAAGCATTTCATTTGGCAGATTAAAATGATCTGCAAACATATAATGTCTGTCATGATTTCCAACCGCCGGAGCATAAAGAATCGAGGACATCTCCTTCGGTGCAAAAAATGCGGCATATTCACTTGACTTTCCCCAACTTTGATCTTCCACCTGATCTCCGGCAGATACAACCAGATTTACATTCTCCTGCATCAGCTTATCCAGCATAGTTGCCCAACCGGTCTGGTTCGTACCATCAGATGAGTTCCATCCTTCTTTGTTGCTCTCTCCATTTTCCTTGATTTGAGGATCACTTGTGAAGCCAAACTTAAACTCATTTTCTTTTGCTGTCTTATAGCTATTGATTTCCGACCATGTTTTCCCATCATCATAGGACACCTGATACTGATATTCCGTATCTTTTGTAAGCCCGTCAACTGTTGCTTTACATACCATTTTCCCAGTGTCAGTATATTTGTTTTTGTCTACCTTTGTCGGTGTATGAAGTTCCTCCACAGATGCTTCCACTATCCGATCCCCAAATTTCACAATCGCTTTCTCCGTTCCTGTCGGCGCATACCAATTCAGATTCACAGCCGAATCCGTCTCCCCCGGCTGAAGTGTCAGGTACTCTACAGAAACCTCTGCATCCGTATTCCATTCCACGCTATCACTATTTTTATCTGCTGAGTAAACTAAACTCATAACATTTTGCGAGTAGGCTACAGATGCTGCTAATGCAAACGCTGCTCCTCTTTTCCATACTTTTTTCATATTTGTTTTCCTCCTAAATAAACGCACTACGAGAGAATTGTAAAAGATATTTGTTAAATTCAGAATTGTTTTTGCAAAAAGTATGTTAATTTAATTTTTTCAAAAGTTCTTCTTCCCTGTTATGAAGTGAAATCTAAAAAAAGATTGCGCAATAGCGCAATCTTCGCGCGCGAGCGGTTCACGCAGTGATAATTTCACCCCCGCGAGCTGCGCATCTTTGCACGAAGTGCATTTTTTTTGAATTATAGGATTCCAAAGGAATTTCCTATAATTTAAAAAGAATCCTGCAGATGCAGGATTCTCCTTTTAAACTGTCTGAGCACTATAACCTGGAAGTTCTCCTTCTTCCACCAGTCCTTTTCCGATGCTCTCTGTTCGGATTGCCACATAAAATTCTGCAAATGTCGCATCCAAATACGGATTTACATAAAAGATACCAACCAGTCCGCAAGTCAATGCCGATAATAAGAACCAGCCAAAGAAAGACAGTTCCAACACAAACGCTTCCATCTTGTGCCCGTCCATCATCTGCTGACTCAGCTCCAGCGCACGTTTTTCTGTCCATATGTGGATTCTCTGACAAAATATATGGAACAAGTCTGTAACTGTAGCTTTTAATGATTCCAGGTACGATCAAAAGCAGTGTCCACAATAAAATAAACAAATCCCGGAAAAACATTGTCTTAACCACATTTCCATATCTTCCATTCTGGAATCCATAAAACACCTTTGAAGCACTTTGTCTGATGCTCTCTGTTCTCCATAAAATATCTGCATCCGCCTACCGATACCGCATTTCCGACAAAAATCGTATATAACGAAGCTAACAAAGCAATCACCAAGCAAAATCGCGATTACTATCGAAGAAAAAATAACTCCCCCGAATATCGAATTGCTGCTGTTATAAGAATATGCGCTGTAACTGTCATACGCATATGGATTATTATGCTGTACTCCAGCGTAGTCTGCACACCGCTTCCGGAACCGGCAAACATACTTCCACTCAAAACTCCTACCACCAGACTTGCAGCCACACACGTCCAGTAATTTCTCTTAAATGCCATCTTCGCATTCATCTTCAAATCATATCTTGTCCACATAACTGTCTTCCTTTCTGCTATCTTTTGTAATTTGCAAGATATTCCATCTCGATTGGATCTATCGGATCTATCGGATTCTCCAGCATACTCTTTCTCTTTCGTTTGCTTCTTTTAATCAGTCCACCTGTTTTGTTATAGATCCAAAACGAATACACCAGAATCTTATTTGCCTTTCCAAGCTTTTCCTTCGTCGTCTTATTATATAACATTCCGCCGACTTCCAAAGGCACCTTTTTTCGAATCAGGGAAATCAGCTCTGTCTCACAAGTCACCCTCTCCGGTAAATCTGTGTAAGCCATACTTACACAGTTCGGACGATGTGCGTCGCTTCCCCCGATTCCCACTTTTTGATACTTATAAGCCAGCTTTGCCGCCTTTTCATTGGACTCCATTGACTCACACGCATTGAATACTTCAATGAAATCAAATCGCTTTATGATTTCCGGATTTTTATAAAATCTCTTTGTGTTCGTAAAGCTCATATACTTTTCTCCGCACGGATGCGCCGGTCCAAGCACACCTCCATGCCGATGGACAAAGTCAATCAGCACAGAGACCGGAAGTCCTTTTAGTTCCAGAAGCCTCATCTTTACCCCTTCCGGCATAATGACAATAATATGCCCTGCATCACAGGTATCATATTCAATTCCTTTCAGGACGACAAAATCCTCATGGCTTTTTCCTTTCATCTTGTTTTTCCAATACCTGTATCCTTTGTACGTGTCGTGATCAGTAATCAGCATCCCTTCAAAGCCATTTGCTTTTAGAATCGTAATATATTCATCTAAACTTACCTTGCTATCCGGGGATCCTTCTTTTACATGACAATGCATATCTATCTTCATAAAATAAGCCCCCTTTTCTTTTTATATACCCATTATACATCTTCACTTCCGAAGTCGCAATGACATAAAATCGGAAGTTTTACAATAAATTTTGTATCTTCTTTATTGCTAACTGCCCAAATCTCCCACCATGCAGCGTGACAATCTCTTTGCGATCGCAAGACCAAGTCCGGCATTTCCGGTATCTGTAGATCTTGCACTGTCCGAACGATAAAATTTCTCAAAAATATGTTCCAACTGATGTTTTGGTATCTCTGCTCCCCTGTTCACAAAGGTGACCACAACATTCTCCACACCTTTCGCCGCCTGCACTGTAATCTCACTTCCCGCATCTCCGTAAGCGATTGCATTTTTTAAAATATTTCCAAACACACGCGCCAATTTGTCTGCCTCTCCGTATATCAAAATCTTCTCGTCAATCTCCATCTTCATGCTCTGTCCTTTTTGTTCCAACATCGGATAAAATTCATCTGCCATCTGATACAACATGAAAGTCAGATTCACCTGCTCCTTCTTTAAGGCAACTGTCTGCATATTTAATTTTTGAAATATCAAACAACTCATTGATTAGTTTTTCCAATCGCTTTGCTTTATCATACGTGATCCGCAAATATTTTTCCTGCTGTGTCCTTTCCATCTGTTTCATGTCATTTAGAAGTTCCAGATAGCCGACTATGGAAGTCAGCGGTGTACGGATATCATGCGCAAGATAACCGACCAGATCATTCTTTCTCTGCTCTGTGCGGATTGCATCTTTGGTTCGCTGTTCCAGCGTGATCTTCAGCCGGTTCATTTTCTTCTCAATAAATTCCAGTTCCGGCTCCAATTGTATCTTGTCGTTTTCTTCCTCCAGAAGCTGATTGATGCCGGCTCCAATCTCATCAAAATATTTTATAATTTTCTTTAACGAAAAAAGAATATGCGGTTAAAAAAAAACAGGATTGTTCCGACTATGCAGACAATCTCTTTCTGCCTTTCCTCCTTAAGTACTCCATCAGATATAATAAACAGACTGATTGCCCATATTATGGTGAGAACTCCGGGAAAAAATGCTGTCTTCCACAATATTTTTTTCTTAAATACCCGAACATCATCCTTCAATTTTGTATCCCACTCCCCACACAGTCTTGATATATTTTGGATTCTCCGCCGAATCATTCATCTTATCCCGCAAATGTCTGATGTGAACCATAATTGTATTCGTACTGTTCACAAAATACTTTTCTCCCCACACTTCCTCAAACAATTTTCAGAATCCACAACTTTACCACGATTCTTACATAATACCCACAAAATCGAAAATTCTGTCGGGGTCAAAGACAATGGTTCGTCATTGATCGTGCATTCATGGTTCTCTTTGTCTACAACCAGACCGCCGATGATGATCACATTTTCATTCATCTTTACATCCTGCTGATTATACTTCGTCACTCTGCGAAGCTGTGCTTTGACTCTTGCAACAAGCTCCAGCATCTGGAATGGCTTTGTGATATAATCATCTGCCCTATCGTAAGTCCGGTAATCTTATCAATGTTCTCGTCTCTTGCAGTCAGCATAATCACCGGAAAGTGATGATTCTCACGAATCTTCTGACAGATATCAAATCCATCGATATCCGGAAGCATCACATCTAAAATTGCAAGGTCAATACCCTCTTTCTCTACACACTTTAACGCATCTTTTCCGTTGTAACATTTCAGCACATTGTAATTTTCGCTTTTTAAATATACTTCTACTAAATCTGCAATCGCCTCTTCATCATCTACTACAAGAATGTTTATCGCCATATATTTTCCTCTTTTCTTAACGGTTTAAAAGTATTATAGCAAACTCTTGTGTACAAAATATATATTTTTTCTTAAATAAACCATCTTTCTTATCCAAATAAAAAGAAGACCAGCGATTACCAGCTGATCTTCCTAAAATCCTGCTCAAAAAGTCTTATTCTTTTCCATCAAAGCAATATGTACAAAGTTTACATGGTTCCAATCCGATAGACGCAATCAAATCATCCAGTCTGTGGTATCTCAATGTCGTAAAGTTCTGTTGCTTGTGCACTCCTTCCAGCATTGCTGCATAGCGGTCACTGTTTGGATCTGCGTACTCATCAAGTACCTTTTCTGCATTCTCTCCCTCACGTTCCAAAATAATTCTGCGGGTAATCAGATCCAGTTCTGATTTTGAACGTGAAAAATTCAAATATTTACATCCATAAAGTAATGGCGGACATGCCGGTCTTACATGAACTTCTTTCGCGCCACTGTTATATAAAAATTCCGTCGTCTCACGAAGCTGTGTTCCTCGCACGATTGAATCGTCGATCAAAAGCAGTCTCTTGTCTTCAATTAAAGACGGTACCGGGATCAGTTTCATTCTCGCTACTTTTTCTCTCTGTGCCTGATTTGTAGGCATAAATGATCTGGACCAGGTAGGTGTATATTTGATAAATGGTCTCGCATAACGGTAGCCCGATTCGTTCGCATATCCGATTGCATGTGCAATACCCGAATCCGGAACACCTGCTACCACATCCGGCTCGATGGTTCCTTTGTCACGTTTTGCCAGCATACTGCCGCATTTATAACGCATCTCTTCCACATTCACTCCTTCGTAGGAAGAAGTCGGGTATCCATAGTACACCCAGAGGAACGAACAGATCTTCATATCTTTTTTTGCCTCTGAAACGACTTCCACACTCTCTGGTGTAATGTAGACAATCTCCGCCGGTCCAAGCTCTTTATAATCAGAGTATCCCATACTCATGTATGCAAAACTTTCAAATGAAACACAATATGCATCTTCTTTTTTGCCAACCATCAGCGGAGTACGTCCATAACGGTCTCTCGCTGCATAGATTCCCTCGTTTGTCATGATCAGCATTGTCATGGAGCCGTCAATGATCTCCTGCACATATCGGATTCCTTCCACGATCGTCTCTTTTTTGCAAATCAACGATGCTACCAGTTCAGTTGCATTAATCTGCCCGCCGCTCATCTCCTGAAAATGTGTATGCCCATTCTCATAGACAATATTCAAAAGTGCATCCAGATTGTTGATCTTTCCAACTGTTGTGATTGCAAAACTTCCACATGCGACTCGAATCAAAAGCGGCTGTGGTTCAAAATCAGAAATACAGCCGATTCCGATATTCCCTTTCATCTCCTCGACATCCCGCTCAAACTTTGTACGAAACGGAGAGTTCTCAATATTATGAATCGCACGGTGAAAACCGCCTTTTCCAAATGTTGCCATTCCACCGCGTCTTGTTCCCAGATGTGAATGATAATCTACGCCATAAAATAAATCTAATATGCAGTCTGTCTTTGCAGCAACGCCAAAAAATCCACCCATGTATTTCTCCTCTTTTCAATTGTCTTATTAGCTCATTAACAGAATAAGTTTAGCACGAATCGCCCGCGAGTGCAAAGAAAGATAGTTAATTATTTTTAAAGAGAGTTTATAAGTCTCATTAATAATACTATTGTAACAAGCAGAAAAATCACATATAATAAGAACATAGAAACAATGTATTTTTCTTTTCGAAAGCCGGGGAATCTCTATGAAACTAACACAGGATAACTGCTACAAACTAGCATTGGAAATTACAGGCTGTAACGGGATGGAATGGCCGTTTTTTTCTTCTAAGATTTTAGAATTCAACAATCTGGAACTGCTGCACGCTCTTGTGACATGCGCGACTCCATCTCAGCATCTGGCTTTATGGCATCATGAAAAGCGGAGCCAGGAATTTATTTTTAAAGTATCGATGATTGAATCCATTCTTTCTGTCTGCGACGGCTATCTATCAAATCTCCTGAGACAGAATATTTAGATGCGAGCGAAAAGTGTTACCTCCTACTATCTGGGACTTATTTTTACAAAGCTTTTCAGCATGAAAGAATTTCAGACAGACTATTTTTTGAACACAACACTTTTTGAACAGGTCTACGGGAAAGAATCTTTTATCTGCAACGGGCGCAAAAAAACCCTCCTTTGTCGGTCTGACACAAGCCGATGAAAAATGGAGTATCTGGGAGCCGACAGGAAAACGTGATCATGCTCCGAAGGCATTAAGCGATGCCTTCAATCAAGTGCTCGGTATCAAAAGTGTAAATGGGCAGGCACCCGCATTTGCAATGGCATCTATGACCTATTTTGACACCAAACACAATGAGCTTCAGGGAATTCTCCGCAATGCACCGGAAGGTAAAAAAGCCGATGTCCACTTTGACAAAGAACAGTTTTTGACTCTCTACTACCGACATATCTGTGAATTGTTTGATGAATCTCTTCGTCGGAGGCCTTTTGACAGTGTCATTGATTATATTGACGGTTATCTGGAGATTGAGTTGGAACTTTTCGGACTCAACATAGATGAAGACGAAACAGATGAATATGCCAGAAAGCGCCGTGTGAAATTAGGTGTTCCGAAAAAAATTCTTGAATATTTTCAATATCACACACCAGCCGCCAAACAAGAAATCTTGTTATCCGACATTGTAGATGCCATTCCAGACAATGAGCCAGAACTTCAGGATTCCCATTTTTTCATGGGACGGGACAAAATATATTTTCGAATTGTATAGAAATACATCATTTATTCGTAAAATTCAAAATTATTGGCAACAATTTTATTGACAGTATGCTATAATAGAAAAGAATAATGTATTATGTTGCCGTACAGTTTGTTAGGAGGTATGATTATGGCTACAAAAAGACAAGTTAAAAAACAAGAAAGTAAATTAAATGCAATGAAAGCAAAAGCTGCTCCTGTAGTGGAGAAAGTCGTAGAAAAGACTGCCCCTGCCGTAGAGAAAGCTGCAGAAAAAGTTGTGGAAGAGACAAAAGAAGCTGCAAAGAAGGTAAGAAAAAGCAGCTCCAAAAAAAGAGATGAAGACGACTTTGATCGTAGAGCACCAAGGAAAGCAAGTGAAGACAAAGACATGATTGCAGCAGTGAAAAAGGCATGGACGAAATCAGGTAGAAAAATTGGCGACATCAAGACTATGACATTATATGTAAAACCTGAAGAAGCCGCTGTATATTATGTAATCAACACAACCGAGAACCGGAAGTGTAGCATTTTTAATCATTACTGGAATAACAATACTTGATATATATGATTGTAAGGATAGGATAGAAGTTTTTACTTCTGTCCTTTTTTCTTCCTCCGGAATAGAGACAGCCTCTTTTTTATATACTAAACTAAATCCTATTTTTGAGGTTCTTATGAGGCCATTCTCACACAAAAAAAATAATCGGTACTTCTCTTTTATTTATCGCTGCATTCCTCGTCGGTCACTTTTTTGCCCGGACAGTGGAACATTTTCAGACAAAGTCGGTCACCACATCTGCCACCGGCAATTGGGGGCTGAGTTTTCAGGAGGACGGAAAACCTCCCGTTGCAAATGCGACCTACGAAGACTTAAAGCAATATGATGCTTACTACGCCGAAAATACTGACCAAAAGGTAATCTATCTTACATTCGATGCCGGCTTTGAAAATGGTAACACGCCAGCCATCTTAGATGCACTGAAAAAACACAATGTTCCGGCTACATTTTTTTGTCGTCGGGAATTTCCTCTCCACGACAACCCCGATCTGATCAAGCGTATGGTCGAGGAAGGTCATATCGTAGGAAATCATACTTATACGCACCCGGACATGTCCAAGATTTCCACGATGGAAAGCTTTTCAAAGGAAATTCAGGATGTCGAAAAACTCTATCAGGAAATCACCGGAAAAGAAATGATAAAATTTTATCGCCCTCCGCAAGGAAAATACAGTGAAGAAAACTTGAAAATGGCAAAAGAACTCGGCTATAAGACATTTTTCTGGAGTCTTGCCTATGTTGACTGGTATCAGGATAAACAACCGACAAAAGAAGAGGCATTTGACAAACTACTTGGAAGAATACATCCCGGCGCTGTCGTTCTGCTGCATAACACCTCTTCCACAAACGGACAAATCTTAGATGAGTTGCTGACAAAGTGGGAAGAAATGGGATACACCTTCAAATCTCTGGACCAAATGCCATAAAGCCAAAAAGATGGGTGAACATTACTTTCGTTCCCCATCCTTTTTCTAATATGCCATCGCTTCCTCTCTCGTCATCCAAAAATGAATCCCGGTTGTGGAATCATTCCATCTGTCTTCATCAAAATCAGGAACTTCTACCACTGTCCCTTCCGATAGACGAAATTTTCGTCAACCAATGACCATGCCTCTTCGTATTCCTCCTGATAATCAAAGCTTTTTGATTGTCAGGACCTTCGCTTTGCTGCATCTGCATGAGTTCATTGTCGCGGAACTTCGTTTTGCATCTGCCGGAATCAAAAGCTGAACCAGTCTGTCATTAAAACATTTTTTATAACCGAGAAACGCTCCTTTTTCCGGACAATACAAGTCAAAAAATTTCGTATGCCCGTCATGAATAATCCCATCTAGTTTTGCATGCTCCAGCACTGCGCACATCAGATTCGCCCCTCTGATATCCGCACCGGTCAAATCATTGTAACGCATCGCCGCACACTTTAAATTCGCCCCCTGCAGACTGGCATCTCGAAAAGTACACAGATCAAACAATGTATTTTCCAAACTGCTCTTTTTTAAACTTGCCCCGTCAAAACACACCTGGTGAAACTGGCTCAGGGAAAAATCAATCTCATCCAGATTGTACCCACTCAAATCAGCTCCACTCAAAGCTACCTCCCGCAGATTCAGCTCTCCCCACTCTTTCTGCGCTCTAATTTTTCATTCAATTCCTCCACCGATATCTTCCTCATCTGTACCACCTCTTTCTCTATTTTACCACACTCGCTTGTAAATAGCACTTTTCTTATCCAAGCGCAACATCCAATATCATCATCACAAGGAACCGACAAACAAATCCGAGTGTGCCCATCTTCCCGTTTTCTCCCATATGCGCCTGTGGAATCAGTTCTTCCACAACGACATAGATCATTGTTCCCGCAGCAAATGCAAGTAATATTGCAATCGATGCATTTGCAAATCTCGCAAATACTGCTGCAAGCACACCAAAAAGAGGTTCTACAATCGCTGTCATACTCGCAATGACAAATGCTCTTTTTTACTTACCCCTTCTTTCACAAGCGGCAATGCAACTGCCGTCCCTTCTGGGAAATTCTGAATTCCAATTCCGATCGCCAGTGCAACCGCACCTGACAACAACGCCGTATCTTGCATATTTTGTCCCGCCAGTGCAAATGCAAGCCCGACTGACATTCCTTCCGGAATATTGTGAGTTGTGATTGCTATGATCAGCATTGCCGTACTTTTCCCCAAGGTAAGCTGTGTACTTTTTTCTCTCTCATACCATGCTTTCATCAGCCCGTCTGCCACAAGCAATGTGATGACTCCCAACAAAAAACCACCGGTCATGACAAGCCATCCAACCTGCCCGTTTGCCTCTGCAAAATCAATCCCCGGAAGCAGCAGCGACCACACGGACGCAGCTATCATAACTCCTCCGGCAAATCCTAAAAATCCACACTGCAGATTTCCGCTGACTTCCCGTCTGACAAAGAAAATCCCCGCTGCTCCTAAAGCTGTTATGAGAAAGGTTCCAAGTGTTCCAAATAGTGCCATTAAAATTCCATTCATATACGATCACCTCTGCTGATACTATATGAAAAAAACAGCTTTCCGTGAAAGAAAGCTGTCTCCTTAATTATTCTGTGTATGGCTCTTCTTCATTCTGTTTGACAGTTACTCCGACATCCTGAAAATCTACTTTTGCCCATACATCTTTATTCACTTTTATCTTAGTGTCTTTTTTCCAGCCATCATAAACCTCATTGAACTTTTCGCTTTTCCGAGAATTTACGATTGTCTCCTTTTTCGCATCTGTCGCATCTCTGTCGAGCAGACTTGTCACTTTTGCGACGTAGAGTCCATTCTCTGTCTCTATGACATCTGTAAATCCGCCCACTCCCAAAGAATCTGCTGCCGCAATCAACTCCGCGGCCGGCGATGTACTCTCTGAATCAAAGGTAGCTGTCTGCGCTTCCTTGCCTTGTTCTGTCGCATAAGCCGCAAAATCTTCCGCCGCTTTTGCACCTTCCAGGAAAGCTGCTGCCGTCTCTTTCAGTGCTGCCTTTTCCTCATCTGTCAAAGTCTTAGAATTCCCTTCTTCATCAGTTGTCGTATATGGAAAACTTACATACTGCATACTCTTTTGCGCAGCCTCTTCATCCGAAACTTCTGTGCTTACATCCTTTGTCACCGCATCCGTCATCTTCTTCTGAATCGTAAGCAGAGTCAGCACTCTTTCCACATACTCCGTCTCTCCGGATACCAATTCTTTGGCTTCCAGCTCATTGCCCTCATCGAATTTTTTTTGCCGCTTCCTGAATCGCACTCTTTTCTTCATCTGTCAACGCAACCTCGTATTCAGCCATGTGGTCTTCCAGAATATACATCTGTTGGAGCGCATCCATCACACTGTCTTTTACATTGTCCTCATAAGTCTTTCCCGCACTTATTTCCTGCGTCCACATGTTGTCTCCAAGCATAGAGCCTAAGTTTGTCTCAATCATTCCCTGCTGGTATCTCGCATAAAAATTTGCAACTCCTGCCGGTATCTTATCCCCTCCAACAGTTGCCACTGTATCTGCGTTTTCAAAGCTTGCACATCCTGTCATTGAGACTGCTGCAAGAGATGCCGCTGTCGCAAATACGACTACTTTCTTTTTCAGATTCCTCATAACTGCCTCCTTTGTATTTCTAATTCTTAATTATAGCGATTTTTCTTTATTCTATCAATGTTTTTATATCATTTAACACTTTTTTCACAAGTTCTAGCACATCATCGTCTTTCTCTTTTTTATTTCTTGCTTTCTTTTCATAGACAAAATAAGGATTCGTATCAACCGTAAATTTAAGCGCCCCTTTGTATTGATCAAGCAGCATCGGAATCCGCTCTGCATGCACCTTCGCACGTTCATACATTGTAAACCGGAACTGTTCCCCTTTTTGCTCCACAGCAACTAAATATGCACTGTGTGCAAGTGATTTCAACAGCGCAATCTGCAAAAGCTGCTGAACTTTTCTTGGAATATCTCCATATCGGTCAATCAATTCTTCCAGCATGTCATCCATCTCCGCCTCATTTTCAATACTTGCAATCCGCTTATAAATATCGAGTTTCTGGTATTCATTTGGAATATACGACGCCGGAATAAACGCATCTACATTCAAATCTACTGTTGTTGTATATGGCTCCTCCTCAATCTCACCCTTCAGCTGCTTAACTGCCTCATTGAGCATCTTACAATACAGGTCATACCCGACAGCTCCATATGTCCGTGCTGTTCTGCCCCCAGAAGATTCCCTGCTCCGCGGATTTCCAAATCCCGCATGGCGATTTTAAAACCAGAACCAAGATCTGTGAACTCACGGATTGCTGACAGGCGTTTCTCTGCCACTTCACGCAGGAGTTTATCTCTTTTGTACAGCAAAAACGCATATGCCATTCGATTGGAACGTCCCACACGTCCTCTTAGCTGATACATTTGCGAAAGTCCGAGCTGGTCTGCATCGTGGATAATCATTGTATTTGCATTGGAAATATCAAGTCCCGTCTCTATGATCGTCGTCGACACAAGCACGTCGATTTCCCCATTGATAAAATCAAGCATAATGTTCTCAAGCTCCCGCTCTTTCATCTGCCATGCGCAAATGCCACATTTGCCTCCGGCACAAGCTTTTGCACCTTGTCCGTAATCTCATCGATATCTTTCACTTTGTTATACACATAATACACTTGTCCCTGACGGGATAATTCTCTTTGTATCGCCTCGCGCACCATCTCATCATTGTATTCCATGACATACGTCTGAATCGGCATACGGTCAACCGGAGCTCCTCAAGCACGCTCATATCACGTATTCCGATGAGGCTCATATGCAAGGTTCTCGGAATCGGTGTCGCTGTCAGCTCAGCACATCGATATTCTCTTTTAATTTTTTTTTTAAAAAAAAAATCTG
>ENA-OQAA01001192-OQAA01001192.1-human-gut-metagenome-genome-assembly--contig:-NODE-1192-length-14053-cov-1.922447_pt1 | contig 14053 bp, 17 predicted proteins | sample MGYA00242489_ERZ504515 | MGnify/ENA primary metagenome ERZ504515 (study PRJEB26092, sample SAMD00036237) | human gut metagenome | host: Homo sapiens | study: EMG produced TPA metagenomics assembly of...
TGCCAATGACCTGCGGCATGGTAGCACAATATACATATAGCGCAGCCAATTGGCACATTAGCATATAGGCACATTAGCACATTATTCATATTGTAGTGGCTAAAAACTTCCGCATATCCCCTATTGGCATTCCCCGGCGGCGGCGTAGTCGTCCAGCTGGTCTTCTCCAATCTTGCCCACTGAAAAGTATCGGGATGCGGGATGTGCCAGCATCATGCCGCAGACGGAGGAGTGAGGGTGCATGGCTCCATGTTCAGTCAGCGTGATGCCTATCTGCTTCATGCCGAGCAGTTCGTCCAGCAGGAAATTCACGGATTGGTCGGGTAGGGAGGGGTATCCCACAGCGGGGCGGATGCTTGGTATTTCTCGACCAGCAGATCCGGAATGGACAAGGATTCGTCGGGGGCATACCCCAAGCCTCCTTGCGGACATATTCGTGCATCTTTTCTGTGGCGGCTTCGGCAAGGCGGTCGTTCAGAGTCTGTACAAGGAGATGTTTGTAAGGGTCGCTTTTATAAGTCTCTTCGGCCTCTTCACTGATGGTGGAGGCGAAAAGTCCTACGATGTCGGGCGTGCCTGAAGAGAGGGGACGTACAAAATCGCTCAGACAGAGAAATGGACCGCCATCGGGTTGGGGTGTCTGCTGGCGGAGCAGTGGGAAGGTTGTTCCTTCTATCAAGAGGTTATCTCCGTCTGCATTTGCCTGGCAAAGCCTGAAGATGCAATGGATGGAGATTGTTTCGTCCAGTCGGCCGAGCATTCTATTGGCTTCCTTGAAGAGCTGCATGGCTTCGGAAGCTTTGGTACGTTCCTCCTCGGGAAAGGTTGTCAGCCAAAGTGCACGGCAGGAATCGCAGCCATGGATGTTGGCAATAGCCGCAAAGCGAGGCTGGAAGCCCCAGGCATGGAAGAAATAAATCCAGTTGATGTAAGGGGTTACTTCATGAATCCGATACGAAAGCAATTCATGCCCCGGTGCCAGTATTGTCCTTTTCATCCCATTTAATCCTTAATCCCTAATCCTTAATTCCTAGCCTTCACTCCCCAAATCTCAGTTCCTCGCCACGATAAGCATCGTCCACCATGCCGTCGCTATAAACGGGATGTCCGTTGGCAAAAGTCCTTTCCACTTTCCAGTTGAAGGTATGTCCTTCCAATGGGCTCCAGCCGCATTTGCTCAAAACTTTGTCGGCTGTCACTTCCCACGGGGTATCGGGGCGTACCAGCACAAGGTCTGCCCGGTAACCTTCACGGATATAGCCGCGCTCGTTGATGCGGTAAATTTGTGCGGGAGCATGGCACATTTTTTCAACGATGGTCTCGAGTGTGAATACTCCCTCATCCACCAGTGCAGCATGCTGACAAGTGAGAACTGTATCATGGCATGCCGGACATGGCCTTCAAGGCACCTCCTTCTTTTTCGGAGAGCAGATGGGGCGCATGGTCGGTGGCTATAACGTCTATCAGGCCGGAGTTGACGGCTGCACGCAGGGCATCGCGGTCGGCTTGCTTCTTAATGGCAGGATTGCACTTGATACGTGTGCCAACGTGCGATAGTCACTGAGCGTGAAGAGGAGATGGGCAACGCATGCTTCGGCGGTGATATGCTTCTCGGAAAGTGAATAGTCATTGAACAGTTGCAGTTCCTTGGCTGTGGACACATGCAGAATATGCAGCCGTGCACCGGCAATCCTTGCCAGCCGTACTGCCAGCTCAGAAGATGCATAGCATGCTGCCGAGGAGCGGATGTAGGGATGCTTGCCTATGGGAATATCATTCTCTCCGGCAAACATTTCCTTATACTTGGCAATATTGTTCTTGATGGTTTCCTGGTCTTCGCAGTGGGCGGCAATCAGCATGTCTGTACCGTTGAAGATGTTCAGCAGGCTGTTCATCTTGTCTACCAGCATGTTTCCGGTACTGGAGCCCATGAATAGCTTGATACCGCAGACGCGGTGCTTGTCCAGCTTGCCGAATTCGCTGTAATTGTCGTTTGTTGCGCCGAAGTAGCAAGAATGGTTTACGATACACTTCTCGTTCAGCAAATCAAGTTTGGCGTTCAAGGCATCCAGCGTAGTGGTCACCGGATTTGTATTGGGCATATCCATGATGGAGGTCACACCACCTGCGGCAGCCGCACGGCTTTCGGTGAGGATGTCCGCTTTGTGGGTCAGCCCGGGATCGCGAAAATGTACATGGTCGTCGATGATGCCAGGCAACAGATAGCATCCGGTGGCATCTATGGTCTCGTCACAAGGGGCGGAGAGCGGTTTCCAGTTGGTCAGTACCTCTGCAATGCGCCCGTCTTCTATCACTATGGAACCTTTCACGGATTGTCCTTCGTTGACAATCGTAGCGTTATGTATCAATATTCTTTTCATATCTTCCTAATATTTGTAGTAAACCCCTATCACTCTATCACCCATCACTTCATCTCCTTATCTACGGTAGGATATTTATGGAACCAACTGTTCCATTTCAACCGAATCACTCCGAATACGGCTTCACCAAAAATACTGCTGTTCATTTTGGAGGTGCCCAGTTCGCGATTAATGAAGATGACAGGCACTTCCTTTACCTTGAAGCCACATTTGTAGGCGGTGAATTTCATTTCTATCTGGAAGGCGTATCCTTTGAAGCGGATACCGTCCAGATTGATGGTCTCCAATACCCGGCGGCGGTAACATACAAATCCGGCTGTAGTGTCGTGGATGGCAGCCCGGTGATGAAGCGCACATACTTGGAGGCAAAATAAGACATCAGTACACGTCCCATGGGCCAGTTCACTACGTTCACACCACTCACATAACGTGAACCGATGGCTACATCGGCACCCTCTTCGGAGCAGGCGCGGTAGAGTCGCGGCAGGTCTTGGGGATTGTGGCTGAAGTCGGCATCCATTTCGAAGATATACTCATAACCTCGTTGCAATGCCCACTTAAAGCCGGCTATATAGCTGTTCCCAATCCCAGCTTTCCTTTGCGCTCCACCATGAAGAGGCGTTCAGGAAACTCCTGCTGCAAGGTCTTTACAATGGCAGCCGTTCCGTCGGGCGAACCGTCTTCAATGACAAGGATGTGAAAACCATGTTTCAGAGCAAAAACGGCACGGATGATATTTTCTATATTCTCCCGTTCATTGTAGGTGGGGATGATGACAATGCTGTCTGATGTTTGCATACTTATAGGTAATGGGGGTTATAACTGGGAACAAATGTAATACATTTCTTTTTTATCTGGCAGCATTTTCACACAAATCTTGATTTTGCAAAGTTCTGGCGCCATTTATGTAGCTCCTTCTAACTCCTGACTATAAGGAATGCAGGTTAAATCAAAGAACCGTATGCTTGACTTTGAACTTTAGCCTCAATCTTTAGCTATTCCCGTTTCAATCATTAACAGAAAACATTCAAACTATTAAAGAAAAACTTTCGAAGTATAAAGGATAAAGTGGGTAGATATAGGGAGAAAAAGTGCTCTTCAGTCTTGGTCTGTCTATCCCAAGCCTTGGGATAGACAGACAACCCTGGGATACATGTCCGCAGGCTGGGGATAAACTTTGTGTAACATAACTCCTGAATAGGGATTGTGCAGGCTGTGTTATTCATAATTGGAGGAAAAGAAGTTTCATTGCCTTCCCCGATAAATAGGGCGATACAGAAAAAAAGGTGAAGGATGTGCAGGCTGACAGCAGAAAGATTATTTCAGAGAACATAGTTGCCGACAGGTCAAAGCTAAAGATTATTGTGTATTTTTGCACCGAATTTATTTCGGTAGGATACCTTATGAGAGGCAATACCGGGGGAAAAAGCGCAAAGCAATGAATATAACTGAACTGCAACAATCTTATGCTTCCCATCCCAATGTAGAGGGGGTGTGCAGGCTTCTGAAAGATAACTCTGTCCGTCACCTATATTGCGGAGGTTTATATGCCTCTGCCGCTTCTTTGTTTTCGTCTGTATTGGTTCAGCGGGCTACTTGTCCGCTCGTTTTCATTCTGGGCGATATGGAGGAAGCCGGTTATTTCTATCATGATTTGACGCAGATATTGGGGACAGAGCAGGTATTGTTTTTTCCTTCTTCGTTCCGCCGCGCCATCAAGTACGGGCAGAAGGATGCGGCAAACGAAATACTCCGTACAGAAGTGCTGAGTCGCCTGCAAAAAGGAGAAGAGGGGCTTTGCGTGGTGACTATCCGGATGCGCTGGCCGAAAAGGTGGTCTCTCGTAAGGAACTGGGAGAGAATACACTGAAACTGCATGCAGGCGAGAGGGTGGATATGAACTTCGTGACGGACGTATTGCGCAGCTACGGTTTCGAATATGTGACTACGTCTACGAGCCGGGGCAGTATGCCGTTCGTGGCAGTATTATCGACGTCTTTTCCTTCTCTTCCGAATATCCCTTCCGTATAGACTTTTTCGGCGATGAGGTGGAAAGCGTCCGTACCTTCGAGGTGGAAACACAGCTCTCGAAGGAGAAGAAAGAAAGCATCGTGATAGTTCCCGACTTGAGCCATAGCCTGGAAAAAAAGGGAAGCGGCGGCATGGTGTCGTTCCTCGATTTCCTTCCGTCGGACAGCTTGCTTGCCATGCGCGATTTTCTCTGGCTACGCGAACGCATCCAGACCGTGCACGACGAATCGCTCACCCCACAGGCCATCGCCGCCCGTGAGTCGGAGGAGAATGGAGCCATCACGCTGGAAGGCAAGCTGATTGATGGTGGCGAGTTCACCCTGCGCGCCCTCGATTTCCGCCGGATGGAGTTCGGTAACAAGCCCACCGGAACGCCGGATGCTACCGTCTCGTTCCATACTACGGTACAGCCTATCTTCCATAAAAACTTCGACATGGTGGCAGAGAGTTTCCGCGAATACCTCTCCCGTCACTACACCATCTACATATGCAGCGACAGCCTGAAACAGACTGACCGCATCCGTGCCATCTTTGAGGACCGTGGAGACAACATATCCTTTACCGCCGTGGAACGGACGCTGCACGAAGCTTTGCCGACGACACTTTGCGTATCTGCGTCTTTACCGACCATCAGCTGTTCGACCGCTTTCACAAGTATAACTTGAAGAGCGACAAGGCACGCAGCGGCAAGGTGGCCTTGAGCCTGAAGGAGCTGAACCAATTCACCCCCGGTGACTATGTGGTGCATACCGACCATGGTGTGGGGCGTTTTGCCGGACTGGTACGTATCCCCAACGGTGACACCACGCAGGAGGTGATGAAGATTGTCTATCAGAACGAAGATGTGGTGTTTGTCTCCATCCACTCTCTGCACAAGGTTTCCAAGTACAAGGGAAAGGAGGGTGAAGCGCCCCGTCTCAACAAGCTTGGCACCGGAGCCTGGGAGAAGCTGAAAGACCGCACTAAGACGAAGATAAAGGATATTGCCCGCGACTTGATAAAACTCTACTCGCAACGCCGCGAGGAGAAGGGGTTCCAATACAATCCCGACAGCTTCCTGCAACGGGAGTTGGAAGCCTCCTTCATCTATGAGGATACCCCCGACCAAAGCAAGGCTACTTCCGACGTGAAGGCCGACATGGAGAGTGCCCGTCCGATGGACGCCTGGTGTGCGGTGACGTGGGCTTCGGCAAGACGGAGGTGGCTGTTCGTGCCGCTTTCAAGGCTGTGGCGGACAATAAGCAGGTGGCTGTACTGGTGCCACTACCGTACTTGCTATCAGCATTTCCAGACCTTCAAGGAGCGCTTGAAAGGCTTGCCTTGCCGGGTGGAGTATCTGAGTCGTGCCCGCACCGCTGCTCAGGCAAAGGCTGTAGTGAAAGGGCTTGCCGAAGGGGAAGTGAATATTCTTATCGGTACCCACCGTATCCTGGGAAAAGACGTTAAGTTCAAAGACCTTGGTTTGTTGATTATTGATGAGGAGCAGAAGTTCGGCGTCTCCGTCAAGGAGAAACTCCGCCAATTGAAGGTGAATGTGGATACGCTGACCATGACGGCTACACCTATTCCCCGTACCTTGCAGTTTTCGCTGATGGGTGCGCGCGACTTGAGCGTCATCCAGACACCACCGCCTAACCGCTATCCCATCCAGACGGAAGTGCACACCTTCAACGAGGAAATCATTGCCGACGCCGTCAATTTTGAGATGAGCCGTAACGGCAGGTATTCTTCGTGAATAACCGTATTTCCAATCTGTTTGAGTTGAAGGCCATGATAGAGCGGCACATTCCCGACTGCCGTGTCTGTATCGGACACGGACAGATGGAGCCTGCCGAACTGGAGAAGATAATCTTTGATTTCGTCAATTACGATTACGACGTGCTGCTTGCCACTACCATCATCGAAAGTGGCATCGACATACCCAATGCCAATACCATTATCATCAACCAGGCGCAGAACTTCGGCTCAGTGACTTGCACCAGATGCGCGGACGTGTGGGGCGGAGCAATAAAAAAGCTTTCTGTTACCTGCTGGCACCGCCTTTGTCCTCCCTTACTCCCGAAGCAAAACGACGCCTGCAAGCCATCGAGAACTTCTCCGACCTGGGCAGTGGCATCCACATTGCCATGCAGGACCTTGACATCCGTGGCGCAGGCAATATGCTCGGTGCCGAACAGAGTGGTTTCATTGCCGACCTAGGCTACGAGACGTATCAAAAGATTCTCTCCGAAGCTGTGCACGAACTGAAGACCGACGAGTTTGCCGACCTTTATGCCGAAGAACTGAAAGCAGACGGAGCGTCATCAGTGGCGAGCAGTTTGTGGACGAATGCCAGGTGGAAAGCGACCTCGAACTTCTGTTGCCTGCCGATTACGTGACTGGCAGCAGCGAGCGTATGTTGCTCTATCGCGAGTTGGACGGATTGACACTCGACAAGGATGTGGATGCTTTCCGTTCCCGCCTCGAAGACCGCTTCGGCCCGATTCCTCCCGAAACGGAAGAACTGCTGCGCATCGTTCCCTTGCGACGCCTGGCTGCCCGCCTCGGCGTGGAGAAAGTCTTTCTGAAAGGTGGGCGCATGTCCCTGTTCTTCGTCTCCAATCCGGACAGCCCGTACTATCAGAGCCAGGCTTTCGGTAAGGTCATTGCCTACATGATGAAGTACACCCGGCGTTGTGACCTGCGCGAACAGAACAACAAACGGAGTATGTTGGTGAAGGATGTCAAGACGGTAGAAGAAGCTGTCTGTGTGTTGCAGGAGGTAGTGGCAATGCAGGTGGAAGAGTAAACTGTTGCCACTCCTGCTACTAACGTCCGAACTGCAAGGCGAATCCCAAATTGAAGAAAGTGATGTTGTTTTTGAACCAGCTATGGTCTACTCCGTCATCATAGCCGTCCGTGTTGTAAAGTCGTGCATCGGGGTTGGCAAACCAGTCTGCTGTCAGGAAATCACAGCGAATCATACCCGAGAGTTTACGGCTGATGCGGAACTCATAGCCTGCTGCGAAAGTTATTCCACAATATCCTTTATGGAAAAGGTGTCCGTTCCGTTCACCGCGTTTATATGTCCGTTCCTGATAGTTCATATACCCGATGCCGAACGAGAGGAACAGTCCTTGATTCCCGTTGCTCCACAAGGGCCGGTATGTGATGTTGGGGCGTATGCAGTGCAGATGTGCCTTATCCGGCAGGCGTGCCATGCGTAGATAGTCATATTGAAGTCCTGCGGCAAATAGGGGCGTGATGTAGTAGCGGCCTTCTGTCATGAGGTCATATCCCACCCGGTTGCCGTTCTTGCTGAAGAAGTCGTTGCGGTTTCCTTCTACATGAGGTAAGGATACACCGCCACCGAAGATGATACTGTAATTTTGCGGCAGGCATTCGCTTTGTGCCAGCAGACCTGTCGCTCCAATGGGGAGTAGGGATAGGCAGAGGAGGAGGAATCGTTTCATGCAGTTGCTGTGAGTTTCTTGGAAATATCGTATTTTTATCGTTTCCCGTATAGCTTGTCTATCAAATCCGTCCGTCCTATCCGGCGCAGTTCGTTTATGATGTTCCTGCGCTCTTCGGGTTTGTACCAGAAGAAGAATTGGCGTTGAGCCAGTTTCTCGCGCTGCGTTTTGGCACTGAATACCGGTTCCAGCGTATAAGGATGGAAGCCCGTGTACCATGCTTCGGTGGCAACGGTCATGGGAGTAGGGGTAAAGTCTTGCACTTGTTCCAGATGGAAGTCCAGTCGCTTGGTGATGACGGCAAGTTCTGCCATATCTTCCTCCTTGCATCCGGGATGGCTGCTGATGAAATAAGGAATAAGCTGCTGGCGTAGTCCTTCTTCATGGTTAATCCTGTCGAATATCTTCTTGAACTCACCGAACTGGCTGAACGGAGGCTTGCGCATGATGTTGAGCACGCGGTCTGACGTATGCTCCGGTGCTACCTTCAGGCGACCGCTGACATGGCGGGCAATGAGCTCGCGGTATATTCCTGCGTACTTTTGTTAGTGTTCGGGTCCTTGCTCTGGTGCAGCAGCAGGTCATAGCGTACACCGCTGCCAATGAAGGACTTCTTGATGCCGGGCAGGCATCTACGGCATGATAGATGTCGAGCAGCGGACGGTGTCCGTATTCAGGTTGGGGCATACCTTGGTAGATGCACGACGGGCGTTTGCATTTCCTGCAGACGGCCTCATCCCGTCCCTTCATGCGGTACATATTGGCCGACGGGCCTCCCAAATCGCTCAAATAACCCTTGAAGTCTGGCAGCTCCGTGATGGCTTTCACCTCTTTCAGAATGCTCTCCTTGCTGCGGCTTACGATGAATTTGCCCTGGTGTGCGGAGATGGTGCAGAAGGCACATCCTCCGAAACATCCGCGATGCAGGTTGACGGAGAACTTTATCATGTCGTATGCCGGAATACGTTTTCCCTTGTATTTGGGATGGGGCAGGCGCGTGTATGGCAAGTCGAAAGAACGGTCGAGTTCAGCTTCCGTCAAAGGGGGATAGGGAGGATTGACTACTACCGTCAGCTTGCCGCTCTTTTGCAAGATGCGGGATGCTGTATATTTGTTGCTTTCCTCCTCGATATGACGGAAGTTGGCAGCTTCTTTCTTTTTATCTTTCAGACATTCTTCATGGGAAAAGAGGGTGATATCCCTTCTTGTACACTACTTCCTTGTCAAGGTAAACCATTTGGGGAATATCGGCGATGAGCTTTTTGAAGCTTGGGGCGTCCATCTGTGTCTGTTGGCGTTTCAGCTTTCCGCAAGTTCCACCACCGGTTTCTCTCCCATACCGTAGATGAGTGAGTCGGCTCCGCTGTCGAGAGGATGCTGGGGCGTACACGGTCCTGCCAATAGTCATAGTGCGTCAGGCGGCGCATGCTTGCTCGATGCGCCCAGTACGACGGGGACATCGGGGAATAGCTTCTTTAATATCTGGGTATATACAATGGAAGGGTACTCCGGACGCATATCCGGACGTGCATCCGGGGTATAGGCGTCATCACTGCGCAAGCGTTTGTTGGCAGTATATTTGTTGACCATCGAATCCATACAGCCGGGACTGATGCCGAAGAACAGACGGGGACGTCCCAGTTTTTTGAAGTCGCGCAAGTCGTCGCGCCAGTTGGGTTGGGGATGATGGCTACGCGCAATCCTTCTGCTTCGAGGATGCGGCCTATGACGGCGGCTCCAAAAGAAGGGTGATCCACGTAGGCGTCACCGCTGAAAAGTATTACATCCAATTCGTCCCAACCACGCAGTTCCACTTCTTTCTTGGTAGTAGGAAGCCAGTCTGTAAGGCGATATTCTTTCATTTGCACATTAAAAACTGTAATGTCATCCGTTCTCCGTCGTAAATCTCACGGAAGCCTATCTGCTGCTCGGAAAGATACTCTTTCATGTCATTGAAGGCAGCAGCGTCGTCCATGATGATTTCCAGCTTCTCGCCTTTTCCGGCTCGCACATGGCTTTGATGGCAGGGATTAAAGGGCTGTAATGCTGTTGTCCGCAGGTGTCGATGGTTTTCATTTATTCTTCTTCTATGGTGTCTTGTTGGGAAAGCCATTGCAGATAGAGCTTGATGAGCTGTTGTAGTCCGAAGGCCTTCATGTTGTTGTGATAGATAACGTCGATACAGAGGTCGAGCAGGTCTTTGCTGTCTTCCTCTTGCGAGGCGATGAGGGAGCGGATGTTCAGTTTCAACTTGTCGAGCACGGTTTCGTCCACAATACCGTTGCTGTCGATGAGATGGCGGAAGAGGCCGTATTTCTCGATGGTGGCAAGATTCTCTTCAGAAACTTCTAAACTACGGGTTCCGCTGGGGTTGGCTTGTATAGTGTACATGATGTTTAATGTTTAGTGGTTAATGTTTAATGATTAATGGAAGCAAAGATAGTTTTTTCACTACAGATTACACAGATTTTCACAGATTATTTATAGGGATTGCTATTTTTGTCTGTGTTAATCTGTGTAATCTGTGGTGAGAAAGCGGAGTATGGATGCCATAATTACATTTCTGGATGTTTCTTCCCGGATGCTTTCAAAAGGGAATCCCATGACAAAAGTGCGATAATCACTGCCTTGATAGGCTACGGCGGCGGGTGTGTTGCCGATGGCATAGGTCATGACTGGAAAAGCGGGAGACATGGGCAGGATGCAATCAGGGGAAGTGACCGGATAGCTTTGCTCATTCGGCAGGCGGGGAAGGGTGAAGGTATGCCCCAGTCCCCGGACAGCGATTTTGTCCCCGTCTGTTTTCAGAGAGTTGCCATGCCGGTACTTCAAGATATTCTGAATAAATTCTTTATTGCCCTGCGAGCTGTCCATATCGGTGCCTACGTAGCACCGCTGACCAGGAGATGACCTCCCGACTGGCAATAGGAAGTCAGTATGCGCTGCATGGGCGAGGAGAATGTTTTGTAGTAGGTATTGCGTGCCGGATTGCTGGAATTGTCTTCTTTCTCAAGTCCGAGGATATAGTCCACTATCGGATAATCCTCCAATGAGAGGATGCCCTTTTCCACAGCCTCGTCGCTGCATGAGACGAAGCTGTAATTTCCGGCTGCTGGATGGCTTTGCCATGTACGAAGGGGTAATCGAAAGTGTTTCCGATGATTTTCATGCCTTCGTATTCGTCACTGCTCTCTCCCAGACGTCGTCCTGCTTCCTTTCGGCTGAAATTCTGCTGGGCGCCGCAGAGGGAGATGTCATAGAGATAGGGTACGCCGGGATCTTGTGACAGGTCGAAGCCTGCCGCATCGGGGGTGTCTATAACGGCAGGCCCGCTGATGCGGTCGAATCCGTTGACGATAAGTATCTGTCCTTTTTCACGCTTTGCCTTGTAGGCGGCAAGAATTTCCGAAGGGAAGCTTTCGCCACCCCGGTTTACGGCGGTTACTTTAAAGGAATAGACGATGCCCGGTTCTATTTTTACGGTATGGGATGGGGAGCTGACGCGTACGCCATTGTCAAATCCTCCACGACCGATACGTGTATATACAATGTATTCACGTGGCTTGGCAGTCGGCTCCAACGGGTCTTCCTCTCCTTGCCAGGAAAGCTCTAAAGTATTCTTCTTTTGACCGAAGCGGATGGCAAAGTGGCTGACGGGAAGGGGTTGGACAACGTAGTCTTTGCCGTGCTGGCTGCATATGTATTGCAGAATGGCTTTATAGAGCGCACGCCCGACGGTGAACTTGAAGTTAGGGTCATGTCCCAAGCGCATATCTGCGAAGTTCTGGTGCGACAACAGTTCTACGATGGTGGAAGGGACGGCGGGCAGGCGTGTTTCACTGTAGTTGCGGTTCCATAGGCTGCGGCGTGTCCAGTCTACGTTGAAGGTAGAGCGGATATCACGCTGCAACTGCGTTAGCAGAATGTCCGAAAGGTCACGGGAGGCATGGCGGTCTGTACCGGCATGCAGTCGGCCGTTGTTGAAGTTGGTGGTATAAATGCCGAGAGTGCCTATAATCTCATCTTCCTTACTGAAACCGGCATCGCTATGCAGGGCCATACTCATTTCAAAGGGGATGCCCAAACCTTCTTCCGTTGGGTTGGATAGTGATTTTCCTGCAAGGTAATTCACTGTACGGAACGTACGTTGATGTCGTCGTTCATATCATTCTTTCCCTCATAGCCTCCATAGACGGGATAGGGCATACCTGCCCATTGGGCAAAGTAGCGTGCGCCTTCCAGGTATCTGGGCAAGCCGCTGGTTTGTCCCCCGCGGGCAATGTTGCCCATGCCCCCTCCAAAGCGGACGGCATCGGCACAGACCACGCCTTTCTCTTTGCTTTCGTTGCTCAATACCACCATGCCGTAGTCGTTCCGGCCTTTGTCAAAAGTGAATGTGCCGAGGTACACCCATGTGCCGCTTCCTATTTGCTGGTTCACCTTGAACTCCGTGACGCCTCCATTGTGAAATACAAGATATTTGGCATCGCTTACGCTGCCCGGCAGTGTTTGGTAAGATACGTATACAGCATATTCTCCCGTTTCCGGAATATCGGTACCCATTCGGCAAAAGCCTTGTCTTTCTTCTTTTCAGTTTTGGCAAAGCGTGCCGTGCCGGAGAGGAAAGGGTTTTCATTGTCTTGATAGACTCGTTTCCGTTGGGCAAATCCGGGTCGGGAGGTCTGTTCCCAACGTGCTTTCCGGCTTTTCACGTCCAGATAAAGGGAACCTTGTCCTCCATGTCCGCTCAGGCTACCGTCATTGTCTACGATGACTTCCTGCTTCTGCGTGTCCCTTTCGCGGGGAGTGAATACATTGGCTCCTGCATTCTCTAGCATGGGCAGGAGGTAGGGCAGGATGAAGGATTGGGTGAACTGGTCTTCTGTAGTGCAGAACAGCCTCGGGCGTTGCCATCCCCATTTGTCCTTGTCATTGATATAATATTTCCCGTGGCTTTGCCAAAGGGCGATGTGGCGTCCTTCCAGTCCGCGGGTGATGTCGTAGGGGCGCGAGGTACGGGTTACCCAGGGGGTACCTTTGTATTCCAGGTGGCTGAACAGACGTGCCTTGTCTTTCTTCCCTTTCCGGTAGAGGTTGGGGATAAGCTCTTCGATGCTCTTCCCGTCAGCAAAGACGGTGAGGTCGAAATAGTTCACCGGTCCTGGCAGGATTTGTCCCAGATGGCGGTAAATGGCATCAACGGTTTCAGGCCGTAGAGGCTGGTAGGCAAAGCGCTCGTTTGTATAGACAAGCAATTTCTTCTTCCGGAAGTCAATGCGGAAACTATCCAGCTTGCAGGTACCGATGTTGGCCGTATGGGTGGTGTATTCCCTAAAGAATGTCTGGAGGCGTTCTTCCACATTCTGCTCTAGTTCTTGTGCCGGAAGGAGGAATCCACACAAGAGCCATATGCCGGTTAGGATAAGTTTTTTCATACTGATGAAATATTGAAGTTGCCAATATCTGCTTTTACCAGACGGTGGTGCGTGCAAAAGTACATAAAAGAAAGCTTCACTGATGAGCGGGTTACTTTCTTTTTATTATTTTGCAGACATATAAGTAAGTCTTAAGAATTAAAAAGCATTAATCGGCAATCTTTTTCAGTTCTGTCAGTTCCGTAACTTTGTCCGGATAGAGGATGGCGTTGTGCGCAGCCATTTGAGCTGCTTTCTTATGGATTGGGTCCATTCCTTCGGGAGAATATGGGTTTTCTGTTACATTCTGATGGGTCAATGCCTCAAACCATGTGCAGGCAGCTGTATATCTGCCTATGGTTAAGTCAAGGTGGTATCCGTCCCTATTCATATGGTCGCCGATAAAGGAGGTACGTGCATTTTGTATGGCGGTTCCCGAAGGGATAATTTTCTTGATACCCACCAGGTTGGCGGCTTTCTTTACTGCATCCACAATGCTGGTGTACATTTTCATTTGGTTCTGGTCATAGTTTTTGAATCCGGTGTGGTTGGCATTGGTAGCATAAGCCCATGTCTGGTGCACCATTAATACGGTTTCCTTTCCAATTCGTTCCCTGATATAGTTAACCAATTCAGGTAGGGAAGCTTTGTAGCTGTCATAGATACCAGACAAAGGGCTGGCCTGCTGAACACTGATATAGTCCCATTTCTCATCGGCCAGTGCTTCTCAATAGTCATTGACCGGGTTTCTGTTTTTCCCGTCTTTCTCTACTTT
>ENA-OQAA01001193-OQAA01001193.1-human-gut-metagenome-genome-assembly--contig:-NODE-1193-length-14033-cov-10.370919_pt1 | contig 14033 bp, 16 predicted proteins | sample MGYA00242489_ERZ504515 | MGnify/ENA primary metagenome ERZ504515 (study PRJEB26092, sample SAMD00036237) | human gut metagenome | host: Homo sapiens | study: EMG produced TPA metagenomics assembly of...
GAGTCGCCGGCGCGGCGATGCTTGCCAATGACCGCGAAAACGTTGGGGACGACAGCGAATAGGCAAGCCCGCCTTTTAGACACATCGACTCAATGGGGGGGGCGCAGAATACCGTTCTGCGCCCCGATTTTTACCTTAGCCCGAACACCGTTATCGGCTACATCACCATGTTCAGCGCATTCACGAACTCCTGAGCTTGGGAGCGGCTGCTCAGACTAAAGACACAGGCAGTCAACAGCCTGTTACGTAGGAAAACGTCGCGGCCCTTGATCCTGCTGACCCCCGTAATGTCCTTAAGATAAACAATCTCGGTGTGCTTGCCACCAAAAGTGCCCTTCTTGAGCACCTCGATGCGGTTAAGGTAGATCTTGACGTCTTTAAACCTACCCGAACCTTTGTCCTGGAACAGCAGCGTGTTGTTGTCCATACGCGTCACTCCCGCGGGGTTCGCTAAAACTGCCTCTATGGTCACATTTTAACCACCGCAAGGCCCCATGCGATGATGTCAGACAGCACAGCAATTCGTGTCCGCGCGAGGCTTTAAGATAGGTATGCTCAGCTGCATCGATGCGACCGGAATATTCTAGGAGCACGCCTCGTATTATTCGCCATTAGAGGAGGTCTTACCTGGTTTACGTATGGGAATTCGAGTTCTTTGATTCGGACGGCATTGAACTTCCCGTGCCAGACTTCGGACATGAGCCGCGACACGGCGGCAAGATTATCGCTGTAGCCGTCAACCGCGAACTCGGCGACATTCCCGCCGTCACCGCAGTGGATGCCGCGCGTATGCTCGGTGTTAGCTCAGCACGGGTGTCACAACTGCTAAATGCAGGACTGCTGGATTCATGGAAGGATGGCACCAAGCACATGATGTCCAAAGCCTCCATCGAGGCACGACTCGCCGATGCACCAAGGGTGGGACGCCCCAAAGAGGCCCCCGTTGCCGTGTAAGGCGATGCCGCTGTGGGCTTTCATCACCTGACATGCATGGCAGCCAGGAACGCTCGATTCGGGACTCACTGCGCCCCGAATCGAGCTGGGCCCATTGCTGCAGGCTGATTCGCATCCCCGATCCCAAAAAGACAGAAGCGCCACTTGCTTCGTTGAGCCCCAACATCCGACCCCGGCTCCCCCTCGTATCCCCAGCGGCATTTCAACTCCAGGACATGTCGCGATCATGCCCGGTCATCCATGCAAATGGACACCACTCTAACACTGGGGTCAGATATCCCCCGCTGCGGCGTATAGGTAAAATCTTGTCTGCCGCGGAATCCGCCTGCGGGCAACGCTCCGATCTCCGATTGGGGTGAAGCCTATGAACTTGTTTCTTGAAATCCTGCGCCTCTCGATGTACGCGACCGGCATTGCCCGGAACCTCTACGCGATCTGGCGGGAATATAAGCAGTAACGGATAGCGAAGGGAGTCATAGAAAAGGGCCGGTTGCAGCCGGCCCTAGACGATAATACCTGCGTTGCCCGCGTCTCCGAAGTTTAAGCGCTGAGGAGCGGGTTCCGCGGCACAACCTGATTTTACCCAGTGAGGCAGCTCTTTTGCAGCCGCTCCACTGTTTATTTACATCTGGCACCCTCAAACAATCAGACGGCAGCCCGCACTCCTGAGAGCCGCCCCATACCCCCGGCCATCACGTTACGGTGCCAACCGGCACCGCTCCCCTACTTCCCAAATAGCGCACCCAGCAGGCCGCGACGTTTGGGCTTCTCCTCTCGGTAGGAACCCTCGACGGCGGCTGCAACCTGGCGCGGTTGCTCGCCGCCTCCACGGCGCACGATCTGGTACAGGAACGGCGATTTAACGTATTTGACCTCGACGGGCGTGGCGTGCACGGTGCTCTCACCGGACAGATGCAGACTCGGGCTGAGCGGCGCCACAATATGCGTCTCGCGCTTGTCGCTAAACACCACCGCGGCCGCGCGGCCCGTCTGGCCGTTTACGGCGATGCGCACCTGCTCGCCGTCGCGGCTATCCGTTGCCGGACGGTCGACAAAGTACACCGGCACCATAACTAGGCCGTCCTTGTGCTTGCGGGCCTTGCGCGCCCAGGTGCGGATGCTCTTTTTATTGAGCCCCAGTACAGCCTCGGCGTCGTTGCCCGCAACGTCGAGCGCCAGCTTATCAATGACCACCTGGTCCTTGGTAGACGCATCGACGGAGACGACGCGAAAGTCGCCTTCCTGCATGGCGGGATCGAACGGACCGACCTTGGCAAAGTCCCACGGCTCCAAAATGCCCAGGAGGCGAACGTCCAGGTAGTTTGCCCTGGGATACGCCCAGTCGAGCACCTCGTAGTACACCAGGGTCTCCTTGCTCAGGCCCTTGACCGGGAAGAACGCATCATGCGCAGGTCCGCCAGCGCCATGGGGAAATAGAAGAGCATCATGTCGTTTTTGATCGCATCTTCCACGTCGTGCCCGGCAAAGGCGTCGGGGTACTGGCGCACCAGCTGCAGTGCGTTGGCACGTGCCTGCTGCGGCGAGATTTCGCAGGGAATGCCCTGCTCCGGCACATACTCTGCACCCACGCCCATGGTCAGACGCTTGCAGAAGGTACCGGGCTTGAGCAGGTCGGCAATGCCGATCTTGTTGCCGCAGGACGGGCACTCAAACACACGCTGCGTTGACTCGCCCTCAAAGGACGCTCCGCAGAAGGGGCAAGGAATGCTCACATGCGTAGCCTCTTGGAACTCTTGTGCCGTGCCGCGATCCTCCCACAGCAGATGTTCCAGGACCGACTGATTGCGCCAGTGCGAATTGAAGAAATACCAGTCCGGGTCCTCCGGGCGCTCGAGTTGCGACACATGCGTGAGCTTGAGCAGTCCATCCACCACCGTCAACGGCGTATGGCGAATGCCCAAAGCGCTCTTGGGCTCTCCGGCGTCCGCCTGCCACGGAATGACCGCACCGCAATAAGCGCACTCAAAGCTGCGCTTAGCTTGGTGTGTGTACATAGGGCCGCCGCAGTTTTGACATTTAATGGCAAACATCTCGTCCATGGAAACGTCCTCCTTTGCACAGGGGCTGTCGGCATTAAGTATGTCGATCAAACAGGCACATGCCCATACCCATGTGGCCCAAAATGGACCACCCAGGCAGACGAGAAGGCTCGCTCGTTAGCACCGGCAGACTATTGCTGCATTTTCTGAGCATCGGTGCACGGCGCCCCCGCGCGAGCTACACTATCCCCTTAAACATGATTGTGAGGACGACCGCTATGCTATTTGTAAATCGGCTGGTACATACGCTTGTTCCCGGCAGCGAGGACGAGCCGGTCGATGCATCTTGCCGCACCAACGCGGGTTTTGCCGCAAGCCTCATCTGCATTGGCCTCAACATCACCCTGTGCCTGGCCAAGGGCATCGCGGGCCTGCTCGCCGGTTCCGTCTCCCTCATCGCCGACGCTTTCAACAACCTCTCCGATGCCTCAAGCAACATCGTGAGCCTGCTCGGGTTCCGCCTTGCCAGCCGCCCGGCAGACGAGGGCCACCCTTACGGCCACGGCCGCTACGAGTACCTGGCTGGTCTGTTTGTCGCCGTCCTGGTTTGTGCCGTCGGCATCAACCTGATTCTCGAGTCGGTCACCAAGATCATCAAGCCCTCGCCCACCGCTTACACGTTTATTTCCCTTGCGGCACTGGGTACGTCCATGCTCGTTAAGATCTGGATGGCAGCGTTCAACCGCACGCTGGGCGATCGTATCGACTCGGAGACGCTCATCGCCACGGCGCAGGACTCCAAAAACGACGTCATCACCTCGGGCTCGGTCTTGGTGGCGGCGCTTATTTCGCAAGCGACAGGCTTTGACCTCGATGGCTGGGCGGGCCTGGGCGTGGGCATCTTCATCTGCATCAGCGGAATGGGCCTGGTGCGCGACGCCATCAGCCCGCTGTTGGGGCAAGCGCCCGACCCCAAGCTCGTCCAGGCAATCCGCGACAAGATCATGTCCTATCCGCAGGTCCTGGGCACACACGACCTGATGGTGCACGACTACGGCCCCGGCCGTCAGTTCGCCAGCGCCCACGTGGAAATGCCCGGCGAGGGCGATGCCTTTGAGCACCACGAGATTCTGGACACCATCGAGCACGACATCAAGCGTCAGATGGGCATCGGCATCACACTGCACTGCGACCCCATCGCCACCACCGGCGACGACCTGCGCGGCTGGGTCAAGCGCGGCGTCATGCAGATCGATCCTGCGCTCTCCATCCACGACCTGCACGAGCACGACGGGTTCGTTTCGTTTGACCTGGTGCGTCCCGACGGCTTTGACATATCCGACGAGGAGCTGCTGGAGCTCGTCACGTGCATCGTGCACGAGCGCCGGCCCGATGCCTCATGCGTCGTTACGTTTGACTCGGGCTTTAGCTCGCCCGACCGTCCGGCCGAGCAGCTGTAGCCCACTTAACAGCTAGTTTCCCTGCGCGCCCGAGATGCCGTTTTGTAAGGCGTTCCAGGCACCCGTCGCCATGTCGCCCAAGTTCTGCGCGGTATCGCCCAGATTTTGTGCCGTATCGCCCAGCTCTTGCGCCTTGTCTCCCAACTCCTGCGCCTTGTTGCTCAAGTCCTCCAGCGTATTGGAGCTCGAGCTGTCCGCGCCGCCCTGGTCGCCGGACGCGTTGCCCGACGAGCCGTCCTTGTGCGTGAGCTGAATTTCGAGGTTGCCGCTGTCGTTATAGTAGGCAGAAGTAACGACCCAGTTGGCATCGACGACGGGCGTTGAGCCATCATCAGTCAGGACCACGGCATTCGAAAGATCGGCGCCGCGCGACTTGAGAAGCTTCTTGGCGTTGGACCAATACTGTCCCGGGATATCGCTCAGATCGACGGTGCTAGACGAGGCGGACTCGGTTTGCTCGGCAGCGGTATCGGCCGTTGAGCTCCCCCGCTTGTTGAGCATGCCCGACACGATGGCAAACACAACCGACAGCGCAAAGAAAATCGCCAGCACGATGAGGATCTTCTTGATCACGCTCGACGAACGCGACGGCCTCTTCTCCTCGTCTTCGCTATATTGCGGAATCGACTTGGGGTACTCGCGATACGGCTCGCGCGACTCGTAGCGAGGCTGCGCCGTGCGAGGCATATACGTCGTCTGCTGAGGCTGCGGAATGGGATTCTGCGGCAGGTTGTCATAGGGATTCGGCGTCGAGGCAGCATAAGAATCCTGCGGCGTGTAATCAAACGGATCCGGAGCTGCGTTGCCATAGGGGCCTTGCGAAGATGCAGCGTAAGAATCCTGCGCCGTGTCGCCATAGCCCATAACCCGGGTGGGCTCGGCAGAAGGCTGCGTCGCGGCGGGGTCGGCATAACCGGGGTTGGGAACAACGCGGGTCGCATCGGCGCTATCGCCAGCCTGCGCGGAACCGTAGCCGCCCATCACGGTTGTCTTGTCCTGATCCATGCAACGATTCCTTTCCGTCGCGCGTGAGCCTCAAGTTATCCATGCATTCTACCGCGCAAAAGCCTATGATGGGCAGAGTCCGTCGGTATCTACAAGACATGCGCGGGCCTAAGGATCAAAAAGCCCCGCCGGGCCTTGTGGGCACGGCGGGGCGGACAAGCAGCTATGGACAGCAGACTTAGAACAGGCCGGTGATGATGCCGTCGTTGTCGACGTCGATGTTCTCGGCCGCGGGCACCTTGGGCAGACCCGGCATGGTCAGAACGCTGCCGGTCAGCGCGACCACAAAGTGGGCACCGGCGGAAACCTTGAGCTCACGCACGGTGATGCGGAAGTTCTCGGGAGCGCCCAGGGCCTTGGCGTTGTCGCTAAAGCTGTACTGCGTCTTGGCGACGCACACCGGCAGGTTGCCAAAGCCGTTCTCGCGCAGCTCGGCGAGCTGGCGCTTGGCGGCCGGCGTAAAGTCAACGCCGTCGGCGCGGTAGACCTTGGTGGCAACGGCCTCGAGGCATCAGCGACATCAGCGCCGTCCTCATAGGCAAACTTGAGCTCGCTCGGCTGCTCAATCAGACGCATGACCTCATCGGCCAGCTCGAGCGCGCCCTCGCCGCCCTTGGCCCAGACCTCGGAAAGCTTAACGTTGACGCCGAGCTTCTGGCACTCGGACTCGATGAGTGCAAGCTCGGCCTCGGTGTCCGTCGGGAAGCGGTTGATGGCGACCACGCAGGGCAGACCATAAACGTTCTGGATGTTGTCGACATGACGCAGCAAGTTGGGCATGCCAGCCTTGAGTGCCTCGAGGTTCTCCTCGTTGAGGTCGGCCTTGGCGACGCCACCGTTGTACTTAAGCGCACGAGCGGTCGCGACGACCACGACGGCGCTGGGGCGAACGCCCGTCATGCGGCACTTGATGTCGAGGAACTTCTCGGCACCCAGATCGGCACCGAAGCCGGCCTCGGTAATGGCAACATCGCCAAAGCGCATCGCCATACGCGTGGCCATAATAGAGTTGCAGCCGTGGGCAATGTTGGCGAAGGGACCGCCGTGGACAAACGCGGGCGTGCCCTCGAGCGTTTGCACCAGGTTGGGCTTAAGCGCGTCCTTAAGCAACGCGGCCATGGCACCCTGGGCCTTGAGGTCGCGGGCACGGACGGGCTCGCCGGCAAAGCTATAGCCGACGACAATCTCACCCAAGCGTTCCTTGAGGTCGTTGATGCTCGTAGACAGGCACAGGATTGCCATGACCTCGGAGGCGACGGTGATGTCGAAGCCGTCCTCGCGCGGCACGCCCTGGGCCTTACCACCAATGCCATCGATAACATGGCGCAGCTGACGGTCGTTCATGTCGACGACGCGCTTCCAGGTGATGCGCTTAACGTCAATACCGAGCTGATTGCCCTGCTGGATGTGGTTATCAAGCATGGCGGCCAGCAGGTTGTTGGCAGCACCGATAGCGTGGAAGTCGCCGGTAAAGTGCAGGTTGATATCCTCCATGGGGATCACCTGAGCCAGCCGCCACCGGCAGCACCGCCCTTAACGCCAAAGACAGGGCCGAGCGAAGGCTCGCGCAGGGCCACGGCACTCTTGACGCCGCGGCGACGCAGGCCATCGGCCAGACCGATGGTCGTGGTGGTCTTGCCCTCGCCCGCAGGCGTTGGGTTGATAGCGGTCACGAGAACGAGCTTGGCCTGGTGATCAGTCGGCTCGTTGAGCAGTGAATAGTCGACCTTAGCCTTGTCGAAGCCGTACGGAATAAGGTGCTTAACGTCGACGCCGGCGTTCTTGGCCACCTCGGTAATAGGCAGCGGCGTGACAGAACGTGCGATTTCGATGTCAGTAGGCATGGGCGGTCCTTTCGTTACCGAATGAGAAAAAGACCAATTCAGCATAGCACGGGCGCGCAATAGTAAAACGCCCATAACCGATGAACGGCGATATGTTTACCCGATGCCCAGCGATAGCCTACAGATGCGCTAAAACAAGCCCATTCCTACAGGGTCGGTTCAATACCCAAATGCTCAAAGGTGCGAAGCGTTGCCTGGCGGCCCTGGGGCGTGCGAATCATCAAGCCGCACTGCAGCAGATAGGCTCGTAGACATCCTCAAGCGTACCCGGTCCTCGCCCACCGCGCTAGCAAGCGTCGTCAGGCCCACGGCACGGCCGGAGAACGTCTTGGCAAGCGTCTCCAAGATGCGAATGTCCATCCAGTCCAGACCAAGCTCGTCGATCTCAAAGAACTCGAGCGCCTGACGGCAAATGTCAAGCTCAATAGGACCGTTGCCGCGCACCTGCGCGTAGTCGCGCACGCGCTTGAGCAGACGGTTGGCAAGACGCGGCGTACCGCGGGAACGCGAGCCGATCTCGAGTGCACTGGCATGGTCGATCGTCACACCCAGAATGGTCGCCGAGCGTGTCACAATCTGGCGAGCTCCTCGACGGTGTAGTAATCCAGCGATACGAAATGCCAAAACGGTCGCGTAGTGGGCCGGTCAACATGCCCGAGCGAGTCGTTGCCGCTACCAGCGTAAACTTGGGGATATCCAGGCGAATCGAGCGCGCCGCCGGACCCTTGCCAATCACGATATCGAGGGCAAAGTCCTCCATCGCGGGGTACAGGACCTCCTCGACCGAACGGTTGAGGCGGTGGATCTCGTCGATAAACAGCACATCACCCGGCTGCAAGTTAGTAAGGATGGCCGCCAGGTCGCCCGTGCGCGCGATGGCGGGGCCACTCGTGGTCTTGATCTGAGCGCCCAGCTCGTTGGCGATAACGGTGGCCAGCGTGGTCTTGCCCAGGCCCGGAGGACCCGAGAAAATCACGTGGTCGAGCGTCTCGCCACGGTTCTGCGCCGCTTCGATCAACACGCGCAGGCTCTGCTTGATGTGCTCCTGGCCGCAGTAGTCGTCCAGGCGCTGGGGGCGCAAAGTGCGGTCGACATCGAGGTCCTCGGCCGTCAGCTCCGAGCCCACCATGCGCTCGCCGTGCGCCATGGATGCCGCCGGCGAGTTACCGGGCGTCGCCCACAGGTCCTGAGAGTCATCGGCTTCCCACATCACGCATCCATTCCGAGTCGCTTAAGCGCCGCGCCGAGCAGATCCTCGACACGCATATTCTGCCCATCATACCCGCTCAGGGCAACATCGGTCTCCTGCGGGCTAAAGCCCATGGAAAGGAGCGCCGCACGGGCATCATCGATGGCCGAGGGAGCAGCAGTGGGCACGGGCATCGCAACCTGGCCGGGAATCACGTCGACCGGCACAAAGCCTTATCCTTGGCAAAGGTGCTCTTGAGTTCCAGGATCAGGCGCTGAGCTGTCTTTTTGCCCACACCGGTACCTTGGCCATGCCCTTGTCGTCCTCGGCCATCACCAGCGAATACAGCTGCCCCACGGTATAGGTGGAAAGCACGGCGAGCGCCAAGCGCGGGCCAACGCCCGAGACGGACACGAGCCGATCGAACATCGTGCGCTCATCCTTGGAGGAAAAACCGAAAAGTGTCATGGCGTCCTCGCGCACCTGCATACGCGTATAGAGGCGGACCTCGCCGCCGGGCGTCGGCAACGTGGCCGCAGTGCTGCCCGAGATGCCGAGCTCAAAGCCAACGCCCGACACATCGACGACAGCAGAGCTCATCGTGGCCTCGACAAGCGTTCCATGGAGCTGGGAAATCATCAGTATCCGGTTCCTCTCTGTTGATAGAACTCGCCACCGGTGAGGGCGCGGGTGCGGCTGAGGTTTACGTGGCAGATGGCGCAGGCCAGGGCATCGGCGGCATGGTCGGGATGCGGGTCGTGGTCGAGCTGCGTGAGCGTGCGCACCATGTAGCGACCTGCCGTTTGTCCGCGGCGCCGGTGCCCACAACAGCCTGTTTGATCTGCATGGGCGTGTACTCGCCAATCTCGAGCGCGCATTCCGAAAGCGCCACGAGTGCAGCACCGCGGGCATGAGCCGTAGGGATGGCCGAGCGAACGTTGGCGCCAAAGTAAATGCTCTCGATAGCAGCGGTATCGGGGCGGTAGCGCTCCACGACACCCTTGAGGTCGCGGGCGATATGCGACAGGCGCACCGCGAGCGGACTTCCGGCACTGGTCTCGATGCAGCCATAGGCACGGCAGCGAACCTCGCCACGACGCTCCTCGATAATCCCCCAACCCGTATGAGCCAAACCGGGGTCAATGCCCAAGATAACCAAGCCAACCTCCCCTCGTCTTTTTCAAAGCACAAGGCAAGGCCCCGCGCACTATTCACGAACGTCTGTTCTAGAATAACACAACAGCGACCGTATCTAGCAAGCAAGGTTGAACCATAGGTTGAGCATAAGTCAGCGAGCGAGTCCCTGCCGTGGCAAGGTGTCACGAAAGAGGAGCGCCGCGTACTTCTGTACGCAAGCGACGGTTTGAGCGGCAGATTGCCCGGCAGGGGCTCGCGCAGCGTCGACTCGTTACGCGGTTTGGTAAAACCGCGTAACCTTGGCCCTATCCCAGAGTTAGTTTTGAGAGAAAAAGGGGAACTGCCTTGGATCCACCGGCGGGTGCGGCATCGGTCCGCCCTGGGGCCCACCTTGCGGGCCGCCCTGACCGCCCATCATCTTATCGATGGCGTCCTGAACCTCGCCCTCGAACTTTTTCATTCCCTCGTGCAAACGACGCTGACCGTCCTCGGAGCGCAGCTCCTCCATTTGCTCGGGCGAAATACCCAGTAGCTCGCCCAGCACGCCCATCATCTCGTTTCGCACGCGCTCGCTCGTATCCTCGTCAGCAAAACGGCGCACCTCGCGCGCGCCAGCGAATCGACCGTCATACGCTCCTTGCCGTTAAGCCCCAGGTCGGACCACGCGAGCATATACGGCCAGGCACGCTCGGTAAACGAACGGGCCGAGACGATCGGCGCCATCGGCAACATGCGGCGGCAGCCTCACCCTGTCGAACGAGCATCAGCAGCAGCGAGCAAGCCTCAGGCTTGCCAGCGGCCATCGGGATATCGTCGAAAGCTCGATTGCGGTCACGTGCGCCTCGAGCGCGCCATCGACCTCACCCGGCTCAAGCCCGCCGAGCAGCTGTGCCGCGCGGTCGAGCATATCGACCGGACCGTCGATCGTCGAGAGCGCTTGCGCCAGCACGCGCTCCATGCAATCCTCACCGCGTTGAGCGTCACGAGCTCTTGGGGCACCACGCAGACGTGCGGTTGCGCACACGTGCCACAAACTCAAGCGTCGACAGGTACACATCGCCAAAGGGCGCAAAGTCGCCCTGGTAGCCGCCGCAAAGCGCCGGCGCCGCCAGCGCATACTCGGTTTTGGACAGCGGCTCAGCGCCATCGCACCCAGCTCGAGCGCCGTGTCCTCCAGCATGAGGCCCAGCGTGCGCGAGCGCAGACGCTCGGCATCGCCCGCCGACACGTCGCGATCGAGCACACGCGCGCATCCGGTGCATCGCGCTCGACGGTGCGAATGTGCAAACGCTCGGCGATGGCACGGACGGCGGCACAGCGGGCAGCCTCGGCCTCCTCCTGCGCCGGCGTAAAGATACGGTTGCGCCCCAGCACCAGGCCAATTACGTTACGCGAACCCAGAGCGTCAACGGCCAGCGCCGCCAGCAGGGATGACGGCAGGTCACCCTCGAGTGCCACCACAGCACGCGACGCACCGTGGGCCCGAGCGTTGTCGCGCACGGCGAGCACCAGCGCCTGCCACAACCACTCCTCGGAACGGAACTCGGGCAGTTCGTGATCTTCCAGGGCATCGAGCATCACGCCGCGCTGAATCTCCTGAACCAGCAGGCTCTCCTCAAAACACGGCGCCTGGGCCACCACGCGACCGCAGTCGTCGAGCACAAACGAACCGCCGGTATACACCGACTCGTCATAGGCACCGACCGGCGCCATGCAGGCAAACCACACGCTGCGCTTGGATGCGATCTTGCGGTAGGCGCCGCTGCGAACGGCGGCAATGGCGGCAGTCTCGCGGTCGGTCATGTCAAACGCGTTGAATTGGAAATACGCGATGAGTCGACGCCGGTCGCAACATCTCGAGCTCACGGTCCAAGTCAAAAATCACGGCGATGCGCACGCCGTCCACGTCGAACACCGGCGGCGCCCAACGCGTGTCGTTGTTCTCGCCACGCTGCAAGGCAATGCTCGAACGCGCCGGCACCACATGACCGTCCTTGAGCATCATGTAGTCGAGCAGCGGCTGGCCTTCAAACGAAACCGCCGCGGGCACGATGCAGATCATGTCAAGCTCCTGGATACGCTCGGCGACACCAGTCAAGCCGGCAAGCATGTCGTGCTCAAAGTCGGCAGCGCCCACCAGGCCACCGGGCATGGCGCCCATAAAGAGCGGAGCTGGAACGCACAGCACGCGCGCTCCGCGCTCGTGGGCCAGACGAGCCTGGTCCTCGATGCGGCCGCAAATGCCCTCAATATCACCCAGGCGCATATCGATCTGTGCAAGCGCGAGCTTCATGGCCCAGCCCTTTCCGTCGTAAACCATCGAAATCGTAGTAAAAGCGCCGGCCGCATAATGCAGTCGGCGCTTGCATGTGCATATGCTAGCTATGATACCCCGAGCGGGGACGCGCTCCTAGAATGTCGCGGACCACAGCCCGTGCAGGTTGCAGTAGGCATAGACGGTACCGGTCTTGGAGCCGCCCGCGAAAAACGTCGCGGGCTTCATGCCGGGCTGGAGGTAATGGACCTCCAGACGGCCCTCGGCCTCAAGGGCGATCCACTCAATGTAGTGCTCGGGCAGGCTGGGGTGCTCGACCGAGCCAACGCGTGCGCGAATCACGTGACCGTCGCGCTCGGTCTCGACGACGGGCACGTGCTTCTCGTGCGCCGCGTCCTCAGTATTTGCGGTCAGCTCCGTGCAACCGGCAGGGGTCGCAACGCCGTCGCCAAGGGCAGCGATGAGCTTACCGTCGGGGTCCTTAAAGAATTTCGCCATGATGTTCTCCTTTGCTGATGTGCCAATGTTCTTGATGGTTCTTATGCCCAAAGGCAGACAAACCATCCACGGCATTGCAAATGAACACATAACGGATCAGGCAAGCGGTCGGGCCAAAATGCGTCGACCGTCCTGTCCGCTCCAGCAGTCCCACCCCGCGCGCGGCTAGCGACCGTCGCCACCGAGCAGCGCCAGAACATCCTCGCGCGTAAACAGTGCCGACGAGATACCATCGCCGCCGAGCACGCTGTTGACCAGATCGCGCTTGGACTCCTGCATCTGCATAATGCGCTCCTCGATCGTATCCTTGGCGATGAGTTTGTACACGGTCACGGTGTGCTGCTGGCCAATGCGGTGGGCGCGGTCGGTCGCCTGGTCCTGTGCCGCCACGTTCCACCACGGGTCGTAGTGGATGACCACGTCGGCGGCCGTCAAATTGAGACCCACGCCGCCCGCCTTGAGCGAAATCAAGAACACCGGCACCTCGCCCGCCTGGAACTGCGCAACCATCTTGGCGCGGCTCTCCTTAGACGATGCGCCCGTAAGCTTAAGGAAGGCGATATCCTCCTTTGCCAGGCGCTTGCCGATGATATCGAGCATGCCCGTAAACTGGCTGAACAGCAAGATGCGATGACCGCCGTCGAGCGCGCCGTGCACGAGCTCCATGCACGTATCGAGCTTGGCGCTTCCCGCCTTGTAGTCCGCATAGTGCAGATGCGGGTCGCAGCAGATCTGACGCAGCTTGGTGAGCTCGGCAAGCACCTTGAGCTTGTCTTTCTTAAACTCGGATGCCTCGCGGTGCTGCACCTGCTGGGCGATGCGGTCCTGGTTGGCCAGGTAGAGCTTGCGCTGCTCTCCGGTAAGCTGCGCCATCACCGTGTCTTCGATCTTCTCGGGCAGGTCGGTCACCACGTCTTCCTTAACGCGACGCAGCACAAACGGCGACACAAGCGCCTGCAGACGAGCGGCGCTGTCGCCCTCGGCATGCTCGACGGGACTCTCAAAGCGCTTGGCAAATGAGTCGCGCGTACCCAAAAGGCCCGGCATCAAAAAGTCGAAGATGCTCCAGAGCTCGGACAGGCGGTTTTCGATGGGCGTGCCCGTCAGGGCAAAGTGCACGCCGGCCGGCAGGCGCTTGGCGGCGCGGGCCACCTGGGTGAGCGGGTTTTTAATGTACTGGGCCTCGTCGAGTACCACGCGGGCAAAGTCCTGCTCGACGTATTCGTCGATATCGCGGCGCATGAGATCATACGACGTCACGACCACGTTGTGCTCGGCGGCACCGGCAATTTGCACGCGACGCTGGGCCTTGGCGCCCACGATGGCACACACATCAAGCGAGGGGGCAAAGCGCTCCAGCTCGGCAGCCCAGTTGTACACGAGCGACGCGGGGCATACCACGAGCGTGGGCTTGGTATCCCCCGCCTCCACGCGCGCCAGAATGTGCGCGATCATCTGCAGCGTTTTGCCCAGGCCCATATCGTCGGCCAAGATGCCGCCTAGGCCCAGGTGCTCAAGCGAGCCGAGCCACTGGTAGCCGTCGACCTGGTAGCCACGCAGTGTGGCCTTGAGCGAGGCGGGCACCGTAAAGTCCATCTTGCCGAGCGTGTCCAGGCGCTCGACGGTACGGAGGAACGCAGCGTCGCGATCGGCCTCAAGCGCTGGCGTGCG
>ENA-OQAA01001194-OQAA01001194.1-human-gut-metagenome-genome-assembly--contig:-NODE-1194-length-14024-cov-1.781032_pt1 | contig 14024 bp, 12 predicted proteins | sample MGYA00242489_ERZ504515 | MGnify/ENA primary metagenome ERZ504515 (study PRJEB26092, sample SAMD00036237) | human gut metagenome | host: Homo sapiens | study: EMG produced TPA metagenomics assembly of...
AGGTGTGCTTGGTTCATAGTGGAACATACCGCCAATTTTTCGCATGTTTTATTTCCTCCTCATATAAAATAGGTTACTTTATCGTCATGTTCCCAATTGATTTTTGTCCGTTAGCTAAAAACTTATTTATAATTATAGTAGATTTGTTAACGAAAACGAAAAGTATTATTTTTTCGAAACAGCAAAAACTATTTGCAGTTTAAAAATTAGTTGTACCTTTGCAGCCGTAATCAAAAACGGGATGTAGCACAGTTGGCTAGCGCGCACGTTCGGGACGTGGAGGTCGGAAGTTCGAGTCTTCTCATCCCGACTCATCAAAAAGGCAAGAATCTTGAAAGAGATCTTGCCTTTCTTTTTTCAATCCTATTAATATCTAATGAATAACAAAAGGTATCAACATATATTGTTCGATCTGGACGGTACATTAACCGATCCTATGATTGGTATTACCAGTTCTGTAAAGTACGCCCCTCTCCTATTTCAATATAGAAGTAGAAGATTTACGATCTTTATGCCTTTCATCGGGCCACCATTAAAAACATCCTTTAAGGACTTCTATCAGTTTACAGATGAGCAAGCAGATGTAGCCATTGCTAAATACCGGGAATATTTTTCAAAACAAGGTATTTTCGAGAATACCCTGTATCAAGGTACTGATGAATTACTCCGTTTGCTTACCGAAAACGAAATGAAAATCTACTTAGCCACCTCAAAACCGCAGCCCTTCGCTCAACAAATTCTAGAATATTTCCACTTAGAATCTTATTTTACATTTGTTGGAGGAAGCACATTCGACGGAAGCCGTTCCGAAAAAGCGGATGTAATACAATATGTATTAGACAGCACCGATATAAAAACACGGTCTGACGTAGTCATGATGGTGATCGTAAATATGATATAGAAGGGGCCAAAGCGAATAACATAGATTCAATAGGAGTCCTTTACGGCTACGGGGATGAAGAAGAACTAGCGAATGCCGGAGCAAACAAAATCGTTACTGATATAAAAGAACTATCATCTTTCCTTCTAACAGGGAATATCCCCATATAGAAAGCTTAAGCAGATCTATAAATCACATTAAAAATAAACATCAGCAATAAAGAGAATGAAATATTTGGAAAGCTCGGCTTCAACCGGGCTACCAATTTTTCTATAGCGATCTTCATCTGTACACGAACCGTACTCTCTTGAACCGATAATATTTCCGCGATCTCCTTCGTTTTCAATCCCTCCTCACGAGACATCAAAAACACAAGACGGCATTTCTCAGGAAGTTCGTCAATCGCTTTATCAAGCATCTCTCTCATCTCTTTTAACTCCAAATGCTCCTCCGGAGAACCCTCATCTTCCTCTTCCATTAATGGCAACAACTCATTTAAAGAAACCCTATTCAAGTCTTTATTCCTTGCTTGAAAACGAAAAGACTCGTTACGTACGGAAATATATAAATAGGTATCTATATTATCAATATCCTTTAATCGTTTCCGGGATTGCCAGACCGAGAAAAAAACATCTGTCACAACTTCACGGCATGCCTCCTTCTCGCCTAAACAATAATAAGCGAAGCGAAAAACCTGATCATAATATAAATTATAAAAACGTTCGAAAGCTCCCCTGTTATCTACCGACACAGATTCAAGCAACCCTTTGATATCTCGCACAAAAACTCCCACTCCTTTTTCTTTGATTTGGCAAACATACTAAATATAATCTAAATGCCTTTTTAAAAAGCAGACTATTTTTTCTCATATTTTACTTGCATATTCAAATTATTAAACTACTTTTGCACCCGCAATACGGAAGTAGCTCAGTCGGTAGAGCACTGGTCTCCAAAACCAGGTGTCGGGAGTTCGAGCCTCTCCTTCCGTGCATGAGCGGCAACACTATGAATATGTGTTGCCGCTTTTTTATTATTCTCCTTCTCTTCCCATTGCGATAAAAAAGCGTAAATAAGACAACATTTTTCGTTAAAGAGACTATTTTTTCTTTCAATATATAAAGGAATATACTACTTTTATTGCCGATTTTAAATCTAATTGAGACTTAGTGTAAATCGTATACCATAGAAACAGATGACAACTAACAAATTTTCAAATCGATACTCGTCTGAGAGGAAAAAGTATTTTTTCAAAAGTAAGGCGTTTATCCTGTGCCTCGGATTATTTTTGGGAGCTGGGATTATGATCGCCCTTTATAAAACATCTGTATATTTCTCGACAGATGAATCTTGTATGATGTGCCACGTGCATCCTCACGTAGAAAACAGTTGGAAACTTTCCAAGCATGTAAATAATGGAAGTGGCGTTAAGACACATTGCGTAGCTTGTCACCTCCCACCCCAAACAAATACTTGGAAACATTATAGCGCAAAGGCTAAATTGGGTATGAAAGATGTTTGGTCATACTTGACTAAAGACAGCGCGGATTTCAATTGGGAAACTAAGTCCGAGTTGGAACACGCCGTTAAATATATCCCCAATGAATCTTGTAAGGAGTGCCATCAGAACTTATTCCCCGAAGGAATTACCGATGATGGTGTAACGGCACATTTATATTATGATGAGAATGAGAAAAAGCTAGATCTACAATGTATTAGTTGCCATTTGGATGCAGGACATTACAATCCGAACTACAATCACTCCAAGATGGTTGGTATACCAGGACAAAATACATCCGGGGCATCTTCGGATACCAGTTTGTTTTTTAAGGAACCAACTACAGTTACCTCTTTCACCGACTATGTAGAACAAATTCCCGGAACAATGGTCTCATTCAAGATGATTGCTATCCCCGGAGGTTCATTCAAAATGGGTAGTGAGGAAAAAGAGGCATTTCATAAAGCAGATGAGTCGCCTGTACACAACGTAACTGTCAGTCCGTTTTTCATGGCTGAGGTCGAGGTGACTTGGGATCAATACTGGGCTTTCTATGGGAATACGATGAGTGAGGGCCGTACCCCTCCAGAGACCGTATACGCAAATAACAGTAATCCGAATGTCGATGCCATCTCCGGTCCTACACCTCCGTTCGGTTTTCCGGATCAAGGCTGGGGTGGTGGAGATCGCCCCGGCTATTACAATGACTCATTATGCGGCCGAGACTTTCTGCCAATGGTTATCCAAGAAAACAGGAAAGACTTATCGTTTACCGACCGAGGCGGAATGGGAATATGCGGCACGTGGCGGCACGGAAACGCCTTATTTCTTTACGGGCAATCCAAAAGATTTCTCCGATCAAGGCTTCTGGCGTAAATTTTTCGACGCAAAGACTGATAGTATAGGTTCTTATGTGATTTATAGCAAGAACAGCAAAAACAAGACGCAAGAACCGGATTTAGTAAAAGCCAATCCCTTTGGTTTAAAGAATATGTTGGGTAATGTAATGGAATATTGTGCCGACAAGTATGATCCTGAAGCTTACGCTAAAAGCGGAAGTAGCGCCACAGATCCATTGGTTACCGAAGGTACTGAGTGGGTAGTGAGAGGCGGTAATTACACCTCCGATGCGGCAGATCTTCGCTGCGCTTCCCGTGATTATACCAAACATGAAGCTTGGTTAAAAACCGATCCGCAACAACCGAAGAGTATCTGGTGGTACTCCGATATCAGAGGAATCGGTTTCCGTGTTGTATGTGAACCTAATAAATAGTGTCTAAAAAATAATATCATGAAAAAAGAGAACAGCATTAGCAGAAGATCATTTCTGAAAAGTTCAGCCCTAGCGGGTGCGCTTGGAGCAATTGGAACAGGTAGTACAGTTGGTGTATTAACTTCTTGTGGTGGAGGTGAAAGTGCGAACGCAATAAAGCCTTTGAAAGAACCCGGTACTTATTACGTGCCCGAATTACCAGATCTGGCGACTGATGGAAAAGAACTAAAAGCTGGTGTAATCGGTTGTGGCGGACGTGGTTCCGGAGCCGCTTTTAACTTCTTGAACGCTGCGAACGGCGTTACGATCGTGGCTTTAGGCGATACGTTCCAAGAACGTGTCGATGATTTGGCAAAGAAATTAAAAGATGAGAAAGGAATTGATGTACCGGCTGATAAACGTTTCGTCGGCTTGGATGCATACAAACAAGTGATTGATAGCGGTGTAGATGTAGTGATCGTCGCCACTCCTCCCGTATTCCGTCCAGTTCATTTCCAATACGCCACAGAAAAGGGCAAACATTCCTTCTTAGAGAAACCTATCTGTGTTGATCCGGTTGGTTACCGTACCATTATGGCTACCGCAAAACAAGCTGCGGCAAAGAACTTATGTGTCGTAACCGGTACTCAACGCCATCACCAACGCAGTTATGTCGAGTCTTACAAGAAGATCATGGAAGGATTGATCGGTGAGATCACGGGCGGTACGGTTTACTGGAATCAGAATATGCTTTGGTATCGGGATCGTCAACCGGGATGGAACGATTGCGAATATATGATCAAAGACTGGGTAAACTGGAAATGGCTTTCCGGCGACCATATCGTAGAGCAACACGTACATAATATAGATGTATTCACTTGGTTCAGCGGATTGAAACCAGTCAAGGCTGTAGGTTTCGGTTCTCGCCACCGTCGTATCACTGGCGACCAATATGATAACTTCAGCGTTGATTTCACAATGGAAAATGGTATCCATATGCATAGTATGTGCCGCCAGATAGATGGTTGTGCAAATAATGTAAGCGAATTCATCCAAGGAACCAAGGGATCATGGAGCAGTGACACGATGGAGATCAAGGATTTGGCAGGAAACGTTATCTGGAAATATGATAGTGAGGCCGAAAAAGCGAACTTCAAGCAAACTGACCCGTATACATTAGAGCATGTAAACTGGATCAACTGCATCCGTGGTGGTAAACAAATCGAGCAAGCTTCTGAGACTGCTATCTCCAATATGGCCGCAATCATGGTCGTGAGTCCGCTTACACGGGTGCCGAGACACTTGGGATGCCATGACTGCCTCAGCATTGGATTACACTCCGAAAGATTTGAACTTAGGAAAGATGGATATGAGCGGCTTCGTCGTTCCTGTTCCGGGTAAACCAATCGACAAGAAATAATCCAGACTGTTTATGACATTAAATAGAAGAAACTTTTTAAGAACCTCCTTATCCGGCGCTGCTTTAGCGGTAGGAAGTACGGCCTTGGCCTCCTGCTCTTCCAAGTCGGCAAACACTGCCAAAGGAGAAAAAGGGAGCGACAAGCCCGGCAAGGACCTTGAATTAAAGCTTTCTTTCCAAGAGGGAATCGCCCCGGGTGAAAGTTTGAACGAGAAACTTGATTTTATGGAGAAGTTGGGCGTTGTAGGTTTTGAGCCGGGTGGCGGAGGATTAGCCAGCCGGGTAAACGAGATCAAGCAGGCCTTAAACGGACGTAATATCAAAGTGAGTGCCATTTGCGCCGGCTTCAAAGGCTTTATTCTTTCTACCGATCCAGCCATCCGCAAGGAATGCATGGATACGATGAAAGAGATCATCGCCGCAGCCGGTGAATTAGGTTCTACGGGCGTGATTATCGTTCCTGCCTTTAATGGTCAAGTCCCCGCCTTGCCTCATACGATGGAGACACGGGATTTCCTTTGCGAGCAATTCAACGAGATGGGAACTTTCGCCGCCCAGCATGGGACTAGCGTCATCTTTGAACCTTTGAACCGAAAAGAGTGTTTTTATCTACGTCAAGTAGCCGACGCCGCCTCTTTATGCCGGGATATCAATAATCCGGGTGTACGTTGCATGGGCGACTTCTGGCATATGACATGGGAAGAGACCTCTGATATGGGAGCCTTTATCTCCGGTGGAGAGTATCTCCAACACGTACACGTGGCCAGCCGCAAACGTCGCAGCATGCCGGGTGAGGATGGAGATGCCGATAACTATATCAATGGCTTCAAGGGATTGAAAATGATTGGTTATAACAACTACGTAAGTTTCGAGTGCGGATGTCAGGGAGACCGTAACGTGGTAGTCCCCGCCGCCGTCAAGTTATTACGTGAACAATGGGAACAAGCTTGATAAGATGCCTTTAGTATACCCAAATATGCAATTGAGTGAGGTGGTGGAAGAACACCCCTCACTCATTCCCGTAATCAACCGGTTTGGGATTCGTCTCGGGCTTGGCGACAAATCGGTGAAGACGCTCTGTGAAGAACATTCGCTGGATACGGACTTTTTATTGACAGTGATCAATACCTTCCTCAACGAGGAGTATTTTCCGGAGAAGAAGTTACAAACTTTCCATACATCGCAGATTATTGATTACCTGACAAAGACGAACCAATACTATTTACGTTATCAGCTCCCCAATATAGAACGCCATCTAGGTTCCTTTATCTCGATGAGTACGCCCGGCAATCCTACTCTTGGATTGATAGGACGCTTCTTCTCCTCATTCAAGGAAGAACTCATCGCCCGCATTGAGAAAGATGATAAGATATGGTTCCCCTACTGCATGTCGTTAAGTAAAAAAGCTGGGAAAAAGAACCGGCGCGAACGATCGATGGATTGCAAATCACCTCCGAGCAACGTACGGAAGATACCATCGAGGCCCTTTTAGCGACTTAAAAAGTATCATGGTCAAGCATCTTTCGGGAGATTACGACGAGAATTTATGTTATGCCGTCCTCTTCTCCGTCTGTAGTCTGGAGAAAGACATCAAACAACACAACCGGATCCGGTATCGAATCCTTACCCCCATGGTCTCGGCCATGGAAAAATTATGTATCTAACGATCTGAAATGCATCGAAACAAACAAATAGCGATCATACTGTCTGATACCCTAAGAAGTATTGGGCTGCAAAGCTTGCTGACCGACTACTTCCCCCCGGTAGAGGTTTGCTATTTTCCAAATTTCGAGATGCTTTCCTCCACAGGAAGCGACACCTACGATTACTATTTCACCGATTCAGATACCTTGTGCTCAACGCAGATTTCTTCCTCCCGAGAAGAAACAAGACCGCCCTCCTACATCGACAGCACCGAAGAACACGGGGCGCTCTCGTCTACGAACCGTATCACGTTACGTTCCTCCCAAGAGACCATTATACGAGCAATTGCAACAATTATTTACGAGCGACAGCTCCGGCAACACCACTACCGAAAACAACAAGGACCTATCCAGCCGTGAGGTAGACGTACTTCAACTGATCGTAAAAGGCATCACGAATAAAGAGATCGCCGATAAGCTGAACATCAGCTTGAACACCGTCCTCACCCATCGTAAGAACATCACCGCCAAGCTGGGCATCAAGACCGTTTCCGGCCTCACCTTCTACGCCATCATGAACGGGATCATCTCAGGTGACGATATCGAACTATAGCGAAGCCAACAAACCAGCTTTCAAAATCACTACATCTAGTGATTGACCATCCTGTTTCTTTACCGTTTCTTCGCGATTGAAAAAATATACTAACAAAAGAAATTCGATGAAGAGACACTACTTAGGTATCATCGCCCTAGGTGCGTTGGGGCTGCAAAATGTATACGCCGAGAATATCAAGGCTAACGAGAACGACACGATAAAAACCTATAACATGGGTGAGGTAATCGTGACCTCATCCACGAAGGAGACAAATAACCTCCGTACGTTACCCGGTTCCGTATCAATCCTTTCCCCGCAAATGATCTCCGGCAGGCAGATCGACGCATTAAAGGATATAAGTTCTTTTGTCCCGAATCTATACATGCCGGATTATGGGGCAAAACTAACCTCGGCCATCTATATCCGCGGTATCGGAGCCAGAAGTAGCGGACAATCCGTGGGCTTATATGTAGACAACGTGCCTTATCTGGATAAAAGCACCTTCGATTTCGAGCTGACCGATATCCAACGCATCGAGGTATTACGAGGGCCGCAAGGAACCTTGTATGGTCGTAACGCCATGGGGGGCATCGTAAATATCTATACCATCTCCCCGTTCGATTACCAAGGAAAGAAACTCTCCCTATCGGCCGGAAGCTACGGGCAATATAAAGTCAAGGCCTCTCATTATGCTAAGTTGAGCGAGACCATCGGATTCACCGCTGCCGCTTACTATGACCATAGCGACGGCTTCTACACCAATGCCTACGATGGGAAAAAGATCGATAAGGAAGACAATGTAGGCGGCCGATTCAAGTTAGAAGGTCGCTTCAATCCAAACTTCCGTACCTCCTACTCCCTTTCCGTAGATTATACGGATCAAGGAGCGTTTCCATATGGTATGTTCATCGGAACCGGAAATACCGATCACAAGTATGTAAATCCTATCAATATCAACGATCCCAGCTCTTATAAACGGACGGTCATCGCCAATAACCTGTCCCTCGAATACCGGAATGAGCACGTGATACTGAGCAGCACCACCGGTCATCAATATTTCAAGGATGACATGAAGATGGATCAAGACTTCTCCCCTCTCTCGATCTTTACCCTCAACCAAAAGCAAAAGCAAAACGCTTTCAGCGAGGAATTGGCGATCAAGAGCAACACGAGGAATAATTACCAATGGTCCTTCGGACTCTACGGTTTCTACGATGATCTACATACGGACGGCCCGGTCGATTTCAAGGAAGACGGAATTAAGACCGTTCTCCAGCCCGTATTCGATCAATTGAAGAAAGATCACCCTAAGATGCCCTATCTAAAAATACTGGACGATCATCTTTATATTCCGGGTTCTTTCGACACCCCTTCTTACGGTCTTGCATTGTATCACCAATCCACTTATAACAATCTGTTCACGGAAGGTCTGTCAATTACCGCCGGTATCCGCTTGGATTACGAGAAGCAAAAGATGGATTACAATTCTGAGGCTAAGATGAGAATGGGGTTCGGCTTCGTAGAAAACGGACCGGTTATCGACATAGAGAAACTTTTCCCGATCCCAACCACCGTGATGGACGCCAGTGTCTCCCAAGACTTCTGGCAAGTACTTCCGAAAATATCTTTAAAGTACGAATGCTCACCAAACACGTTCACTTACGTATCGGTAGCGAAAGGTATAAGACCGGGGGCTACAACGTACAAATGTCGGCAGAGTGATGCAAAGCCAGATGCAATACGATATGATGAGCGCTTTCAAGGACATGATGCCGATCGAGGTCAAAGAACCTACCCCCATCGAGGAAGTAGCCGCCTACAAACCGGAGAAAAGCTGGAACTACGAGATCGGTATCCGTAGCGAGTTGCTATTCCAACGCCTAAGCGCAGAATTAACAGGTTTCTATATGGACATTCAAGACGTGCAGTTGACCAAATTCGTGAACAGCGGCAACGGCCGTATCCTCACCAACGCCGGGAAAGCCAAAAGCTACGGTATAGAGGCCTCCTTGCGTGCCCGCATCATCGATGGCTAACCGCCGTACGTAATTACGGTTTCACCCATGCTACGTTCCGGGATTACAACAATGGGAAAGAGGATTTCAAGAACAACTTCATCCCATATACCCCACGTCATACCTTCAACGTAGGACTGCAATACACCCGCCTGTTCCGTAACGCATGGATAGACCAATTCTCCGCCTCCGCCCAATTCAGCGGTGTCGGAAAGATCTTCTGGACCGAGCGAAACGACATCTACCAGAAATTCTACGGAACGGTGAACGCAAAGGTAGGCGTACGCAAAGGTATCGTCAACGTAAACCTATGGAGCCGTAATATAACGAACACCCATTACTCTGCATTTTATTTCGAGTCATTCGGGAATCCGTTTATCCAACTGGGTAAGCCCTTCCAGATCGGTGCGGAGGTGGCGATCGCCTTTTAAACGCAAGCGTTCGATAGAAATAAAAAAGGGAGAGCCGGTTCTTACACCAACTCTCCCGATAACATTTCACATAAAAACAAAATCGATCTTTTTTATCTAGCTATTTTAAAAATCGTAAGAAATATCAGCTTAAAGTACTCAAACAATGTAGGATGATTAATATATCTCATATTAAGTTTAATTTTCGCCGGCATAATATCCTCAACATAAGTTTTGTCGGGATTTGAGGATTGTCCAAGTAATCTATTTTCATCCATATACACTATAGACGCATAATCTGTAATACCCGGTCTAACTGCCAACACACGCCGTTGTTCAGCCGTGTACAGATCAACATACTTACGTACTCGGGCCGAGGACCTACCAAACTCATATCCCCTTTGAGTACATTGATCAATTGAGGAAACTCATCCAATTTATACTTACGGATATAATAACCAGACCGTGTAATCCGTGGATCACGCCCTCCTACGGTAATAAGTCCCTTCTTATCAGAACCTACACGCATACTTCGAAATTTAAGCAACTGAAAATCTCGATTGTTACGTCCTACACGAATTTGCCTATAAAAAACTGATCCGGTAGAATCACACTTAATCCAAATTGTCAAAATGATAAATAGAGGACTAAGCAAGATAAGTCCTATCCCGCTGGCTACAACATCAAAAAAACGTTTCAAATCGATTGATTATTTTATTGGGTAATAATATCAACAAAATTAGAGATCACATACTCTACGTCCTCATTCGTAAGACTGGTATGCAAAGGAAGAGTAATCTCGTTATGGTATTGGTTGTAAGCATTCGGATAATCTACGATATCAAAACCTAAATTTTTATAGGCTGTCATCATCGGTAAAGGTTTATAATGTACGTTACAAGCGATCCCACGTTCAGCCATCCGTTCTATCACAGCATTTCGATATTCCACATCCTCACCAAGCAAACGTACAAGATACAAATGCCCACTCGAAGAATGGTCATCACCAAAATGATCCAAGACCTGCACATTGCGCCCCTTCAGTCCTTCATTATACCTCTCAATAATCTGACGACGACGATACAGCATTTCCGGATAACGCTTCAACTGCGCAAGACCAATACCCGCCATCACATCCGTCATATTACACTTATAATACGGAGCGACAATATCATACTCCCATGCCCCCAACCTCGTTTTAGCAAGCGCGTCCTTGTTCTGCCCATGAAGGGAAAGCAATTGAAACTGTTTATAAAGAGACTCGTTGTCAACCCCATCATGATTTCTCCAAGTCAACGCACCTCCCTCTGCTGTCGTAAGGTTTTTCACGGCATGGAAGGAAAACGAAGTAAAATCAGCGATCTCACCACACATCTTTCCATGCCATTTGGCACCAAAAGCATGAGCGGCATCCGCAAGTACGATAACCCGACCGTACGCCTTCTGGACATCGTTCGCTGGCGAAAACAAATGTTTCTTGCTCTCTACGGCAGCGAATATCTTATCATAATCACAAACCACACCGGCAAGATCAACAGGCAGAACCACCTTTGTCTTCTCCGTGATCGCATCTGCCAACTTATCATAATCCATCTCAAACGAATCAGGAGCGGTATCTACCATGACAACCTTTGCCCCTACATGACAAGTTACGCTTGCGGTAGCGGTATACGTATAAGCGGAAGTAATCACCTCGTCTCCTGGCCCAACGTCCAAAACACGCAATATCAACTCCATACAAGCCGTAGCCGAATTCAAGCATACAGCTTGCTCCGTCTGACAGCACATGGCAATTAATCTCTCAAATTCTTTTGTTTTAGGCCCCGTGGTGATCCAACCGGAACGAAGAGCCTCTGATACTAGATTAACCTCACTCTCAGTTATATCAGGAGGAGAAAAAGGAACTTTCTTCATAAGAAATAATTTTAATCTTCTATTTTTCGTATCTCACAGAGAAATGAGATCCTCATTTTAACTTCATATCAATTTTAGAAACAACCGCTTCCATTCGCTCTTCACATTCTTTTAAATCCTGCCCTTTCACTACTATTTGAGCCAAACAATGACTTGAATTGGCAAATCTTTTCACCTCAGAACCGGGACGCACAAAGAATGTCAAATCATAAATAAAAGAGTCCCTTTCACCTACATATCGCATGTCTTCTAAAATACCGTCTCTTTCTGGAGAAATTATCATTCTTGACAAACCCGCCTCACCTTCTTTACGTCCATTCCATATTTCTTTTGGATCAATGCCCAGCGCTGCTGCAATCACCATCTGGTAATAATTTAAGCCATAATGAATACTTACAAGTTCAGGCAAACAATTGGCTCCGATACGACCCGTTAATTCCAACACATATATTACACCATTTTCTTCTATAAAATCGATATTAACAGCGCAATTATTAAGTCCCATAGCTTTGATAGCCATTTCGGCTTCTTTCCTTATTTTTTCACGAAGTATATCCGAACATTCATAAGGGACATAATGTCCTACAGGAACTGCCGTATCTGCCTGATAAAGTATATCACCATGAGGCATAACAAAAAGGATTTCACCATTAGAGATAAATGCCTGTGCCCCAAACTCACGTCCCTGCAAGAATTTCTCCACAAGCACATAGTCAACCCGAGTAGCACTCATCGCTTTACAAAATCCATCAAAAGCCTCTTCTTTATTAACGGCTTTATAAATACCTTGACTACCCGCTAAATCCGTAGCCTTAATAATCACAGGATATCCACCAACCTTATCTATAGCGTCTAATAACGCCTCATCCGTATATATTTGTTTAAATGGGGCCGTATTTACACCATACTCACTGAATCGAAGTTTCATTTTTGATTTATCATTACAAAGCTCCGCTACTTCCTCCGAATATCCAGGTAATGCACATGTATCACATAACCGTCCAAGAGCTTTCAAGCCACGATCCAAGCAACAAGTTGCCACGCCGTCAAATCGTAAATCAGCTGTTTTACTCTCCACCTCATCCGGATCAAGGATATTCATATAGCACACCTCATCAGCCAAGGGTATGCAAGGGGGACCATTGTCCGGCATCGTTCCCGCAATACTTACCACCCCCATTTCACGAGCCGCCTTATACAGCCCTATTTGCCCACGCCCAGCTCCTAATATAAGCAAGCGTTTACCTTTCACATTCATTATCGATTCTTCTTATTATATATGTTTTTACGGAAAAACGACTGTATTAACTGTCGCAAAAATGATTTTAAGATCACCCCCAAAAGTCACATTTCGAGCATAGAACGCATCCTTCTCCAATTTTTCCTCATTAGAAATGGAATTTCGGAAATAAGCTTGCGAATAACCTGTAATTCCAGGACGTACCTCCAGCCGTATCTTTCGCTTCTCATCATACTCCTCCAGCGGTCGATCCGTAGTCACAGGCCTTGGTCCGATAAAACTCATGTCTCCAATCAAGACATTAAAAAACTGAGGTAATTCATCAATAGACGTTTTACGGATAAATCTACCCACTTTAGTAATCCTCGGATCATCAGGTGAATTATAGGTGGAATTATCTGAGTTACGGATATCCGGAGCATTCATTTTCATCGAACGAAACTTAAACATCTTAAATATCTCTCCATAACGACCGCGCCGGGAAGCAAGATAAAATATATCTCCCCTATCTTCTATATAAATAGCCAAACCAACAAACAAACTTATAAGAAGGACAAATGGTATAGCCGAAAGCGCACCTATAATATCAAATAAAACGTTTAAAGAAATTCTTATACATGATTTACTCCATTTCGAATTGAATCTTTTCGACAGCTTGTTCACAGAATCTTACAGCTTCTTCACGAGTATTTCCTTGTGTTATAACGTAGCCTGTACGATCCAAACTATTACGTATTTCTGAAATTTTATCACCTACTCTTTTCAATAATACAAATTCTATAACATTCGAATCTTTTTTCACAGCATCTATACCTTTTTATTGATTTAATAACTCCCACTGAAGATTGGATAAAACGAATTGCTGCACCTCTATTAAATCTACTTTTCAAATCAGTATATTCTCCTAAAGCTATACGTATATTAGCCTCTACCATATTAATACCTGTTGATAATGGGACAAGATGAGTCGTAATACAGTCTCCCCCCAATCTTGCTCCTATCTCGACTATCTTAGGCCCAGTAGACGTAAGTTTTATTTCCGTATGCGAAGGACCATGATCGATACCTAATGCTTTAATCCCTGCTTTTGCGACTTCCGCTATCCTCATCTTAATATCTTCTGCGAACATGGAGGGTTGCGTATGTCCCATTTCCACAAA
>ENA-OQAA01001195-OQAA01001195.1-human-gut-metagenome-genome-assembly--contig:-NODE-1195-length-14014-cov-2.404479_pt1 | contig 14014 bp, 15 predicted proteins | sample MGYA00242489_ERZ504515 | MGnify/ENA primary metagenome ERZ504515 (study PRJEB26092, sample SAMD00036237) | human gut metagenome | host: Homo sapiens | study: EMG produced TPA metagenomics assembly of...
ATCGGCGCGGTTCAGCCCGGCCCAGCGGCTGTGCGGGGCATAGAATATTTCGTCAAAGCCGCGCACCAGCGGATTGGAGGGCCGCACCACGCGGTGCTCGAACACGCCGAACATTTTTTCCGGCAGGTGTACCTTGCGCACGCCGAAGTGGTAATACAGCCCGGCCAGCGCACCCCAGCACAGATGAATGGTGGAATATACGTTTTCGCGGCTGTAATCCATGATCTCGCACAGCTCGTTCCAGTAGTCCACGTCCTCATAGTCCAGGTCCTCAATGGGGGCACCGGTGATGATCATACCGTCAAAGCGCTCATTGCGCACCGCATCAAAGGTTTTATAAAACGCCTTCATGTGCTCCTGCGGGGTGTGGGTGGTATCATGGGTCTTGGTCTGCAAAAAGGTCAGCTGCACCTGCAGGGGGCTGTTGGCCAAAAGGCGTGCCAGCTGGGTTTCCGTTACAATTTTGGTGGGCATCAGGTTCAAAATCAGGATGCGCAGGGGACGGATCTGCTGGGTCTGCGCACGCTGCTGGTGCATGACAAACACGTTCTCGCGCGAAAGTTCGCCATAGGCGGGCAGCTCTTTGGGAATGATCAAAGGCATAAACAGTAAACTCCTTAACGGTCAGATCTGGTCAAGTGCCTGGGCAATATCGTGGATCAGGTCGTTCTTATCTTCCAGACCGCAGCTCATGCGCACCAGGTCGGGCTGAACACCGGCGGCAATCAGTTGCTCGTCGTTCATCTGGCGGTGGGTGGAGCTGGCGGGGTGCAGGCAGCAGGTGCGGGCATCGGCCACATGGGTCTCAATGGCGGCAATCTTCAGGTGGCCCATAAAGGCAGCGGCGGCTTCGCGCCCGCCCTTTACGCCAAAGCTGACAACGCCGCAGGAACCATTGGGTAGGTACTTTTCGGCAACAGCATGGTACTTATCGCCCGGCAGGCCGCAGTAGTTCACATAGGCAATCTTCGGGTGGCTGGCCAAAAACTCTGCCACAGCCTGGCCGTTCTCGCAATGGCGGGCCATGCGCACATGCAGCTTTCCAGGCCAAGGTTGAGCATGTAGGCGTTGATGGGGCTCTGCACGCAGCCAAAGTCACGCATCAGCTGTGCGGTTGCCTTGGTGATGAAAGCGCCCTCCTTGCCAAAGTGCTCGGCATAGGTGATACCGTGGTAGCTGTCATCAGGGGTGCACAAGCCGGGGAACTTATCGGCATGAGCCATCCAGTCGAACTTGCCGCCGTCCACAATGGCACCGCCCAGGGTTGCGCCGTGGCCGTCCATGTACTTGGTGGTGGAATGGGTCACGATATCGGCACCCCATTCAATGGGGCGGCAGTTGACGGGGGTGGCAAAGGTGTTATCCACAATCAGCGGCACACCGTGGGCGTGGGCTGCATTGGCAAACTTTTCAATATCCAGCACCGTCAGGGCGGGGTTGGCAATGGTTTCGCCAAAGACAGCTTGGTGTTGGGCTGGAACGCGGCGTTCAGCTCTTCCTCGGTACAGTCAGGCGAGACAAAGGTGGCGGTAATGCCCATCTTTGCCATGGTGACGGAGATCAGGTTGAAGGTGCCGCCGTAAATGGAGCTGGAAGAAACGATGTGGTCGCCCGCGTTGCAGATGTTGAACAGGGCAAAGAAGTTGGCTGCCTGGCCGGAACCGGTCAGCATACCGGCGGTGCCGCCCTCCAGTTCGGTAATCTTGGCGGCGACGGTATCGCAGGTGGGGTTTTGCAGGCGGGAATAAAAATAACCGCTGGCCTGCAGGTCAAACAGCTTGCCCATATCGTCGGAGCTATCATATTTGAAAGTGGTGCTCTGCACAATGGGAATCTGGCGGGGTTCGCCGTTGCCGGGGGTATAGCCGCCCTGTACGCACAGGGTATTGATGCTGTATTTGCTGGACTGATCCATGATCTTACTTCCTTTCCGCAAAAGCGGTAATATTTAATCTTATTGTAAAGGTTTTGGTGGGTAAAATCAAGGGCGGTGGGGGATAGTTGCCATAAAACAGGAAAGGAACACAAAAATGCCGCCTGATTTGCGGCAGGCGGCGGGGACGTTTGGGAAAATGCATGGTGTGTGAGGGAGATTGTTTTTTGGAAAGCAAGCAATGCAACAAGGCCCATCCAGCGGGACGATGCAAGCATCGTCCCCTGCAAATTGCTGGAGGCGTTGCAGAAATTAGGGCAATACCGCATAATTCTAAGTGCCGCAGCCGCCGAAGCAGTGCTTAAGCCGCAAGGCGGGAATTGTGCGGTATTGCCCTAGCATCGGCTTTCTTGCAGAATAAAAGCGCAGAATTTGGAACAAAATACCCGGCTTAATCCAGCATCCCAACCTCGGTATAATTCGGGGTGCCGGTCAGGTAATCGGCATACGAGATCAGCAAAATAGCGGTGGGAGGATTGAATCGTGTAGGGTGCGCCGTCCGTTCCGGTTGTGGCGCGGGTGTATGGCTCCGCACGGCAGAGCACCAGCAGCCGGTCTTGCAGCTGGGCCAGGATGGTGGTGCTGGTGTGGTCGTACCCGTTCCAGTTCAGCGGCGGCAGGGCGGGCTTTTCCGCTACGGTGCCGGCGGCAAGGTCAACCAGGTAGACGGGTGTTTTTGTTTCGGCGTTGTCGTCCGTCCAGTCGTTGGAATAGTACTCCACAACCAGCTTGCCGCTCAGGATGCGGGTAATTGTCACATCAAACGCACCGCGCCCCTCATATGGGTCAGGCGGCAGGGCATCGGTTACGGTGCGGGTCTGCCGGTCAGCCAGCCCGGTGGCGGTCAGCTCGCCGGTGGTGTAGTCATATTCATATAAAGTATCGTCCAGCACAGCGGTGCTTATATTAGTGGTGCGCCCGGTGGAAGCGCTGGTGATCGGGTATTCCCGCAGCAGTTCTGCCGCGCCGGTGTCGGCATCTACCAGATACAGGCAGGAAGTCTGTGGCTCGCTGCTGTCATAATAAGGAGATACCGAAACCACCAGCTGCCGCCCGGTGCAGCCGATGATGTTGGCGGATTGCCCGCTGGTATCCCCGGCATCAAACAGGGTGGTGATGCCGCCGGTGGACAGATCGAGGCGTTTGATGCGGTCATAGCTGTCTCCGCTGGGGCAGGTGGAAAACCAGAGGAAGAACCGTCCGTGTAGCAATAGAAACTTGAAATGTAATTGCAGTGGTACAGTACCTGTTCCACGCCGTAATCCTGATTCAGCCGCACGATGGACATGCCGTCGGAATCATATCCATAGACAAAGGAAAGATAAGTGCCGTCCCCAACCGGGCAGGGCAGCGTGACGGGCACGCCGGTAAAAAAGCAGGCCGGGCAGCTTGGGCTGTCATGCGTGCAGCCGGTAATATGGCAGGCCGGGGCCTGGGTGCCGGTCTGGTAGTCCGCATAGAGCACCTGCTGGTAATCGCCCGAAGCAGCAGTCATGGAGGTATAATATCCGTTTTCATCCCCCTGGTACAGCGGGCGCAGGCTGGGCAAATCAGGTTTCGCTGCCGGTTCCGCGGCGGCAGGGGAGGGGGACGGCTCCGCCGCAGAACTGCCGGAAGAGCCCGGCACAGCGCTGCAGCCGGAAAAGGCAACACAAACGGCGGGCACAAGCAACAGTGCAGCCAGGCGCACAGCGCACGGCATGGTCTGGTTGAACGTCTTTTTCATGGGGCAGACCTCCTTTATGACGTAACATCCCCGCGGTAAGCGGCGGCATCCTGCGGGGAGAGCGATGCTGCCGACACCCGCAGCCCTTGCCCGCTGCGGGCCACGCAAAGGTAAAGCTGGGCACTGACGCTGTAGCGTACCGCGCAGGGCTCGTGCAGCTGCAGGGGCAGCGTTTCCCAATCGGTGATCGCATCCCCGCCTAAAAATGCGGCGTAAGCATCCGCTATTTCATCCAGCGCGGAATCCGCAAAGCTGCACTGCTCCACCGTAAACCCAACGGGTAGGCCGCTGGCTGTCAGGGTGAGGGTGACATGGTTCTCATCGGATGTAAAAACATATTCGCTCTGGCCGGTATCGTCAGTGTAGGTAGTACAACTGTCTGTTTGTTGCATGGCGGAAAGAAGCACATCCGCCATGCTGGCAGGCAGTACCCCGGCCGCCTGCAGCTGCTGCACCGCGGCAAGGGTGGGGGCAGTGCTGGCTGGAGTTGAATCAGGCTCCACCATGGTGCGGGATGTATTTTGCCAGGTCATACGCCAGCAGTAAAGCTCCCGTGCGGCAGCACAGCTGCGCCCGGCGGGGCTTAACGCTTCAGCATCCTGCTGCACCGCAATGCTGTGCCCGGCGGCACGGTCCAGCACGGCAAAAACCGGCAGCGGCAGGGCCAAAGCCGCTGCAGAAAGTGCAATAGCCACAGCAGCCAACCGCAGTGCAGGCGGAAAAAACATTTTCCTTTCCCTCATGGCTCAACCTCCGGTTGGCTGCCCGCTTTTTGCAGGCAGAAGCTGACCGTGGTTCCCTGGCTGGGCACACTTGCAAATTGCAGCGTTGTGCCGTGCAAGGCGGCAATTCTGGCGCACAGGGCAAGCCCCATGCCGCTGCCGCCCTGCTCCCGTGCACGGATTTATCTACCATATAAAACGGCTCGGTAATGCGGGCCAGTTCCTGCGGCGGAATGCCGCAGCCGGTATCCTGTACGCGGATGGTCAGCCGGGTGGGTGTTTCGTCCAGCAGCACTTCCACTTTGCCATCCGCCGGGGTGGCTTTGTGGGCATTCTGGATCAGGTTGTACAGCATATCGCACAACAGTTCCGGCTGGGCCAGCACCACGGCGTCACTGCGGGGTAGGGTGGGCACCGGGCTGCCCTGGGGCAGGGCGCGGCGCAGGCTTTGCAGCACACGGCCCAGGGGTACGGCTTCCAACTGCGGGGGCTGTTGTTCCAGCCCCATCAAAGCCAACAGGTTCCCGCTCAACGCTTCCAACCGCTTGCTTTCGTGGTAGATATAATCAGCGGCGGTGCGGCGGGTGGCGGGGCTCACCTCGCCGCTGCGCAGGATATCGGCAAAGCCGAGGATGCTCGTCATCGGGGTTTTCAGCTCGTGGGTAAACGCGGCCACAAAATCATCTTTCTGGCGGGCGTTTTGCTGCAAGATCTGCACGGTGCCCTCCACCGCCTGGGCCATCTCGTCAAAGCTGCGGCTTAAACTGGCAATTTCGTCACTGCCATGGATGGCCGTGCGCTGGCTGTAGGCCCCGGCGGCAATCTGGCGGCTGGCCTGCTCCAGCTGCTCCAGCGGGCGGGTCATGCGGCGGCAGAGCAGCAGAACCAGGCCCCCGGCCAGCACCATGGCCAAAAGTTCTACGATCAGTGCATTTCGGGTGCGGGCCTGTCGCGCCTGCCACACGGGGGCGGCATCCTGCGCAATGACCAAGGTGATGCAGCGTTCCGGCAAAACGACCGTTCCGGCGCACAGCAGGGTATGGTTGTTCGCCAGCACCATGCGCGGCTCGCCATCCCGGGCAAGCAGGGCTTCCACTTCGGATAAGGGAACCGCGGTGGGCAGGGCATAATACAGGGAGGTTCCATCCACACTGTAAGCGGCGCAGGCAAGGCTGTTCTGCTCGGTGATGGCCTGCAAATAGCTGCCCACCCGTGCGGCCAGGCTGCCGCTGCCGGGTGTGACCAAGGTGCGCTGCATGGCGCGGCTTTCCCGCTGCCAGTCTGCAGATAACGTTTCCTGCGCGGTGTGCAGCTCCTGCCGGAACTGCTGCCCGATCAGCACCGTGTTGCACAGCGAAAGCACAACTGCCAGCACCACCAGCAGGGCAAGGGTCAGCTTGTGGGCAAACTTCATGGCAAAACTCCTGCTTTATATAATTTATATAAAAGGATAGGCAAAGCGGCGCTCATTCCCCGCGCTCCAGCACATAGCCCACACGGAATACGGTGCGGATCTCGTTCTTCCAGCCCAGCTTTTTGCGCAGCCGCTGGATGTGCAGATCCAGCGTGCGGCTGTCATACTCGGCATCCAGCCCCCACACGCGCTCATAGAGCACTTCGCGGTACAGCACAATGCCGCGGTTGCGCAGCAATACTTCCAGCAGGTCAAATTCCCGCGGGGTCAGGTGCAGCGGGGTGCCGCTGCGCGTTACCCGGCGGGCAGCCGGGTCCAGCACCACATCAAAAGCAGCAAGAGTACCCTGGGCTTTACCACAGCGGCGCAGCACCGCTTCCACCGTGCCACAAGCTCGGTGGGCTCGAACGGCTTGGTAATGTAATCATCCGCGCCCAGGTGCAGCCCACGCACACGGTCCGCCACCGCGGTTTTGGCGGTCAAAAAAATCACCGGGGTCTGCACGCTGCGCAGGTAGTCCAGCAGCTCGTACCATCGGGCCGGGCAGCATAATGTCCAGCAGGGCCAGATCATAGGTGTTTGCTTCAATTTTATCGGCGGCCTCGGTGCCGGTGGCAGCTTCGTCACAGGTGTAGCCCGCGCGCTCCAGCGTCAGGCGGATCAGCGCACGGATGGGCGCTTCGTCATCCACAATCAAAATAGGTTTCATGGGCGGATCCTTTGTCGTTTTGGCTTTTTGTGCTTCTTCACTTTCTAATTCTACTGTATACTTGTATCCAAAATCTTGCAAGATGGAAAACGCCCGAAAAAGCAGGAAACTTTTTGACAGTTCATAAATCTTTTTCAATTTACCCTATTGACAACAGTTGGCTATGTGCTACAATATTAGCAGTCGAACAGATAGAGTGCTAATAAAGATAACGCTTCCGCATAACGCCCTTGAACCTGCAAGGATATCAACCGCCGGGCACGAAGCAGCACTTGAACCGGTTCGCTGCTAATAGATAGAAAACCATTATCGTTGCCGATAAAGGAGGTTTGCGATATGAATACCAACCAATTTACCCAAAAAACGATGGAAGCCCTGCAGGCTGCCCAGCGTTTGGCAATTGAATATTCCAACCAGGCGTTGGAACAGGAGCACATGCTGGTGGCCCTGACCCAGCAGCAGGACGGCCTGATCCCCCAGCTGCTGACCAAGATGAACGTTGACCCCGGTACCTTTGAAGCTGCCGCAGCGGAAAAAGTTTCCCAGCTGCCGCATGTGACGGGTTCCGGCCGTGACCCTGATAAAGTCTATATCTCCAATGAGCTGGACCAGGCCTTGACCGCCGCTGAAAAGCAGGCCCAGCAGATGAAGGATGAATATATCAGTGTGGAGCATGTCTTTATGGGCATGCTGCAGCGCCCCGGCCGCGTGGCTGGCGAGCTGTTCAAGCAGTTTGGCATCACACCGGAAAAGTTCATGCAGGTGTTGTCCGCCGTGCGCGGCAACCAGCGCGTGACCACTGATAACCCCGAATCCACCTATGACGCCCTGAAAAAATATGGCCAGGATCTGGTGGAAGCCGCCCGTGCCAACAAGCTGGACCCCGTCATTGGCCGTGATTCCGAGATCCGCAATGTTATCCGCATCCTGTCCCGTAAGCGCAAGAACAACCCTGTGCTGATCGGTGAAGCTGGCGTTGGTAAAACGGCTATCGCTGAGGGCCTTGCCCAGCGTATCGTGCGCGGCGATGTGCCCGAAAACCTGAAAGACCGCACCGTGTTCAGCCTGGATATGGGCGCTCTGGTCGCCGGTGCTAAGTACCGCGGCGAGTTTGAGGAACGTTTGAAGAGCGTTCTGAACGAAGTTAAAAAGAGCGAAGGCAAGATCATCCTGTTCATTGATGAGCTGCACACCATTGTGGGCGCCGGTAAAACCGACGGCGCAATGGATGCCGGCAACATCTTAAAGCCGATGCTGGCCCGCGGTGAGCTGCACTGCATTGGCGCCACCACCCTGGACGAGTACCGCCAGTATATCGAGAAAGACCCCGCTCTGGAACGCCGTTTCCAGCCCGTTATGGTGCAGGAGCCCACGGTGGAGGATACCATCTCCATCCTGCGTGGCCTGAAAGAGCGCTATGAGGTGTACCATGGCGTTAAAATTCAGGATGGCGCTTTGATTGCGGCAGCAACGCTGTCTAACCGTTATATTACCGACCGTTTCCTGCCGGATAAAGCCATCGACCTGGTGGATGAAGCCTGCGCAATGGTCAAGACCGAGCTGGACTCCATGCCCGCAGAGCTGGATGACCTGAACCATAAGATCACCCAGCTGCAGATCGAGCAGGCTTCTTTGCAGAAAGAAACCGATGAAATGTCCAAGCAGCGCCTTGCCGCCATCGAAAAAGAAATGGCCGAACTGCGCGATTCCTTCAATTCCAAGAAAGCTCAGTGGGAGAACGAGAAGAACGCCATCAATAAGGTGCAAAGCCTGCGCGCCGAGGTAGAAACCACCAAGGCCGAAATTGAAAAGGCGACCCGCAACGGCGATTACGCCAAGGCTGGTCAGCTGCAATACGGCAAACTGCCCGACCTGCAGCGCCAGCTGGAAGCCGAAGAAAAGATTGCTGCCGACAAGAAGGAGCAAAGCCTGCTGCGTGACCGCGTGACGGCCGAAGAGATCAGCCGCATTGTGGCCCGCTGGACCGGCATCCCCGTGGAGAAGCTGGTGGAGGGCGAGCGCGAAAAGCTGCTCCGCCTGCCCGAAGTGCTGCATCAGCGCGTGATCGGCCAGGACGAAGCCGTGCAGAAGGTTTCGGACGCTATCCTGCGCTCCCGCGCCGGCATTGCAAACCCGAACCGCCCCATTGGCAGCTTTTTGTTCCTTGGCCCCACGGGCGTTGGCAAGACCGAGCTGGCCAAAGCGCTGGCCCAGGCCCTGTTTGACGATGAAAAGAACATGGTTCGTATCGATATGACGGAATACATGGAGAAATTCAGTGTGTCTCGTCTGATCGGTGCGCCTCCGGGATATGTGGGTTATGAGGAGGGTGGTCAGCTGACCGAGGCTGTGCGCCGCCATCCCTACAGCGTTGTGCTGTTTGATGAGGTGGAAAAAGCCCACCCGGATGTGTTCAACATTCTGCTGCAAGTCCTTGACGATGGCCGTATTACCGACAGCCAGGGCCGTACCGTAGACTTTAAGAACACCATCATCATCCTGACCTCCAACCTTGGCTCTGACATCATTCTGGAAGACCTGGAAAAGAACCGTGCCAACGGCAAGAACGAACTGTCCGCCGAAGCGCGTGACAAGATCGACCTGCTGCTCAAGCGCCAGTTCCGCCCGGAGTTCCTGAACCGTCTGGACGATATTGTCTACTACAAGAGCCTGACCAAGGATGAGATTGGCGGCATTGTGGATCTGATGTTGGCTGACCTGCGCAGCCGCCTGGCTGACAAGCAGCTGAAGCTGGTTGTGACCGATGCAGCCAAGAGCGTGATTGTGGATGACGGCTATGACCCCATCTATGGTGCCCGCCCGCTGAAGCGGTATATCCAGGCCAACGTGGAAACCATGATCGCAAAAGAGATCATCGGCGGCAACCATGTGCCCGGCGATACCCTGACCGTGGACGCGAAAACGGCAAACTGGTCCTGCGCTAAGCGCAAAGCGTTCAGCAATGCTGTACAAATAACCTAAAACAATATCCCCTGCGGATGCGGAAGTGATTCTGCGTCTGCAGGGGATATTTGTTTTGGAAATATTTTTGGAATTCTGTGTTCTGTACGGTTTCGGAACGGTCAAGACCGTTCCCTACAGAGCGTTATATAATGTGCAATGAACGGATTACATGTTCTGTAGGGCGGGATACCCTCATCCCGCCGCGGAGAAACCTTGTTGGTTTTGTGTTGTGCTTGCAAACCATCTGTGAAGCTGCATAAAACCAATGATTTACTTTTTCCGCGGCTTTTTCCTAACACTATACCCAAACGACCCCAATTTGCGGCCCAGTGCCAGATAATCCCCGTGGAATATACGATCAAATTTGCCTTGTTCAGGCAGAGCTTGCCGCTTTCGTCCAACAGGCGCTCGTCCACATCCACGGCAACGACTTCAGCCAAAAACAGGTCGTGGCTGCCTAAGGGGATTACCTGGGTCACTTTGCACTCCAGATTGACGGGGCTTTCTTCCACCAGCACGGTGCCAACTTTGGCGGCGGGGGAGGGGGTCAGGTGCATGGCGGAAAATTTATCCACATCGCGGCCGTTTTTACGCCGCACCAGTCCACCGCGCGTACCAGGCTTTCTGTCGGCAGGTTGATGACAAACTCGCCGCTTTCTTTGATCAATGGTGGCTGTACCGTTCCGGCCGCACACTGATGGAAACCATGCTGGGCTGGGTGCAGATGGTGCCGCACCAGCAACCGTGATCAGGTTGGGCGCCCCAGCAGGGCCGCAGCTTACCAGCACCGGCGGTTCAGGGTTCAAAAGGGTGGAACCTTTCCATACTTGACGGCTCATAGTGTATCTCCTTGCTTTATCATTACATTTTTATAAGATATATCCTATATCGGACGGTGCGCCCCTACGGTCTTAACGGGGTAAAAGTGCGGCGGTTAGCACACGAATAACAGGTATTACCGGCATTACGTTTCCGCCGCGCGGAAAAACAGCCCTTCAGAAGCCGCAATCGGTGCAAGCAGCTGCTGCATTTCGGCGCTGGGGTGGTAGATGCTCAGGTTCAGGCAGTCCCAATCAAACACCAGCAGAGCCAGCTCATCCGGGAACAGGCAGGTCAGCGTGCCGGAATGGCAGTCCATAATTTCGGCAATGATGTGGTCGATCAGCTCCGGATTTGGCTGGTCGACCCAGCCGCCGTCCCACGGGATGCAGACGCGGTAATAGCACATCAGCTTGAAAATTACGCTGGAAAATTTGTCTTTTAACGCGGTGTAACGCGGGCTGTTCAGCAGATAGTATTCCACATCAAAATACTGCCCGCCGCTGTTTTGTGGCACCGTGCGGGGCAGGTAATCCACAATATAAACGTCTTTGGTTAATAATTCTTCCACCAGGGCGTCCATGGCGGCGGAATTTGGCAGTGGGGTGGGCATAAGAATCTCCATTCTAGCTTGTGGCGGTCAGACATTTTTCAGCCGGTCTTTGTCCAGCAGCTTAAAGCTGCTGCGCCATGTTTCAATCAGGCCGTCCTGCTGCATGCGGCTCAGCTCCCGGCTCAGGGCGCTGCGGTCACAGTTCAGGTATTCGGCCAGCCCGGCGCGGGTCAGCGGGGTGGTAAAGGTATCGCTCCCGGCGCGGTGGGCTTCGTCCAGCAGCCACAGGCTGATGCGGGCGCGCAGGCTTTTGCAGATCAGCAGATCCACCGGCGGTCCAGCGCAAAATATTTATCGCTGATGGTCAACACAAGGTTTTGCATCAGCTGCAAATGGGCGCTGTGCAGCTTGGCGCAGGGGCGGATGATCTTCTGGTATGGCAGGTACAGGGCAAGGCAGCTGGTGGTGGCCATGACCGTAACAGGACTCTTTTGGCTGGAACCGGAAAGCACATCCCCGAACAAGCGCCCGGCCTCATGTGGGTAATGGCAACGCTGGCCCCATCCGGCGTGCTTTTTACGGCGGTAATGCTACCTTCCAGCAAAATGCCGACCTCCCGCGTTTCGTACCCGGTCAGCAGCAAAATTTCGTCCCGCGCATAGCGCCGCACACGGGGGGCAAAGCAGTCCAGCAGGGTGTCCAGTTCGTCCGGACGCATGCCGCGCAGCAGCGGCGTGCGGGCCAATAGCGGGTAATACGGGTGCAGATCCATGCGGTGCAGCCTTTCTGTTTTTGGAATGGCAGGTGTGCCGCAACAGTTTGTTGCCACGGCAACCGACAAGATGATTTAATTATAGTATAGTAACACCGCAAAAGCAAGTGCGCCCGGCGATACCGGGCGCTTTTGTACTGCCGAAATGGCAGGCAAGAGGGAAGAGCACCGTGCCCGGCATGGTGCTGTATGAAATCAGGAGGATATACTATGTTCAAAAAGTTGATGTCTGCTGTTGCAGCGGCGGCCCTGTGTGTTTCGCTGGCCGCCTGCGGTGCAACGGCTACCAGTGAAGCTGCCGCTGAAGCAACCGCCACCCCGGCCCCAGCTGTTACCGAAGCCCCGGCCGAAGAGACTGCCAGCGCTGAAACTGCTGACGGTGCCCTGCGCGTTGCCGGCCTGAAAGGCCCCACCACCATGGGCCTTGTGAACCTGATGGCAGGCGAAGATGCCGCTGATTATGACTTTGAAATGTACGGCAAGGCCGATGAAATCGTGCCGCAGCTGGTAAAGGGCGAGCTGGACGCAGCCGCTGTGCCCGCTAACCTGGCCGCAACCCTGTACCAGAAAACCAACGGCGCCATTGAGGTTGCCTGCATCAACACCCTGGGCGTGCTGTACGTTGTGGAAAACGGCGAGACTGTGAACAGCGTGGAGGACCTGAAGGGCAAGACCATCGTGACAACCGGCAAGGGGACCACCCCGGAATATGTTCTGCGCTACATCCTGACTGAAAACGGTGTTGACCCGGATAACGATGTGACCCTTGACTTCTACAGCGAAGCAACCGAGGCTCTGGCTCAGCTGCAGGCCGGAACCAGCACGATCGCCATGCTGCCCCAGCCCTTTGTGACCAGCGCACTGGCTCAGGTCGAAGGCCTGCGCGTTGCCCTGGATATGAACGAAGAGTGGGAAAAAGTTGCCGGCTCCAAGCTGGTAACCGGCGTTCTGGTCGCCCGCAAGGATGCTGTGGAAGCTGACCCCGCCCGCTTTGCCGCCTTTATGGACGGCTACAAAGCCAGCGTGGAAGCTGCCAACACCGACCTGGAAAACACTGCTGCCCTGTGCGAGCAGTACGGCATTGTAGCCAAGGCTGCCCTGGCCCAGAAAGCCCTGCCCAACTGCAACATTGTGTTTGAGACCGGCGACGAGATGAAGACGGACCTGGAAACCTACTTCAATGTTCTGTACGCAGCTGACCCCACCAGCGTGGGCGGCCAGCTCCCGGCAGATGACTTCTACTATGCCGGCTAAGGCGCGCAACAACAAAACACCAATGTGGCAAACCCTGCTTGCCGTCGCTTTTTGGGTGGCGGTGTGGCAGGGTCTTGCCGTTTGCATTGGTCATAACGGCTTATTTTTGGCCACCCCCCTGCAAACGGTGCAGACCTTGTGGCGGCTGCTGCCCACGGCGGATTTCTGGCACAGGGTCGGGTTCAGCGCGCTGCGCATTTTAACGGGCTTTGTGCTGGCGGTCACAGTGGGGCTGCTGCTGGGGGCCTGCGGGGCCCGGTGGCGGTGGTTCGGCACCCTGGTAGGGCCGGTTATGCAGTTGATCCGCGCCATGCCAGTGGCGAGCTTTGTCATTCTGGCGCTGCTGTGGGTCAGCGGAAAAAACCTTTCGGTCATTGTCAGCTTTACCCATGTGCTGCCGGTTGTTTATGCGGGTACGGTGGGCGGTATTGCCGATACGGACCGGCCCTGCTGGAAATGGCAAAGGTCTATCGCCTGCCGCTGGGCAAGCGGCTGCGGTATATCTGGCTGCCGGGGATGTTCCCGTCCTTCTGCGAAAACTGCATTGCCGCCATGGGCATGTGCTGGAAAAGCGGCGTTTCGGCGGAAGTCATCGGTTTGCCGGACCACAGCGTGGGCGATGCGCTTTACCGCGCTAAGATTACCATTTCCACGCCGGAAGTGTTCGCCTGGACGCTGGTGATCGTGCTGCTGTCGGCCACGCTCAGCACGCTGGCGGCCTGGGCGCTACGCCGCGCCAAGCGTGCTTTGCGGGGAGGTGGAAGGATGATCAAGGTAAAACACCTGAACAAAGCCTTTGGCAGTATTCCGGTTTTGCGGGATCTGAACCTGACGGTAAACGGTCCGCTGGTGCTGATGGGACCCTCCGGCTGCGGAAAAACCACCCTGCTACGTATCCTGATGGGGCTGGAAACACCGGATTCCGGCACCGTGCAGGGCGTGGGAAATATTGGTGCGGTCTTTCAGGAAAGCCGCCTTTGCCCCCAGCTGACTGCGGTGGACAATATCTGCCTGGTGGGCGGGGTGAACCCAGCGCAGGCACAAGCGGAATTGCAGACCCTCGGCTTTACGCAGGCGGAACTGGCCCTGCCAGTGGCACGGCTTTCCGGCGGGCAGCAGCGGCGCACGGCGCTGCTGCGGGCGCTGCT
>ENA-OQAA01001196-OQAA01001196.1-human-gut-metagenome-genome-assembly--contig:-NODE-1196-length-14006-cov-2.581382_pt1 | contig 14006 bp, 16 predicted proteins | sample MGYA00242489_ERZ504515 | MGnify/ENA primary metagenome ERZ504515 (study PRJEB26092, sample SAMD00036237) | human gut metagenome | host: Homo sapiens | study: EMG produced TPA metagenomics assembly of...
AACTGGTCATCCGAGTGGATTTTTTCTTTATGGCTCAGATATTTTTCAATATCCAGAGCGTTTTTGGGGTTGGCATCCGATGTTAATTTGTAGTTCGGATGCTGGGTCAAATCGTACTTGTCGCTCAAAAATGGGCGGACACCGCGCAGCTGCAGGATGCACTTGCCGCCATCCAGAACAGCAAGCTCATCCCGGCTCATCAGCTCGTGGCCGAGTTTCTGGTAGTTGGTGCCATAGCTTGGGCTATTGCCACGGGTATCGGAATTGTTGTAGCTGTCGATGGTTTCCTTGCCGAGTGCTTCGGCAAGATCTTTAAGGGTAGTAGCTCGCTGCCACCCAGAAATATCTGGCTGTCCATGTTGCCCACGATGGTATCCGCATTATCCTTGTAGATGGCTTTCAACTGGCTTCTGGTTTGCAGCACAAGGCAGGCCGAAATCTCGCGGCTGCGGATGGTTGCCACCAGCTTTTCCAATTGTGGGATTTGGCCGATATTTGCACACTCATCAATCAGACACCGCACATGGACAGGCAGCTTTCCGCCGTACACATCATCTGCCTTGTCACAGAGCAAATTGAAAAGCTGGGAGTAGATCATGCTGATAAGGAAATTGAACGTGCTGTCCGTATCCGACATGATAAGGAATAAGGCTGTTTTTCGGTCGCCCAGCTTATCCAGCTCCAGCTCATCGTACATGGTCGCATCCCGGATTTCTTGGATGTCAAAGGGCGAAAGGCGGGCACCGCAGGAAATCAGGATGGATTTTGCGGTCTTGCCGGCAGCCAATTTATAGAGCTTGTACTGCCGCCCTGCAAAGCTGTTTGGCTTCTTTTTTGCCAAATCTTCAAAGAGCAAATCAACCGGATTCTGATAATCCTCGTCCTCCTCGGACACCTGCATGGTGTTGAGCATTTCCAGCAGCGTAGCAAAATTCTGTTCCTCAGCCGGGGCTTCGTAGTGCAGATAGGCAATCAGCGAGGTCAGCAAAAGCCGTTCCGCCTTGTCCCAGAACGGATCGCCGCCCTGACCTTCACCTTTGGTGTTGGTCATAAGGGTCGTGACCAGCTTCAAAATATCCTTTTCCTCGTGGATATATGCGAACGGATTGTAGCGCATGGACTTGTGAAAATTTATGGTGTTCATCGTCCTGATTTTATATCCGTTCTTCAGCAAGGCAAGGCCGCATTCTTGAATGAGACCGCCTTTTGGGTCAGTCACCACGAATGAAACTGGATGGCTTTTAGACGTACATTGAAGCAAGTTCGGCTTGATAAAGTACCTTGTTTTACCGCTGCCAGAGCCGCCGACCACCAGCACGTTTTTGTTTCGTGCATTTTTGGGGTCAGGTGGACGGTTGCTCATCATTAGGCGTTCCGTTTTGGTCAGTATGATGTTGTCCTCAAATTTCGGAGCTATAAATGGTGCAATATCCGCCGGTGTGCCCATCGGGCGGAGCCATACTCCATGCCGTGGCGGTACTTCTTGGCGTTTTTGCCTTTTCAGATAGACGGCCAGCCTCAGTCCAGCACCGCAGCAGATGCCCACCAGAATATCCAGTGGATGCAGACTAGGAAGCGGGTTCGCAAATGCAGCTGGGAGCGTACCCATCAGGGACACGATTTTGTCGCCCAGCTCCTTACCCTCGGCCAGCCGCCATGCCTCGCCAAGATTGGTCGCAGCCAGCCCAATCACCAGATAAGGCAGGTACAGGGCCAGCAGCTTGGTGAACTTTTTCTTGTTCATAAGCCACGTTCCTCCTCTTTGTGCCGTACTTTATCGGGGAGGTTGGCAATGGTCTGTGCCAGATTGTGCAGCTTGGCCAGCACAGAGGGACGCTCGGTCTTGCTCAGCACCGATGCCGAATACTCCTTGAATGCTGCATTGAGCGCATCAGTGTCCTGCGCCTTGAAGAAAATCAGGTACCGGGGCGGCGTGCAGGACAGGTCTTTCTGGATGGCGTAGTCGATGTGATACCGCTTAGCGTAGCGGTCAAAATCCTTGATGCCAGTCTTTTCGATTTCCAGATTGGTCACACCCCGGTTCTGCCGTATGAGCCGATTCATGGACTGCTTGCCCTGCGATGCACTCTTGTCGTACTGGCGCAGAAAGAACTGCGCCCCTTTCAGCAGAGTGCGGGCAGACAGTTTTACAGTCGAAATGGCAAAATTGACTGTTTTGTGCTCGATTTCTTCCTGCATTTCCATCACCTCCAGTGCAGAAAGTCGTGTTTAGCGGTCAAATCCGGCATCCTTCGGCGGGGTGGTTTTGCTTTCTTCCGGGCAGACTGCTTCATCGGGCACACGAACAACCATCATCCGATGCCCCAGCCGGATAAAATCTTCCGGCTGATGAAAATGCTCCTCGTACTTCTGTGCCAGCTCCGGGGTCAGGGATGCAAAATCTTCCTCACCCAGACCGACCACCAGAAAGGTTCCGGCGACCACATCATAGGCTTCGCCGCTTTCATCCCGCAAGGCACGGTTCAGCGGCAGACCCATCAGCTTACCCTCATCGTTGTAGACGATGGCTACCGGGTCACTGAACGGATAGCTGGCACCGATGTTGCCGCCGACTGCCTGCTGCAAAGATTTCAGGTCAGGGTCGATCTCGACCTGCTTCGGATACTGCCCCGGTACAATCTCCAGCACCGTCAGGGTGTTCTTTTCCTGTTCCATGCTTATCCTCCTCAAATTTGATGGTGATTTCCTGTCCGGCATGGGCGGCGTTCAACAGAGCTGCCACAAAGAAGCCGAAAAAAGCGCCGGCTTCAAAAAATGCGAAACCGATAAAAAAGTTCAGCATGGCACACCTCAGTCGATATAGATGCAGGGCAGTTTCTGGCCGTCAGCCATCAGGGTAACGCTGTGGCGCATCAGGTACTTCTGAAAGAGGTAGACCTGATCGATCGTCAGCGAGATGAACTCGCCATCCATATTGGTGCGCACCAGAATGACCGGACCGGTCAGATAGCGCTTGCCCGCCAGTTTCAGCACCTGCGCCGGGTTGTAGCTGAGCAGCAGCGAGCTGTCGGGGATGTTCAGGTACGCATCATCCTCGTCAAAGCAGGGCAGAATGTCGGGAGCCTCGTCCAGCGTGATGACTGTCAGTTCCATATCCGGGGCGATGGCAGCAAAATAGATCTCGCCACTGCTCCTGCTCTCCGACAGTGCCGCACAGATGTGCATATCAATGGTGACTTTCTCGGAACGAATAATGGGATTAGAATCATTTTTCATAGGCATTTTCTCCTTTTTTCTAAAGAAAAAAGACCCAACCGGGTCTTTCCAATTCATATCCTGTCAGCGTTCTTCACTGTGCTGACGCTTTTTCTGCCACTGCTCCAGCAGCTTGATGATGGTATCTTCCATCTGTTTGGGCGTATAGCTGCGGGGAAAGTATTTTCTCAGGGTGTCATTTTTGATGGTCACCGTATCAAGCTCGCTCTTTTTCTCCTCGCCCATAATGGCAACGACCGTCTCCGTTGTAAAAGTTCCATCCTGAGCCAGCTTCTTGATACGCTTTGCTTGTGAGACAGAAGGAAAGTTCTGGGTATCATCCATTGCCCGGATCACTTCCTGCTGTTGTTCAGGAGAAAGATAGGAAAGCTCCACAGCAGGATTGAAGGACACGGTTTTGTTATCCACCATGTCCAGCAGTTCTGGAATAAGGTTGGTCAGACGGATGAAACGTCGAACAGTCTCACGACTTTGATTATTCTCTGCGCCCAGCTTTTCATTGCTCCGCAACTTCGACACAACTTGTGTCGAAGTTAAATCTGACCTTGTACCTTGATTTTTCATGGCATCCAACTTCATTTTGTACGCAAACGCTCTCTCGCTGGGCAGAATATGCTCACGCTGCAAATTGCTATCTACCATGAGGATTATGGCAGCATCATCGTCCATCTGGCGCACAATGACCGGCAGGGTTTCCAGTCCGGCCAGCTCCGCAGCGTGTTGACGGCGGTGCCCGGAGATAATTTCATAGCCGCCCTTCGGTCTGGGACGGGCAATCAACGGCGAAAGCACACCGTACTGCTTGACACTTTCCACGGTATCGCTCATAGAATCATCGTCCAGAACCTTGAAGGGATGGTTCTTGAATGGAAACAGCTCTCCAATCGGAATCTGCTGCACCTGCTCGCGCTGTTCTTCCTGCCGGGATTCTTCGGTGGAAAAAATATCATCGTAGCTGCTCAGACTGGCGTTTACGCTGCTTTTCGGCATCGGCCAGCACCTCCTCGTATTATAAAAGAGTAGTATTTATAGACCGCTCTCCAGCGGTATGCTACACTGTATGGGATGCTGTGGATTGGTGAACACCTCCTACCGCAAAGACGGTTTGACGAAGGCTCCAACCACAGCTTCTTTGTTGAAATGTTAATCAGTTAGATACCGCCAGACGGTTTATTTAGAACGAGGTTACAAGAGCAAAGAAGTCTGTGGTCCTAAGCAGCATTGAATAATATAACGGAGGTATAAAATGGTCTGTGTCGGAATTGATGTTGCCAAAGATAAGCATGACTGTTGCATTCTCGATTCGGAAGGAACGACCCTTGTCGATTGCTTTACCATTCCCAACAACATGGATGGCGTTCACCAACTACTCCAAAGAGGGCGATCACCTGGTCCTGTTCGACTGGGTGGGCCTGAAGAACTTCATGGCCATTTTTGACTCCTCGTCGGTCATCGGCAAGCAGTTCGGCAGCGTGCTGCTCTGGACGCTGATCTGGGCGTTCTTTGCAACCTTCCTGAACTTCTTCCTTGGCACGATCGTGGCGCTCATCATCAACCGCCCGACCATCAAGTTCAAGGGCTTCTGGCGCGGCTGCCTGTCCATGACGATCGCTGTGCCGCAGTTCGTTTCCCTGATGGTCGTCCGCTCGATGGTGCAGCCCGAAGGCATCGTGAACAAGATGCTGCTCAATGCGGGCTGGATCAGCCAGCGCCTGCCCTTCCTGGAGAATGTGACCTGGGCCCGCGTGCTGGTCATCGTCGTCAACCTGTGGGTCGGCATCCCGTATACCATCATGCAGGTCACGGGCATTCTGCAGAACATCCCCGCCGACCAGTATGAGTCGGCCCGCATCGACGGTGCAAACACCTTCCAGCAGTTCACCAACATCACGCTGCCTACATGCTGTTCGTCATGACGCCCTACCTCATCACCCAGTTCACGGGCAACATCAACAACTTCAACGTCATCTACCTGCTGACCCGCGGCGAGCCGATGTATGTCGGCAACTCTGCAGGCGGGACCGATCTGCTTGTCACCTGGCTGTACAAGCTGTCGGTCGATCAGCAGAAGTACAATCTGGCAGCTGTCATTGGCATCTTCACCTTTGTGGTGCTGTCCATCGTGTCTCTGGTCACCTATCGTTCCAGCGGCTCGTACAAGGATGAGGAGGGATTCAAGTAATGTCGAACAAAATCAAAGGCGGCGGAATGCACGCCAAGCGCGTGACGGGCGATATTATTACGTATATCTTCCTGATCGTGCTGAGCGTCATCTGGCTGATCCCGTTCTTCTGGCTGGTGATGCAGTCCTTCCGTGACGGCAAGGGCCAGTTCATCTCGACCTTCCTGCCCAAGGCCTACACCGTGAACAACTACAAGGCGCTGTTCACGCAGTTTGACGTCATGAACTTCCCCCGGATGTTCATGAACACCTTCTTCATCGCCTGCTGCACCTGCGTCATCTCCACCTTCTTCGTGCTGAGTGTGGCGTACTGCACCAGCCGCCTGAAGTGGAAGATGCGCAAGCCTTACATGAACATGGCGATGATCCTGAACCTGTTCCCGGGCTTCATGACCATGATCGCCGTCTACTTCATCCTGAAGGCGCTGGGCATGACCGAGGGCAACCGCATCCCGCTGGCACTGATCATCTGCTTCTCGTCGGGTTCCGGTACCGGCTTCTTCGTGATGAAGGGCTTTATGGATACCATCCCGAAGGCGCTGGATGAGGCCGCCACCCTGGACGGCTGCACCCGCTGGCAGATCTTCACCAAGATCACGCTGCCGCTGAGCAAGCCCATGATCGTGTATCAGATCATCACCTCGTTCATGGCACCCTGGGTGGACTTCGTGTTCGCAAAGGTCATCTGCCGTACCAATTCGCAGTACTTCACGGTCTCCATCGGCCTGTGGAGCATGCTGGAAAAGGAATACGTCGATACCTGGTTCGTCCGCTTCTGCGCAGCGCGGTGCTGGTGTCCATCCCCATTGCGATCCTGTTCATGATCACCCAGAAATTCTATCAGGAGGCAATGAGCGGCGCAGTCAAGGGCTGATGCCCGGGCTGCCCCGTCCGATGCACCCGAAAAGGAGAACACCCCTATGGAAACTGTCAGGAAACGATCTTCCGGCATCAGCAGCAATGGGCTGCGGACATGGGGGATGTTCTTTCTTCTGGCCGGGATGCTGGGCAAAAGCATCCTGCAGAACGGTCTGCTGAACCTGGGCGCTGTCAGTTTCGGGCAGCTGCTGGAGCAGATGCAGACCTCCCGCGCAGCATGCTGTATGCAACGCTGGCGCTGCTCCTGCAGGCCATGGAGACCTGTGCTGTGCCCATCTTCGCCTTTTTGCTGGTGGAAGGGGTAGAGCACACGTCCAGCCTGCGGAATTATGCGCTGCGTGTTGCAGGCCTGGCGGTTCTGAGCGAACTGCCGTATAACCTGGCGACCAGTGGGAAACTGCTGGACACGACCTCCCGCAACCCGGTGTTCGGGCTGGTGTCTGTCTGGTGATGGTCTACCTGTACCAGAAATTCCCGGAGAAGAATGCACCGCATCTGCTGCTCCGGGTCCTGGTAACGGCTGCAGCAGTCATCTGGTGTTCCATGCTGTCCATCCGGTATGGAAACAGCACGGTGGTCCTTTTCGCCGCGCTGTGGGCGTTCCGGGGCAAAGGCTCCTTCCAGAGCCTTGTGGGCTCGGCAGTGTCCATCCTGTGCTGCATCTTCTCGCTGTTCTTCATGGCTGCGCCGATGGGCTTTCTGGCCATTCACTTTTACAACGGTGAAAAAGGCCCGGAAAACCGCATCGTCGATTATCTGGCGTATCCGGCATTGCTGCTGGTCGTCGGCGCAGCAGGGCGGCTTTTGTTCTGAACCAGTCCCGCGTTTCCAAAGCTGACCTCATACCCATATTTATTTTCTCCTTCATCACGCCCATCGCTTCATCCCGATGGGGCCTGAGCCAGTTCGATTTACTGGTAAAGGAAAGGGGCGGCGCACCAAACGGTGCGCCGCCCTTTTTATGTTGTTGTGGTTTATGAGATGCGTTGGGAGACGATTCGGATCACTTCGCAGCGACGGAGTATTCTATCACACGTTGGTATAGCAGCTCACACACTCGACATGACTTCCGTTGTCCAAACGTAAATCCATATCATTTTCAATGATAGGCAGTCGGAATTTGATAGATTTGAGCCACTGGCCGTTGGGCTGACGCTCTGTAGATTGAATTTCAGAGATCAGATGTTCCATCAGCTTTTTGCGTTCAAGGGGATCCATAACATTGTAGAGCTTTTCAAAACAGGTGAGAACTTTGTAGATGTTATCGCCTGTGATTTTATCCGCTTCGATCGCCTGCTTCTTTGCACGGGCTTCCATCAGATTGTTCTCGGCTTCTTCGATTTTATCGTACATCTTATAAAGGCGGTCGTCAAGGTCGGATTTTCGCATGATATAGTGACGGTCATCTGGGTCAAGGGTGTCGATCTCCTCCATGATCTTGGACTTGACGGAGTAATACTGCCGCAGCTGTTTTTCAGCGGCTGCAATTTCTTGTTCGATGGCGGTGGTGTCTACTTTGCTGTTGATCTTCTCCTGCATCATAGCGGCAAACTGGGGGTTGCTGACCAGCTTGATGATGACTTCCACCACAGCGTTGTCGAGAATTTCTTCCTGAATCTGCTTGTTGAAATCGCATTTTTGCCCACGCTGCATCTTGCGGTGCTTGCAGCTGTAATAAGAGAAAGATTTATAGGGTGTGCCATCTTTCTTTCGTTTGGTGCATTTGTTGCTGTACATTCCAGCACCGCAAATGGGGCACTTGACAAGGGCGGATAATAAATGCGCCTGTTCCGTCTTGCTGCGGTTGACTGGTTCGTATCGTTTGGACTGCGCCAACAGCTTGACCTGTGCGGCGTTCCACAATTCTTCCGATACGATGCCCTCGTGCAGGCCGTCCACCAGCAAATAATTCTCCTGTGGAACCTGATGATATTCGTTCCGGGTGCCGTGGATCTTTTCGAGTTTGCGGCGACCAAAGGCGATTTTTCCGCAGTAGACGGGGTTCTTCAGGATGGCACGAATCAACGTTGCGCTGAAAAGGGGAGAGGTGCCATTTTGACGGGCAAGTTTCTGAAAGCCGTGGGTCTCCAGATATTTGGAAAGACCATTTGCACCTGTGTCGGTGTTTACATATTGCTCAAAAATCGTGCGAATGGCAGGGGCTTCATCCTCATTGATTTGCAGCACACCGTCAACCAAACGATAGCCATAAGGCGCAAAACCGCCGTTCCAGCGACCTTCCCTTGCTTTCTGGATACGACCTTCCATGGTTTGGACACGGATGTTCTCACGCTCGATCTCAGCGACAGCAGACAAAACGGAAATCATCAGCTTGCCAGCGTCTTTAGAAGAATCAATGCCGTCCTCCACGCAGATGAGGTTGACCCCGAAATCCTGCATGACCTGCAAGGTAGACAACACATCGGCGGCATTGCGGCCGAACCGAGACAGTTTGAACACCAAAACGTAGGAAACGCCATCTTTTCCTGATTTGATGTCCTCCATCATCCGGCAAAAGGATGCACGCCCTTCGATGGATTTGCCCGATTTACCGGCATCCTCATACTCGCCAACGATCTGGTAATCGTTGAAGTCAGCGTATGCTTTCATCCGGGCTTTCTGGCATCCAGTGAATAGCCATCGATTTGCATGGTGGTAGATACACGAGTGTAAATATAAACTTTTGTCTTTCCCTGTGACATAAGAAATCCTCACAGATACCGTTATTTCTTGTCGATTTTTTGCTCTAAGAACTGGATGGAATCCAGATAGTCTTGTTCCACGTCGCTGAGCGTTCTTGTCTTATACTTCCGATATTCAGTGGTGGCTTTGTCCACGGCCTGCTTGTGCGTCACAGTGCCGTTTCCGACAAGCAACTGCTCACCGCTCATTGTCAGAATGCGGTCAAGATGATTGGCCCAGTCCTGCATGGTCATGGGCTGTTCGCGCTCTGCCTGACGTCTGCGAAATCCAGATAACCGGAAACCAACTGCCCCATAGCACGAAGCTCTTTCTCGTTCAGATAGTTTTTGGCGATTTTGGCTTCTTGCAGGGTGGGCTGATTTCCAGCAAAAGTGGTCAGTCCCATAAACTCCTTCTCGGCATCGGCACGGTTGTAAATGACTTCTGCGGCAGTCTGTCCGTGGATGGCATAATGAATTTTATTCTGGACTTTTTTGAAGAACTGGACGGAGATTTCTGCTTTTGGGTCGTAGTCAATGCTGGTTGCATAGATTTCCAGAACCTGACGATAAAACACTTTTTCGGAAGCACGGATGTCACGGATGCGTTCTAACAGCTCTTTGAAATATCCACCGCCGCCCAGATTTTTCAGGCGTTCGTCATCCAGCGCAAATCCCTTGCGCATATATTCCTTCAGGATGCCAGTTGCCCAGATACGGAACTGTGTGCCTCGTTTGGATTTGACACGATAACCAACAGAAATAATGACGTCAAGATTGTAGAATTCGACCTGATAGGTCTTTCCGTCTGCGGCAGTTGTTGCAAATTTTGCAACAACTGAAGCTCGTTCAAGCTCACCCTCTGCAAAAATGTTTTTGATGTGACGGGAAATTGTGGATTTGTCACGTTGGAACAACTCAGCCATCTGGTCAATGGAAAGCCAGACAGTATCGCCGTCAAAGGTAGTATCAATTTTGGTCAGGCCATCTTCTGTGGTGTAAATGAGGATGGAATTTTTAGGAGAGTCATCTGGACGATTCATTTTAAGCACCTCGTTCCGTGTATGTAATACAGTGGAAGGGGAGACCTTACCACTGTGTTGGGACAAATATTACAAGAATATTATATCATGCTGCAAGAGCGGTATCAACAGTATCTTGTCGATTTTCGTTATTGGTTGAGGATACGGCGTTGTCTATTTCCAAGACCGATGCGTACTTCTCGATCACATCGGCTAGAAAGGTTGCGAATGCGCTCCATTCATCGAGTGTGGGCGTAGAGCATTCCGAAAGGGTGGGATTGTTTTCTATAGGATGAAAATTATTCAATAGGCAACTCCATTTCCTTGTAGCAGAACTTAGGACGTCCTGCGGATTCCTTCAGAAATGTTTCTGATCTATCCGATTAAACTTTTTAAGCGTTCCAGCTTTTCCTGTGCGTTCTCCTTCCGGAAGCTGACCCCAATGCAGGAAATCGGAATGCACATTTCCAGCAGGCGGTCATAGATGCGGGCATGAGCGGTATCCTGTGGGTGTCGTATCTCGTCCAGCGTCAGGTTGGTAGTGACGATCAGCGGCTTCCGGCTGCGGTATCGGCTGTCCACGATGTTGTAGATCTGCTCCAGTGTGTACTCGGTGCCACGTTCCATGCCGAAATCATCAATGATGAGCAGGGGATAGCGGCAGAGCTGTCCACAATATCATTGCGCCCGGAAAAGCTGCCGTTTAGCTCGTTCAGGATTCGGGCAAAGTTCGTCATACGCACAGGCACCTCCTGCTCCATCAGAGCGTTTGCAATGCACCCGGCAAGGAAACTCTTGCCGGTGCCTACACCGCCCCAGAGAAGCAATCCAAGGTTCTCTGAACGCATGGTCTGCCATTGCTCGACATAGCGGTGTGCGTGGTGCATCTGTGGGCTGCGGCCATTGTCGTTTTCAAAGGTCCAGTCCAGCATTGACGGGTCAGAAAATCCCTCTGCTTTCAGCCGCCGCACAAGGTCGCTGTGCTTTTGCTGGCTGATGAGGGTCTTCCTGTTTTTCTCTTTCCGTGCGCTGGCAGATGCATTCGATTGGGTGCTTGTTCTTGCCCATCAGGCAATGCCTTTGCAAAGAATGCTTCTTTTGGGGTATGACATTTTCCGCAATAAAGCAGACCGTCCTTGCCATAATAATCTTCGGGATTTTCGGGAATACTGGAAACGGACTGTTCAAAAATTTTTTCAATCGTCTTTATAGGCTTTCTCCTTCCGTGAATGTGTAGTCCGGGATACCCGGTGCTTGCTTCTGTTCTGGTCTTTGCCGTTTCGCCCAGATGCGCAGGGTGGCAGCATGGTCGGCGTACTTTCTGCCGGTGGACTGGATATAAGCCGAAAGCTGCTCGATCAGGCTATCTAGCCCGGAAAAGTCAGCTTTGAGCCGCTTGTACTCCATCTCTGTTAAAAAGACGTTCTGATATTCGCCAAAGGTCAAATGAGCAGCTGTTTTTTTATCAGGCGGTTATCTTTCAGGTTGTTCTTATTACGTTGGTTAGTGGAACACTTTTGTTCCGTGGAAGGTATCATTTCTGTTCCATCGCATAGGGCAGAATCGTTCCATGCAAGGAACATTTTTGTTCTGTCGGGACTTTACAAAGATGCTGTTGGGCACAGTAATGCGACCTCTTCTGCGCTCGATCAGATCGGCATCCTCCAGTGAGCGCAATGCACGTTTAATGCTCATGGTACTGCATCGCAGGGCTTCGCTCAATGATGAAATGGGAAAAATTACATAGACGAAGCCGCGCTCATCCACCAGTTGTTCTTTTGAGAAAGCGTTGCCCTGTCAAGCAGCAGAGTGTAGAGCAGCTTTGCCGTGTGGCTTAGGTCTGTATCCAGCAAAAAGCGGGCATAGGGCAGATATTGCGGCAGCGGCATATTGGGTTTCAAATAATTTGAAATGGCATTCACCTCCGTTTTTTACATCCAAATCAGTGCCAGACAGTTTAGGATTGCCGGTTTCCATCACTGTTCAAGCGTTTTTTACGTTCTGAAGATACCGACTGGCACGGTCGATAAAAATTAGCAATTTCTCATTGTTCTTCGGTTCAGTAAGAATATCCGGGTATTCACGAAAGCACATTTCCCACCGCCGGACAAAATCCTCCTGCGCTCCCTGAATCTCGCACATCATGGCTTCGCCATCTGCCAAGCGGCGAGGTGATAGATGCTCTTGACGGCATCCTTGAGATTCTGCTTTTCTTCCTTGTTGAGTCCTTTCTTATGCCCCTGAATGTCTTGCTTGAAGGTCGTTATAAACTCATTGCCCTTTGAAGGCGAAGAATACGAATCCGTGATACTGGAATCCTGTTCGCCTTTAGGCTTACGAAGCTCTGCCACAACTTCGGGACGCTTTTCCTTTGGAACCTTTGCAATCGAGAAATTTCACGGTCGGTTGCCGGATCTTTCCACTCAGGATTTCTTTCTGCGCTCCGGGTACTGCCTCCTCCGCAGCTTCCACACCTTTTGCAAATCGCTCTGCACGGTAAACATAACTTTCGGATGTTCCATGTTCCGCAGCGACCTTCGACCGTGAACCGTGCTTTGTGCGGTCTGGTTCATTTTGAACCAGACCACTTTCAGATGCCAAAGTATACTGATTGCCGTGAAACGATTTGATTTGCTTTTCCGCTTCTGCCTGCTTTCCGATCAGAAACTTTTTCTGTTCTGGGGTCAGGTTTCGCCGCCCAAGCTGATTTTTACAGATCCATACGAGTGCTTCATAACGGCTGGAAAATTCTTTTTCGATGACTTCAAATGGAATAAATGGATATTTCCGAAGAATTGGTAGCGTGTATGTCCATCCACAATATAGCCGTTCCATGTGATGATCGGATTCAGTACACGTTCTTCTTTTAGGATGTTCATTTCCAGTTGGTGGGTTTCCTCAAACGACGGAGGGTTGATTTGATTCTGGAACTCCGGATCGATTTTAAGCTGGCTCAGTTTTGTCATAGGCAAACCATCCTTTCTGAAATGAAATAGAATATCATTGTTCTTACGCCGTCCTCTCTGCATGGATTTCCTGCCCCCTTCCAGCGGCGTTTTCCGGCTCGTCCTCATAGGGTCTCTTCGCCGGGTATTCCATGCAGACGGTCATGTGATTTTCAAGGTTCAATGAAGGCTCTGAAATTAGATTAACACATTCATAGAAGATTTTTTAGGAGGTCGTACCTCCGGTTTTTGGTTATAAAAAAGCGGAAGTAGTGCTTCCGGTTTTCTGCTGCAAACCATTGAGAAAATTGTATCACATCGTAAATTTTATTTTTAGGAACTGGTAGTTCCGGTTTTTAAGGAATATGAAATGAATTTTAAGACAAAATCGGAACTACTGGTTCTGGTTTTTCGTATCAACGTGATTTCAAATTTTGGGTGCCGTTCTCCCTGCATGGCTTTCCTGCCCCCTTCCGGCGGCGTTTTCCGGCTCTCCCTTGCGGGGTCATGGCCGGGTATCCCATGCAGACGGTCATTCGGTTCTCAAGGTTCGATGAAGGCTTGTAGAAAGCCTATCACAATCAAATAAGTATTTTTAGGACGTATCAGGTCCGGTTTTGAGGGAGAAAACCGGACTTGGGAGGTCCGGTTCTTGTGAACGGCTCTGGATAGAGCATACCATAAAATTGCTCGATTTTTTAGGAAGTGATACTTCCGCTTTTTGCTTTCAAAACCGGAAGTAATAGTTCCGGTTTTGTGCAATATTGAATGAATCAACGACTGATTTTTCTAAAACGATTTTTTTTGAGAGAAAATTGCTTGTTCAGCGTCTGCTAAGATACGCAGTCGGCACAGTTTATGTGCTGAATATCGGGTTTGGGCGAAGCCCAACAATCGTTTTGAAGTCAGATTTGTAAAAAATCAGATTCAAAAAATTACAAGTTGGAACCAACTCGCCCTGCTTGCTGCGACTGCAAATGCAAAAGCTTCCGAGCAGAAAATAACCGTCCGCTTCAAGTTGAACTTGAAAACGGACGGTTTGATTTACAAAATGCTTTCA
>ENA-OQAA01001197-OQAA01001197.1-human-gut-metagenome-genome-assembly--contig:-NODE-1197-length-13986-cov-1.684754_pt1 | contig 13986 bp, 14 predicted proteins | sample MGYA00242489_ERZ504515 | MGnify/ENA primary metagenome ERZ504515 (study PRJEB26092, sample SAMD00036237) | human gut metagenome | host: Homo sapiens | study: EMG produced TPA metagenomics assembly of...
CCGTCCCATTGACCACCTTGCCCTCCTTCCTTTACCTTCTTTCCAACCTCCATATACAGCAAGATTGCTGCCTTCTCTGGCAACCTGTGTAGCCATGACAAACACCTTTCCCTCACGTGTCCACTTATGTACCACATCGAAAAAGCTTCCATGCTCGTAAACAGGAAGACCACCGACACCAAATGCCTCGATGATTACTGCATCACAGCGTCCTGCCACATAATCAAGAATATCAGCAGGCATAGACGGCACCAGCTTAACTAATCCTACTGATGCAGTCATATCATGATAAAACTGTACCGGTCCCATCTCTTTTGGCTCTTCAAAATACAAAAGGACACGTCCGTCACTAATCATGCCAAGATATGGATAATTGACACTTGCAAATGCATTATAGCTCTTGCTGTGCTCCTTCTTTGCGCGTGTTCCGGCAATAATTTTCCCATCAAATACAACACATACATCATGTGCCTTTTCACTTGCTGCAAACCTAAGACTATCCATAAGATTTACTCTCGCATCAGTATCCTCTAAGTCTATTGGATGCTGTGCTCCTGTAATAACAATTGGCTTTGGTGAATGCTGAATCAGATAAGAAAGTGCTGCCGCCGTAAATGCCATCGTGTCCGTTCCATGACAAATGACAAAACCATCATACTCGTCATAATGTGCTTCAATGCAGGCTGCCATAGCAAGCCAATGCTTTGGTTCAATATTAGTACTGTCAAGATTCATCAGCTGAATAGTGTCCGTTTCACAAAATTCCTTTGAATCCTGCACATACGACAGAAGCTGCTCTGGCGTAAGAAGCGGCTTTAATCCGTCCTCACTGTGTCCGCATGCGATTGTTCCACCCGTTCCAATAAGTAATATCTTTCTCATATCACATGCATTATCCTTTCTGTTTGTATCTTTATTCCATCATTTTGATTTGCCTGCTGATCCTGCTGGCGACGGAATGCATTAATAATATCACGTCTTGTAATGATGCCAATGAAAACATTGCGATCATCTACAACTGGTACATAATTTTGATTGGATGCACGCTCAATCATCTCATCTATTGTCGCATACACATATACTGGTGGCATCCAATCCTTACGGATAATCTCTTTGATTTGAAAGCTCTCCAACTTCCTGCATGTCACATTTGTGATACGTTAACATATACCATAAAAAATCGCCCTCGTTTACCGATCCGGCATAACAGCCATCCTCATCGATAACCGGCAGCGCAGTGTAGCCATATATTCTCATACGCTCAAGTCCTTGACGCAGCGTATCCTCCTTGTGAAGATACTCGATCTCTCCCTTTGGTTTTAATAATGTCATTAAATTCATTTTGCTTCCTCACAGTTCTGAAATGTCGCATAACAGTTTTTTGTATGCCACTATTTTCCATGAATGCAGTCTGGTTTCCCATCTGCTTGTTTTTTTATTCTACCACAACTGTGAGGAAATTTCCATTACCGTAATCTTACAGTTTGATGAAATAAGTATGAAGTCCATCCATCCAGATATATGCGCCATCGCCCTCTATCTTAAGATGGAGCTTAGACAAATCCTTCTCATGCGTTTGTCCCATCGCATTGTAAAGCTCTAAGAGCTCATCCATATGCCATGAGTAATATCCTATCAGCGCCTTTGCTGCTTCTTTATATATTTTTTCATCCTGCGTCATGGTTTCTCCCTTCATTATTCATTCGTCGTAAAGTTATTCTTTCACTTTTCTAGTCTTTCGCATTTCCTCGTTCAACAATTCTGCACTTTTCGTGCAGTTTTATCCTACTAGGTTTCGACAAAATCTTCAACTAATTTCAATCGCGTATTTCGACACTCTTATTGCTGTATCTTGTGATATGTGCTACGATAAACGAAACACAGGTTGAAAGGACAAAATGCTATGGAATTTACTACACTTTGCTATTTAGAGCGCGACGATCATTATCTGATGCTGCATCGCACAAAAAAGGAACTGATTTTAATAAAGATATGTGGATTGGTGTTGGCGGTCACTTTGAAGAAAATGAAAGTCCTGATGAGTGTCTGCTGCGCGAAGTTAAGGAAGAAACCGGACTCACACTGACTTCCTACAAAATGCGCGGTATTCTGACATTTGTTTACCGCGATATATGCGAATATGTCTGCCTCTATACGGCTGATGGCTTTGAAGGTGAAATGACCTCCTGCGATGAAGGCGAGCTTAAGTGGGTTCCAAAGGATAAATTGCTGACGCTAAATTTGTTTGAAGGTGATCTTATCTTTTTTAAGCTGTTGCTAGAAGATGCACCTTTCTTTTCATTGAAACTCACTTATGATCAGGTAAATGAACACCGCCTTATTGACGCAAATCTAAATGGCAAAAAGCTTGAGCTTTTCGATATCCTAGATGAAAACGGTGTACCTACAGGACTGACAAGGGAGCGTTCTTTGTGCCATCTTCTTGATACACCGCACAGAACTGGTCATGTGTGGATTGTGCGTCCTGTTGATGCAAAGGATGGAATCGCTTCTGACACACAAGCCGGCACTTCACAAAATAAGCCTGCCTATGAATTGCTTCTCCAAAAGCGAAGCCACGACAAGGATTCTTTCCCGGACTGCTATGATATCTCGTCTGCCGGTCATGTTCCAGCAGGAAGCTCTGTCCTTGATTCTGCGATTCGTGAACTCTCAGAAGAACTTGGAATCAAGCTTCACCTAGCGATCTCGTTTCTATTGGCACACATGAAGGAAACAGCCACAGTATCTTTTATGGAAAGCCGTTTCACAACCATGAATTTAGTACACTGTATCTCTACACAAAGCCTGTGCAGATCAAAGATCTTGTGCTGCAGAAGTCAGAAATCCAGTCAGTAAAATGGTTTAATCTAAATCAACTTATGAAGGATATTAAAAATAACGCGCCCGTACTGTCTGTACTAATGATAAACTGCAGATTCTTAAGGCTGCGTTGGACAAATCGCTAAGCAATTTGCAAAGTTCGCCTGTATACACGATATGAAGCTCATGCAATGCACGCGTTACCGCAACATACAAAAGCTTCGCATCACGTTCGGAATCCGCATAGCACTCCTCATTTGGGTTGTACAGAATAACTGCGTCAAACTCAAGACCTTTTGTGAGCGCAAGCGGAAGCACCGTGACAGTTATACCAGCGATTATATCCGCGCTTGCATCAGCAATTGCACCATCAGTTACACTATCAGTTGTGCAATCAACTGCCTCATTGCCTGTGTCGCTCACACAATTTGTCAGTGCCTTTAAGCGCGCCGCCTCGTCCTCATCTCGACAGATCAGAGCAATCGTTTTGTAATCTTCTTTCTTCAACTGCTCAATCAATGCTTGCACGCGCATCGTCATCGCAGTCTCATCATTTTCCTTCCAGATACCAACGGGACTGCCGTGGCGAACGATCGGCTCAATCGGATAGGTCTTAAAGCTGCTTCTGTCAAGAATTTGTGCCGCAAAATTGGAGATTTCGATGGTGTTTCGATAGCTCTTACAGAGCGTATAGAATCGTCCTCGAAGACCTTCATTTGACGGATCCTTAGAATCTGGCAGCATGATCTGGCGAAGCTCCTCCCAGTCATTCATTCCGCTGTCGTAGTTAATATTCTGTGAGACATCGCCCATAATCATGAATGCAGTCTTTGGCATTCGCTTTTTAATTACATAATACACAGCAACGCCATAATCCTGCGCCTCATCAATATACATCTGTGCAAACTCATCGTCATCGCCCTCGTCGAGCCAACCATGCGCCAGAAGTGCCATCGCTGCCAGATCATAGCAGTCAAAAAATCCCTTCTTTACACGCTTTTTCCACTCGGACCAAGTTGTACTACTCATTATGTTCGTATTCGTACTATTTTCATTCGCATCTTCTGTGACATTCGCATTCTCTGTGGTGTTTGCCAGATGTTCCTCCAAGCTGAAAAGGAAATCAAGATACAGCTGTACGAGACTTCTCTTTTTATAATTCTTAGAGAAATGCTTCTTATATTTTTTGAGCATTTCCTTTCGCACATTTGCATCCTCACCGTCCATCTCAAGCTTGATCGCCGCTGCCAGTCTCGTGTTTAAATTTTCCATCTTAGATACGACGGAACGGTCGTCAAAATAACGACAGTACTGGTCAATACTCTCCTGTGAGAGAAATGTATAGCTCTTATCGCGCACTTCCTCTGTCGGAATAATTCGACTTTCTTCGTCTCTTGTCCAACGCTCAATTGTCTGCACAAATGCAAGCGACGATTTCAGACGAAGCTCGCTGCTCTCCTGCACTAATGTCGGAATAATCTCATATTTCTTTGGAAGATAAGCGCCAATCAGATACTCAAACAGCTTTTCCATCCTATACTGTTTTGTATTGTACACATCCAGACTTGGAAGACCGCTGGCAATATAATTTAATAAGATATCATTGCTTCCGATGATGCAGATTTCAGACGGGTCGTAACGGTCTGAAAAATTATACAGAATGTAAGAAATGCGGTGAACTGCAACAGTTGTCTTTCCACTTCCTGCTACTCCCTGTATAATCATGCTGCGATTTGGTCGCTCGCGAATGATGGTATTTTGCTCCTGCTGAATCGTCGCAACGATCTCACCTAACACCACATCCTTATTTTTCGCCAGATATTTGATCAGCAATTCGTCATTTGCCGCCGTATCACTGTCATAGAAGCCCTTTAATACAGGACCGTCAATATCAAATGTACGCTTCAAATCAAGGCGAATCGGAATCATCTTACCCTGTGGCGTCCGATAGCTGCATTCTCCTGTCGTTCCCTCATAATAGATCGAGCGGCCGCTGCTCTCCAATCCATAATTACAATATCTGTTGCATTTTTTTGTAATTCCGTGCTTTCCAATATAGAGGCGATACTGTTCCCCTTTCTCCTGATCCAGATAGTCGATTCTGCCAAAATGTGTCTTTTCCAATGCACTCTCATTTGCTGTAATGGAATGATTCACATGATCCTGCATCGTACTGCTGACCATAAGAGAGCTATACAGCTCCACATCGCCTTCCATGTAAGCATCATAGAGTTCTTTGTTCTCCTGATCGACTTCCTTTTTTCTTCTCTCTTAACTCCTTTAAATTTTCGTTGATGACCTGCAAGAATTCATCTAGCTTTTTCTGTTCTAACATCTGCTCGTTTTCCACGGTATCATCCTTCCTTCTGCCGCACGGCAATTCAATATTTTATTTACAGTTCATGGATAAGCCAATATTGCGGAGTTTAGTCCGGCGACGAAACCATTGCACCGGAGGGCTTTCATAGCATAACGCATGAACTGTAACAACTGTATCCTTAGAATAGCAGAAAAGAAAAAAATTACTAGACTTTTCTTTTTGGCTGTGGTATCATGTATAATGAAGTGTAAGCAAAATACAGTTTTAGTTAATAAACATAGTGGGTAATATTTAAGGCAGGTCATTACGACCTGCCTTTTCTTATATCTTATATTCTAGAACCGATCAATGCTGAATCTGTCCTTCTTCTTCGCTATGGTCGCGCAAATCAGTAGGACGATACTTTGGAATAACCTTCATAAGCTCATCATCATAATTACACTCAACACGAGTATTCTTTGATGTCACGAGTGTATAGATATGATCTGGTGTGCACGCCGGCCAATTAGGAATTGAGCTGTTGTTTGGATCACCTGTGCGCGCAAATGACATAACACTGTCAAAAATCTCTGTCTCGATGCGCTCTGTAACGCCTGCTTCCTGTGTATATGGCGTGAATGATGTGTTTGCAAAAACATACGGAATATCTGCACAATGCCACGGAACCCAGCCGCCATCAAGCGGAAGTTCAAGATCAAACATATATGAATATGTCTGTGCGTTCATTTTGCTGCGCTCTTTTACATAGTCAAGAAGCGGTACACGAACAATGGTGTCAAGCACAGTCAGATCGACAGGATTATGTGTCGGATACGCCTTTTCAAAGAGTGGAAGAAGCTCTGATGCTGCCTTTTCTCCCATTACCTTTTCAACGACCTTTTCACCTTCTTCTTTTGTCATATGGTTTCTGTCAAATGGCATCGGTGCAAATGTGAAGAACTCGCCAAATACACTTCCAACCATAAGTGCAACATTACTGCTTTCCTTACGAAAACCTACATCGCTTGGATCGCCCACATAAAATTCATTCGGGATCGGGGCACCGCCGCTATATTTTCCCTGTGCCTGAAATGTTGGACGCACCTTTAAATAAGCGGCTGCAAGCTGTGCATATGGTAACTTTTCAAGTTCTTTCACACTGCTTACACCAAGCTCTTCCATAACAGCCTCTGCGATTTCTTTTCCGCTCTGTCCACGTTTTGGCATCAAATCATTAATTACACCACTCATGTTAATGCCCTTTGCAAAAAGTCCATCTGCTGCCGGCATCTGAAGAAGCGTTGTCACCTTTGCGCCGCCGCCTGACTGGCCAAATACTGTGACGTTCTTTGGATCTCCACCAAATTTCTCAATATTTTCCTGCACCCATTTTAGTGACGCAATAATATCATCCATTCCGGCATTTCCTGAATTGGCATACTCTGATCCAAATGCAGACAAATCAAAATATCCAAGCACATTTAAGCGGTGATTGATTGATACAACAACTGCATCACCTCTTCTGCTCATGTTTTCACCCTCATACGCAATGTGCTCAATTGAAGAACCAGCTTCAAAGCCGCCGCCATGAAACCATACTAGAACAGGGCGCTTCTTTTCATCACATGATGGTGTCCATATATTCAGATTCAAACAATCTTCATCCATAACCCAGTAGCGATGCGGTACAAACACCTCACCTGCTGGCTTTGGCATATCAAGAAGCGGACACACATAGCCAAAACTTGTCGCATCAAGCTCACCTTCCCATGCCTCAAGCGGCTCTGGCGCATGGAAACGCTTCGCCTTTGCATACGGAATGCCCTTAAACACAGACACTCCATTGTAGGCATAGCCACGTACCTTTCCCTTATTTGTCTCTACGACAACACTGCCTTTTTTGAATACAAATTCTTTCTCCATTTCGGATACCTCCCATTATATAATTGTGATCTGACAGCTCTCCATTGCACGAAGCGCACGCTCATGACTCTCTGGTGTCACACCTGCGCAGCATGATGCATCTACCTCAATCGGAACCTCCGGCAAAAATGCCTTTACTAAAATTGCATTGGAAATGACACAGATATCGGTGCAAAGTCCCACAAATATGATCTTATCAATTCCCATCTGCTCATTAAGTGCCACAAGACGTTTTCCGAGTTCCACACTTCCAAAGGTAGGCTTGTCAATCGGATTTCCATCGATCAGTGACGCGATCTCGTCATTCAGCTCCCATCCTCTCGTATCACGGATGCAATGCTGCACTGGAAGATTAGTTCCTTCCTGCGTACTCAAGTAATTTTCTTCATGTGTATCTCTTGTTGCAAGAACCAATCCCTTAAAGTTCTTAATCTTATCTGCCACCTTTGGCACAATTGAAAACGGCCTCCTTAGTGCCAAGTGACCCATCAATAAAATCGTTTTGCATATCTACAACTACAAGAACTTCCATGCCTCTTTGTTCTCCCTTCTTTGCTCGTAATTTCACTGATTTTATAATATTCCATTTGGAAGGATATTGCAAGATAGCAACTGAGAATTTGACATTTTAACCAAGAGTTATTTATCTTCAGTGCGCAATCTGAAACAGGGAATAAAATTGTCCTTTTTGCTGCATAAGCGTATCGAAATTTCCCTGCTCGCAGATTGTTCCATTCTTCATGACAAGGATTTTATCATAGCGGCGAAGAATCGCTTCCTCTAGGCGATGCGTTACGACGATTCTTGTCATTCCAACCAGATTCAGTATAGAAAAGCTGACTGCTCTTGCAGTGGCGGCATCAAGTGCGGCAGTTGCCTCGTCAACCAGAAGGATTGGTGATTTTCTAAGAAGCGCTCTTGCAATGCTGATTCGCTGACGCTCACCGCCTGACAGATTCGCGCCGTTTTCGCCGCAGACAAAATCTTCGCCGCGCTTTTCGATAAACTCTGACAAGCCGGAGCGCTCCAATGCTAGTGTAACTTCTTTATCTGGAAACTCATGAAACATAGTGACATTGTTTCTTATGGTATCGTTAAAAACAAAGACATTTTGCTGCACTGATGTCATCAGCTGATAGAGCGATTCGCTTTCAATATTTTTAATTGAAACACCATCTATGCAAATCTCGCCCCGATAGTTGCTGCTGCTTCCCATCAGAAGATTCAAAAGCGTCGATTTTCCGCTTCCTGATCCTCCTACAATTGCATAGCTCTTTCCTGCGTCAAACTGAACATCCAGATCTTTTAACACATGACTCTCTGGCTCATATCCATACGTCAGATCCTTCACTTCGATCTTTTCTGAAAAACCATTAAGCTTTTCTCTTCCCTCTTCGCGCACATTCTCTGATAATGCATCTGACAATTTCTCCATCAGTGCAATCGCAGCCTTTCTGTTTGACCATAGAAGCGGCACCTGACTAATTGGGTTTAAAATATAATTCATCAATTGGACAAATACAATTACAACACCAGCTGTTACTCCTTTGTTGCTAATTGCAAGCCATGCACCTGCCAGAAAAATTCCCATCTGGGCAATAATTCCTGCATCATTTGCCAGAAGTGATATCAGCTGCTCGGTACGGCGCTTATTTTTCTTTGCCTCCTCTGCCTGCTCATTTCGCTGTGAAAATAAACGACTTGCCTGTGTCTCTGCACGAAAGCTTTTGATGACTGGAAAGCCAGACAGAAGCTCATTTACAATTGAAACAAAACGCTCATTTTTTTTTAGAAATTTCCTTTTCCTGCTCTGTCAGGCGATTTCCTGCCGTCATGGAGACAGCCACCGGCAGAAATGACAAAGCAACTGCAAGAACTAACATCACCGGACTATAATAAAGCATCATGATCAATGCACCCAAAAAACAAAAAGAGAAACTCAATCAAGGTGAAAATTGCAGCTAAATAGTTGTTCTCAATTGACGTGCAATCATTTGTCAACGCAGAAACGTAAAGTGCGGTTCCTTCCTTTGAAAAAGATCGCAAACTTTTCTGTGTCAGCCGCGAAAATGCATAATCGCGGTACTGTTGCATGGCCCGTTGTAAAAATCTTGGATATACAGCTCGATAAACTGCATTCGCTACGGTATAGGCAATAACAACACTCGCTGCAATCCATGCACATCGCACAGCAGACTGCATATTTTGATTTGCCATGCTGTCCATGATCTGCTGAATCAACCAATGAAATCATCAGGTTCAAAGAAGCTCATAACAATAGTCATTATTACGGATGCGATAAAGCACATTTTATTTTTATAGAATAATCTACGTCTAAATTCCCTGCTTTTCTTTTTGTTTTGCTTCATTTTTTCTCCCACTGACATCTTATTAGCAATCGCGCACCTTGATATCACCAGATATGGTAGACACCTTTAGCTTACTGTCAGGATCACCAAAGCACTCCTGCACCTTTTTCTTTCCCCTTACTGTTAATTCCTCCGCAGACAGCAGAAACATCACCACTCGTACTGGAAAGCGCCATTTCGAGTCCAATTTCTCCAATGTAGCGAACGCTTACATCACCGCTGGTACTAGAAACTACAGCATCTACCTGATTTCCAATCGTCACTTTACAATCACCGCTGGTACTCTTTGCTCTGCACTGCGCGCTCTTATCAAATTCGGCCTTTATGTCTCCGCTTACACTCACAATGTCCATCTTATCTGCCTTGCATGCGATCACATTTACATCGCCGCTGATGCTTGATGCAAAAAGTTCATCTGCCTGACAATCTTCCACTCCTACGTCACCGCTTCCAGTATGAATCAATAAAGTCTTTGCATTGCTGTTATTTGCTTTGATATCGCCACTTATACTCTTTACCTTAATTTTTTCAAACTGCTCTGGCACTGCAATATGAATAGCAATTCCTGCTGAATATTTCCCCACCTTAAGGCCAAATAAGCGTGAGGCAGCATAAGAAACACTTATCCCTGCTTTCTTTTCCTGCTGAATCGAAAGGGTTCCAACAGACGCACTGACACGAAGCGTCTCTTTTAATGCCTCCATATCATCTGCAAGCCCACCAGTTACAGACAGCTCTACATCATTTGTATTGCTCTTTTTGATTTCAATATCGGCATCTGTAAGCTGAGCATTGATACGCTGAATGCCTGGATAAAAGCGATTATAAATATCATAATTACCCACTGCGTCCGAATTTGAATTGACATTTATTGTCATAGCAGCTGGATTTTCATCTAAAAATGCCTGACGGATTTCCTCAATATTTCCAAGCTCTTCACAAATCTCCTCTTCACTCTTTCCGTTTTCCATACCTTCCTTAAAATGATTCTCATAATCACCGAGAATATCCATTATCAATTCCTCATCCATCCCTGCAAACGCAGTGCGCAACTGTGCAAAAAATTCATCCTTTTTCATAACATTTTCCACCTTTCTTCATACTCAGCATCGTATATTAACTCGGCTGCTATTTTCCATTTAATTGCTTTCTTTGCTCACTATCAGCCGCTCAACTGCTGCCGTGAAATCAAACCATTCTTTCTTTAACTGTTCCTGATAGGCCCAGCCCTTCACCGTGAGGTGATAATACTTCTAGCTGGTCCTTCCCCTGCCTCGACAAGATATGTCTCCACATATTCCTCATCCCTCAACCTCTTTAAGATCAAATACAGCGTACCTGCCGCCAGCTTCATCTCCTTTGAAATATTTTCAGTAAGCTCATAGCCGTACTGATCACGAAGCGCCAGTTGCGACAGCACACACAACTCAAGCGCTCCTTTTTTTAAACTGAGCATTCATGCTCACACCTCCTTCTTTTTTCCTGTTAGCTGCATCATATCACATACTATTCTATATTGCAATATAGTATACAAAAAAATTTAGTGTTTTTTTGACAACAAAAAGCCCACGGTGAAAACCGTGGGCATATGTCAATTCATTACTTCATAACCATCTCTTCGTCACTCGGCAGTTCCTTTGCGAGCTTCGATGGTTTTTCCAGATACCAGTATGCAACAGATGTGTAATCATCGTAGCGTGGTCCTGTCCATCCAAGGTTGTCGATTGTCATCTTGAAATTCTTAGAGAAGTACACCGGATCCTTCTCATGGAAGCGATACAGCAAGAAGCGCTGCTGTCCATTATAAAATTCGCGATTGTCACCCATGATAGCAAAAAGTCCTGTATACATTCCGCTAAATGTCTGGTAACGATTCAAAATGATATCATTTCCAAAACCGTATGAACCGCAGAAATAATCCTCTGTTCCAGTATAATTCATGCTTGGATACTGGTCATCGTCAATATACATCTTTGCTTCGCCCTCTACCCAACAGGTGTTGTTTCCATTCATACCTGTTGCGAGTGTCACACCTGCAAAGCAACCTCTGCCTTCAATTCCATCAATAATTGTATATGCGCGTCCTTTCGTAACTGGATGCTCCTGACGATATGCAGCATGGAAATAGCCTGCATCCTGAGGAATCTCGCCGTACCAGCCTGAGATCATATAGTACAGCGTTTCTTCCTTCTTGCTGCGGTTTTCCATAGTGATGCGGCAGTGCTTTGCAAATGGCATCTCCCAGTAGCTGTTAAAGCCACGTCCTGGTGCTGTGAGAATTTTCGCTGAATTTAAAACAATGTAGTTGCCGTCGCGATCCTTGAAATTTTCATCATATGCGCAGCCAAAAAATGCAGAGATAGGCGCTTCAACAGACGGAAATTCCTCGTTTTCCCAGTAAATACGCATAACAAAGCTATGGCCAACATATCCGGTAAACCAAATGTGTGTAATCATGCCAGGGCCATCTGTATCACACAGCGTAACAGTTTCTCCCGGAGCAATCTGAATACACGGTCTTAATTTCTCACAATCCTTACCCTTTGTACCACCATTTTTTGTCCAGTCGGATTTCAGCTGAAAGCCAAAGCTTTGGCGATTCTTAATTCTGTATAATTTCATAATGTCTCCTTTCATTGCGCAAAAAATTCATTTACATATTCAGTCACTCAATGCTTTCCCTTTAGTCTATAATCCTGAGGCGTGATCCCTGTGCTGATGCGGAAAATCTTAATAAAATAAGTCGTATTTTCGTATCCACAATTTTCGGCGTACCTCGTAGATTTTTAAATTAGTATTCACAAGCATTTCCTTAGCCAGATTCATTCTTGTTTGAGATACATAATCATGAATACTCATACCAATTTCCTGGCGAAAAATCCTAGAAAGATAGCCTGAGCTATATCCAGTTACATCTGATAATACTGATGTACTTACATTTTCACTGATATGACTATTAATATACTTCACTACCGATTCTGCCACAGATTTCACGGTATTGTCAATCCTTTTTTCAGCTTCATTCACTAAAAGTTCCTGTAGTTTTTTGAAATAAGCACTGTGCCCATCGCACCTGAATGTTCTGCCTCTACAATTAGAGAAATCATAACCATTTCGATTCACATATGATAAAATTGCTGCATTCAAAGATTGCGCTGCCTCAACTGCCAGCAAATTTTCTGTCTGAGAATGTGTTGTTAAATAGGCAATCACTTCATTAATGTCATTGTTTGCTTCTGAAATAGATCCCTTTCGCACCAAAAGTTGAATGTTTTCCAGATTTCTTCTCATTTCAGAAACTTTTTTTGCATTTTCTACCTCTTTACCCTCTACATCAGCCTGATGACGGATAGCAACACCTGTAGAACCGCGAAGAATCTCATTTGTAAGCATAGTTCTGATTTGAACATACTTCTCATTTAAATCCAATCCATTTACTGCTTCTTCTGAGACGATAAAAAACATAGTCACCTTTAACTGCTCCTCCAACTGCTGTCTGGCCTTTCTCATCAGATGGAACAATGTCTTGGAAACAGACTGCTTTGTATCAAAATCAAATACCCAAATCAAAACATCATCGAATAAATAATATTCACTCCACGCAAGCTCTTTTCCAAATGATCCCGCAACAATTTGGGAAACTGCTCCTGCTGTAATCATTTTTGTTTTTACATGGTGGTTATGATCTCCCTGAAGCAGCCCAACCACCAGATACAATTCTCCTGCAAGCATTCGCTCTTCCAGTTCATCTAACTCCCCTTTTTGATTCAACATCAGCTGCATAATCAACTGTCTTCTATATGCAGGCAACATCTGTGTATAGCGTTCTTCTGCATCATTAATGCGCTCCATAATTTTCTCATTTTCGCGCAAACGATCTATTTCCTTCTTCAAAGCTGCCAGAACTACTTCATCACCTTCTGTTTTTAAAATATATTGAACTGCATGTTGCCGAAAGGTCTCGTATGCAAAAGAAAAATCATCATAACCGGTCAGAAACAGAACTCGCATATCTGGAAACTGTTCTCTCAGTATGCTTACCATTTGCAGCCCTGTCATACCAGGCATTTGTATATCTGAAAGCAAAATATCACAAGGCGATTCTTCGACCATCTTTATGACGCTTTTAGCATTGTACGCCGTACGAACATCTACATTCATGCTTTTTCCAAATTCATCCCGAATTACATCTGACATATCATCCGCACTAATTGGCTCATCATCTACAACTATTATTTTAATCGTTCTTCCTGCCTGAATGCTCATGATGTTTCCTCCCCCATAAATACATGTACAATTACCTTTAATCCTCCAAGTTCCGAACGCCCAACCAACAATCCACTTTTATCTCCAAAATACAATTTCAGTCTTCTGTTAATATTAATAATTGCCGTTGTTTCCATTTGCATATCTGTACTTTGTAGTTTCTCATTAAGGCTTTGTAGAGTCTCATCCGAAATTTCTCCACTATTTTCTATTATAATATCAAAATCTCGATCACTTCGAATCTCATAGCCAAGTTCCAATCTCATTGGATCTCCATTTCCACTTTCATATGCATATTTAAATGCA
>ENA-OQAA01001199-OQAA01001199.1-human-gut-metagenome-genome-assembly--contig:-NODE-1199-length-13974-cov-1.937676_pt1 | contig 13974 bp, 16 predicted proteins | sample MGYA00242489_ERZ504515 | MGnify/ENA primary metagenome ERZ504515 (study PRJEB26092, sample SAMD00036237) | human gut metagenome | host: Homo sapiens | study: EMG produced TPA metagenomics assembly of...
TGGTACATCCGGTGCCCGATATTTCGATGGCGAAGGTGTAGCGACAAAAACGTATGCCTGTGTTTGAAAACGGTATCCTGAAAACCTATTATATCGATACCTATTCAGCCAACAAGATGAATATGAGACAAACGATTGCCTCCCCTTCTATCCTGACCATGCAAATGGGAAATAAGGATACGGATGGTCTGATTGCTTCTGTCGACAGAGGCATTCTGGTGACGGGTTTCAACGGCGGTAACAGCAACAGTACGACCGGTGACTTCTCTTACGGTGTAGAAGGTTTCCTGATCGAAAAAGGCAAACTGACACAACCCATCTCCGAAATGAACGCAACAGGCAACATGATTTCCTTGTGGAGTAATTTAGCCGAAGTCGGCAATGACCCGCGCACATTCTCCAGTTGGCGTGTTCCTTCTCTAATATTTGACGGGGTCGATTTTAGCGGGTTATAAGAAATAATATATATTGTTAAATAGTAGATGGATATAGAAGTGAATCCTAAAAGTTAGACAAAAACATTTAGAATTCACTTCATTATATTTTGTCTATACCAAAAGATAACAGAATAAACAGAGGCATCTTGATCTTCCAACATTTCCTTCTCTTTCTGTTTTTCATATTAATTGTTCAAACAGATTTGGTGTCCCTCCCAAACATTTGATAAAGGAATCAAATCTGGTATATTTAATAAATGTCAGATACGGAAAATAGGTGTTCACTGAGCGCCTTTAAGGCATGCACTTTATCCTCCGCTTTCATCACCAACGATACATTACTACTACTTCCGCCGTATGAAATCATCGTACGGGAATATCTTTCAATGCATTGATGATGCGTGCCTCAAAAACGACATTTTGCCATTCTAGGTCACCAACAACACAAACAATCACCATATTCTTTTCGACTGTAATCGTTGCGTATTTCCGTAATACACCCACAATCTCGTCTATATGCTTGTCATCATCAATCGTTACGGAAACCCCGATATCGGAAGTGGTCACCATGTCCACCGGCGTATTGTAATTATAGAACGTATCAAACACGATGCTCAGAAAATGAGGTGTCGGTATCGTATGGAGCGACTTGATCTTGACATACGTGATGTTGTCTTTGGCGGCAACAGCTTTGATCGTACCCTTTTCCACCGTATTCGAGATCAATGTACCCGACGCATTTGGCTGCAATGCGTTCAAGAGGCGTACCGGTATGTTCTTTTCCTTGGCAGGCAGGATGCAAGTCGGATGTAGTATCTTGCACCGAAATGTGCCAACTTAGCGGCTTCGTCGAAGTTCAACTGCCTAACAGGAGCGGTGTCATTGACAAACCGTGGATCGTTGTTGTGCATCCCGTCAATATCCGTCCATATCTGTATCTCTTCTGCTTGGATAGCCGCTCCAATTAGAGAGGCGGTGTAATCGCTTCCTCCTCTTTCCAAGTTGTCAATGCTGCCGTAAGCATTCCGGCAGATGAAACCTTGCGTAATATATATTTCTGCCTCTTTGTTTTGCTCCAAAAGTGTATTTAGGTGTTTAGCGATATATTCCATGTCCGGTTCATTGTCCATTGTAATTCGCATGAAGTTCAACGCAGGCAATAAAACTACCTTCACTCCTTGTTCTTCCAGATAGCAGGTCATCAGAAAGGTTGATATTAGCTCACCCTGCGCCAAGATTTCCTTTTCATCGAACATGCTGAAAGGCATATTAGAGAAAGACCAGACATGTTGAGACCGTTCAAGCATGTATTGCATGGCCCTTTCTTTGTAGGTATCGCTTTGGTATAATTCTTCTATATGATTGACATAAGCTTGTTCCAAAGCAGAAAGGATCGCATTGGCTTTTCCCGGATCTTTCTTATGGAAACACTCAGATATCTCCACTAAAGAGTTTGTTGTCCCTGCCATGGCAGAGAGTACTACTATTTTCTGTTCCTGATCGCAAATGATTGATGCGACATTCTTGATCCGCTGGGCAGAACCGACTGAAGTACCACCAAATTTTAATACTTTCATTAGACTATCTGATTTTTGATTTTACTTTTTATACATTGAATCTGATCACGAACGTGCTACCTTTACCGACTTCGCTTTCGATACGGATCGTACCACCATGAGCTTCCACAAAGTCCTTGCTGATGGCAAGTCCCAAACCGCTACCTTGTACTTTTGTTCCCGGCACACGGAAATAGTGGTCGAAAATACTTTCGTGGTAACGCGAGTCAATGCCCTTTCCGAAGTCCTTGACATAGATCTCGACGGCTTTGTCGATCTGTCGTGCACCGATGATAATCCGTCCGTTCTCCGACGAATAACGGATGGCGTTCGATAACAGGTTGGTCACAACCCAAGCAATTTTCTCGCTGTCGACAAACAATTTGGTGATCTTTTCAGGATACTCCACTTCGATCTGACAGTTAAAACGCTCGGCCTGTACCGGTTCGCCTTGATGGCATAGTCGATCAGTTCGATCGGTTTGGTAATCTTCGGATTCAGGTAGAGCTTACCGCTTTCTACCTGTGACATCTTCAACAATTCGCCAGTGATCTCCAACAAACGGTTGCTATTTTCCTTTATGTTCTTGGAAAGGCTCTCCTGTTCTGTATTCAGTTTTCCGATCCGATTGTCTTCCAGCAGTTCCAAGCTCATCATGATAGCCGATATCGGTGTCTTCAGTTCATGAGAGATCGTTGAAATAAAGGTTGTCTTTGCAATATCTTTTTCTTTAAATTCGGTCACGTTCTTCAACAGGATCACATCCCCGACATACTTACCCTCCAGTCCAGTCTGCCTGTTAACGTTGATCGGGATGTATTTACTTTGAAAATAGCTTTCCTTGTTGTCCGCATAGATTTTCAACGGATCCTTATTGTCATCGGGATGTACCAACTGGCGGATCAAACGGCGCAGCAGATCATTTTTTAACGCCACTTCGGGAGCCGGTTTGTCGATAATGTTTTCCCGTGTCAAATTCAAAACAGTCAAAGCCTCGTCATTGACAAACAAAATCTTCCGTTCCTTACTCAAGCCTATGATAGGTTCTGCAATGCTGTTGATAATTGTTTCTATATATTTTTTCCCTTGCAGGATATCTTCCAGCGAACTGTTCCTGTATTCGGCCAAGCGCTCGGGCCATCTCGTTGAACAACGTGGCTATTTCCTTAAACTCCGGTTCATTGCCCAAATTGAGCCGTTTGCTGTAATTGGCATTGGTGATTTCCTTGATGCCATCCGTCAATTTCCGGATCTGTACGCTGACCGAGCGTGGCAGGCGAGCCAGAAAGAGGAAGGCGATCACGATACAAGCAATCCCTACCGTCCAGATCCAAAAGAGAGACCTTTCCGCCGTGTGGACAGCCACTTCATTCTTCTCATAAATGGCAGACATATTGACTGCCATAATGGTATAAATCGTCTGGCGTATCTGCCGAATCGATTCATCATCCATGTCATCCAACGCCTTTTCACAGTTCGAACTTAATCGGTTAGTCAGTATGTCTTCATCCTTCTCTGTCAGATTTTTTTTCTGAGCTTCCAACCCGGCCTCAAACTCTTTTCGGGCATTCGGATTTTCCCGAATGGCATCCAGTGACTCGAGCATCTGACGGGAATAAAGGAGTGAATTATAATTATCCGCTAGGATATTCTGCGTGTCATCCGATACATTATGAATGTTTTTTATAGCCAATCCACCTAATAAAGTGATCAGGACAAATAAAAGTCCTATCCCATAAGTCAACTTTGTTTTTATATTCATATTCATGGAAGGATTTTTATGCTAATATTATTAAATCAATGCCTAATTGAGCCAACTCTTCTAACATGTTCCGATAGTGAACCATGCAAGGATAGCGGAAGGATATTTTAAAGCTGGTCGTCCGATACATAGCGTACTGATTTGCTTTTCTTTACAAACCTGTACGATCGCATCCGTTATATGTGGGGATTGCACTTGAATGATTTCTCCTCCAAGTTCCGTTGCCAACTTGAAATGGTTAAGCAAATGCCTTTGACTTGCCAACGGAATCCTGTCGGAACTTTCTCTTGGGGTTTGTACATACAGTACAAAAAACTTGGAATTATATCGGGTTGCCAACCGTGCGACTTTCCGTATGATCTTACGGGGAGTTTTCTCATTACTGCTGATGCAGGCCATAAACCTTTCGTGGCGTACACCGAGATTCTCTGGAATGGTATTCTCCACTTTTTTTTTCTACCCGCAAAGCTACCTCTTTCAATGCCAACTCCCTAAGCTGAAGAATATGTTCAGCCTTAAAGAAATTATTTAATGCTGTTTGTATCTTATCGGGTTTGTATATTTTTCCGGCTTTTAACCGAGCCAGCAATTCGTCAGCGGTAAGGTCTATGTTGACCACTTCATCAGCCTGCTCCAGTACGATATCAGGAATACGTTCCTTGACCTCAATGCCAACCACGTCCTGCACCATCTCGTTAAGTCCTTCTATATGCTGAATATTGACCGCCGTGATCACACTGATACCGGCATCCAGTATATCCATGACATCCTGCCAACGCTTTTCGTTCTTACTGCCTTCGACATTGGTATGAGCCAATTCGTCAACGATGACAACTTCAGGATGGATACTGAGAATCGACTGCAAGTCCATCTCTTCGATCTCTTTTCCTTTATAAAATATCTTGCGGCGGGGGATGATAGGCAATCCTTCCACCAATGCCTCCGTCTCGACTCGCCCATGTGTTTCTATATACCGATCTTGACATCGATACCGCTTTCCAGTAATTGGTGGGCATCTGATAGCATCCGATACGATTTACCTACACCGGCAATCATGCCGATGTAGATTTTAAAATTGCCACGACGAGACTTTTTCAACAAATCTAAAAAATGTTGTACACTTTGTTCTCGGTCCATGCGTATTATTATATCAAGGTCTTAAAGAAATTCCCAAGACAAGATGGGCATCCTCCATACGAGGGTTCCAAATTGCCTGTGTAAAAATAGGTAATGAGAAAGAATCCGTGGTTATTTAGATCTATCGTTTCGTTGCTTTCAATGCAACATTCGTTACTGCAAATCCACTATTTACATCACCTCCATACGTAGTTATTCCCGCATCATACGGAAGAACACCACAAGTTGCATTCAGATCGACGCCCTTCACTGTGAATGGAAAATTCAACTCCACATAAGAAGAATAGTTTTGGTTTCCATTTTCATCTTTGTCTTGACCGGCAAACATGAAATTCCAAGTGATAGACAAAGGTAACTTCTCAATAGGCAAAGTGTAAGCCAAACCTGCTTCAAAATGGTGATCTGTTTCATGGCTTTTGAAGTTAAAATAACGGCAAGAGCCTTGCCCTGCCCACCATAAGCTAGCGACAGACAATGTAGGACCAGCTGATCCGAATGTATACGCTGCCGTTAAATCTATCTCTTTAGCCGCAGGATAGATGTAGAGTTTGCTCCCTGAAAATCGGTAGATCCCCAGGCTGTCAAAGAGAAATTACCTACCCCCAGTGATAGTGTCGGCTGGAAGCTAGCACCAGTTTGGTAGAAACCACGCCAAATATAGGAACTTACCAAATCTCCCTGTACAGAAAAACTTACTTTACCATCCTCTTCCTGTGCATTAGCAACGTAGAAGATGCCATTGAGAATACAACTGCCAAGCTGCTACTTTTTTTACGAATGATTTCATAACCTAAATCTAATTGACTTATTAAAAATTTGTTATTTGTTATTTGATGCTTGATCAAGCGCAACATTTAATTTCAATACATTTACTTTCTCCGTTCCGAACATACCCAATAACGGTTTCTCAACATGAGAATTGACGATACCCATTACCTTTTCTTCCGACCATCCACGAGCGTCCGCTACACGTTTGGCCTGTGCATAAGCGGCTTTCGGTGAGATATGGGGATCCAAACCGGAACTGCTGGCCGTGATGATTTCAGCCGGAACTTTTTCACGGGTTTAGGTAAGGATGATGAACCAAGAATGTATCAATACGTTCTTCCAACAAAGCTAAATGTTCTTCATTGGAAGGTCCCTTGTTACTACCTGCCGAACTGGATGCATCGTAACCGTCACCAGCATGGGAAGACGTCCCCAGAAATAAATATCTTGCGTGAAATTCTGACCAACATTGGCGGCCCCCACTACTTTTCCATTCAATGTAACCAGTTCGGCATTACCCTTATTCGGTCCTGCCACTTGGGCAAACAACCACAAAACGAAGATGTAGAAAACACTGAAGAACAAACAAAATGCAATTGTCAGTCTTAATGATTTAAAAAGATTTGATATCATAATGAATTATTGTTTTATTTTCTTAACCTTCCTCCTATCTTCATACAGAGGGAGGAAGGTTTTTAATATTGATTTTACTTTTACATGAATAAACTTACAATCATATCTATCAACTTGATACCAATGAACGGGGCAATTACACCGCCCAAACCGTAGATCAGCAAGTTGCGACGAAGCAATGCGGAAGCACCGATCGGTTTATAAGCCACACCACGTAATGCCAGAGGGATCAGAATCGGGATGATGATCGCATTAAAGATGATCGCACTCAGGATCGCTGATTCCGGACTGTGCAGGTGCATGATGTTCATCGGGCCAATGCCGGGATCGTAACCATGAACAGAGCTGGTACGATAGCGAAATACTTGGCCACGTCGTTAGCGATACTGAAAGTAGTCAGCGTACCGCGAGTCATCAGCAACTGTTTACCGATTTCGACAATCTCGATCAGTTTCGTTGGGTCGTTGTCCAAATCAACCATATTACCAGCTTCCTTGGCAGCCTGCGTACCACTGTTCATTGCGACACCAACGTTTGCCTGAGCCAAGGCCGGGGCATCGTTCGTACCGTCCCCCATCATGGCGACCAGCTTACCGTTTTCCTGTTCCTTACGGATATAGTTCATCTTGTCTTCCGGTTTGGCTTCGGCGATATAATCGTCTACACCGGCTTTTTCAGCGATATATTTTGCGGTCAACGGGTTATCACCGGTTACCATTACCGTCTTCACACCCATCTTACGCAAACGTTCAAAACGTTCTTGGATACCCGGTTTGATGATATCCTGTAACTCGATCACACCAATGATGAAATCATCCTGTGAAACAACCAGCGGAGTACCGCCGTTACTCGTGATCTTCTGAACCAAATCGGCCACTTCTTTCGGATATTTGTTGCCGGCAGCCTCACTCATCTTACGAATAGCATCAAAAGCTCCTTTACGGATGCGAGTACCGTTTGCCAAATCCACCCCTGAACATTTAGTTTCTGCCGTAAACTTGATCATCTTTGATCCGGATGTATTCAGATCATGTACACGTACACCTTTTTCACGTCCCAGTTCCACGATTGACTTACCTTCGGGTGTATCGTCAGAAAGAGAGGACAGTAGACAAGCTTGTACAAAAGAGTGTTCGTCAATGCCGGATACCGGATAGAATTGGGTTGCTTTACGGTTACCGATCGTGATCGTACCGGTCTTGTCGAGCAGCAAAGTATCAATGTCACCGGCTGTTTCAACCGCCTTACCGGATTTGGTGATTACATTAGCAGACAACGCACGATCCATACCGGCAATGCCGATGGCAGATAACAAACCACCGATCGTAGTCGGGATCAAACAAACGAACAAAGAGATAAAGGCTGCGATCGTAATCGTCGTGTTGGAATAATCAGCAAACGGTTTCAAGGTACCGCAAACAACAACGAATACCAATGTAAAACCTGCCAGCAAGATTGTCAAGGCGATTTCGTTCGGAGTTTTCTGGCGAGAAGCGCTTCCACCAAGGCGATCATCTTATCCAAGAAACTTTCACCCGGTTCGGTCGTCACTTTCACCTTGATCTGGTCGGACAATACTTTCGTACCGCCTGTTACAGAACTCTTATCTCCACCCGCTTCACGGATCACCGGAGCAGATTCACCTGTGATGGCGCTTTCATCGATAGAACCAGACCTTCGATAATTTCACCATCGGAAGGAATCGTGTCGCCGGCTTCACAAATAAAGATGTCGCCTTTCTTCAACTGAGAAGAACTGACCGTTTCGATCTTGTTACCGACACACAATTTGGCAGGAGTTTCTTCCCGGGTCTTACGCAAACTGTCGGCCTGAGCCTTGCCTCGTGCTCTGCAATCGCCTCTGCGAAGTTGGCGAAAAGCAACGTGGCGAACAATACAATAAACACTAAGATATTGTAACCGAAAGATCCTTGCGTTGTATCACCGGTGGCAGCAGCCCAAATCGTAACAAACAACATGACGAACGTCACCACCTCCACGATAAACATGATCGGGTTACGGAACATCATCGCGGATTCAACTTAACGAATGATTGCTTCAAACTTTCTATAACGAGCTCCTTTGGAAATAAAGAAGCAGTTTTGTTATTTCTCATCTTCTTAATCTGTCAATTAGTAAATACTAAAATATTCGGCGATCGGGCCTAATGTTTGTGCCGGGAAGAATGACAAGGCAGCAACGATGACGATTACGCAGAATGTCATCACACCGAATGTAACCGTATTAGTCTTTAATGTACCCGCGCTTTCCGGAGTGTACTTCTTGTTTGCCAAAAGACCTGCAATAGCTACCTGTCCGACAATTGGCAAATAACGTGAAATGATCAGTGCCAAACCGCAAGTGTAGTTCCAGAAATAGGTATTGTCGCCTAATCCTTCAAAACCGGAACCGTTGTTAGCAGAAGAAGAAGTATATTCATATAACATTTCACTGAAACCATGGAAACCGGGGTTGTTCAACCAGCCACCCTCGCTCTCTCCGAATTCAGGGCATATACCCATACGTAGGAAGAGATAGCCGTAAAGATCAAAATCACGAACGGGTGAGCCAACGAAACGATCGTCGCAATCTTCATTTCTCGGGCTTCTACCTTTTTACCTAAGAATTCCGGCGTACGTCCGACCATCAAACCGCTGATGAATACAGCTATGATCAAGAATGCATAGTAGTTCATGAAACCTACGCCGACACCACCAAACCATGTATTGATCTGCATGTTCAACATCTCCACCATACCGGAAAGAGGCATTGTGCTGTCGTGCATACCGTTAACGGAACCATTAGAGGTGACGGTCGTAGTCACAGACCACAAAGCGGTTGCGCCCGGACCCAGACGGGTTTCCTTACCTTCCATAGCACCGCAAGACTGGTCAATACCCATCTCGTCGATTTTCGGGTTACCTGCCATCTCATAGTGAACGTTACAGAATACCCCCAAAAGATAAGCAAACAGCATTACACCATAGATCACATAACCTAACTTTTTACGTTTCAGATAAAATCCCAAAGCAAATACCAATGCCATCGGAATGATCAGAATAGACCAGCATTCTACAATATTGGTCAGGTAAGTCGGGTTTTCCAATGGGTGAGAAGAGTTTACTCCGAAGTAACCACCACCATTCGTACCTAACTGTTTAATCGGAACGATTGCAGCTGTAGGGCCTTGTGAAACAGTTTGTTCTGCTCCTTCCAATGTCGGGATTGTCATTTTGGAGTCGAAGCCCATCGGCGTACCTTGTATGATCAGGATGAAACCCACGATCAGAGACATCGGGAAAAGGATACGTGTACAGCTGATCACTAAATAGTGCCAGAAGTTGCCGATTGTTTTAGTTGTTTTGGTAGCCATCGATTTCATAATTCCAGCCATAGCAGCCATACCTGTTGCAGCAGTGATGAACTGGAACAACATGATGACGAACAACTGTGTAAAATAAGTCAAACCGCTTTCTCCGCTATAGTGCTGCAAGTTACAGTTTAACCATGAAACTAATACACGTGTTGAACGCCAAATCTGGACTTTGTCCGCTGTTCCCATCAGGATTCAAAGGAAGATATCCTTGCGATACCAACAGGATCATACCCCAGAAGAACCAAAATACGTTTATAATAAGCAGAGATTTCAAGAATGCCTTCCAATCCATCTCTTCATTGGGGTTGATACCCGCCAGTTTGTAAATAAATCTTTCAATTGGAGCCATGAAACGCATGCAGTCGTTTCCATCCTTATACACCTTGGCGATATGCTTTCCCAGCGGGTAACTGATAACCAGCAGCAGCAATATCTGCAATGCTACACCTAAAATTTCTGTATTCATCTTTTCACTTAAAAAAATAATTACCATTAAAACTTTTCGGGCTTAATTAGGACATACATCAAATACCCGAAGATCAATAAGCAAAGTATAAACAGTGCTAAAAACATAATTTAATTCTCCTTTCTTACATTAAATTTTCTCAAACCAGTCCACACACTTGAAGAAAAACCAATAGCATACTACACCGGTAGCACACAAGAACAAAAATGATAACGTATCTTCCATACTTGTCTCTTTTAATTGTTAATACTATTTATTTGTTTTCCGCCCTACTATATGCCAAAGTTGTGCCAAAAAATCGAGTTTATGCACAATATATTGTTTATCAGTATATAATCAAAAAATAATATTATTATGTAATATGCTCAATCCTTTTCAAAATGAAAATATCCTTTTCATTTTGAAAAGGTATATAAAAAGGCAAGCTGCCTGTTTTAGGTAACCTACCGGGTATGCAAGAACAAAGTGTTCCACATTATAGTCCATAGGCTTCCATCTTCTTATAAAGTGTGGTTAAGCCTATCCCAAGAAGACGAGCTGCTTCGGGTTTGTATCCGTTGGTATGTTGGAGAACTTTCTGAATGAGGTGCTTTTCAACGCTGATTAGGTCCAATTCAATATTATTCCCCATATTTTCAGATAATTGACATTTCCTTTCCATGGACATCGTTTTATGGCTGCCATATATTTTTTATGATCACTTTAAATCTCACCAAAATCTTTAGATATCTGCCCTGCACAGACAGGCTTCCAACAATCGAAATTTCTCTTTTTAGCTAAAATCGTGTTATTGATTATAGGCAATTCGCAACTTTCGCTGATATATAAAATAGCATGTCCCCGAGCTGTTGTTTTCAATTGTTTTCTTAATGTGTTCCAAGCTTCTGTATCAGAAATAAAATATTGCGATGCGGTAGACTCCGTTTCATACACCAGTTTGTATTCATTCAGCACCAATTCATTTTCCTGATTTGTCTTCTTTTGAGGATAGCATAAATAGGCAATTCCTGTCAAAAGGATGATTCCTGTAAAAGTATTCAGCAGATATTTAAAATAATAATCATTTTCGAAGAAATAGAATTCATTGATGTTACCACATATACATACGCTAGCCACAAACAGTAATATTACCGTTATCCGTTGCTTCAAAAATTTCATCCGCATATTCTTTTCCATTTGTATCCTAATTTTTGAAATTAAATCTTTTAAATAAGCCGTGAATAAATTATATCCACGGCTCAAAAAGAAAAAAAACAATTCAAATCTTTACATAATGAATGGAGAAAAAGATTTTGGTACACATAAAACAACTTTAATTGCAATAATATATAATATGAAACTTATATCCTTCTATGGGCAACCAAATACTTCTTGCAAGGCCACCATTTTTCAATCCTGTTTTTCAAAATGAAAAAATATCCAAAAACACCAATCCAGCTTGTTACTAGTAACAGAACGATAATCTTGTTTTTGATCCTTTGAGGAACATCTTTTTTTATTAAATTGCTGATTGCCCATACAGAGGCAAGCGAGCCTAATTGATAAATAAAAAATACCATTTTGTTTCTTTGTTGTTCTACACTGTTTCTTATAGCAGACAACCGAAGATGAATATTAATGATACTTCTTCGGAAATCTAAACTGATAAAGATAATGCCAAAATCAGAACCAATTTAAGAACAATAAACATAAATCACTATATATCAATAGATTAAAAATATCAATTCTAAATTGAAAGTAAAAAAAACAACTAAAATGAAAAACACTTTTTCATTTTGGTAATATTACTTAGGCTTCCCTATTTGCAAACATCTGTTTATCAATGACAAATACAAATTGGTATGGATTTTGCTTTGTGTTGTATATAATATTTCAAATATGAGATTATTTATCATTTCGAATAGGTTGCCTGTAAAAGTTACACGTTCCTCCGATGGAAAATTTGTTTTTTCACGGAGCGAAGGAGGGCTGGCTACAGGTTTGAAGTCATTGGACGTTGATTGTGAAAAACATTGGATCGGTTGGCCTGGCGTCTGCGTAGAACAAAAGACGGAAAAAGATGACATTTGCAGTCAATTGGAAAAAAATAATTATCATCCGGTATTCTTATCCGACAGGCAGTATGAAAATTACTACGAAGGATATAGCAACAGTACCCTATGGCCCCTCTGTCATTACTTTTTTGCTTATACGTTATATAAAAAGAACTTTTGGGAACCATATAGGAAGTCAATGCTGTTTTTGTGAAGAGATATCGCGGATAGTTGAACCTAATGATTGGGTTTGGGTACAGGACTATCAGTTAATGCTGTTGCCGGGCATGCTCCGTGAGAAGTTTCCCAACCTTCATATCGGGTATTTCCACCATATTCCGTTTCCTTCACATGAACTTTTCCGGATTCTGCCCGAAAGGTCGAGATCCAGAATGGACTTTTGAGAGCTGACTTTGTTCGCTTTCCACATTCACGATTATATACGTCATTTCATCAGTGCGACAGAACGCGTCCTTCATAAGAATTTCAATCTGGATGAAGTTCAAATGAATGATCGTGTAACCCGTGTGGATGCATTACCGATGGGGATAAACTATGATCTTTATCACAATGTGATAGCTGATAACAAAGTCCACCACGCAGTAGAGAAAACACGAGTTCTATTTGGAGATCATAAGTTAATCATATCGGTAGACCGACTGGATTACAGCAAAGGAATATTGCACCGTCTTTACGGATTCGCCTCTTTTTGAAAAATCATCCGGAATATCACGGGAAAGTGACATTGGCGATGGTTATCGTCCCCTCTCGCGACCATGTAGGCAGTTATGCCGAATTGAAAACCAAAATAGACGAGGAGATCGGTTCTATCAATGGAACTTACTCTACCATGAATTGGACTCCGGTATGTTATTTTTATCACGGTTTCTCTTTTGAGGAATTGGTAGCGATGTATTATGTTGCCGATATAGCCTTGGTAACCCCTTTGCGCGATGGTATGAATCTTGTGGCAAAAGAGTATGTCGCTACCAAACAAGATAATCCGGGGGTACTCATTTTAAGTGAAATGGCTGGTGCTTCGGTTGAATTGTCTGATGCTTTATTGATTAATCCAAACGACACGGACAGATCGAACAAGCCATTTGCCGTGCATTGAAAATGCCATTGGAGGAACAAAGAGAAAGGCTTCAGCGAATGCAAGCCATCCTTTCGGTTCAAACCGTAAACAAATGGGCTGCGGATTTCATGAGAGAATGGCGGCAGACCGCAGAGAAAAACAAACGATTACAAAAGAAAAAGATCTCCGCACAAGACCAGAACGAAATCAAAACATTATATGACCAAGCGAAAAAGCGCTTGATTTTGCTGGATTACGACGGAACATTAACTGCATTCAAAAATCATCCGGAAGATGCAGTTCCAACACCTGCATTACGAGACCTGTTACAGCGTTTTTGTTCCGATTCTCGGAATCATGTAACCATTAATAGCGGGCGGGACCACTATACATTGGAGAAATGGCTGGGAGATCTTCCTCTGTCTTTTGCCGCCGAGCATGGTGCATTTTACAAGGAAAAAGGCGCATGGCATAAAAACATAGGCAATCGAGAGTGGGATTCGGAGCTATTGTTTATTCTAAATTTGTTTGTAAGCAAAACCCCGTACTCTCATCTTGAGACAAAAGAAGCTGCTCTTGCCTGGCATTATAGAGAATCGGACGCCTGGCTGGGAGAGCTGAGAGCGCAACAGCTAACAAAGGCTATAATGCCTGTTTGCCTGAAAAAGGGATTACAAATCATGCAGGGCAACAAAGTCGTGGAAATAAAATCTCCAGAATGCACAAAAG
>ENA-OQAA01001200-OQAA01001200.1-human-gut-metagenome-genome-assembly--contig:-NODE-1200-length-13969-cov-3.956798_pt1 | contig 13969 bp, 17 predicted proteins | sample MGYA00242489_ERZ504515 | MGnify/ENA primary metagenome ERZ504515 (study PRJEB26092, sample SAMD00036237) | human gut metagenome | host: Homo sapiens | study: EMG produced TPA metagenomics assembly of...
CACATATCATAAATGGTGAGAAGGCAGCGCTGACTCCATGGAGCGCTTCCATTTCTACGCCGGTTTTTCCTTCCGTTTTACAGTACAAACAGCCTGAATAGCCTGTTCTCCCAAAAGCACCTGAAAGTCTACGGAACATTTCTGAATCATCAGAGGATGACACATGGGAATAATGGAGGAGGTCTGTTTTACTGCCATGATTCCTGCCACTCTGGCCACTCCCAGTACATCTCCTTTTTTCGCCTTTTGTTCTAAAACCGCTTGTAAAATCTCCTCTGATACCAGTATTTTTCCCTGGGCAACTGCGGTTCTGTAGGTTGGCTCTTTTCCTGACACATCTACCATCACTGCGTTTCCATTTTTGTCAAAATGATTGAATTCACCCATCTTCTCATACCTCCTGTTTCTGTAACTCTACAAGGTGAAAGGGAATCCCCATGCTCTCTAAAGCCTGTATTTCCCTTTTATGACAACTAAAAATAAGCACCTGGGAATAATGCTCATAAATCCACCTTAGTGTACTGAAAAGCCGCTTATCATCGTACATGGCAAAGGTTTCGTCCAGCACCAGGGGCAATTCTTCCTCCTGGCAGAGAATTCCCCCGCATGCAAGACGCAAAGCAAGATAAACCTGTTCTATAGTACCAAAGCTCACCTGATGCAAAGCCAGCAGTTTCCCACCCTGATTCAAATGAATATGAAAATCTTCATCCAGAATAACCTGCTGATATTTACCCTTAGTAAGACTGCAAAAAATCTGAGACAGCTTCTTCTGGAGGGTTCCTCCTGTCTTTTCTGCATTCTGGCTGTTGCTCCCTGATTCTCTGCTCTGCTTCTAAAAGACTTTGAATCTCCTTTCTGGCAACCAGGATTTCTCCTCGATTCTCTCTGGCTTCCTCATATTCCTCCTGAAGATTCTCCAGCTTTCTCTGACGCTCTCTCAGATTTTCCTCCAACATGCTAAGTCGTTCCTGAATCTTTACCCTGCCTGTATGGTTCTGCTGTGCTTTATCTTTTGCAGAACTCTTTGCTGTGCCGGGCAAGAACAACGGAAGCAAACATACTACTGCCAGAAAGACCGCGCATAGCAGCGCAATATACCAGGGTGTCTTACCAAAGATGGATAACAGGGAAAATACCAGAAAACCTGCTATCGCCAGAAGGAGCAGCCCCTTCCTGCCCGGTATTTCTCTTGGCATTTGACATTCTTCCCTTGCAAGGTTTGCTGCCTGATGCTGAAGCTCTTGCTGTTTTTGCTTCAGATTGAGGATTTCTTCCTGTTCATGCTGATTTCATATGCCAGCCGCTCCTCTTCTTTTTCTTTTTTCCTGGTTGCAGATTCCTGCTGCTTTTCCTGGTATTTTCTCTTTTGTTTTAGAATTTCCACCGCTTTTTCCGGGTCAAAGCTCATATCTCCGGAACCCTGAAATTCTGCCAGATAATCCCGCAGTTCCTTATAAAGTCCCTCCTGTGTGGTGCTTTTTGCCTGTCCCACCGATACAGTATTACAATACACAACTTCCGAAATATTTCCAAGAAGCATATCCAGATCCCCGTCTTTTACAGACAACAATTCTCCGTCTGTCTCACAGAATAAGGTAGCCTCTTCTCTGTTCTTCTGGAAATTCCGTTCCAGTCGAAAACGCTTTTCCCCACAGGAAAAGGTCATAGCTCCCTCATACCATCCGGCATGTTCCCAAGGGGCATATTTATTGTAGGTATCTGTTCTGGAAGCACGTCCACGCAGACGTTTCATACCAAAAAGCATACTCTGCAAGAAGCTGTGAATGGTAGATTTTCCACTTTCATTCTCCCCGTAAATCACATTGATTCCCTGTTTTAGAATCAGCTCTTCGTTTTGAAATCTGCCGAAATTTTTAAGGTTCAACTTATTAATAATCATAGCAGTTCCTCCCCTGATTCTAACAATGCCTCTATACCAAGACGGAGAATCTTCTCCTCCTCTTCTGTAAGATGTTCAATATCAAAAGACCGAATATACTCTTCCAGTACACTGCCCTCATACTCTTCTAAAAGCTGACTAATGGAATAAGCTCTGTGAGTGTGGTCCTCCAGGCTTACAAGATTTCCCAGCCTTTTCAAGCTTTCCGGCAGAAACTCCGTATGCTTCCCACGTATTCCTTCCAGAAAAATGGTGTAAATATGATGCCTTCCATGCTCCTCCAGAATTCTTTCTATCCCATTTTCCAGAGCTACCTGGGTGGTTCTTTCTGTGACCTGCAGCTTAAATCTTTTATACTCCCGCACAGAATAAGGCACAAAGGCAATTCTTGTGCCATCTTTGCTACATTCTCCTTTGATAAATCCATGATGTCCTGTTTCGTTTTTGTCCAGAGGTTCCAGAGACCCCGGATACGCCAGATAATTTTCTTCCAGAATCTGCGGCTTATGAATGTGACCCAGAGCAATATAGTCAAAACCAGACCTGCGAAAAGTATCTGCACTCATAGGAATATGCTTTTCATCCCCTCCATGAGCCAGGAGAATGTTCCATGGCATGGGACTGTCTTTTGGCACCTTTATTTCATCATAAAGAGGACTGGAAATTTCCCGGCTGTAATAGCTAAATCCCCAGACTCTGGTTTTCAGTTCCGGGAAATCCACATAGGCAAGCTTTTCTTCTTCCAGCCAATGCACATTGGGCGCCCACGCAATTCGCCTGGAAGGTAACTCTCCTTTGATATAATCATGATTTCCTGCAATCAGAACAATCTGCACCTTTGAAATAGACGCAAAGAGAGCGTTTACTTCTTTTAATTCTCTGGTAAGGGCTGTCTGTGGAATAAATCTCCTGCAATGAGAAACAGGCTGGCATTTTCTCTGCCAGCCTGCTGTATCACTTTCTTGAAGCTTTCCCAGATTTCCCGGCTTCTGTCCTCACTCCAGGGACAGCCTTTGTCCGGCTGCATGCCCAAATGAACATCTGCAATATGGAAAAATCTCATGGTACTCCTTTTCTCTCTTATAATTCACAATTGTTTACAGTTCTTGGGAATGGAATTACGTCACGAATATTCTGCATACCTGTCAGATACATTACGCAGCGCTCAAAGCCCAGACCAAAACCAGCATGACGGGTAGAACCGTATTTACGCAGGTCTAAATAGAAGTCATAGTCTTCTTTTTTCAATCCCAGCTCATCCATTCTTGCACAAAGCTTCTCATAAGAATCCTCTCTCTGGCTTCCTCCGATGATTTCTCCGATTCCAGGAACCAGACAGTCCATAGCTGCAACTGTCTTGTTATCCTCATTGAGCTTCATATAAAAGGCTTTGATTTCCTTTGGATAGTCTGTAACAAAAACAGGACGTTTGTATACCTGCTCAGTCAGGTATCTCTCATGCTCTGTCTGTAAATCACAGCCCCAATATACCTTGTAATCAAACTTATCGTTTGCTTTTTCCAGAATTTCAATGGCTTCTGTGTAAGTGACATGGCCAAATTCAGAGTTTAACACATGGTTTAATCTATCCAGAAGTCCTTTATCAATGAAAGAGTTAAAGAAGTTCATTTCTTCCGGCGCATGTTCCAGCACATAGCGGATGACATATTTCAGCATATTTTCTGCTAGCGCCATGTTGTCATCTAAGTCTGCAAAGGCCATTTCCGGCTCAATCATCCAGAACTCTGCTGCATGACGGGTTGTATTGGAGTTTTCTGCTCGGAAGGTTGGTCCGAAGGTATAAATGTTACGGAATGCCTGCGCGTAAGTTTCACCATTTAACTGACCGCTTACGGTAAGGTTGGTTGGCTTTCTGAAGAAATCCTGTGTGAAATCCACTTTTCCTTCTTCTGTTTTCGGAATATCATTTAAGTCCATGGTGGTTACCTGGAACATTTCACCTGCACCTTCACAGTCACTTCCTGTAATCAGCGGAGTATGAACATATACAAATCCTCTCTCCTGGAAGAACTGATGGATTGCAAAAGCAATCAGAGAACGTACACGGAACACTGCCTGGAAGGTATTGGTTCTTGGTCTTAAATGAGAAATGGTTCTCAAATATTCCATGGAATGACGCTTCTTCTGCAAAGGATAATCTGCTGCAGAATCTCCCTCAACGGAAATCTCTGTTGCCTGGATTTCAAAAGGCTGTTTTGCCTGAGGTGTTGGAACTAAAGTTCCTTTTACAATAATTGCTGCCCCCACATTTAATTTAGAAATCTCCTGAAAATTTTCCATGGTATCATGGTAAACCACCTGGAGAGTTTCAAAAAAACTTCCGTCATGAAGTACAATGAATCCGAAGGTCTTAGAATCCCGGACGCTTCTCACCCAGCCGCCTACAGTGATTTCTTTGTCCAGATACTGCTCTGTGTCTTTGTAAATCTCTTTTACTGTTGTTAACTGCATATGTCTGTCTCCTTCTCTGTATTTTATCAGCACAAATGCTGAGATTTATTGCCATTTCTGGTGCCGTGACACCGATTTCTTTCTAGTATATCTCATTGGCCTGTTCAGTGCAAGGATAAAGTGCTGATTTCACACAGGTCTTCTGCTTTACATTAAATTCTCCGGATTCAATCCCTCTAACTCCGGCACCACAAACCGTCCGTCCTTGCGCACCAGAACATCATCAAAGTACATTTCTCCACCGCCGTATTCCGGTCTTTGAATCAGCACCAAATCCCAGTGAATAGCTGAATGGTTTCCGTTTGGCGCCTCGTTTTCATAGCATCTGCCGGAGTGATATGGATAGAGCCTGGATTTTCTCATCAAATAAAGTGTCCTTCATAGGGTACAGCACATTTGGATTTACACCAATGGCAAACTCTCCAATATAACGGGCTCCTTCATCAATATCCAGCACTTTGTTGATTCTCTCTGTATCATTGGCTGTAGCTTTCACAATCTTTCCGTCCTTAAATTCAAAGGAAATATTTTCATAGGTAAAGCCCTGGAATGCAGATGGAGTGTTATAAGTCAAAGTTCCGTTTATGGAATCTCTTACTGGTGCTGTAAAGATTTCTCCATCTGGAATATTACATTCGCCGCTGCATGGAATCACCGGAATGTCTTTGATAGAAAACGTAAGGTCTGTGCCAGGTCCTGTGATTCTTACTTTGTCTGTGCGCTCCATATATTTCACCAATGGCTCCATAGCCTTTGCCATTTTTTTCGTAATCTACTGTACACACATCAAAATAAAAGTCTTCAAAAGCTTCCTGACTGGTATTGGAAAGCTGAGCCATAGATGCGTTTGGATATCTCAAAACCACCCATTTTGTTTTTGGCACACGGATATTCCCATGAACCGGTGTGCTGTAATAGGTTTCATACAGATTCAGCTTTTCTGCAGGCACATCTGCTTTTTCAGATACATTGTCACCACCGCGGATTCCAATATAGCAGTCCATCTTAGCCATTTCTGCACCGTCAATTTCTGCCATAAGCTGTAACTGTTCCTTTGTACAGCCCAGCAACATTTCTCTGTCCATCTGCGGGTCTGTGAAATGTGGAAATGGAATTCCCCCTGCCTCATAAATTTCTTTCATTAATTGTCTTGCCAGAGGTTTGGTATCTTGTCCTACATAATTAAGATATACCTTTTCCCCTTTCTGCACTCTGCAGGAATGATGCACCAATATTTTTGCCAGTTTTTTAATTCTTTCGTCCATGTTAAAAATCTCCTTTTTGTTTTACCTTATTTTTATTCTATATCTTCCATATAACAAAGAAAGACATTCCCATTTTCTTCAAAAGTTTTCTTGCTGTCTTTTAATCCCATTGGTTCGGTTTTCTGGGTCTGCGGGTCATACAAATACGTATTATACAGGTCAAATCCCACAATCACCCTGGCCTGTCCATCCTTACTTCTGGTAATGACCGGCCTCTGATAACTGATTTCATACAAAATCTGATCCAGAGTACATCCTGTAAGATCTGCCACAGTTCCCATATTTCTTACCTCTTCCTTTAGCGTATTCGGGTCTAATGGCGCTGCTTTTACTGCTTCCGGAATATCACTCAGGGAAATATCCCCCTGATCCTTTGCATTGCCCCTCTCCCAGATATACTGCTGCTTCTGATTTAATACAACCCCCATATTTTCGTCTGCTGCCTGTACTGCTTTGGCTGCATTTTCATAAATCCCCCATAGTTTTCCCATGGCGTAAACATAATATGCTTCTTCGCCGGTTTCCTTTTGCTCCATATTCAGCACATTATCTCTGGAGCTTTCCATAAACTTTGCTTCTGTAGTCAATGGTTCCTGAACATCTGTCTTGGCAAACTGGATACCCGTAATATTAGCCTGACGCTCTGTAGTCAGCATTACTACGGAAAAAGTTTCATCCTTTTTATCCCGGACATTATTCAAAATCTGTTCGCTGCCTGCAGGTGTATAGGTATCGCCTTCTTTCTTTCCACGCTCCAACTGGATAAGATTATCCTGGAAAAGCACATTCATAATGTAATATCCGTCCCGGCTGTAGCTTTTCTTCACCTCGCCCTGGCTGTTCTGAATGCGGATTTCATACATGGCAAACTGCGTCTCGTCACCATTTCTCCTGATATCCTCTTCTTTTGCCAGGCCATAAACCATATCGTTATTAATAAAACCAAATAACCGGATTTTTGTTCCTCCATCAGCGCTGATTTCCTGCTGTTTTCCTGTTTCCAAATCCAGCAGCACAATCTTATCGGTATTATATGGATCCATTCCCTCCATCCAGGCTGCATATCTGCTGTTTTCTGATACATAGAAGCAGTCTTTTTTCATACCTTCCTGTAAAGCCTTATAGCTCTTATCTTCCATTTGGAACTGATAAAGCGTATCGGAAAGAAGAAGATACAGTTTTCCGTCTTTACTTACATATGCGAACTCTTCAATATCCTGCTTCAGAAATTCAAAGGCTTTCGTACTGGACAGGAAAAACTTTTCCTCAATAACATTCTGGTCTGCATTATAATGATACACAGCAGTTCCTACCTCGCCTTCATGGTCTCCACGGTTCATATAACCATACAAAATAAAGTCCACATCCCCGTTTTTACTCACCCTGACAATTTTCACATCATGCTGCGCATGATCGTTTCGTTCATCATTACTTCCAGTGTCCCGGAAACTGAAAATCCGAATCAATTTATTGGTTTTCACATTATAAGACCACAAATCTCCCTGCTGGACAAAAGCTACCAGATTACCACTGGTATCTGCCTTGTACTGGATATTATTGTCTGTAACACCCAGATTCAGCCTTCCCCCGGCTACAATGGTCTGATCCATGGTGAGAATCTGCTTTGCAGAACGGTGAAAATCCAACAGCCGCACCCGCGTCTGGTCATAACGCATCCTGAAAAATTCCTCTACCTGATACCGCTCAATTTCTCCTTCTCCATTCTCTGCTGTAATATAATAAGTAATGGACAAACTTCCTGTATTTTCATTAATATCCTTAATAGAAGGAATACCCGGTCTGCTGATTTCCGGCGCCAGATCTCCCCAGGATACCATGTTCAGGCCTGCGTGAATATTCAAATCATAAAAACTGTTATTTCCAGGAGAATCATCTGACTCCAGATAGGTGCTTAAATCTCCTTTTTCATCCTGACTCACTGCCTTCTGATAAAAACTGTTTACAAAATCCACGTATTTCTCTGTACTAAGCCCTGCTCTTTGAATCACTCTGGTATAATAATTCCAGCTCCCTGCATCTGTGTTTAAGGTAAACATCAAAGTATATTCCTGATTCATAAGAATAGATTTCTTCAAGGTAAACTCAGCAGTTAGGGTCCCGTCTTCCTGCTCCTGGAATTTTTTAATTTTATTATTCTCAATTACCTTGCTGCCATCTGAAGACTTGATTTCATACACCAGGCTTTCGATTTCTCTTCCGTATGGCGTAATACTGACAGCCAGAGTTTTATCCGTTCCCAGTGGTGTCAGTGTATCTCTCATGTAATCAGTCTCCATATTTCTGGCATAACCATACATACGGTTCACCTCTGTATCCCCAAGAAGCATAGCCATACAGGGAATTTCCGGAGTCTGGAAATCAGTTCTGTTATCTGTATTCTCACTGTTCATAAGACAGCTAAATCCTGCCACTCCTCCTATAAAAATCAGGAAGAGTACAATTATTCTGCGTATTATCTTCCTCATCTGCAACCTTCCTTATCTGTTTCAAAAAGTAATTTCTCAAGAGACGGCTGCACATGAAAAGCCTGTACACACTCTTTCCATGCTTTCTGCTGCTGCAAATCCTGCTTTCTCTGCGGATTCTTCACAGCACGTATGAGCAGATTCTTCGGTGTATGTTCCATATCAATAAATTCCAGAATCTGCGTGTCATAACCGGCTGTGGTAAGCATTTGCGCCCGCAGTCCGTCTGTGAGAAGAGCCGCAAAACGCTCTTTCAAAATACCATATTCCAGGACAGGCGCTAACATTTCATTCTCTACCTGTCTGTTTAACTCATGCTGGCAGCATGGCACGGACAAAATGACAGAAGCATTCCACTTCACTGCCTTTGCCAGGGCATAATCTGTGGCAGTGTCACAGGCATGCAGAGTTACCACCATATCCACCTGGTCTGTGCCTCATAAGAAGCAATATCTCCCTGTAAAAATTCCAGCTTATCATACCCGTATTTTTCTGCCAGATGACTGCAATGTTCAATAACATCCTCTTTCAGATCCAGCCCTGTCACCCGGATATCATAATGGTTCAGCACCTTTAAATAGTAATACATGGCAAAGGTCAGGTAAGATTTCCCACAGCCAAAGTCAATAATGCGTATCTCTCTGTCTTTAGGAAGCTTTGGCAGGATATCCCGCATAAATTCCAGGAAACGGTTAAGCTGCTTAAATTTATCGTATCTGGAATGCTTTACCTTGCATCCTGGCTCATAACCCCCAGGTCAACCAGCCACGGAACAGGAACCCCTTCCTGTAAAAGATATTGCTTGCTGCGGTTATGGGAAAGCATAGGGATAAAATCTTCCCTGTTCTTTCCCTGGGCATTCTGCACTTTTGTTTTTATGCTCATTCTGCCTTTTTTGCTCACCAGAACTGTTCCCCGTACTTTTACACTCTCCAACTGGAGCTGACGGAAATTTTCCTCCATTTCTGTACAAAGACAGGAAATCAGTTCTTCTTTTCCATAATTTTTGTGAATCTCTTTGGTTCCCTCTGTGCGGGTCACCTGATACCACAGTTGTCCTTTCAACAGTACAGGACGTACCTGCAATTTCGATGCCCCTTCTTTTTTTCTGGCATTACTAATGAGAATCCTCTGAAAACCTTCTTCTATATTTTTTTCTAAAAATTCCTTTAATTCGGTCATATTTCTCCCTTGTATTCTATATTTCCCCTTGATTTACAGGCAACGCCCGCAGTTCAGTTCTATTGTAAAAGTTTTACTCAAAAACCGCAAGCCCTAAAAAAATCTTCTGCACCGATTTCTCCTGCATCTCCTGCAATGCATTTCCTGGCAAAATAAGGTACTTACCAGTTCTCCTAAAAAATCCCAATCCATAGAATCTCTTCTTCTCTCAGACGTCTGCATTTGTCTGTTCGCCTCTATTTTTTCGCAGATTCCCCGGCACACCCGTTCAATCTCCTGTTTATCCGGATATTCATCATAAATAAAACTGCCTTCATAGTCCAGACGGTCACAGGCATCTTCCACATAAGACTGCACCATAGCAGCCTTGTGGGGATAATAGGAATGCATCAGAATTTTATCCTCTGTTATCGGCGCTTCCTGGGTATAGAGCTGGCCTTTTCCTGCTGTCTGATAAAAAAAATCTTCTTTTCTATATGTCATATATCACGATTTCCTTTCTGTCCTAAATTTACACTAATACTCATATCTCTTAACAATATATGCTTCTATGAAGAAATGGTTCACTGATAACAACAGGACAATGGCACCATAGCAAAAGAGCATATCACCTGAACCTCTTAATGGTTTGTGATATGCTCCTGAACTTTATAGAATTATTTATCTGTACTTTCTTCCTTTAATTTTTGCACAGTTTCCAAAGGAAGTCCGATACGTTCTGCAATGACTTCCACAGTCAAAATATCCAGAAGATTTTTGGCATTTTCTAATTTTGCCTTTTCTGCGCCAATACTTTCCCCTTCTTCAACTCCGTTTTGAAACAATTTCTGCCCTAATCTGGTCATTTTCATCATCTCCTCAATTTCTTCCATTTCTACAGATTCCAAAAACTTATCTGCCATTGCATAAATCACCGCCTCTAATTTACTTTTCTCTTCTGTTTTTAAACACGCAGATTCCGAAACAATGTGATACGCAGACTTAATGCGTTCTTTCAGTACTGACTCCCCACCCATTAGTGGAGTCAATACCAGACGCACCAATTCTTCTCTGGTAATTTCCGCCCCGGTTTTGAGCTTTTCCTGCAGTTCCTGAAGCAGAATATCTGCATTGTCATTCTGCATAATAATAGGAACCACCCTATAGGTATTTACACCTTCTGAAAATTCTGTTACCGGATTCTTAATCTTACCGGAATACAGCACATAAGTAGTAACATCTGCTTGAAACTGCTGGCTTACGGAAGCCTCATAAAGCCGGAAACGTTTCAATCCCGGTACACCTTCATTGGAACTCTGAAATTCAAAATGTTTCCAGCTTCCATCTTCCATAATCAGATTCATATCCTGATACCCTTTTCGGATTTCAAGATGCACAGACTCTGTGGGCGCAATAGATTTTACCTTTCCATGAATTCCCCAGTAAGGAAGCAAATCTTCCGCAAAATATTGCATAACTACTTTCATTGCCGCATCTTCATGTTGAGCTGCCTGTTTCTTTGTCTTTTGTACGCACTTTTTTCTCTCATTTCCCATCCGTTTTCCTTTCCGCAGGATTTTAAGAGAATGCTTTCCTTATACTATACCAAAAACCTATAACACAGACAATGTATTCCTGCTTATTTTATTACTCTGCTTTTATTTCTAAGGATTCTTTGACGAACTGTCTTTTGAAAATTATATTTTAGATATTGAAGTCTCACATTTCTGTGAAACAAGAATAGATATTTTGTCTCTGATACAACTTTGAACCGGATTGCTTTTCTCTTTGCACATTTTCTGTGTAAATTCAGTTTAATCTGCTTTTCCAGCTCTGTCAACAAATTTTCAACGAAAAAGCAGCCACCACTCTGCATATATGCTTTGAGCAGGACTGCCTTCTCTGTATTACAAATATTTTTTTATTTCTCTTCTGCCGCCGCCTGTAATTTCTGGATAAGCTCCTGAATCTCCTCTGTACTCATACCCATAAAGCTTCTCATGGAACGCAAAGGTGCGTTTTCCATCATTTTCAGAGACATTTCCGGTGTAATAGCTTCGGAGGCTGCATTTCCTTCTTCTGCCTCCTGGGAACCTCCCATGTGTTCCATAAGGCTGGAGGACATATCTTCTATAATCGGCTTTGTCTTTGGATTTTCCAGCAATTCACTAATGGTAGTGTTCATGGTTACATGTATAGGCAGTTCTGTAGTAGAAACCACATTCACAGCTTTGGCAAGACGAATATCTCGTGAAGAAGCCGCTACCAGGATTTCATACTTTCCTGTTGCTGCATACCAGTCCTGAATCTGTGTGTTGTACCATGCAAAGCTTCTCTTATCCAACTGCATCTGCACGATTTTCTCTTCTCCTGGCTGTAATTCCACTTTTACAAAATTCTTCAGTTCCTTCACCGGACGGCTGACTGCTCCTGTTTTATCAGCCACATAAAGCTGAACAATCTCCTTTCCTGCCATGTTTCCTGTGTTTTTCACTTTCAAAGATACCGTTAAAGTATCTGTATCTCTGATTTCCTCTGCTGAAAGTTGTAAATCACTATATTCAAATGTAGTATAGCTCAATCCATACCCAAAAGGATAGCGCACTGGCATTTCCTTGGTATCGTAATAACGATATCCCACAAATACACCTTCCCGGTATTCTACCGTTCTTCCGTCTCCTGGGAAGAAGAGATAAGAAGGATTATCTGACAACTGGTATGGAATAGTCTCCGCCAGCTTACCACATGGATTTGCTTTTCCAAACAGCAGGTCTACCTCTGCCTGTCCCACTGCTTCTCCGCAGAGATATGCTTCCAGAATTCCTTTTACTTCATCCGCCCATGGCATTTCAATGGGCGAACCATTGTGAAGCACCACTACAACATTCTCCTGAACCTGGGCAATACGGGAAATCAAGGTATTCTGGCAATCTGGCATTCTCATATGGCTTCTGTCGTAGCCTTCGGATTCAAAAGCATCTGGCAGTCCGGCAAAAATCACTGCCACATCTGCCTCTTTCGCTGTCTGCACAGCTTCTGCAAGCAAAGCTTCATCAATTTTATCCTCTTTCACATCATATCCCTGTGCATAAGTCACTTCCGCAACTTCTTTCACAGCATCCAATGCGCTGGTGACTTTGAAAGAATTAATATGAGAGCTTCCGCCTCCCTGGAATCTTGGTTTCTCTGCAAATTTACCAATAAAGGCAATCTTCTGTCCCTGTGCTTTCAAAGGCAGAATTCCTTCATTTTTCAGAAGCACCATAGATTCTGCTGCGATTTTTCCTGCCAGCTTATGATCTTCTTCTCTGTCAAATTTTCCCTCCTGGCGGTTATCAGCAAATTTAAATACAATATTTAAAATCCGCTCCACAGCAGTATCCAGAATCTCCTCATCCAGTGTACCATTTTTCACTGCTTCCACAATTTCCTTGTCTGTGCTTCCATTACCTCCCGGCATTTCCAGTTCCAGTCCGGCTTTTAGTCCTTTCACTCTGTCATTCACAGCGCCCCAGTCTGACATGACATAACCTTCATATCCCCATTCATCCCGCAGAATTTCCGTCAGCAGTCTATGATTTTCAGAAGCAAATTCTCCGTTGATTTTATTGTAGGAACACATAACCGTATCTGGTTTTGCTTCTTTAATAGCAGTTTCAAAGGCTCCAAGATAAATTTCCCTGAAGTTCGTTCATCAATTTCTGAAGAACAGGACATTCTGCGTATTCCTGATTGTTAGCTGCAAAATGTTTAATGGAAGTTCCCACATTCTTAGACTGTACACCTTTAATATGGGCTGCCGCCATCTGGATGCCAGGTAAGGGTCTTCTGAAAAATATTCAAAGTTTCTTCCACACAGAGGGGAACGTTTGATATTCACTGCAGGTCCCAAAATCACAGAAACATCCTCAGCCTGACATTCATCTCCCAGAGTCTCCCCCATTTTCTCTAAAAGCTCCCTGTCAAAAGAACAGGCAGTCGCGCAGGCTGTTGGGAAACAAACTGCTTGATACTTTCATTTAACCCCAAATGGTCGGCCTCTGCCGCCTGTTTTCTCAGTCCATGAGGGCCGTCGCTTACCATAACCTCTGGAATTCCAGGCGCTCCACTCCTTTTAAATGCCAGAAATCCTTGCCGGAACACATACCGGCTTTTTCCTCCAGAGTCATTTGTTTTACCAGTTCTTTTACGTTTCGGTTCATAATGTTTTACTCCTTTACCGCAATATTTTGATATAAAAATATTACCACGCTTCCGTAATTACTTCAATCCAATCCTGACCGTTCCAGTTGGAAGGAGGCACAAATATCTTTTCATGAACCTTTAATTTCTTCATTTTTTCTTCCCAACACCATATATATAGCTTCCTTCCACCCTTGATATTTTTTCTCTACGCCTTCCTTACTCATCTTAGGTAAAAAGTTCTGTCGTTCCATTCTGGAAAACAGTTTTTGCTTTTCATAAATTCCAAGACCAATCCCCGCCGCATAAGCTGCTCCAATTCCTGACAATTCCTCCGCCTTTGGTATCAGTACAGGTTTTTCAGCTATATCACTCTGGAATTCCATAAGATACTGATTCTTTGTAGGACCGCCATCTACTCTTAATTCTTGTATAGGAATGCCAGAATCGCCCTCCATTACTTTAACAATATCTGTAATTTGATATGCAATACACTCTAA